>VTLG01010480.1_pt1 | contig 33158 bp, 53 predicted proteins | sample 4694571 | NCBI WGS metagenome assembly VTLG01 (sample SAMN12604809, study PRJNA352737) | marine metagenome | biome: ENVO:00000447; feature: ENVO:00000209|ENVO:00000569|ENVO:01000036; material: ENVO:00002151; isolation source: viral sequences binned using virsorter ...
CCTATTATTCCTTCTGCTGCATCACCTGATGAGCTTGATCCATAATATAAGCGATATTGAGATTTATCTCTAATAACAATACTGCTTATATTATAAGTACCAATATTATCTGCAATGTCTTTCATTACAGGTTGTATAGATCGACTAACAGTTCCTAATTCAACGTCACCAATTCTTACTGTACCAGCTAATGTTCTTATACCGTCTGGTGCTAAGAATACTAAGTCACCACCAATCTCCTGAATACTCTTACCATCTAAGCAACCAATGTTTTGTGTAACTGGTGTAACTGCAATCGTAGTTGAATTATTTATATTACTTAATTTCCAAATACTATTTCTACAGAATATTATTAAATCATCCCTAAAGCTTTTAAGTCCTACTACTTGATCATCAAGTTTAATAGCTCCACCATCATTAGCAAAATCATCTATATCAGCTCCGGTAGTTTTAGCTGAATCACTATAATAAATAGTATTAGGTGCTGTAGCTGCTCCACCAACTACTAAATGTTTATCATGCATTGTACAGAACTTAGGATATACAGTACCACTTACTGTAATCTCTTTAGCAAAATAAGTTCTATCACTTAATGCTCCACTTCCTGTCATCTTGAAGTAAAAAGGTTTTACCCCTGATCCTTCATCAGTAATTACTACTTCACCATAAGTTGTATCACCTTCAAAAGTTACAAAGTGTGCTTTGCCTTGTGAAGTTCTAGCTGCAGCACTACGACCTGTGAAAGTACTATAATTATCTCCACCTGAATCAACACTAGCTCTATTAATTTGTAACCAGCTTGTTCCGTCTAAACTAAAATATATATTAGTACTTGCACAAACTATTACACCATCACCATAAACATGAATACCTAATATATCATCATCTGTACTAGGATTAGCTGCACTTGCACCACCAAATGCTGAAAAACCATTAATTCTTCTATAGCCTCCAGCTACATCAACTTCAAAGTTTCTTAACCTTGTAGCTGCTCCGGGTCTACGTAAAAGCTCAAAAGAACTAGAAGACTTGTCAAGTCCTCCTTCACATGCTAGTGCGTATGGTTGTGATGGCATTAGATATGATCCGTTGACATATAGTTAGGTGTCGGATTCATTAATGCAGATCGCATTTGTTTTAATCCTTTTTTATAATCTTCTAAAGCGAAGGCTGCTTGTTGTGGAGCATCTTTAAACTGATGAAAATGATATCTAGCTCTTGCCATTAATACAGGGGTATAGACATCTGGAAAAACTGTTGTATCTCCGTGAGCATCTAATGCTGTTGGTAAATCCCAAGCAAAGAACCAGACTCGATAAACTTTATCAGGTATTGGGCTTACTCCAAATTTTCTAGCATCAGGACTTCGTATAACAAATTTAGGTTCTCCCCAAGACTGAGCATTTGCATCATCTTCATTCTCAGATTCTCGCAAATGATCTTTCCATTCTTCAGTTGTAATAAATTTTAAATTTTGACTAGTATAAGGAGCACTTGCTCCACTTACACCTATAGTAGTTAAATAAAAGTTATCCCAATCTACTGAACCATAATCTGCTGTAATACTAGAACTAGAAGCTTTTAATTCATACCATCGAGTTCCTGCTACAGTTTCTACATAGACATTACCATAGAAAGGATCGGTTGCACCACTTTCTCCTGTAGCTAAAAAAGCCCATTGAGGTTCTGCCATTACTATATCACTATATGCTCTATTGATACAGTCTTGAGCATGAGCTTGTATACCTACTGCATCACTAAAATTAGACGAAGTTAAAACAACTTCATTTAATTCTCTTAATAATTCGTTAGTTAAGTTTAGATATGTTGCCATGTTTTAATTCTTATATTTTTAAAAATGTATGGGAGAGAATAATAAAACTCTCCCCACATACGATTTAGTTCGTAGATTGTATTACTAACCAGCTTGAGTTGTTGTAATACCATCTTGAACTTTACATTGTCCGTCAAGATACCAGTTAGTGCCGTCAGACCATACATGAACATAATCTCCATGAACTGCCTTATTGGCTACTAATGTAATAGTATCTGCATCTGTAACTGTTGCTACGCTTCCTGCTGCATCTTCTGGAGAAGATACGTTACCAACAATAACATTAGAACTTGAGTTTGTTACTATTGTATGAGAACTTGTAGGTTCTGTTGCTCCAACATAAAACCAATACTCTAGTCCTGCTGCTACAGCAGGTAATGTTTGTATTCTAGCTGTTGCAGTATTCATAACAAAACGAGTACCTGATTCACTTGCTTCAATTGTATTAGCTGCAGTTATTGCTTCTGTATCTGAAGGTTTTTGAACTTTAGTAGCAAGTTCACGAACATCAGATGTTTTAGCTGAATTACGACCAGTATCTCTTATGTTTACTTCTGCCATATTGTTTACCTCTAAAATTATGGGTTAAAAAAAGAGGAGGAGTCCGAAGACTCCCCCAGCTTAGTGTTAGTCTATTCCGTAGAATGCACCAACTAGAGCTTCATCTCTTAGTACTTTCGCACCAAAAACATGAAGACCTCTCACAATGTCACCAAACGATGTTGGGTCTCTCAACACTTCTGTTGATAGAATTGTGTTTGCAGTCGCAGTAGATGAGATATGACCTGCCAAACATTTACCTGCAGCATTAGATGTTGCAGCTATGTTATTTGACTTGTACATGTCAAAACCACGAAGTTTTCCACTAGAAACTAATCCGTTTCTAATCGAACCCTGTCCAGCATTGTAGTCTACAGACAACAATTTAGAACTAGAACTTCCTAGAACTTCGTAAAAGTCAGGACTAGCAACGAACCATCTACCTTCTTCAGGTACATTTTGGTCGTCTAATAGTCTTGCCATTCTACCCATAAGGTCTAGAGGATCATGTTCACTAGAACCAAAACCAATGTCTAGGTTACCTGTTCCATCAAAAGTTCCAGCAGCTAAATCAGTAGCTGAGTCAGAACCTAACACGTGGTTAGGTGATGAAGCAGATAGACCAGCAAACATAGTTACTATTACAGCAGCATCATAAGCATCTTTCAATGCATATGCAGCAGAACTGGAAGCAACTTCTTTAAAGTTAACATGTGACATATTTGTTTCAATATCATCTACGATGAATTTAAACGCATTAGCACTATCAACTACTAAAGATGTTTCGGCATCTGTTAGTCTAGTTTCAGTTGTATCACTATTTCTAGTGTACGCTGATACAGAGATAACGGGTTCTTTGATAATCTTTACTGAGTCTCCGAAAGCAGATATTTCACCAGAATAGTCGGTGTTTGTAATAGCTTCTACAACAGACGATTTCCTAAAAAAGTTTAAAACCTTTTTAGAATAAACCGAAGGTAAAAAGAAACTATTAGTTTGTCCACTTACGGAGTTAGCAAAGTTAGCATTAGTATCCGTTGAAGGTTCAAAATATTGAGCCATTTGGATATCTCCTTAGTTAGAATTTAGTTATTAAACTAAATAGTTTATTTAATGATTCTGCCTTCTTGCATTGCATTTGATATTTCTTCTTCAAATTTATCAAACTCTGCAACACTCATGGCAGCAATCTCTCTTTCCGACCACACCTTTTGTTGATTTGGTTCTACAGTAGTTGTTTTAGTAGAAATCATATCAGCAGCAGATTGTGCAGCCTGTTTAGAATTTGACGTAGGTTGTGTAACCTCTAATCCAATATCCTTTTTAAATAAATCTAAAGCTCTACTAGCTAAAGTTGCATCGTTTGGGTTATTAAAAATCCAATCTTTAATAGCCTCTGGTTGCAAATTAGCCCAATCTTGAAATTCATCGCTGTTTCTGATATCATCAAAATCAGGATGTTTTTCTCGTAAGTCCTTTTCAGCTTCTCGTTTTAGTATTTCTGCTTCTCTTCCTTGCATAGCATCTAATCTTGTTTGCAATTCAGCAACTTGATTTTCACTTTGCATGTGGGCAACAGACTCTACTACTTCATAAACATCAGGATACTCGTTTTTAAACTTTTCTAGTTCTTCTGCAGATTTTGGAGCTTTATACTCTGGTCTGTTTGAAACAGCTTCCTGTATTAACTCTTGTTCTCTAGCTTTAAACTCATTAAGTCTAGAATCGTAGTGAGCTTTTAAATCATCGTATCGTTTTTTATAATTAGGTTGCTTATAAGGTTTATCCTTATTTGCTTCTACTTCTTGTTTTTCTGCTTCAATTTCATCACTTTCGTCATGTTCAGTTGAAACAGGTTTATCAAAAAATAAATTATCTGACGATACAAAAGGTTTATCTTTTACATCATGCCAATCTTTTTTTGCATTATAAGGGTTGGCTTTCTGTGGTTCTTGGTTCTCGGTTATAACTTCTTCAGTCATTTTCTTACCTCCTAATCAGGGCTTCTCTAACAAGGTCGCTACATTGTGCACAGTAGGGCTTGTCTTGTAAAGGTCGCCTTTCGGTTGTTATATATAATAGAGTGCCTAATATCTTAGGGTAGCTCTATCTCTTATTAGCCACTTACAGGAACGTAATATCTTCGAGGACTTGATTTTAACATTTCTTCTTCAACCTGACGAGATTGCTTCACAACATTAGGTACATTACCTTGTGCTGCTACGCTTCCTCTAGTTTGAATAGGAACTACTCGATCTTCCTCCTCATCAATTACACCACCATAAGCGACACCTTGCCTTTCATCTGCTGCAGCTTCTGCATCTTTCATAATAGACATTAAATTGTCTTCTCCGAGTTCTTCAGTTGCTTTAGCAGTAAAGACAAATTCTCCATCCGATAACCTTGCAGGTATCGAATCGGATACTTCTGTTCCCGGACCGTTAATAGGACCAGACCCAGAAAACTCTGAAGCACTCTCAACTACTTGGTCGAATATTTCACTCAACTTAGCATCTTCTGCGAGAGCACTTTCTAAATAATTGTGATCTTGTTCATTTAATGTAGAACTTACTACAAAGTCTACATAATCTGCTTCCATCTCTTCGTCTGGAAGTTGTTGTTCTTCGTATTCTTCGTGGGTTGCACCGGGCATTACAGTACCATCCGGCATTGTGTGTGTTTCTTGTTCTTCAACTTTAGCAGGAGCTACTGAGATAGCAAGAGCATTCATTTGATCTTCCATCTCTCCACCATGTGCTTTTACTACTCTACCACCACTATAGTTCTCTTCTCTATCGAGAAAATCTACCGATAAACGATAATCATCATTATCAGGGAATATAGAAATTAATTGATCATTAAACTTATTCCAAAGTTCTTCTTCCGAATAACCACCTTTCATTTTTAAATTAATATCTTTTAAATTATTCCAAGCTCTTTCACCTCTACCACTAGCACCTAAAGCTTGTGAAGCACCAGATAATAAACCCAAACCTAAAGGTGAAGATTCTTTAGTACCACTTTGCCAATAGTCTCTACCATATCTAGTGATAAAATCTATTTCATCTGCAATAGTTGCGTCAATACGTTGATCTACTATTCTTTTTTCTTGTCCTAATAATGAAACATGATCTAGTGGTCCTAGTGATCCTCTACGTTCTTCTCCAGTTCCACCTTCTTGATATAGTTTTCTTATTTTACCTCCACTATAAGATTCTTCTCTTTCTGGTTGTTGTTCTTCTTCTTCTTCTCTTTTTCTTTCTGCTGCAGCTGCTCTTCTTCTTTTTATCCAATCTCTTAGTGGTCTTTTTCCTCCAGGAACTACTGCCTCAACTACTCCTTTTACCACATTATTAACTGTATTATTAGTTTTATCTAATAAAGAAATTACTCTAGGATCAATTACTTTATCTCCAATTTGTGCTTGTTCAGCTATCTGTAGAGCTGTATTTGCAGGAGCATAGAATGGATTTAGCCTTGATGTAGCTTCTCTTTCTATTCCCCTCATAACTTGATTAGATGTTGATGGAGCTGGAGCACTACCACCTCCTTTAAGATATTGTTTTCTTTTCTTTTTAGAAGGTCTTCCAACTTGACTTCCGTATGTACCTTTACCATGTGGCATATTAATTCTCCTCTTTACTATTTAAAGTTACGTTAACCTCTTCCTTCAGCTTGTCTAAGTGTTCCACTAAAGCCCACTTCCCCCGGTTGAGGAACAGCTCCTGTTCCGATGTTGCCACCACCAGCCCCTGTAATATCAGGTCCTTCTGGTCCTGTAGGTGTTCCTTCAGGGCTTGGAGTGCCTGTGGGTTGTTGACCAATGGGGTTAGTTTCTTCGCCTGTTCCTTGTTGAGCATTTTGCATTCCTATAATTTGTGCAGCTATTGCAGCTTCTTCTGGACTATTCAGAATTTCTTCTGGGTCTAAGTCAAGACTAAAAGCTAGTTCGCTGATTAGTTTAGACATCTTAACAAATGGTGCAATCGCAGGATTCTGTGCAGTTTGTAAGAAGGTAGTCAATCTTTGTGATCTTACTTCTTTCTGCATTAGACTAGATGTACCCATTGCTTCGATTTCTAAATCACCTACAATGTCTATATCTTCTTCTACAAATTGCATATTCCAATGAAAGAAAGATTCCCCTAATGGTTTTAATAAGAAGTCATCAATATTCTTAATGACTGTCTTAATATTTAAACTAGCAGCACCTAATAACATAGACATACCTGATGCAGTTCGAGTCATACTTTGAACACCAGTTTGTCCATGTGAGTAACTAGGTATTCCAGTTTGTTCATCTGCGAGTTGTCTAAACCTATCAAACATCATCATGTTCTCAGGAGCTGTGTTTGGAAACTTTAATCCATGTATTGCTTGTCCGGGCATTCCAGCTTGTCTTCTAAATATCTTGCCCGGATATATCTCCATACTCTGTCCACCAACTAATGCTGAATCATCAACATCAAATACAAGCGAACCTGCCATAGCTAAGTTATCAATAGCCATTCTAGCATGACCATTCATAATTTGCTGTGAGTCTACCATATTTTCAGGAACTCCTATACCAAAGAAACTATATGGATTTCTTTCATAAGGGAATGCATGATATGGAAGACTAGGAGGAGTGAACGGATTAATAACTGCTCTAAGTAGTTGATCACCACATATCCAAGCATTTATTTGAACTTCGTCTAGATCATCCACACTCTTTGGTAAATCAATACCAACTTCACGAGCATAGTCTGCATCCATGACTCCCCAATATTCTAAGACTTCGAAACGATCTGAAAAATCAGTTTCAGTCTTAGCATCGTCTGTTAAAATCTGATCCTCAAAATAACGAGTATCATAATTTGGACCCATCTGTATACATTCTCTAATAGCCTCCTTATCAAAATAAGGCATATTTCTTAAAGCTCTTAATTGACTTCTATTAAATTTATGTCTATGAACAAGATAATCACACTCTTCAATATTAGTAGCATTTGGATCAGGATAAAAATCCCAGCAACTAACAAACTCAACTCTAGGAACTCTTACATAAGTAGGTTTATATTCTCTACCTTCTTCTCCCCTTTCCCAACGATGTAAAGTTTTATTAAAACTAAAAGGTCCTTTAAGTATACCTGTACCTAACATTGCTGATTCAAATAAAGAATTTCTTAATTCAGCAACACCATTAGATTCTTCTAATTGATCGTGAATTAATCTCTCTAAATTTCTCGCAGCTTTTTGAGCTGGACTTATTTCTGGTGCTGGTATAGGACTTATACCGGATGTTAAAACAACATTACCTTCTTGATCTGTGTAGTTATCTTCTAAAGAACTTAAAAAACTTTCACCATTAATAAAAGTAGCTCCGGGTTTTAAAACTTTACCATCACCTTCATAACCTATATCAAAAGGATTGGTTGCTGGTTCTACTTCTGGTAAACCTACTATATCTTCATCGAAAGCAGGTCCTTCTATATTAATAGGAGCTTGATTTAAATCTATATGTGCAGTTTTAGCTATACCTTCTGGTAAACGTGTTTCTTTAACTGCGATAGGGAATTGTCCTGTACCAAAAAGAACATCTATTAGCTGACCAAAGGCTGCAATAGTTTTAGTTTTAGTAACTTTAATAAATACTCTAGACTTTTCTGATTCTCTAAATCTAACTTTCTTACCATACATACCTCGAAAGTTTTGATAAGCTTCTAACCATCTACCTTCATCCCCCAATCTTGCTCTTTCAGCATTAGAAAATCTAGTTTTGATAAGACCAACTAAACCTTTAGATTGATCTATTTCTAATTTTAAAGTTTTACCTTCTTCACCCTCTACTTCTTCGTAGATGTTGTCAGCACTTAAAAATGTATTTTCGTCTTGTGCCATATCTATTTATTAATACTCTATACCAAGTACTAATTCTAAATCACCAACTGAAAAGTCAGGAGTTGTATCTGTTCCTGCAATAAATGCAAAACAATAAACACTTGTACTTCCAGCAGCAGCTTGTAGTAAAATAGGGAATCTTGCTTTAGCTATCTGATCTCCATCCGTTGCCCCAGCACTTTCTAAGTTGTTATCAAATCTAAAAATTCTACCACCACCATAATTATAGTCATCAGCAGAACCATCAAGTGTTAAAGTTCCCATTACTTTTGCAGTAGCAAAATCAGCATCAGATACGTTTCGTTCAGCATTTACAGTACCTACAGATTGATTTGCTTGACAAAAGAATATTTCTGCATCAAAAACAGAATTAGATTTAGATATGATCATAGCAGATACTAATTTAGAGCATTCTCCGGGTTTCCCTACTGCTAAAGGTATTTCTGTTGTGTCGAATAGTATATCGTTATTTGCATAAGTAACTCCTGTAATAGTGGGTGTTACTCTAACAACTCTTCGAGCATTTTGATTCATCATAATTTTTCTCCTATATATAGATGTATACTTATATTAGTAACCAAATGTCGAATCAGAAGCTTCAAAAGTACGTTGTTTTAAACGCATCATATCTGCAATAGGGTCTGACATTCTAGGTCTACTCATTATTAAATACCTTAATGCATCATAAGCATGATCCTGTGCATGTGTATCAACATCCTCAGGATTCGTTTTTGACAAAGGTATATTTTGTAATTCTTTTATTAAGTTAGGACAAGTATTAAATATTTGTAATCTTGGTCTACTTTCTGTAGTAGCCTGTTTTAAGTATTCGTGTATTTGCACTTTTCCTGCTATTCTATTTTTGTCTGCTCGTCTTAATTTATGACCAGCTTTTATTAATACTTCACCGATGGTTGGACCTGTATAACCTGTCCTTGCCCAAGCAGCAGTATCTAAAACTCCGGGAACAGAACGATATTCTTCTTGTTCTCGTTCAGTAATACTTTGCCCTAGTGCCTCCCCTGTAAGACCTTTTTTGTATAGTTCTCTATATATAATGAGAGTCTTATCTTGTGGGTCAACGGCAGCCCATAGGCAACAACTTTCCGAAGCGTAACCATAGTCAATTCCTTTTACTCTTTCCCATTGTAAGGGAAGATCATAAGGAGGTACTACGTGTACAGATGGATTAAATTCAACAAACGCAGCACCCTCATTAACCTCCCAATTTCCTTCTAATAGTTGTTTTCGTTGTATTGGAGGTAGTGAAAGGAGCATACGCTCATACTCACCATCTTGTGCTAGGTATGGATTATCCAATAACCTAGCCGGAATAAACTTTCTTGTTAAACCATCTTCACCTTTAAAAGATTTATTAGGCTCTGCTGGTTCTAAATATCTTTTCTTAACCCAATGAGCACCTACACCACCGGGGTTTGCAGTACAGCGAAGATAGGTTTTAATCTTTGGATCGGTTGTTCTTAGTCTAGAAGCTAAGTAATTCCAACCGAACTCAGTAGGTAGGTGAGTGATTTCGTCAAAACCTATCCAACTATACGCTTGTCCTTGATACCGATATACATCTGCATCTTTTTCCAAGAAGCCAAATTCTATCTTTGCACCACTTGGAAAGTTCCAAATCTTTTCCACTTCTCTAAACTTAGTTCCGGGAAAAGCTCTGGGATATAATTCTCTGCTCTTATCTATGAGTTCTCTCAACTCTGGCATAGACCTTCTAAGTATTAAAGCTCTATGTCCTTTCATGTGACAAGACCTTAAAGGGTCTATCAACATGGCAAAACTTTTACCACCTCCAGCAGCTCCTCCGTAGAGGACATCTTTTTCATCTGCTGCCAAGAAATCTGTCTGTGGACCTTCATTAGGCATAAAAGCCACGAAGGAATTTGTTGCATCAAGATGTTGTTGTACTGAATTAGGGAGAGCATTAACTTCTTTCTCAGTTACTATCTTCCCCTCTTTTGATACTGTTTGTTCATCCGATGCGTTCTCAAACTTTTTAATGGTTGTTTCTTGTTGTTTGAGTGCTTGTTTCTTGGATCGTAATTTCTTTTCGAGTTTTTCAACTGTATCTCTTTTACGTTTTAAAGATTGTCTCGCAGTTATCTTCTTCTTATTCTGTCTTGAATAATTATAAGTGGACTTAGAACCTTTAGGTCTACCACTCTTTTTACGAGGCGAACCATCCTTATTAAGTATATAGTCGCCTTTAGAATCTGTCAAGTAAAGATTTGGATTTATTTCCGAGTTCTTCTTGTCTTCCGTCATACTTTTTATCTATATGTTTCTTTAAACCCATGCGAGACATAGTTCTATTAGTACTCGCTTCAAGCCAATCTACAGCTACTGCTAGACTTATTTCATCACCATGTACCATTTCAGATACTACATTTAAAGCATGAATCTGTTCTGGAATAGGTTTAAGATAACCTTCTATCTCTGTATCTAACTCATACCCATAAGGTATAGTTGATGTTCTTCTTTTAATGTAGCCTTCTTTCATATTTCTTCTTTCTTACTAAATATTCTATCGTAATTATCTCTATACGCTTGAGAATTAATATTAGGTCTTCTTTTCTTTTTACCTAAGATCATGGGATTTTTATTTGTACCTATTATTGTGCCTTTTCCATTGTTCATTGTTTACTCTCCCAATCTTCTATGGCTTTCTTAATACTGTCTTCAGCTAAAACACTACAATGGAGTTTAATAGGTGGTAGTTCTAGAGCTGCTGCTATGTCTTTATCTTTAATTTCTTTGGCTTCAGTAACTGTTTTACCTTTAAGCATATCAACAAACATGGTGCTAGATGCAATAGCACTACCACATCCATAGGTTTTAAACTTGACATCCTCTATTAAATCCCCTTTTAACTTTAACTGCAGTCGCATTACATCTCCACACGAGGGAGCACCTGTCATACCTGTTGCTACATTAGGGTCTTCTGGATCAAACTTACCTACTGAATGTTTAACAGGGTCTTTAAGAACACTATTAAATCTATCTAATACTTGTTGAGAGTATGGCATTAGTCCTCTTTTACAATCTCAGCTTCTACAGGTTGTTTATCAGGCATTAAGAATATACCTGCAGATACTTGGTGGTTTATATCTAACTTCTCAGTCTTAGAAACCCCTACTCTATCCAGAACAGACTGAGCTGCTACAATCTTATTATTAGCTTGTGGTATTGGTTTATCAGACTCCATTATCTCTAAAAGCTTAAAAGCTGCTTTAGGAGCATTGTGAGCTAACACGTCCTTGGTTAGCTCCAATACTTCATTCTTTAAAGCTTTTAAAACTTGATAGTGCCCTGAATAACCAGCTAATTCTGCTGCTTTCTTAGGGTCTCCTTGTGTTTCTACAAGACTATCAAGAAAGAGTTGTTGTTTATTTGTAAGTTCTCTAGGTTTAGAGAGACTTGGTAAAATACTTTCCATGTAAACCAGTATACAGTCGTATGCTAAAAAGTCAAGAAGGACTTGACAAAATCTTCTCTGGACTGTATAATGAGGCTTGTCCGGTAGGCAGGTTAGACATATATAAATCCCACCAAGGCTATTAGTCTTAATAGCCCGATAAAACTATTTACTCCCTAATGGACTTATTCTTCTAAGCCCGACTTATTCTAGTTTACAACCTATTTTCCTTAAAACATTCAATCACACTATAGATATACCATAGAGGTAGGGTGGTCTCCTGCATACCCCTCCCTATACCTTATAGATTACGCAGTCTTAAATACCAACTCCCAACTTTAAAGATTAAGTAGATTTTACAATCTTCAAGGTATTTCCTTACTATAACTTCATAAGCTTTTTAGTCGTTGATATTTAAGAACAAAGAGTTTGCTTAATTTTATAAAGCTTACTAAGTCTAAGAGACCACCCAACCATATTCTCTCTGTCGTTGTGAAAACCCTTTAGTCTGCCTTGACCTTGAAAGCTAATTGCTCTTTATAGTCCTTTATCTCTTCGTCATAACCTACAAAAACTATCTAGTTTACAAAGTTTATGGATTTATTATTCTTATTTGTAAAACTATAACTTCATAGACTTTATAGAAAATCAAGGACTTAGATAGTTTTTGTGGTTATACAGGACAAATGTGTATCTAATATTATATTCCTCCTTGATAGTTCTATAAGAGCCTTTCGAATAATCTGTTAATAACCCTGCAATCTAGCTGTCTCTATCACACGATTTTACTACTAGGTATTCGAAAGACTGCTGAGTATAAGTATGCAAATTTACGTTCTGCAGTAAATCCAAATTCCTAAAGTTTCGTAGTGGTTTTCAAACGCAAAAGTATGCTTAGCATAATTCTCCCCAACAATTTATTGAGTTCAACAGGTTTGTGAAAACTCAATAAATCAGGAGAAATTATGAGCATACTAATTACCTTTGAAAATCAAGAAACTTTGGAATTTGAAGATAACGACAGATTTACAGCAAAAGTTCATGTTGATACTTATACATCAGCAGGAATACCTGTAGTAAAAGTCAGGTGTGATGACACATCTGATTCCATTGCCATTTCAGAATATTCTGAAAGGCTTAATAAAACTATCCAATAACCTAAGGAGGTATAATATGGATACAACATTTGACATTAATAATATTGACGAAGAGCGTCAAGGACAACCTGCTTCTTACAAGCAGGTAAGAGCAATTAGCTTTAAATTCTCCAAGCTCAAGTCAGGCAAGATGAATTGGCAACGACAGAAGAGAATAGCTGGTTGTCTTTATAGTTTAGTAAAGGAAAATAAGCTTTCTTTTAAACAAGCTCATACAATGCTTTCAACGACTAAAAAGCTTCCTCAAAAGTATGAAACTTTGATTAGTGCATACCTTGAAGCTAATCCAGAAGTTGAATTGCCTAAGTAATCAATTTTAAAATTAGGGAGTTGGTATTTCTTATCAGCTCCCTTTTTTTATGTCTATCAGGGGTATTTAATAGTCTTTACTGCGTAAAGGCTTTTTAGTTGCAGAGACCACCCTACCTAGTTTTATTTATCAGAATTTAAGAAGCTTCTAAATTTATCTATGGGCTATCCGTTTTTTAATTGGGGTGAAGAATTGAGGGAAGATTTAACATTTAATAAGCTATTAATAAGCTGTTAATAAGCTGTTTAAAACCTGTGAAGTCTTTAAATTTCCTGTACCTTTTTAAATTATTTCAAATTGTACCTTTAAATTTCCTGTACCTTCTTATATTTTAAATTTTCTTTAAAGCTGTACCTTTGCTATTAATAAGCTATTAAACTATTGAGGAGGTCTTAAAACCTTTTAGTTTTAAAGTATTATATCCTTGCAATCTTCGGTCGGTTGTGCTACGCTATTAAAGGCTAGGCAGAACGACCTAGCGCATAATTATAATACCTAAGGAGGTACTATGAACTATATATTTGACATTGACGGAACTCTTATGAACATAGACCATAGGAGACTTCTAAAACCTTTTAGCTTTAAAGTATTATATCCTTGCAATCTTTGGTCGGTTGTGGTAGTATTTTTGGGCTTGGCAAGGCTAGGCAATTTTTAAAAATTAAAACCTGTGGAGGTCTTAATGAGTTTTAGAACAAAGGATTTGGCATTTAATCATTATGCCAATAAAGGTTTCAAATATAACCAATCTCTCAGTATTAAAGCTGATAAGTGGTTTATATTGAAAAAGGGCAAAAGCTATGTAGTTATAACTCCTAAATATGATAGCATATTAGGAACTAAGTGGATAGCTAGAGCATGGTCTTAGCTTTAAAGTATTATATCCTTGCAATCTTTGGCAGGATATGGTAGTATTTTAGGGCTTCGGCAGATTGGGTTTCTTTAGAGAAACTTATTAATAATAATAATCTTATAGGAGATAGTAAGACATGAGTGATTACACTTATACAAAGAAGGGTAGTGCTACTACTGATAAAATAGCACATGCACCTATTTCAACTCAAAAGATTTGGAATAGAGCATCAACATTAGGAGTTAATGTTCTTAGAGTTAGAGTTCATAAAGAACGCAATGAAACTACTCAGGGAGCTACTTTTAATGGGTATCACAAAGGCAAAGTATCTATTTATACGCAAAGAAGTAATCCAACTTTACCTCTTTGGTTTAGAAGATTTGTTAAACTTGGAGAAGCTAATGTAGGTATGCAGGTTTTAGAAGTTGCTAGAAACTTAGATGCTCAAGAAGTTCAAGAAACTTTAGACGAGTTTGATACTTACATTAATGGGAACATCTTTACTAGATTGTTCAACGCTATTAAGACTGTATTAGCTTAATACTTCTGGAGTGTTATCCCTACTCTATTACTCAAAGGGGTTAATGATACTAATTATTAAGGTATCTCAGCTTATCTGAAACATGGTAGGGTAAGTGTAAGTAGAGGATACCAATGTAAGTTTTGCTAGTTTCTTTCAAAAACTAGCATGATTTTAAAAACAGCTAAACTTAAAAAAGTGCAAGTTAGTGAGGATTGGCAGATTCCTTAACAAACAACTGCCATTTTTTAACAACATAATATAGAGGGCGAAATTATGGCACAACAAATGAGAATAAGAGACCAAGAGATTATCGTCAAGAAGGTAGTCCAAGCTCTTGAAGAAAAGGGATTACAAGACTTAGAAACTAGGTTTGGTAAGGATAGTCAGGTTAAGTTTATTAAAGACTTAGTAAAGGATTTAATTACTATTAAAAAGAAAGTAGATAACTTTAAGGAGCAAGAAGCTGAATTAGAACAATCTATTAGAAGGAGTGTTGAAGATTTCAATACAGTTAATGGTTTCAAAAAAGAAACAACAGGTTTGCATGCTAATACAGGGAGATATAGTAGACAGATAGATAAAAATCAACCTTACTTTGAATTTAAATTAAGTTGGGATAAGAGAACTGACATAGCTGATGAATTAGCTATGCAAACTCTTGGAAGTGAAGTTAATGCTCAAGACTTAATAGCTAATTTGATTGCACAATTTTCTAAATAACAAAGGGTGTAGAATGAGAGGATAAGGATGAGAAATCCATATCTCTTACTAACTACATCTAGTGTGGCTAGATACTTGAAATTCTAGGTCATTGGGATATCTAGTCACACACCTTTTTAATATGGTAGAGATGCTGTTGGTTAAGCAAGCCGTCTGTAAAACGGTTCTCTCTGAGTATGTAGGTTCAAATCCTACCTCTACCACCAATTTTAACAATGAATAATGAAGGAAACTAATGAGTAAAGAAGAACATAACAAGGTGTCCGAGAGTAGCAAGCCAAAGATTAAGATTATACACGATTGGTTTATCCCGTGGATTTTTGAAGATTGTGACCAAGGAGATATGAGAGAAGCGTGGGGTAGTGGAGGAACTATTGAAGAACATGCGATAGGTATAGCTGGTTTAATACCAATACAGCACATACAAAATTGGGAAAAAATAAAACATTATTATGATAAAGAAGAATTTCTTAAAGAAGGTACAGAATTTAATTCCTTATCAGAATACTACGAAGATGACGGCTATGTTGAATACATACCTGATGAACTAGAAGTTGAATGGGTGTATAAGAATGAGTAAGAAATTTACAGAAGTTCAAGTCGATATAACTATGGAAAATTTTACAGGTTGGGCAATAGATTGTTCTATAGAGGAAGCAAAGGAACTTGCTATAAAAAGTCTTATAGACAATATCGAAGGTCATTTAATTGTAAGTATTGATAAAGAAAGTTTAGGTGCTGAAATAATGAAAGGAGGAGAAAGCTGATGGCAGAATTTAAACTAAATATAAACCTGTCTTGTGATGAAGATAGAATGAGTGGTAGTTGGAACGAAACTCATGGCGATACTGTAAATGCAGACAATATCAAAAGCGAGATAACATCTTGGCTTGAAGATTTAGGATTTACTGTTGAGTTTGGAGAAACACCCAACAATCTTTTCAATCTTTTACAAGATGCAAAAGAGGAGAAAAGTAATGGCAGAATTTAAAGATTTACCTACTCATTGTTATGAATGTAAAGAACCAATAGATATTGTTGAGGGCTATTATGTTGTTGATGAATGGGAACATGCCTGTTCAGAGGAATGCACTCGCAAGATGTTAGGCAAGAAAGTTTTTAATGAGGGTAAAACCGAATGGGAAGAAAAGGGAGATAGTGATATTTATTATTGGACTGATTGGAGTTAGTTAAGTGGATTGATTCAAGTGTAGAAGAAGTTGGTAAAAAATAATCCCAAGTTAGAGCAGCTACATAGAGTAATCCACACTAGGTTAATAACAGTTGCCTTTAAATACTGTTAAAATGTGAGGAGAAAACAAATGGGAAAAGAAAGAAAATTATTTTTATTTAATAATACAAATGATGAAGGCTATGTGTATATGTTTAGCTCACCCACTTTTAAAAAGTGGATTAAGATAGGTAAAACTTATAATGTTAAAAAGAGATTACAGAACTTTAATTGTGGTATGCCTCTTAAGAATTTTAAAATAGAATGTATTAAAGAAACTAAAAACAAGAGTGTGGCAGAACTTTTAATACTAAATAAAGTTTATAGTGAAGTAGGTATTGAAAGAAAAGGGGAGTGGATAAAAGTTAGAAATAAACAAAAAGCTATAGACATATTTAAAAAACATAGAAATAGAAAAGTTACACAGAAAGATAGAGAGTTAAACTATGCCAACATATAAATTACTATCAAGCTCTAGTCCTAAGATAGACAAGAGCAATAAGATACAGGACAAATACTTTAGTAGGGTTATGTATCTAGCACCTAGTGATTTAGCAGACGGCAAGAGAACTGTTTGCCCTTATTCTAAAATAGCTATGTGTGAAGAACCTTGTTTAAATACAGCAGGTCGAGGTGGTTTCATTCCAAGTATTCAAAAAGCTAGGATTAGAAAGACTTTATTATTCCTTAATGAATATGAAACCTTTATGTCTTACTTGGTGGAGGACATCAACAAGTTTATAAAAGAGTGTGCTAAGTTAGATAAACTTCCCTGTCTTAGATTGAATGGCACATCTGATATTCAATGGGAACATCAAGAGTATAAAGGCAAGACAGTCTTTGAGATGTTTCCACAAATACAATGGTATGATTACACCAAGATACCTACTAGAAAGGTTGAGGGCATACCAAACTATCATTTAACATGGAGTTATTCAGAAGCTAATGAGAAATACTCAAAGCTGTTTGATACAATTCCATACAATAAGGCAGTAGTATTCAGAAACTTCTTGCCTTCTATGTTCAAAGATGTTAAAGTGATTGATGGAGATGAACACGACATGAGATTTTTAGATGAACCTAATGTAGTGGTTGGTCTTAAAGCGAAAGGCAAAGCTATTAAAGATTATTCAGGCTTTGTAATTGATTTAATAGAAGCGAGGGCAGTATGAGTTGTCATATTAACGAGGAAGTAATGGAAAGACTTTATGATGAAGGTATTGAGGAAGGAATTAAGAGAGGTCTTGATGGTAATAAACTAGATTTTTTTGCAGAGAGATATGCAAAGAAATATTTTAACGAGAGGGGATAACATGAAACACCTTGCAGTTTTTAATGCTGATATAATACTAGTAATTATATTACTATCCCTATGGTTTGTGTATAGAGATAATTTTCTACTGCTCTGTGCATTTATATATCTTTTTGCTACAGTAGTGTGGCATTTTGATTTTACTTTTGTAGAAAGTTTAGAGAATATAATATGGAGGCAAACGTGAAAGCAATACTAATAGACGTGAAAAACCAAGAAGTGAAAGAGGTGGAACATGATAATACTTTACAGAATATCTATGACCTTATAGATTGTAGAGTCTTTGATAGTGTGAGGATAGACAATGTTAATAGTATTTTCGTAGATGATGAAGGTATTTTAAAGGACAATTTATACTTTCAATATTCCGGTAGTAATGGTATCTTTCAATTAGCAGGTAATGGATTACTACTTGGTATTGATGATGAAGGGAATAGTATATCTCCTACACTAACTGTTGAAGATGTAAAAGATAAAGTAAGATTTTTATCAGAAGGATTTAAAGTTGAGCCGTACATGGAAATGACATCATGGAATTAATATTTGGGTATGATTATCATGGCACTAATATAGAATGGACTCTTGAAGTTGAGCCTCAATCTAAAATATTTTGGAAAACTTGGAAGGTTAAGAAAGAAAACATAAAGATATTAACACCATTGACAAGCAAGAAGGAAAATGCTAAAATTATCACAGAAATTTTTGAGGATATTCTAAAAGATGAAGAGCCTACAAAAAAGAAATTAACTGGAATTTATAAAGTAAGGAAATTTAATGGATGAATATATATTAACAGTTGTTGCTGATGATAATGAAACATCTAACATCAAAAGTTTTGCAGAAACTATAGAAGAATTAGTAGACAATATAGTGTGTCTAGAATATGTAAAGACTATCATTTCTGTAAAAAGAATAAGAGATAATAAAACTTGGAACACTATTGACTCTGAATCTTTAAATATGTTGAGGGAGTACAGGTCAATTATAAAAAATGAAGTTGGTTTAAAGAATCATTTAAGGAGCATAGAGGAAATACATGAGAAGAGCTAGAGGATTAAGGGAGATAGTAAGAGATGAAAGTAGACACAGGTATAAACATACCTCAATCGGAAACTCACGGAATACTAGAGTTAAAAACAAACACAAAAAAAGAAATCAAAAAGTGCGAGGCAACGGAAGACCTGCATACAGAGGGCAAGGAAGATAAAAAGAAATTATTCAAATGGGAGTGGAAATTATGATAATGGAACAAGCAAGAAGTATAACTAAAGAAGCTAAGTATCTTTCTAATCCTATTACTGACATATTAGTAAAACTTTCTAGTCTTGCAGATGAACATGGATTAGAAAGTGAAATGGAAGATGCTTTAGATGAAGTTAGGAAAGCACAAAGAAAGTTAGAGAGTGCTTTCTATAGATGTGAAGATGTGTTTTATGGAGTAGAGTATGACTGAGTTTGCAGATATGGTAGAAAGACAAAGGCTACTACAGGAAGTAGAGAAGTGGTCTAAAAGTATTAAGCATATTCATTATAATAATGGTGTGAGAGAAACAAAATATAATAGTGGGGATATACAATTTTTAAATAAAAAAACAGGTAAGAAAACTTGGAAACGAAAAAGGTCTACTAAAAGAACATTGATAGATAAATTTTTAAGAAGACCTAAATGAATTATTTTGCAAAGGTAATAGATAAAGAACGTAATTATCATTACCTATCAGCAGATAGTGAGGAAGCTATCATTAGATATTGTGATGATAATGATTTCGCAATAAATAATTGGGCATCTAATGTCACACCTATCATGGTTTGTTTTCATTTTAAATGGGTAGGTAAAAGAAGTAATCCTTTTGTGATTGCTAAACCTGTCTATGAATATAAAGATGGTAAATACATAGGTAAACAGGAGTTTAAAGAAAAATTTTAAACAAAGGAGAAAAGATATGACTGATATAGTACATATGAGAAACGATGTGATTGAAAGCATCACACAAGGTATTCAAGTTAAATTTGAATACAAAGCAGGTGGAGAATATGGATTTGATTCTCCTAAAGTAGTAACTAGTAGAACTGTAACACCAACGAAATTCTATTCGGATTTCACAGGTTTTGTAGGCTATGATACTGATAAACAAGAAGACAGGAACTTTAGATTTAATAGAGTTACTGAGTGGCATGGTCTTTATGGTAACGAGATAGAATGGGAGATAGAAATCGTTAGAGAAGGTCAGCAACTAGAATCTTATACTGTTGTAGCTTCAAGTGAAGAAGAAGCCAGAGAAACATTTGAATCTGGTGAATATAACTTTTCTTATAGTGTCGAGTTTGTACCTGATAATGAACCAGAGGATTGTGAAATTCGGTTACTCATGGAGAAAGCATAATGAAAGTAAAACATTTAAAAACAAAAACAACTATAGAACTAACTCCTAGTGAAGTAGAGAAATATGCAGGGTATATAAAAGAATTAGAGTCTGCAACATCTTCACTACATGAATGTGGAGATTTATTTCTAAGTGATCTTACAAAGTTAGATAACCTAGAGTGGAGACTGAGAGACTTGTTAGGTCTTGAATTTGATAGAGATACTTATAAATATGTGAGGAAAACAAAATGACAAATAACTTTGAAGGCACAATAGCTATAGAAGAGACTAGAAAGTTTCCTTTAACTAAGGAACAGTATAAATCTTGGGAACAATTTATTACAGATAACTATGAAACTATTTACAGCAATAAAGATATACATGAAGTACACCATACTCCAAATAGTCCTTATTATATAGTGTCTGTATTTAGAAACGAACAATCTGGAATGCAAAACTTTCTTGAGAATTTACTTGTAATCTAGAATGAAGTGTGGTAAAATGCTTTTACTCAAAGAAAATGACCTTAATATTAAAGGCAATCTTCGAGTCATTGAGTAGCATATGCCCTCTATCTCCATCCCTCAAGGGCTACTTAATTCAGTTTACTGAGGTGATGGGGCAACTGACTCATAGCCCCACTTGAAAAAGAAGGTTATGGTTTTATTAATTACTGTTTTAAAGGAGAAATATTATGGCAGTAGTAGAAGGAACTGCGTATTGGGCGAGTATTAAAACACCTAATACCAAGTTTGAACCAGTATATACAGTCAACCTTGTGGTTGATGAAGATACTGCAAATGATTTTGCGTCAAGAGGACACAAGATCAAACAGATGGATGAAGGTCCATCTATAATTATCAAGCGTAAAGTTAATGGACCTAATGGAATGGTGCGTGTAGCTCCTAGATTGTTGGATGCTAGTAAGCAGGAAGTTAACTATGCTGTTGGTAATGGCTCTAAAGTTAGAGTTCAGTACAATGAATATGAAGGAACTAATAAGTTCGGAGACTATACAGGCTTGGATTTACAAGCTGTTCAAGTCATTGACCTTGTTGAGTATCGTTCAGAAGATGGTGCTGAATTACTAGATGGGGAGGAGTTCTAATGGTTGATGAAACTATAGAACAACAACCCTACATAACTATTGATGGTGTTCAACTTACAATAGATGAACTTTCAGAAGAAGGACAAGCAATCTTTGGTAGATTGCAAAGACTTAATCAAAAGAAAGCAAATCTAACTCTAGACTTAGAAGAAATACAGGCTAGTATTAACTTCTTTTCTAGTAAGATTGTTGAGCTTGTCAATAGTGAAGGGGAGGCTACTCCTACAGAAGAAGCTGACGAAGTAACAACTAAAGAGTAGTATTATTAATTAGAGGGTGGAGTAGTCTACCCTCTATTTTAGAGGGAATTATGGAACAAAGTAATTGGGATAAACACAATCTTCCTTGTCCTAAATGTGGAGGAAGTGATCCTGTATCCACAAATAAAGATGGCTCTGGTCATTGTTTTAGTTGTGGAGAACATTGGAAAGATTATCAATCAGCTTTGGATGGAAATATAATAGATATGAATACAAGAAAAGAGCCAAATACATTTTTAAATTCATACACAGGAGTCTTTGGAGAACTAACTGATCGAAAAATTAGTGAAGATGTTGCTCGGAGATATGGTGTAAGGGTTGTTTATAATACTAGTGGCGAAGTTGTAAAGCATGTCTATCCATATTACAATAGTAATGAAATTGTATCAACAAAAACTAGAACTGTAAGCACAAAAGGTTTCGTTGTTGACGGAGGTTATGAAGGTACAGGTCTGTTTGGAGAACAACTCTTCGGTAAAGGTGGGAAGTATCTTACCATAACTGAAGGAGAGTGTGATGCAATGGCAGTCTATGAAATGTTTGATAAAAAATGGGCTTCTGTTAGTATTAAAAGAGGTGCTCAAGGTGCTGTTCGAGATATACGAGACAGTATAGAATTTGTAGAGTCATTTAATAATGTAATTATATGTTTCGACAATGACAAAGCAGGTAGAGAAGCAGCTAGAAAGGTTGCTCGTATTATAAAACCGGGCAAAGCTAGAATAGTTTCGTTGCCTACAGGTTTTAAAGATGCTAATATTATGCTTGAGAAAGGGCAGTATGCTCAGTTTACAAAAGCATGGTGGGATGCAAAGACCTATACTCCATCTGGAATTATGGAGTTATCAAGTGCTAAAGATAAGTGGCTTCACAGGGAAGTGAAAGAAAGTATAGCTTACCCATACGAAGGTTTGAATAAAAAACTTTTTGGTATGAGGAAGAATGAATTAGTAACTCTCACAGGAGGAACTGGTTTAGGTAAGTCTAGTTTTACTAGAGAACTTACACACTATCTTATTAAAAATACAGAAGATAATGTAGGTATCATAGCTCTTGAAGAGAATTGGTTGAGAACTGCTGATGGTATTGTATCTATTGAAGCTAATGATCGTATCTATTTAGAAGAGAAAAGAAATAAATATACAGAAGAAGAACTTACTGATCTATTTGATAAAGTTATTCAGAAAGATAAAGTATTTATTCATGCTCACTTAGGTAGTAATGACATTGATGAAATATTTTCTAAACTTAGATACATGATTGTTGGTTGTGAATGTAGTTGGGTAATAGTAGATCACTTACATATGCTTGTGAATCAATTAACAGAAGGAGATGAACGTAGAGGTATTGATAATCTTATGAATAGACTACGTTCTCTTGTTGAGGAGACAGGTGTTGGTATGTTTTTAGTATCACATCTTAGAAGAGCAGCAGGAGAGAAAGGACACGAACAAGGTATCGAAGTTTCGTTGTCTCACCTTAAAGGCTCCCAAGGAATAAGTCAACTAAGTGATTGCGTTATAGCCTTAGAACGAAACCAACAAGCAGAAGATGAAAAGGAAGCTAACACAACTAAGATTAGAGTTCTTAAATCTAGATACACAGGAGACACAGGTTTAGCTTGTAGTCTATTATATAACACAGAAACAGGTCGTATGAGTGAATTAACAGATGAAGAAACTCTAGACGATGTACCATTTTAGGAGGAGATATGAAAGAAATTGTATTTGATATTGAAGCCAATGGTTTAAAACCAGATAAGATATGGTGTATTGTAGCTAAACCTTTAGGAGAATCTGTTGTATCATTTGGACCTACTAAAATAAAAGAAGGTATAGAATATTTAAAAGAAGCAGGTTGTTTGATAGGTCATAACATTTTAGGTTTTGATATACCAGTTATAAAGAAATTATATGATATTGATTTAGCACAAACATCTATTATTAAAGACACTTTGGTTATGTCTCGTTTATTTAATCCTGTTCGTGAGAACGGACATAGTTTAAAAACTTGGGGATATATAGTTAATATGCCAAAACAAGAACATGAAGAATGGGATGTTTATTCTCCTGAAATGTTAAAGCGATGTCAACGTGATACAATTTTAACTGAAAAGGTTTATCAATATCTTCTTAATGAAGGCGAAGGTTTTGATAATGAAGCACTTAAATTAGAACACTCTGTTGCTACTGTTCTTAAAGATCAAGAAGATAATGGTTTTTTATTCAAAGAAAAAGAAGCACTACTCTTAGTTGCACAACTTAAAGAGAGAATGTTTGAAGTTGAAAAGGAAGTGCAGAAAGTATTTCAACCTAAGATGGTAGACATTAAAGAAGTATTTCCTAAACTTAAAAAGGATGGTACTTTATCTAAGTCAGGATTGACTGCAGAAGAATACGAAAAGATAAAAAAGAATTATAACGTAGATCATCCAGAGTTTGCTAACTTTTCTTTTATGAGACAGAAACTTCAACCATTTAACTTAGGCTCTCGTAAACAAATAGGTGAGTATCTAACAGACTTTGGTTGGAAACCTAATAGTTTTACACCAACTGGTCAGCCTATTGTAAATGAAGTTTCATTGGCTAAAGTAAAAAAGATACCAGAAGCTAAACTAATAGCAGAGTTTCTCTTATTACAAAAGAGAATATCTCAGATTGATTCATGGATTAAAGCCGTTGACGATGATTCCAGAGTACATGGTTTTGTTATACCTAATGGAACTATAACAGGTCGAATGTCTCATAGATCGCCTAATATGGCTCAAGTTCCGAGTGCATCTAGTGAATATGGAAAGGAATGTAGAGCCTGTTGGACTATTAAAGATGGCTATAAATTATTAGGTGTTGATGCTAGTGGATTAGAACTAAGAATGTTAGCACATTACATGGACAATGAAGAGTATACTAATGAAGTTATAGATGGAGATATACACACAGCTAACCAAAAACTTGCAGGTTTAAAATCCAGAGATAAAGCCAAGACTTTTATTTATGCATTATGTTATGGAGCAGGTGATCAGAAACTTTCTTCCATACTTGGTGGTAGTATTAAAGATGCTAAAAAGGTTAGAGAACATTTTCTTGATAACCTTCCATCATTTAAAAATTTAAAAACAAGAGTTGGTAAAGCAGCAAAGCGAGGTTATCTTAAAGGATTAGATGGTCGTAAGATATTTATTAGAAATGATTATGCAGCTTTAAATAGTTTATTACAAGGGGGAGGTGCTATCGTTATGAAAAGAGCATTAATTATGTTAGAATCCCTAATTAAATTACAATCCTTAGATGCTAAATTTGTAGCTAACATCCATGACGAATGGCAAATGGAAGTAAGAGAAGATATAGTAAACTTTGTAGGAGAATTAGCTGTAGGATGTATTGAAAAAGCAGGTGAATATTATAACATGCGTTGTCCTTTAACAGGGGAATATAAAATAGGAGATAATTGGAGTGAAACACATTAAAGATTCAAACAGAAAAGGAGACTTTGCAGAGTACTATGCAGTAACTTGGTTATGGGATAATGGTTATGAAGTTTTTCAAAACTCAGGATGTACTGGTCCTATAGATATGATAGCTATGGATGATAAAGGTGACACAATTTTAATTGATGTTAAGACAGTACATATAGGACCTAACGAAAAACATCACAGAGGTTGTAAAAAAACTAGAACTAAATTACAAGAAAAACTCGGTGTTAAACTACTTGGTTTTCATCCTGAGACCAGAGAATTAAAATTTATAGAGCATAAATAATGAAAAAGAAATTAGAAAATATAGTACAAGATATATATAAATCAATCAAACCTTTATCAAAAGGTAAAGGTCTGAAATTATCTGATAAAGATATAAATCAATTTGGTGAAGACATGAAGGAAGCTCTTAGAAGTTGGGCAGCAGAACAACCAGAAAATAAACCAACCTTACGTATGTCTAATATAGGTAAACCTGCTCGTCAACTTTGGTATGATAGAAATTCTAAAATTAAAGCTAAAGATTTACAGGCTACCTTACTCATTAAGTTTTTATATGGTCATTTGTTAGAAGCACTTGTAGTATTCCTAGTTAAATTATCTGGACATGCTATAACTGATCAACAAAAAGAAGTAGAAGTTAACGGGATCAAAGGACATATTGATTGTAAAATAGATGGAGAGGTGGTAGATATTAAATCAACATCCGGTTTTTCATTTAATAAATTTAAGAATGGTACACTTCCAGACTATGATAGCTTTGGCTATATGTCACAATTAGCAGGTTATGAAGCTGCCGAAGGTACAAACAATGGAGGTTTCTTAGCAATTAATAAAGAAACAGGAGAATTATGGCTCTTTCAACCAGATGAACTTGACAAGCCTGATATAAAGACTAAAATTAATATGAGGAAAACTCAAATAAAAAAGCCTGAACCACCTCCACTATGTTATCAACCGATAGCAGACGGAACAATGGGTAACTTTAAATTACCAAGAGAATGTGTATGGTGTCCTCATAAACTGGAATGTCATAAAGATTCTAATAATGGTTTAGGGTTGAGAATTTTTGATTATGCTAGAGCACCTGTCTTTTTTACAGAAGTTGTAGTAGAGCCTAGAGTACAAGAGATTACAAATGAATGGGAAGAAAAGTAAATTAATTAGAAAACGAGCTAGAGAACTTCAGTTAGAATGGATTAATAGTTTAATGCCTGAGGGAGAAACTATTACCAAAGAAAAATTAGACAAAGCTTTACCACAAGATAAATATTATATGAGTAATGGAACTACTTATCTTTCCTTTATGAATTATAAATGGTTAGAAAAAAAATTAAAAAAAGATATTAATTTAAAATTAGAAAATTTAATAAATTTAAATGGTTGAAATTAATTTAAAAGATATTAATTTAAATGATTTAATTTTAGTCATTGGTGGTTTTGTATATCGAGGAGGTACTACTGACGAAATTGATTTAGACTTATTATTAAAACTACAGGAATTAGCCGAAGAGGAAATCGAACAAAGATTAACAGGGATTCCGAAGGGAACATTATTACATTAAGGAGAGTTATGGAATATAAATTTAATGAAGACATTATATTAGAAGTAGCAAAAGTTTACATTGACGAGACCTATAGTGAACATTATGCTAGTGGTAAGTATCAGGCAACTGATCTTATTGTTGATGCAGGTCATGGTGAAGGATTCTGTATGGGTAATATAATGAAGTATGCCATGAGATATGGTAAGAAAGATGGTAGAAATAAAATTGACTTGTTAAAATTAATTCATTATGCTATAATAGCATATCACATAGGAGACAAGGAAGGTCAAAATGACTGATTACTTAGGAATAGAAATAGATTATACTAAAGACTCCAAGCTAGATAAGTTTAGTTTGGATACACTAAGAGATAGATATTTATGGGAGGATGAAACTTATGCTCAAGAAGCTTTTGCAAGGGCTGCTATATTTGGAGCAACGTATAAAGGAAAAATTGATTTTGATCTTGCCCAAAGACTCTATCAGTATTCATCTGATTGTTGGTTTATGTTTAGTACCCCTATACTTTCTAACGGAGGAACGACTCGTGGCTTACCTATTAGCTGCTTTCTCAATTATGTACCTGATAGTAGGCATGGTCTCTCTAGTCACTATGATGAAAACATATGGCTCGCAAGTTCAGGTGGAGGTATCGGTGGATATTGGGGAGATGTTAGGAGTAATGGGGTTGCTACTAGGCACGGCAGTCGTTCTACTGGATCAATTCCATTCATGCATGTCGTAGACTCGGAGATGTTAGCCTTTAATCAAGGCACTACCAGACGAGGAAGTTATGCAGCCTACTCAGATATATCACATCCAGAGATTGAAGAGTTTATTGAGATGCGTAAATCTTCTGGTGGAGACATAAATAGAAAATGTCTTAACATCCATAATGCAGTTAATATAACTGATGAATTTTTAGAAGCTGTAAAGAATGATGAAGAATGGAGATTGATTGATCCGAAATCTAACGAAGCTGTAAAAACAATTAGTGCTAGAGATTTATGGTGGCAACTGTTAAATGCAAGAGCAGAGACAGGTGAGCCATACATGATAAACATTGATAGATGTAATGAATTTTTACCCCAAGAACAGAAAGAGTTAGGATTAAAAATTAATCAAAGTAATTTATGTTCTGAAATAGTATTACCTACTAATGAAGAACGAACTGCTGTGTGTTGTTTATCTAGTGTCAACTTGGAACATTTTGACAAATGGAAGAAGAATAAACAATTCATAGATGATTTAATAACTATGCTTGATAATGTGTTAGAACATTTTATCGAAGCGATTGTAGATACTTCAGGATTAGGTGGATACAATGCAAACTTTAAGAGGTTTAAAAATTATGTTAGAGAAGAAAAAGAAGGGATGGTTAAAGCAGCTTATTCAGCTTATAGAGAGAGGTCGTTGGGGCTTGGAGCGATGGGCTTTCACGCTTTTCTCCAAAGCAAAGGGCTTCCTTTTCATGGCTTACAGTCAACTAGCTATAACAATGTCATGTTTTCGCACATCAAAAATAAATCAATGGAAGCTACCAAAAGACTTGCTGAAGAACGTGGCGAAGCTCCTGATATACATGGTAGTGGGAAGCGTAACGCTCATTTGTTGGCTGTTGCTCCTAATGCCAGTAGCAGTATTATATGTGGTGGTGCTTCCCCTAGTATTGAACCATATCGTGCTAACGTATATACGCACAAAACTTTATCAGGCAGCTACCAAGTCAAAAACAAATATCTGGACAGACTTTTAAAAAGAAAAGGTCTTAATGTAGAAGAAAGAGAAAAAACATGGAAGAATATAGCAGGAACTAGTGGGTCTGTACAACACTTAGATATATTAGATAGTGCTGAGAAGGAGATATTTAAAACTGCTCCAGAGATTAATCAGATATATCTAGTAGAACATGCACACATGAGACAGCAATATATCTGTCAAAGTCAAAGTGTTAATCTATTCTTTACCATGCCTAAAGCTACTGAGCCACAAGAAGTTCATAATGATTACTTACAGTATGTTAATGATGTACATTGGTATGCTATGAATAAACTTAAATCTTTGTATTACTTTAGATCAGATGCAGCTAGGTCTGCTGAGAATGTTAATATAAAAATTCCCAGAATTAAATTAGAAGATGTTGACTGTTTAAGTTGTGAAGGATAATCAAGAAGGAGAAAATAATGAACAATAATTTAATAGGTTTTACAGTAGGACTTAGTACTGGATTACTTGTAGTAGTATTTCTATTAGTTTCTGATTTTACTAAGAAAGAAGTATTTATTACTACAAATCTAGACAATGTTTGTGTAATAGATAAAGATGTTATGGAACAATTAATGTATGTAATGAAACCTGCTCAAGAAGAAGAAGGAGAAAAGAATGAATCAAGCAAGTAGAGAAAAAGCTAGGTTTAGTGCTTTGAAAAGAAAGTATGAAGCTGATATAGCAATAGCTAAAGCTGAGTTAGATACTTATTTTGAATCTAGTGTAGGTGTCGCAGAGCATCCACATATAATAGAATCAATGGATAAGTTAATGACAGAACTAGCAAATGCTCAAGAGAAACTAGCATGTTTATTGGACAATTTCTAATGGCTAACTTTAAAAGTTTTTGCAGTCGTATGTGGTTGGATCATTGTGATGATAATAAAAATCCACATAGTAATCCTCTGTCGTATGAAGACTATGTTAATAGACATTGGATATGGTTATTAGATCAGTATTCAAAACAAGTGGAGAAAGAGAATGAGCCTATTAAGTAAAAGATCGTATTATAAACCTTTCGATTATCCTTGGATGTTTGAATATTATGATTTACAAAATCAAATGCATTGGCTACCACGAGATGTAGCTTTGCATACTGACGTTAAAGATTGGCAGGAGTTATCAGACTCTGAAAAGAATTTATTAACTCAAATCTTTAGGCTATTCACACAATCAGACGTAGATGTAGGATCAGGTTATGTGGATAAATTTATGCCTATATTTAAAAAGCCCGAAGCTTATAATATGATGGGTGCATTTGTTAACATGGAGTCTATACATCAACATGCTTATAGTTTGTTGTTAGATACTGTTGGTATGCCGGAAACTGAATACAAAGCTTTTGCAGAGTATGAAGAGATGGCTGATAAGCATGATTATATTAAAGACTTTAAACCTACTAGACGAAATAAAAAAGAGATTGCTAAAACTCTTGCAGTCTATTCAGCATTTACCGAAGGACTACAACTCTTTAGTAGCTTTGCAATCCTGTTAAACTTTCCTAGATTTGGAAAGATGAAAGGGATGGGGCAGATAGTAACATACTCTATACGTGATGAATCATTACACGTTGAAGCGATGACAAAATTATTTCGAGAATTTATAAAAGAAAATTTAGATATATGGACAGATAAATTCAAGAAAGAACTTTACCAAATATGTAGAGATATGGTTGAGTTAGAGGATAAGTTCCTTGACTTAGTTTTTGAAATGGGAGATATGCAAGGACTTACAAAGAAAGATATGTATGCTTACAATAGATACATAGCTGATAGGAGACTATTACAGCTTGGTCTTAAAACCAATTATGACCAACGAGAAAATCCTTTGGATTGGATTGATGAAATAGTTGGAGTTGAACATCAAAACTTTTTTGAAGGGAGAGCTACTTCGTATATGAAAGCTGGCTTGAGAGGAGATCATGGAAGTCTAACCTTTACAGAAATTCAAAATGAAAATGAAAAAGAAAAAGAATGAAGCGATCCTACTAAGTTATAAATTATTAATTGATACAAAAGGTAAAATACATACAGAACGTAGTATAAGTGACATTGATCAAATAGAAGAGAAGTTTACTGTTTCTACTTTTAATACTTTAAAAACAGTATTGCGTGTAGGTAAAACAGAATTAGATAAAGTTCACAACAAAATTGAAGATGAACTTGATTCTAGAGTACAATAATTAATTAGCTAGAGGATTCTTGTTATCTTCTTCTAATGTTCTAACGGCTACTGACAAACCTTCTACTTGTGCTTTTAATAAGCTAATAGATTCTGCTTGTGCTTTAGAAACCTTAATATCTTCATCTAATGTTTTATTAGTATAAGTAACAAACGACTCGATTGCAGCAAACCTTTCTTCAATATCTTGTTGAGCGTCTTCTGTTTCACTTACTGTATCAATCTTTCTTTCAAGATTCTCAAGTCTATTTACATAAGTTGCACCAGTATATCCAAACCCTGCTAGTGTACCTATAATAGTTACTAAAGCTATTACTTGTGTTGTTTTATTTTGAAACCATTCCATTTTTATTCTCCTTATTATTTTTGTTCCATAATTTTTTTATATCTTGTTTAATTTCTTTTTCATAATCAGAACTTTTCCAACTTTTTTTAGGTGTCTTATTTTTAGGCATCTATTTCGAAGCTTTCTCCACAACCACAGATTGCCTTTACATTAGGATTTAAAAACTTAACTTCCTCATTAACACCTTTGGTAACAAAATCTACAGTCGTTCCTTTAAGGTATGTGAAAGATTGAGGATCAATATAAACTTTTAAATCTTCAAAATTAAAAACAAAATCTTCATCCACACAGTTGTCAACAAAATCCATTACATAATTATATCCAGAACACCCTGAAGATTCTTTAATAGAGAACCTTATGCCTAGAGAAGAGTTGTTCTTGAAATGTTCTATAGCAACATTTGACATGGTAAAGCTATTAGGATCAAAGGTTTTTGTGTTAGTCATTTAAGTATAAAATAATAGTATAAACATAACTAATCCACCTATTCCCCACACCAATAGATATACAGCCCAATCAGGTATGTTCATAAAGTTGGCTGTAAATTCCTTAAATTTTGTATAGTGGTTAAACTATCTCCTGCTAGTTGATAGAAAGCTCTAGTGTTATCGCTTAAATATGCATCTGCATAAATGGCTTTAGGCTCATACCAATCTTCTTTTCTAGGAATACTCCTATCATAATAGTCTGTAAATCCTGCATTGTATCCTAAGTAAGCTACAAAAACAGATTGATCAGCATACTCTCCTGTACTCTCTTGTGTGGATTGAACTTCTTCCTGTTGAGCTTTTAAATTCTGAGCAACAATTTGATCAGCTATTTGGTCAGCTTCAGAGGGTGTTGTCATTTCAGACATAGCTGTATCTATCTGTCCTTGCATATCCTGAACTTGTGTTTCAACTGCAGCAACTTCAACAGATACTTCAGTTGTAGGCATTGGTGTAGTAACCGTAGTTACATTGCTAACTGCCCCTGTATCAGCACTCATTGACAATACAGTATTAGTTTGAACAGAGGCAGAAGCAAATTGATCTGACATACTAGGCGAACTGCTAGTACTAAAACCACCACTACTTGAAGAGGATGCTACAGCACTAGCCGTTCCTGTATTAGTTGAAGTTCCTCCAGAAGCTGTTGTGTTACCTGTTGCATGAATAGAAGTACCTGATGTTGTACCACTTACACTATTAGCTGCAGCTTGAACTGTGTTAGCCACTACATTAAGTGCTGTCTCCATGTTCATTGAGCTTCTCTCTTCTCTGTCTATGGAAGAACCAACTATTTCTAGTTCTTCTGATTCTTCTAACGGAGTCGTTACTTCTTCTTCTGTTTCTGCGATCCACTCTTCTTCGAGGTCTTCGTAGATTTCTTCAACGGCTTCTTCTTCAAAGATTTCTTCTTCGGCATAGCCATCTTCACTACTTTCTGCAACCTGTTGGCTTTCATCATACTCTGAAATTTCTTCCATTTCTTCTTCAAACCATTCATCAAGTTCTTCCATAGTTTCAAATTCAACATAGTTTTCTTCTTCATAAGTTAATTCCTCTCTTATTATTGTATCAAATTCATATAATTCTGTCAACTCTTCGACATCAAATATTTCTATATATTCTTCTTCAGGATAACTCGTTTCCATAAAGTTATCATACACATCCATTTGGTAGTCTAATTCATCCCAAGTATCTAAAGGTGAACTATCCCACTCTATCCAACCTTCCTCAGTAAATGCTACATCTGTTCCATACCAGTCATCTACTTGTTCCTGACCAAATTCCTGTAAATCTATTTCATACCACTCTGAATCTGTTAAGTACACACCTGCATAAGGATCATCATCATAACAATAGCTTGGGTCATTTATGCAGTTATCTGAATAATATTCATCTTCCCAATAGTAATCTTCTTCATACCCATACTGATCTGCTTCATCATATCCATAATCAAATTCATTTGGGTCAAAATAAGCTACGGAAGCTTCTTGGGTATAACCTGCACAAAAAGGAGCATATTGAGGGTCTTCTGCACATTGTTGATCGTCATAAGCATCCCAATATAACGGACAGGAGGTACTATAAAGCGAGTCTAAGCCACATTGTTGAGCTAAATAAGCTGCAGCATACCCTGAACACGCTTCGTTGTTTAGAGGATTACTACAGTCCAATGCATTACCCGTTCCTACACCTGACAAACTACCACCACTTTCTAGTGTAGTATTCATAGTTGACTGATTCCAACTTTGATTTACACAGGAGGATGTATTAGTCGTACCTGTACTACACTCATCATGGAAATAATATTGATATATATCAGATG
>VTLG01012934.1_pt1 | contig 33153 bp, 55 predicted proteins | sample 4694571 | NCBI WGS metagenome assembly VTLG01 (sample SAMN12604809, study PRJNA352737) | marine metagenome | biome: ENVO:00000447; feature: ENVO:00000209|ENVO:00000569|ENVO:01000036; material: ENVO:00002151; isolation source: viral sequences binned using virsorter ...
CGTGTGCAAAGTTCATACGATTTATTTTCTCTCTATGCAAAATCAATGGGATATGGTTTGGCAAAAAAGGTTGAGAATTATTTGGCGGTTGATATAATTCAATCTGCTACTGCAAACGATGTTACTCTGTCCTCAGATAACACATTCACTACAGCTCTTGTCCGTTCAGGATTGCAGAAGCTACTTGACATTGGCGTTGATTATACTGATGGCGAAACGCATTTTTATGCTTCTCCAGCAGGATATATGAGCCTAATGTCTCTTGGCGAATTTTCTGATTTCCAAGAACGTGGCCCTGAAGCTGGTGGTGGTGCAGGCCCAAATATTACTGGTCAGCTCGGTTCTATTTATGGAATGCCAGTTTATACCAGTACTGATTGGGATGACGATGGCGGTACAGGCGATGAAACAGCATCAATCTTTACAAAAGATTCTGTTCTATTAGCAATGCAAATGGAACCAAGAGTCCAAAGTGAATATGACATTGATCACTTAGCAACAAGCGTAGTGGCTGATGTTTTATTTGGTGCATCTTTGACACAAGCCGCAGGTACTGCTGCTGGTCAAATTGTTAATTTCAATAATCCTTAATCGGAGAATTGATTAATATGGTTCTGGGGGGTTTTAATTAACCCCCTTGAACTGAAACTTTTATATAGGAAAAAATTATGGCAACAGATTTAACAAACGTAGCTGTCTCTACTGGATATGTTCAATTATTACATATTGATGGTGGAGTTGGAGGATCTGCCACTCGTGTTTACGATGGAGACGGAACTGGCACACCCCTTGAGATTTCTACAACGGAGCTTGTAATTAAAGATGGTTCATTCAATCTTGATGTAGCTTCGCACGATGGTACAAATGGTTTAAAGTTGGGAGGAACTTTAGTAACCACAAGTGCTGCCGAACTTAATTTATTAGATGGAATCACAGCTGGTACAGTTAGTGCTTCTAAATTTTTGCTCGTTGATTCAAATAAAGATCTAACAGGGCTTCGCAATTTAACAGCTACAGGAACAATCCAAGCAGCTAATTTCACAGGAACTGGAAATACGCAGATAGGAGATGCGGCTGCTGATACAGTAGCAATGAATGCTACAATTACAACAAATTTAATTTTTGAAGGCTCAACTGATAACGCTTATGAAACTACATTGGCAATTACAGACCCAACTGCAGATAGAACTTGGACTATTCCAGATGCTACTGACACTTCAGTTGGTAGGGCTACAACAGATACTTTAACAAATAAAACTTTAACTGCCCCAGATATTAATACACCTGATATTGATGGGGGAACAGTAGATGCGATTACATCATTAACCGTAGCTAATTCAGTTGATATTGGAAACTATACTTTAACAGCAAACGGCTTAACAATAGATGGAACATTTACAGATGGTACTTTATCAATCGCAAGTGGATCAATAACAAGTGCGGTAAATGGAACATTCTCAGGAACGGTCCAAGCAGAACAATTAACTACAACTGATGATGCTACAATATCAGATCAGCTTTCAGTTGATGGAACTATGACAATTTCAACAGGAAGTATTGTTGATTCTACAGGTACAATAAGCTTCGGAGATGAAAATTTAACCACTACAGGTGTAGGGACTTTTGCTTCTTTAGATATTAGCGGTAATGCTGATATTGATGGAACAATGGAAGCAGATGCTTATACGGTGGACGGTACGGCTTTAAATGAATACATAGCTGATACCGTGGGAGCTATGGTAGGCTCTAATACGGAAACAAATATCACAGTTACATACGAAGATAGTGATAATACTTTAGACTTTGTAATTGGAACGCTTAATCAAGATACAACTGGTACAGCAGATAATTTTACAGTTTCGGCTAATAATTCAAATGATGAGACGGTCTATCCAATATTTGTAGATGGAGCTACAGGATCACAAGGGGCTGAATCAGATACAGGCTTAACATACAATCCAAGCTCTGGAATGCTTACAATCTCTGGTGAATTAGATGCAGGATCTTTAGACATATCTGGAAACGCAGATATAGACGGCACATTGGAAGCTGATGCGATCACGGTTGATGGAACTACATTGGCTGAATATATTACAGATCAAGCTGGAGGAATGTTTTCTAGCAATACCGAAAGCGGAATAACGGTAACATTCCAAGATGGTGATAATACAGTTGATCTTTCAGTAGATGCAGCTCAAACAGGGATCACTTCACTATTAGCTACCGATATTAAGATCGGCGAAGATGATCAGACTAAAATAGATTTTGAAGATGCTGATAAAATTAATTTTTACGCAGGGAATGAAAAACAATTAATCCTAGAAGATGGTGCTTTATATCCAGGCTCGGATAACATAATTGATCTTGGTAAATCAGATAATGAATTTAAAGATGCTTTCTTTGATGGAACGGTTACGGCAGATGCTTTTGCTGGACCGATTACTGGAGCTGTAACTGGTAATGCTGATACGGCTACATTAGCAACTACGGTTACTGTTTCAGATAGCACAGCAAATACAAACTTCCCAGTCGTATTTCATAACGAATCAAATGCTTTATTAGATGATACAGGTGCTTTAAGATATAATCCAAGCACAGGAGAATTATTAGTTCCAAAACTTACTGTAGCTGGAGCAACCACCACAGTTGATACGGTTACAATGAACGCATCTAATGCAATTATATTTGAAGGGGCAACTGCTGATTCAAATGAAACAACTTTAAGCATAGTAGATCCTACTGCTGATCATACTCAATATTTAATTAATCAAGGCGGATATATTCCAGTCTTGGCGGCAGCTACAACAACTGCAATCTCAGCAACTCCAGAAGAAATAAATCTTATTGATGGCGGAACAGCCAGAGGCACAACTGCTGTAGCATCTGGTGATGGTATTTTAATCAACGATGGCGGTACAATGAGGATGACCAATGTTGATACAGTTTCAACATATTTCGCAAGTCATAATGTTGGTGGTTCAAATATCGTTACAACTGGAGCAATTAATTCTGGATCTATTACAAGTGGATTTGGCACAATAGATACTGGCTCAAGCAATATAACCACAACTGGTGTTGGTAGCTTTGGATCGCTTGATATATCTGGCAATGTAGATGTAGATGGAACTTTAGAAGCTGATGCAATAACAGTAGATAGTACGGCTTTGAACGAATATATTGCAGACACAGTTGGGGCAATGGTTGGTTCAAATACAGAGACAGGAATAGCGGTTACTTATGAAGATGGCGATAACACGCTTGATTTTGTTTTAGGAACAACTCAAACAACTGTAACATCAATGCTAAACGCAAGTTTAGTAGCTGGTAGAGATGCTGATAACCAAATAAAATTCAGTACAGACGATCAAATAATCTTTAGAGTTGCTGGTGGCGATGGTGTAACAATGAAAGCAAGTGGTGAGATTGAAGCAACTTCCTTAGATATTAGTGGTGCAATAGATGTAGATGGTACAGCCAACTTAGATGTAGTTGATATTGATGGTGCTTTTACTCAAGATGGTGGGGCTGTAGTATTTAATGAAGATTCTGGTGATTATGATTTCAGAGTAGAATCAAATGGTAATACACACATGATTTTTGTAGATGCTGGGAGTGATCATGTAAATATAGGAACATCAACTGATTTTGGAGGCGTTTTAAATGTAGCTACTGCTGATAATAATGTTCAATTAGTTCTTGCTTCAACAGATGCCGATTCAAGTGAAGGTCCAATAATGGATTTTCAAAGAGATTCTTCTTCACCAGCTGTTAATGACTATACAGGAGTTATAAGATTTAGAGGCGAAAATAATGCTGATGAAGCAATTAACTACGCACAAATCCAAACACAAATGACTGGCGTTACAGATGGATCTGAAGAAGGTAAACTTTGGATTTCAACAATGAAAGCTGGTAGCGAAAGACAAAGAATAAGTATTGCTGGTGGTGAAACTATATTTAATGAAGATAGTCAAGATATTGATTTCAGAGTAGAATCAGATGGTAACGCTAATATGCTTGTTGTTGATGCTGGTAATAATATGGTTGGTATTGGTGTAAACCCAACTAATGCTTTATTAGAAGTAAAAACAGATGATGAAAACGTAGCAAGATTTGATGGACTTCAAGGTAATATAGATTTTAGATATGGTTCTGATATAGAGTTTGACAGAGCAGGTCAAGTATATATTACAGCAAATAATGGTTCTGGTGAATTAAACTTTAGAACTGGTGGACAAAACACAAGGATGCACATAGATAGTGCAGGCAACGTAGGTATTGGCACAAATGATCCAAAAAACCTCTTTCACGTTTCAGATGGTAGTACATCTAATTTAAGTCTAAGCGATGGTATTATTATTACACACGCTTCAAATCCGAAATTGGTATTTGAGGATACTGGTGAAGGCACAGATGACAAAGTAATAATGTTTAATTATTATGATGAGGCATTAAGGATTATGTCTGCTGAAGATGACCAAGCTGATTGGAACAAGCCAGCTATCGCAGTATTTCATAGAGATGGAAATGTTGGGGTGGGAACTGCAAGTCCATTAACTAATTTTGATTTAAGAAATACAACAAACACTATTGCTTTAAATACTACAGCAGGAGCAGTTTTTGAATCTGCACCAGCTGATGCTAATAATGGTACTTATTTATTTGGTGATGGTTCAGCCGATAGTGACGAACCACAAATTCTTGCAGTAAATAGTGCTGCTGCATCAACAGCAAATATTTGGTCAGGCATTGGGTTTGGTCTGAAATACTCTGGCAATACAGTTGCAACCCTTGCAGGTATAGCAGGTATAAAAGAAAATAGCACAGATGGTAGTGGTGGTGATGTTGGTGCTTTAGCATTTGGCACAAGAGCAACAGGTGATTATATAAAAGAAAGAATGCGTATTAAATCTAATGGCGATGTTCAATTTGGTACTTCAGGTGGGACAGGAGATATATATCATTATGGAGCAGGAAAATTTGCAATTAACGATTCAGCAGGTTCAGCAAGTACACCAACCTATTCATTTAATTCAGATGTAGATACAGGAATGTATAGAACAGGTGCAAATGAAATAGGTTTTGCAACTGGTGGAACTGAAAGAATGCGTATTAAATCAACAGGTGTTATTGCAAGAAGTCAGCATACTGACACGCAAGGTCAATTAGTAATTAATCCTGATGGTAGTGCTAATGATAATTGGTTGCTTACATTAGAAAGTTTAAACTATGGTTTTGCTAATATCAGAATAGGTGCTTATGGACATTCAAGTTATGTAAATATTGATATTAATCTTGGTGGTCATATGGCAAGTGGGGGAACATATTACAACGCAGATGTCCTAACAAATGAATCATCATCCGATATAATTGTAACGCTGACACAAAACCAAACAGGTTACATAGTTAAAATCTCTAACAACACAAGTGCAGACCAAGTCTATGGTGCTTATCAAGTTGTAAATGGTGGATATAATGGAAACGCAACTGTAACAGTAGAAAATTCAAGTACATAATGCGTAAAAAACTAAACCAATTTGCAAACTTTGACAAAGCGGTTAATGCACTTGTGATCGTTGCACTTACCCTTGCCTTTGTCTTTACAGCTATTAGTTGTGCAGATGAATTTTACTTTGGTAAAACCAGAGATGAATTAAATGCAGAGGTATCGCAGAACGCATTTGAAGTGGATAGCTTATTTAAGCTAATTCAGCTACAGCTTGATTCTACTGCAATGGATTTTAATAAGCTTTATATAGATGCACAACGCATAAACAACGGAAGTAATTGATGATACAGTTTATGCTAGGATTAATTTTAGGCTATGCTCTTAGTGGCGATATGGGCGAACCTGTACCTTCTGAGGTTATAACTTATTCTGATAGTGGCAGAGTAGTTAAGGTATATAGGTCGGATGCTTTTGCACATAGGTATTATCCAAATGCACTAGCTATTGGTTGGAATGCCGATGATTATAGATATTGGGAAACAAGACCGCATATTACACCTGTTTACACTAAAAGTATTATTATTAATAAAAAGCCAAAACCAAAACCAAAAACAGAAGATGAGTGAAATAATTTTAGGAATAATAGCAGTTGCTGTATTAGCAGTTGGTATATATTGTATGTGTAAAGATAATGGATAAGCCAATAGGTGAAAGCTCAAGTTTGAATATAAGCTTACCCATGCTTATTCAAGCTGTAGGTTTTATAGCTGCAATGGTCTGGGGATATGGACAACTAAATACTAGAATTAGTTTTCTTGAACATCAAGCGCAAGGAAATGAGACTGCTATTGAAGAAATGAAGGCGATGCAAGATCTGCCAATACCAAGCGATGTTAGACAAGATGAAAAAATTAGAAGAATTGAAGTAGAAATTATGAGATTAAGAGATGGAAAGAAATGATATGGTTTTATACACTTTGTGTGACTGCGATTGTGATTGTAATTGCGGATGCAAAAGGCACGCTAGAACCTGCTGTAAATAAGTTTGAAGAAAGAATTGGAATTAAAACAGAATTACCACCAGACACAACGGAGTTTGAAATAGATGTCGAAAGGTATTAGTGAAGATGCTCAGATTCATATTTCGATCGCTTTCCTTATTAAAGCAATGGTTGGTGTTGCGATTGTTACTGGAAGCTGGTATCAAGCACAAATGAAATTTGCAGAGCAAGAAAGAAGAATTAAAGATTTGGAAAATAAAATTACTGTATTAAATGCGAGTGTTGAAGGAATGGAAACTCAGCATATACAGGAATTAGAAGAAACAAACAGATCCCTAATGCAAAGATTGGGATTAAAAAGACCATAAGGAGTAATAATGGCAAACAAAAAAGAAAAAGAAAAAAAGCCTACTTTAGTTCTTGATGATAAAGAATATCAGATAGAGGATCTTGGAGATGATCAAAAAATGATGGTAGCTCACATTAATGACCTTAACAGGAAAATTGATGGAGCAACCTTTAATCTTCAGCAATTACAATACGGAAGACAAGCGTTTGTAAATGCATTAAAAAATGATCTTGAAAAAGATGATAAAAAAGAAGATGAATAAAACTTGTCAAGCGATCGGCCCAGATTTTTCTGGGCTGATCATATAAAGGAAATTAATGATTGAAACGTATGCAGAATATGGTGCTGTTGGAGTTATCGTATCTCTTTTTATTATGATGATAGTCAATTTAATGAAAAGTCAAAAAGCACAAAATGAAGATTTAGATAAAATTCGGCAAGCGATTGCAAAATCTGAAACAAAGATGGGAAATGTTGAAAGCATTGTATTAAAAATGTTAGACAGATGGAACAAGTCCGATGATATAAGCCAAAGGCACAGAGAAGACATCGTTCGAGAACTTAATGACGTTACAGATGATCTTGCATATTTAAAAGGCAGAATAAATGGGAAATCAAGATGAAAGTTGAAGATTATAGAAATGATATGCGAAGTTTATTGGTCAGAGTTGATACAAGACAAGAGGAAATGTATCACAGGGTTAGCAGAATTGAAAAACATTTAGAAAGACTTAATGGTAAAATTGCAGAACATGAAAAAAAGCTAACGACTTTATGGAGTTATGGAGCTGCATTTGTGTTTATTGCAAGTATTTGTATTAACTTAATTATGAGGAGTTTTTAATGGCTGAATTTTTTAGTGCAAACTGGGAATGGTTTTTGTTAGCATTCATGGTTTGTGAAAAAATAGTAAAAATGAGTCCAACCGATAAAGATGATATTATGTTAGATATTGTTTGGAGTAGTATAAAGAAAGTTGTAGGGAAGAAATAATGTTAAAAAGATTAGTAAAAAGCCTTGTAAAAAAACATGGCATGAAAGGTCTTTTAGTAAAGATTGGTGATTGGGCAGTTAAGAATAGCCCAAATAAAAAAGACGATGAAGTTTGGAATGATGTAGTAAAACCTTTTATTGAGGACAGTTTTTAATTGGTTAACATAACACAAATAAAATCCTTAGTAAAATCTACATGCAATGGAATGGGAGATAAATTTGCTTCGGATTCAGCGGTAACTTTAATTACTGAAACAGGATTAGTAGAAAGTAGATATGTCTATTTAAGGCAGCTAGGAGATGGGCCTGCTAGAAGTTTTTGGCAAATAGAACCTGCTACCTGTATTGATAATCTTCAGCATTATTTAAAACATCGTAAATCATTAATGGCTAAATGTGCAGAAGCTTCAACGGTTGATTTAAAACATTGGCAAAATTACGGTGAAAAATTATGGGAAAAGATACTTGAAGAAAATTTAAGCGCAGCAATTATCCATTGCCGTTTAAAGTATTGGAGAGTTCCCAAGCGTATGCCAGATTCATTAGAGGGGCGTGCTTCATATTGGAAAAAATACTATAATACTGATCAAGGAAAAGGAACAGAAGAAAAATATATTGATATGGTGAAAGAATATTTAAAGTGATTTGGAAAACTGCCATAGTAATCCCAGATCAGCATTTTCCAATTCATGATCAAAGCGCTGTAAATTGTGCGATTGAAGTTTTAAAGATTGCAAAGCCAGATGTATTTATTAATTTAGGTGATGTCGGTGAATGGAGTTCGGTGTCTGCCTGGAGATATAAGGGCAAGAAAATGCCACCGCTTGAATTTCAAATACCTATGATTGACGAGGAAATAGAAGCGGTAAATGATGGGATTGATCAATTTGATACTGTATTAGATAAATTAAAAGTTACTGAAAGGCATATCTGCGAAGGTAATCACGATTATTGGCTTAATAATTTTGTTGATCGTTTTCCTTATATGAAAGATTATACTTTTAGAAAGGCATGTCATTGGGATAAAAGAGGATATAAGTTTCATTCAATGAATAAACCTCTAAGGATTAAAAAATTATCTTTTATTCATGGTGCTTATGCTACTTTAAATCACGCAAAAAAACATGCGGAGTTATATGGAAATCTTATTTATGGTCATACTCACGATGTTACTAGCTATGCAATCGGAAGATTAGATGGAACTGTTAAAGCATGGAGTCTTGGTAATTTAAAAGATATGTCGAGAGATAAAAATCAATGGTTAAAAGGGCGGATCCATAACTGGCAGCATGCTCTTGGTCATGTCACTTGGTTTACTGATGGTAATTTTAGAGTTGAAGTGATTGACATAGTAAAAGGAAAAACCGTTTTTAGAGGCGAGGAAATACATGGATAATGAAACTTACGCAGATAATATTAATATTTTAAAAGAAATAGCAAAACAAATTAAATCAATGGATCTTTTAGATCCGAGCAGTAGAACCGTTTCATTAATGGCAGAGATATTAGAGAGATGTAAAAAACTACCAAAATTAGAAATGGTAGATTTTAATGATAAAAAAATTGAAATTGATAATATAGAGGCAGACGCATGAGTACTTATTTAGAAGCATTATGTACCCAGGAAGATATGCAATCAATATTGCCTTCTCTTGGAGAATATAATCGCAATACCGTATTAACAACTTGGACGATCCATTCTGGAAATGTTTATAAATCGTCTAGCTCAGGAAGAATTGATGTTTTATATAGAGATGGAAATGAGTTAACATCAGTATCTGATTTAGCTTCAGTTGATTCAGATGGTGAATACTATTATGATTCTTCAGCAGACGTTGTATATCTTTACAGCTCAGCAAATCCAGCAACAAATCATACAATAGAGGCTGGTAAAGATTTTACAGATACCGTTACCGAAGCAAGAAATCGAGCTTCAGAAGTAGTTAGAGCTGTGGTAGCAAAACCAATATATCAAAGAAAGGGAGTTGGTTATCAAGGAGAGACAACAAGAAATTATGATGAAGTTTTAATTTTAAGTGCGGCAGCCATCGCCGTAGCATTAATGGTCAGACCTTTTGATGCAGAAATGGCAGATGAAATTGAAAGTAAATATAACAGCGAGGGAGATCCCCCTGGAATTTTACAGCTCATTAGAGAGGGTTATATCAAGCTGCATCATGAGTTTTCTGCTGATCGTAGCCAAGGACTCATAATACCAGTTAGCGTAAATTCCAGCTCTACTGGATCGATTGTAGATGTTTCTGGATCTCCCTCAAGAACTGATATGTTACGCATTCAGATAACAACGGGAGGAACTTTAACTTATGGATCCGCATCTTCTGTAAAATATAAAGTTTTAGGATCAGACGATACTGGAGTTCAGACTTCAGAAATAGTCGCAGATGAAACATTAACAGGTACTTATGATACCTTAGGCAATGGATTAAAATTTAAAGGATCGCAAGGAGTTTATACTACTGGAGATTATTGGTTTATAGATGCAGTAGCAGGAATACCAGAAACCCAAAATCCAATAAGGACTTCAGTAGCTAGGAGATATTAATGCCAATTACTTATAAACCAAACCATAGGCGCATGTTAGACGCTTTAACTGATATAATTTCGACCGAATTTGTAGGAACACCGGTTTATTATGAAGATCCTGAGCGATTTAAATCAAGATCCGCACAATTTTTTAGTCTAATTCCTGGCGATAGCTCTCTAGTGCAAGCATATTCTGGGGGATCATTAAGAGAATATCAAGTTTCTATACGTTATTATTTAAGAAAGCCTAGATTAGATAATTATAGAACAAATGTATTTGATTTTATGGCTGATAGAGGTGAGAGGCTTATTAGATTAATGAATAATAATACAAAATACGAAGATTCGATTAATAGCTTCTCAGAAATAGATTTTAATTTTAATGTTTTAGCAGATGCATTTTCTTCCATTGTTACTTATCGTTGGCATAACGGAAGAATTGAGGGTATTGATTATAATCCATCGAGATCAGATAGGGAAGATAAAAGGGATTTACAAATTTTTGAAGCAGATTTTTTGTGTAATGTAATGGAGTTAACATAATGAAAATAAAAGCAGGCCCACTTTTCAAAAGAATTACGGAGGCACAAGATTACCACCGTGTAGGAAAAGAGAATTGGGAAAAAATGAAAAAAGGTCAATCAGTAGATTTTGATCCACCAATGGAATTGGTTGAAAAAGGCTATCTGGTTACAGAAAATAAACAAGCAAAGAAAGGGGATAAATAATGGCAATAGCAGGTCAAATTTATTCTGGTATGAAATACCAAGTCTTGTTAGGTCGTCAGACGGCCGCGTCCTCAGCAGTAAATATGGGAACAGCTGGATCTACAAATAGTGAATTTGTTGAGCTAGATATGGCTTCAGTTTCTGATATTGACTTTGCAGGTGGCTTAGTTACTGACCGAACCTTAAGAACAGGACAGCAAGTAAAAAGAGGTACAGATCATTGGGTAAGTGAAAAAGGATCAACAAAATCCTTTAATTTTGAATGGGTTGTTTCTCATAAAGAAGGATTGCAGATGCTTCTTGAAATGGTTACAGAAGATACTTCAAGCCCTTATGCTGTGGCAGGCAATGTAGAGCCACCGATTTATAATCACGGCGCCTCAACTGGTAAGCTTGCAACAATTATTCTAAAGAATTTAGATGCAAATGCGGCAGCTACTCAATTCAGAACAATGCATTCAGCAGCCTTGACAAATCTTTCATTATCAATGGATGCGACAAGCAACGGCGGTAGATTGATAGCAAGCGGGACTTTTGTTAGCGGATACAATGTATCAACTGCTACATCTAGTGTCACGAATGGTGGAACTCAAACGCCTTTTGTTAAAACAATTCATGATTGTACTACAAAAACGGTTAATGCAGCAGAAGTCGTAGTTAAGGCATTCAGCATGGAAGTGGGATACCCAATGGTCAGAGTTGGTTATCAAGGATCAGACGGCGAACCTGAAATGTATTCAAGAGCTGGTGAAATTACTTGTTCAGGATCAATTACGGTCCTTTATGATACAAATGCAGATGGGTTCTTAGCTGAGTTCTTAACCAATCCAGCGGCAGGATCAGCGGCAGGCGAATCGCCAATTATATTATCAGATAATGCAACAGTTGGATCTGGTAATTTTGCATTTGAAGTATTACAAGCGGTATTCACAGGACATAATCTATCAATGGAAGGTGCTGAAGAAGGAATGATGCTTGAGCTTCCATTTGAAGGGACGGCGATTGGTGCAGAAAATCTATTTCGTGTAGATATTGATTAAAAAAAAAGGAGAAAAGAGAGATGATAATAGAACTTGGTAAGAGAAAATTCGATGTTAAGGATATTTCTTATAAGGAAAGACGAGAACTTTACATTGTGAATGTAAAAGCCTTTTGGAAAGATGAAGTCAATCCTGATAAATATTACGAAGTACTAGAAAAATGCGCTGAAATTAGCGGATTGGAAGATAAGGATCTTGAGGGTTTATCAATGCCTGAAATTGATCAGCTTTTACAAAAGATTCTTTCTGCTTATTTAGGCTTAGAAAAAAAGCCAAAAGGGGATTGAGCTTATATGTTTGGGCACAGGCTTACAATCTTGAGTCCAATCATATATTTGAGCTATTCCCTTACAAAGCACAGTCCCCAATTACGCGTAAATATAGGGAGTTTAAAGATGAGGCAGATGTTTGGTATGAGGTTGATGCGATTTCTGAACTTGCTGAAACTTCAAGAACAAGAACTATGGGCCAATTACTGTATGATCTTGTGCCTTTATTTGCCTCGCCCTCCCTTTTATTTGAAGATTGGATGGTAGATATTATGAATGAATATCATTGGATAAAAAATTGGAATATTTCTCCTGGAAATTTAGATGATATTTCAGCGAGGAGGCTTGATTGCTGGTCGATTATAGAAAATGAACTAGCACAAATCAAAAAATACGAAACTGAAAAGAGTAAAAATCGTGAGTAAAAGAGTATTTGACATAATATTTAAAACTAAAGGGCTTGGTAAGGCTACCTCTGGATTAAAAGGATTAGGCAGAGGGCTTGGAGGGCTTGTAAAAGGAACTGCTTTGGCTGGCGCTGGAGTTGCGGCCTTATCGGTAAAACTCGCAGGGGATTTTCAAAAAAGTTTAAAAGAAGTCGGAACATTAATGGGAGGATTGACCGACAGACAAATGAAAGATATGAGCAGAGAATTAAGGCACCTCTCTCAAACTTCTGGATTAGCATTATCATCATTATCTAAAGCAAAATACGATGTAGTATCGGCAGGCTTTGCCAATGCAGCAGATTCAGCAAAAATTTTAGGAGCAACAACAAGGTTAGCAGTAGGCGGTGTTACTTCAGCAGCAACGGCCGCCGATATTTTAACCACAGCTTTAAATGCTTATGGAAAAGAAGCTGGTTCAGTTAATGATGTCAGCGATACTTTATTTACTACAGTTAAGCTTGGTAAAACTACTATGGATGAACTCGGTGCTTCTTTAGGTACTGTTCTCCCTGTAGCAAGAGCAGCTGGATTAGAATTTGATTCAGTAGGGGCTGCCATGGCTTCTCTAACAGCTGGCGGTATTAATACAGCAGAAGCAACTACTGCATTACGTGGGGCAATAAATGCTTTAACTGCTCCTGTAGGTGCAGCTAAAAAAGCTATGTCTGAAGCTGGGATCTCAGCAAAAAGATTCGAAGATGGATCACTAGATTTACTTGAAACGATAAGACAGTTTGAAGGAATGGATCCAGCCACACTACGAAAATTTATTCCCGATATAAGAGCTGGAATGGCGATAGGTGCTTTATCTCAAAATATTGATGGATTAGCTGACAATTTAGCAGCTTTTGAGGAAAGATCAGGAGCTACTGAAGGTGCGTTTACTGATATGATGGGAACTTTCAATAATCAAATGAATAGTTTAAAAAATTCATCACAGTCTATCATGATCGAAATTGGAAATGTAATTATAGAAGCTATTACGCCAAGTATTAAAAAAGCCAATGAAGCATTAGCAACTTTAGGAGAAATTGGTTTTGATGAAGTAGCAAAACGATTAGCAGAAAATTTTGATAAGTTAAAAATGATTGTAGTTCAGAGTGCTAATATAGTTAAAGATGAACTAATACTTGTAGGCATGAAAGCTAGGAATAAATTACCATTTTGGTTAGGCGGTGGAAAGGATGAAGTACAAGACGCTATTGCTATGCAACAGCAGTCGATAAATGCAAGTATGAATCTTATAAAAACATTGGTTGATAGTGTAGTTCAAGATGTTAGTAGACCTCCAGAATTAAGCACAGAAGGTTGGGGAGAATGGGCCGATGATATGGATGAAATAATAGCCTCTTTGGATCCTGGACCGGTGGAAATTTTTGATGATGAATTTTTTGTAAAATCAGACGAAGCTCAAGTAAGAATGGATGCTGCTACACAGGCGATGGGACGGATGAAAAAAGAACAAAGTGCACTTCAAAAAGATCAGCAAAAATCCTTAGAGGAGACAGCAAAAGCAGCAGCTTTAAATGCTACTTCAGCGGAAGATGCAGCAGAAAGGATAGTCCGAGCAGCTTTCATGGAGGCTCTAGCTAGGCAAATTTCAAAAATAATGGCTTCAGTTCCTTTTCCTTTTAATCTTGCTGCGGCAGCAGGAGCGGGAGCATTTATGACTGGTCTATTTGATCAAGGAATGGCGCAAGTGAAAAAAATTAAATTAGCGCAACATGGTATGGATGAAGTTGTTTCAAAACCAACTTTAATAATGGCAGGAGAAGCAGGACCAGAAAGAGTCCAGGTAACTCCAAGAGGAAGATCAAGCAGCAGCCAAGGTGGTTTAACCGTTAATTTTAATGGGCCGGTTACTAATAAAGATTTCGTTAGAGATACAGTTATTCCAGAGATTCAACGAGTACAGAAATTAGGTTTAGCATAAATGGCAATTTCGCAAGGATCCTGGGCACCAACATCTGGAATGCGAGAAAATTGGCTTGTTCAAGTCGACGATTCTTCTGGATCCAATACTAAATATTTTTCATTTTTTGATCAGACAGTGAATAGCGTAGCATATTCTGGTATTGTAATTAACAATCCTAGTATTAGAGAATCGATAGATATTTTTAATTCAAGATCAAGCTGGTCTAATATTGATATAGAATTAGATAATTCTGGTAGTATTGCAGAGACTCTTGTTTATGGTACAAATAATTATATTAATAGAGCTGTGAGAGTTTATTCATGCCTAGAATCAGGATCCGTTGCAAATTTTAACAATATTCCTCTTATTTATACAGGTCGCCTTGAGTCAATTACTCATAACGAGGGATCTGTTACTTTAAATATTGTCGCACAAATGCCTTGGGATAATATTAAGCTACCTAATGTATACTCAAATGAAAAAGTTTTAGCCCCTATTGCTTACGGTGATTTTACTGGTAATGATAGCTTAACTACAGGATCTGGAACTGATAATTGGAGACCAATACCATTTACTAAAGCAGATACATCAAGTGCATATTTTATACCAGGGACAATTGCTGATGGGAGTTTAGATTCTAAGACCTCTCAATATGTTCCTACTCGAGATGGATTCGTTCCTTTTGAAACTCAATCTTCTGGAACCACAACGATTGGAAGCGTTGAAACTATTACAGTTGGAGTCAATGGAAAATATAAATACTATACAGTACCAACGGCTAACACTCAATCTTCTACAGCAACAGGAATAACTGAGACAAATGTCGGAAATGCTTATGATAGTAATACAAGTACCTATGCGACTTTTGGATATAACGAAACTATATCTACCGGGCAAGATCGTATTCATGTAGAAAGATTTACAATTCCAGAGACAGAAGCAGGGACTGAAATTGTATTAACATATAGGATTGCAAATTATTCAAAAGCCAGCGATGTCGAAAGTTTAGAAGTAACAGCAACTCTTACTGCAGGTATTGATAGCATAACAGGCACAGGGCATACTGCTAATACTGGATCTGATCAAACTTTATATTTAGTAACTACTACCGATCATACGACAGTTGATTTGCAAGTTAGATACCAAACTGAAGAAGTTGAAGATACCTCTGGCGGTTCAGCCGTTGTTAATTTTAATGTATATGAGCTTTCAGTTTCTAATATTAAAAATGATGAAAAATTAGAAACAGTATATACTGCACAAGATGGATTTCCTTCAAATAGTTCCTGGAGTGGTAATACAAATGTTTTAACAGAAGTTCATGAATTTCACAGAGATATTTGTCATAGATTTTTAGGTTTAACGGCTACTCCAGCAGGTTGGTCTGATCTTGATTCTGCTAAAGCTTGGGCTGGAAGATTATGGATCAATAAGGCAAAACCGGTCAAACAAATATTAGATCAGTTAGCATTTGAAGGGGGTTTTTGTTATACATATTCAGCATCTGGAGTTTTAAAATATATTTTCGTGAAAGATTCATATTCATCGGCAAATCATACTTTAGATAAAAATGATCTAGGGCCTTTGAGTATATCGCATACTAGTATATCAAATTTAATTACTGATATAACAGTTAATTATAATCCTCATCCTGCTAAAAAAGAATACAGATCACAAGCAACCGATTCAGATGCAACAATTAGAACGGCTTATAATATTGGATCAACGGAAAATAAAGCAACTTTTAATTTAGATTATAATACAGGATCACCTGGAGGAGATTTAGATTGTAGTGATGATGATCCGAATGATGGATTTATGAATTACTACGGAAATTTAAAAGCTGAACCTAGAGTAATTATTAAAGCAGAGGTGGTAAATCCTGCAAAATTCACAATGGAAATTGGTGATATATGTACTTTTTCAAGTATGCTGCCAACTAAAGCTTTTAATAAAAGTTATAGCGGCCGATATTTTATGATAACTGAATTAGTAAGATCCTCTGGAAAATTATCAGCAACTTTTTTAGATGTTACAAAAATTTCATAATAGGAGAAAATAATGGCAATTTCAACTGCAGCCTTTGATGATGCATCAGATGGCGGATCAAAAGCAACTTATACCCCGAGTATTAATCCTAATATCGGCGTTGGGTATGGGACTGACTATTCTGGGACAGTAGTAAATCAAGCTGTCGGCGGCGAAGTATATACGGTGCAAAGATATGGGAAAAGGAAGACCTGGCAGATGAATTATTCATTTTTAAATTCTACCGATCAAGCAAAATTACAAGCATTGATCGATCTAGTAGATGGGAGGAAAGATGTTTTTTACTTTTCTGAAGATAATTTTGGCACGGCTGGCACTAAAGTTAGGTTTGATCAGGATAGTTTCACGTTTGAAGAAGTGGCGCAAGGGGCGACATCTATAACATTTTCTATTATTGAACAGCTATAATATTTTTCTCTCCTCTCTCCTCCGCCTCCCCTGCGATTTTTCGCTTTTGAATGATCAAGGGGGAGGATTTTTGTATTATTTAGCTCATATTTACCGTTTAACGCCCGTTTTATTAGTTTTTCGACTATATGTATACCTAATAATAATCTCAAGAAACGGACCTCAAATATCGCATAATTAAAAAAAATCATTATTTATAAAAAAAGTGTTGCATAATGCTAAAAATTCATTAATTTAGATCATGATGATTAATAATAAATATGTTCAAAAGGAGGACAAAATGAAAAATAAAAAACAAACAGTTCATAATAATAGATATATTGATTGCGTGATGAATATAACTGATGGTCACATGCAAAACATAATAACTATGTTTCAAAATAACGCTAAAGATCATGCGATGGCCTGTGCTGAAGGTGGAATGCATTCAGCATCTGAGAAAAATATTATTGAATATTACGATCATTGCTTTCCTTTAGATAGTAATGATCACTATCAAATGATTAAAAAAGCTGATACACCTTACTCAAGACAGATATTAGCTTATTTAGATGGTCTTTTCTTTTTTGTATTTGATGAATTGTTTCCGATATATAAAGCGAAAAAAGAAGAAGTTGGTAGTGTGTATGAATACAATTCTAAATACGATAATCATTCACCAGTTTTTCAGGAGGACAAATAATGAATGTAAGCAGAAGTATTTTCTTAGTTTCTTTATCTGTTTTAGCGGATCAATACAAAAGCGTTTTTGGTCTTGCTAATGCTATGAAGAAGCAAATTGAAAAGCATATGGAAGATAATAGAACTTGTATTTTGAAAAAAGTAAAACGCTATGGCGAAATACATTATGAACTATATTTTGACGATCCCCAAATGACTTGGGCAGTTGATTATGTATTAGATTGGCAATTAGCTTTAAATAAAAAATCAAGAACAGATGCAATCAATGGTTGCACGCTTGGCATTTATAATTAAGGAGGATAAATAATGAACGGTTGGCATTTATTAATTACAGCTACGGTGATCGGATCCTTATCTTTTATTATAAGTAAAATATACTTATATAAACAATCCGCTCAATTCTGGAAAGATAGCTGTTTTATCATGGCTGAAAAATATAACGATCTACTAGTAAAGGAATCTATGCAGAAGGCGCTAGATAAAACTTTCAATGAGGATCGTTTAAAAGTAAATTAAAAAATGATTAGGAGTTTAATATTTAAAATTCGTGGGGCGGTAATTCAAATGCAACGCCAGTTGCTTTGTCCTCCTAATCATCATCTACTGCCCCACTTAATTAATTCAGGAGGAAAAAATGGCTAGTATTGTTGCAGAATTTGAAAACGAAAAAACCAAGTGCTCAAAATTTGACAACGGCGATATAAGGCTTTCAATAAAAAAACCTAGCGATATGTCTAGGGAAAGATTTATGACTCTTAGCGCAAGACTTGAAAAGATTTTAGATAATTTCCAAGGAAGCATTCGGATAGATAAAGAATGACTCTTTATAGTATAGACATAACTTATAATGGTGATGATTCTGAGAGAAAATTGACCACTATTGAGGATCCAGATTTTTTAGAATGTATTTCTAGAGCAGAGGAGTTTATAGAAAGACAAAAAGATATGGATCCTCATATTTTTGCCGCTAGGCAAATTAATAAGAATTTTACTTTTGATATTAAATATAAAATTTTAACAACATTAAATGAGAGGAGAAAACATGCCGGTTAATATACATGGTAAAGAATATTTTACTGTCGCTGAGCGAGTATTACAATTACATAGCGATTTAAAAAGAGAGGATCCCTTAGAGATCAGCACAAAAATTATCCATTGTGATGAAAAGACTGTCGTTATGAAAGCGACGGTTAGGATCCCACTAGAAAAAGATCAATTCAGATTGTTTACAGGACATGCTCACGAAAGATTTGATGCGAATCATATAAATAAAACAAGCGCAGTTGAAAATTGCGAAACCTCAGCGATCGGCAGAGCTTTGGCTGCCGCAGGATATATTGGATCCGAATATTGTTCAGCCGATGAATTGGTTAATGCTGTAAATAATCAAGAGCCATCTATGAAACAAAAAAAATTCTTAAATGATTTAATGAACGATAAGCTTTCAGAGGAAGAAAGAGAGGAGTTTATTATTAGAGCTAAGAAAGCAAAAACGCAAAAAGATATTTCTTCATTAATTGAAGAATTGAAAGCAAGATAATGCCCCATCCATTTTACATGAGGCATCCTAAAAAAGAATCGCCAGAAAAGAAGGCTGTTAAAAGTGATAAATCGGTTGGCAAACAGATAAAAAATATTTTTAACAACTTAGGATCAATTATAAAAATGTTGGTTAAATGGCGATAATAGGCAACGAATCAACGTCTGCGCCGCCTCCATCTCTTGTGCATTTGGGGGCGGTTGTCCTATAATGGCAGGAATTAAACGTACAAAGTGGGATGATGTATTTTCCAAGCTCGTTAGATTTCGAGATAATTGGACTTGTCAGCGATGCGGCAAGAAATACCCGAAACTCTCTCCCGGGTTGCATTGTTCCCACTTTTACGGACGAAGATCATGGGCAACCAGAATTGAATTAGCTAATGCAATGGCTTTATGCCATGGCTGCCATATTCATGTAGGATCTTTTCCAATGGAGCATGTTGAATTATGGGAGAAAAAATTTAACAAAGAAGAAACAGAACATATTAATTATTTACATAATAAATCTTTAATTAAAAAAAGAGATGTCGCTACTGAAGAAAATTATAAAAAATTAAAATTAATGTTAATGAAATATACTGGAGAATTATAGGAGGAATTATGAAAGCAGCAAAAGAAAAAATATTAGCCTTTTTAATAGCCAATAAAAAATACCGAAAATCTGACAGAACTTTAATGGCAAGGATTTGGTATGAAGATTTACTGCATCGAATTCATGATATGTCTGCTTTAGATTTTTTAAATGAATTAGCAAAAGATAATCTTTCTAATTGGGAGAGCATGACTAGAATCAGAAGAAAGATACAAGAAGAATATCCAGAGCTAAAAGATCCTGATATAACTAAAAAAAGAGAAGCTCTTGAGCTTGAATATAAAATACAATATAGTCCTAGAGATACTTTATAATGGCCAAACGCTTTATAGATACCAATTTATTTCGGAAAAAATGGATTAGAGAATTAGAATCTGAAATGAAATTATTTTGGGTTTATTTATTAACTGACTGTGATCATGCTGGAGTATGGGATGTAGATGTCGATCGTGCTGCTTTTCAATTAAATTTAAAAATTACTGAAGAAAAAATACTTAATACTTTTAATAGAAAAATAATACCTTTCAAAAGAGATAAATGGTTCATTCCAAAATTTATAGAATATCAATATGGAGAGCTAAATTCTAATAATAGAGCACATTTATCAGTTATTAAAATATTGACAAAATATGATCTTTTAGGAGCTAATAAGGGGCTTAAAACACCCTTAAAAGAGCATAAATATAAAAATAAATCTCAAAAAAAAGATCAATTAAAAGAAATAGAAAACAATTTAAGTGAATTGCAAAATGAATTTTCTGAGGTGAATGTTAAATTGGAATATGAAAAATTTGTTGATTATTTGGCAGCCAATGGTAAAACTTATAAAAATTATAACGCTGGATTTAAAAACTGGCTAAGAAATGATGCTTTTGGAAAAGCTAAATTGGATCCTAAGAAAGTAAATAAAATAATTGATGTTATCTGTACTAATTGTGATCATACATTTAAACATAAATCTGAATTACTAAATAATATGAAATGTCCTGAATGTAAAGAATTTGGAGTTGTTGATATGATTACTTATAATCTGATGAAAGGCTCGCACATTGGCTAATGAAAATTTAAATTATTTAGAATTGGTTTATTATGGAGAAGAAAACAGAGCTGGTATTAAGTATTCTAATCAAAATCGCCATACTGAAAGAAATACAGATCGACAAATTAAAATATGTCCTGAATGTAATATAACCTATGAAATTTATTCAAAAGGGCAGGGAAAATACGATCAATATAATTATCAAGATTTTCCTCGATATGGAAAAGGTAGAGAAAAATGCGCAGAATGCAGAAAAAATGACGGTGAAAAAAATTTTTATACCTGGGATCGAGGATCAAGAACTGCAATATCAATGACAAAATTTAGATCACCATATAAACTAAAGGATCGAAGGATCCGAGAAAAGGAGTAAAAATGGCCGATAAACACTACATAAATGGGATTATAATAAAAGAACACGAGTTTGATAACGGCGGTAAAATTATGAAAGTTGCAATTAAGGTAGATGAATTTATTAATCATCTTAAATCTTGTGATAATGATCAAGATTTTCCAGAATGGGTAAATACTATTATTGCACGCAGAAAAACGCCGTCAGACAAAGGAATAACGCATTATATGTATGAAGATGAATGGAAACCAGAACCAAAACAAAGGGAAGTTCAAAATCATGAACATAATGGAGTTAAAGATTATAATGATACGAATGATCCATTAAATGATGATGAAGATTTACCTTTCTAATGAGTGCTTTAAAATCATCAAAGCGATTTGGACCGATTACAACAGGACATAGGCAATGGAAAGATAAAGGGCATTGTTCTTATGCGCACGGATATGGCCGATATGTAGAAATTGAATTTGATTCGTTTGAATTAGATGAAAGAGGATGGGTGGTTGATTTTGGCGATCTTAAATGGGTAAAAGAATGGCTTGAAAATGAATGGGATCACAGATTGTTATTAGCTCATGATGATCCTTTAATTGAAGATTTTAAAGCCATAGAAAAGAAAGGAGGAGTCGATTTAAATATTTTACCAGATTGGTCAGGACCTAGTATTGAGCAATCTTGTTATTATGTCTATAAATTTGTTAATGATGGGATCCATGTACGATCAGGAGGAAAAGCATGGGTAAATAAAGTTAGAATTTATGAACATGAAAATAATTGGGCAGAATATTTAAGAGAATCATGAAAATAAATGACATATTTTATACGATTCAAGGAGAAGGCTCTTTTGCAGGCACACCTGCTATTTTCATAAGATTATCCGATTGTAATTTGGCTTGTAAATTCTGCGATACCGAATTTTTATCTGGATCCGAAATGAAAATCGGAGAAATAATTAGTAAATGCTTAGAATATCAATGCAGATTTATAGTATTGACAGGTGGCGAGCCAACTATGAATGATGAATTACCAGAGCTTGCTATGCATTTAAAAAGAAATGGATTTTTCGTTACGATTGAAACAAATGGAATGTTTGATATAGATACTACTTTTCTTGATTGGATATGTCTTAGTCCAAAAAGCGGCTGGAAAAGCATAAAAATTAAACGATGCCATGATCTGAAATTCGTAGTTAAAAAAGGAGGAAAAATTCCGCATATTCCAAATATGTTTAAATATGAGAGAAAATTTATTTCACCAATGAATGAAACTAGCGGCGAAAAAATTGGTACAAAGAGCTGCGATAAATTAAATAAAGAAAATACTGATTACTGTATTGATTTAATTAAAGAAAATCCAGGCTGGATCTTAAATTTACAAACACATAAAATAATAGGAGTAGAGTAATGGAGGATAAAATAAAGAAAATAATATTTGACATTGGTGATGATCCAAATCGAGAGGGAGTATTAGAAACACCAGCGAGAGTTGTTAAATCTTGGAAGGAATTATACTCTGGATATAGCCAGGATCCAAAATCAGTATTTAAAACCTTTGAAAGTGAAGGTTTTGATAATATGGTTATTTGTAAAGATATAGAATTTTATTCTATGTGCGAACATCACATGCTTCCTTTTTTCGGAAAAGCTCATGTCGCTTATATACCAAATGATCGGATCATCGGGCTTTCTAAATTAGCTCGATTGACAGATATTTATTCCAGGAGATTACAAAATCAAGAAAGATTAACAGATCAAATAGCTAAAACTTTATTTGAAAATTTAGACGCCAAAGGATCAGGAGTAATCATGGAGGGAAAACACTTCTGCATGATGAGTAGAGGAGTTCAAAAACAACACTCATGCATGACCACTTCTTCTTTATATGGTGTTTTTAGAAATAAAGAAGTAAGATCCGAATTTTTAACTTTGACGAGTGAAAAATGATCGAAACAATTAAGCATTTATTAGGATTATGTGGTGAGCCTCATGGCTTAATGCATTATATGTTAACTCTCGGAGGATTAACAGGGATTTTAACTTATTTAAAAATGAGGAGAATAAAATGAAACAAGCAGTATTATCGCATTCTGGAGGTATGGATTCTAGTGCTTTATTGATCAGATTACTATTTGAAGGGTATAAAGTAACATCATTATCATTTAATTACGGCCAAAAACATAGTATAGAGCTTAAAAAAGCCTATGACCTGAGAGGATACTTATATCAGAAAGGTTGGCAAGTATTTGGCTATGATATTGATCTTTCAGATTTACAGCCACTTCTAAAATCTAATCTAGTAAAAGGAGGAGAAGAAGTCCCAGAGGGTCATTATGAAAATGAAAACATGATCCAGACCGTAGTTCCTAATAGAAATAAAATATTTTCTAGTATTTTACAATCGGTAGCCCTTTCAATCAACGAATCTGGATCCGAAACGGTAATTGCTTTAGGGATCCATGCGGGAGATCATGCTATTTATCCAGATTGTAGACAAGAATTTAGAGACGCGGATTATCTTGCTTTTTTAAAAGGAAATTATGATGCTCATGATATTCAATATTATACGCCTTTCTTAAAATGGGACAAATTTAATATACTTGAAGATGCTTTGGATAATTGCGCAGATATGAAATTAGATTTTGACGAAGTATTTAAAAGGACTAATACTTCTTACAAACCAATAGGTCAATATTCTGATTATAAATCAGCATCATCTGTTGAAAGGATCGAAGCTTTTATCAAATTAGGGCGTCCTGATCCTATTACTTATGCTGACGAAAATGGTGTACAATCTTGGGATCATGTGCGTAAATATGTTAAGAATATTTTGGAAAATGCCTAAAATATTTAAAAATTGAGATCTAATTTAATGAAACATTGTAAGGATAAAGTAGTAAATGCATTAATACTTAAACATATTGATCGAGCAAAACAGGGAGAAAGAAAATTTGGTAATACATATGATGAAGTAGATCAATCAGCTGAATATTTAGTTAAAAATGCTTTAGAGGAATGCATGGATATGTCTGTTTATTTACAAAAATTATTGGAGGTAATAAAAAATGAATGAAGTATACAATGTAAGCTGGGACGAAGTAGAAAAAGGAGTTAGATCAATAGCTAAATACGTTCAAGGCTTAGAAAAAAATGATCTGGTAAAATTTAGAGGAATCTGGGGTCCTCCAAGAGGAGGCTGGCCGATCGCAGTAATGTTATCTCATTTAACCGGAATAAAAGTAGTCAAGGATCCGAGAGTTAGGCCTCTTTTAATTATTGATGATATAGCTGATACCGGTAAAACTTTACAATCTTATTCTGTAATGGATGAAGTCTATATTACTACTCTTTATTTTCATGCTCAATCTAGTTTTGTTCCTAATAAATGGGTTTATCGCAAAACAGATAAATGGATCCGTTATCCTTGGGAACTCTCGTGAAATTATATTTTGCATGTGTTGAGACTTGGCAGGCAGCCGCGGTTCGAACTAATAAGCATAAAAATATATTAATATCTTTTTTTTATTATAGGAAAAAAAATTTGCGAGACTATTTTTTAAAAAATCAAAATAAATTTCATAATTTTTTTATGGATTCTGGAGCATTTTCTTTTGATAGTTTAGGAGTAGAAATTGACATTGATGAATATATTGAATGTATAAAAGAAGATCAGATCGAACATTATTCAGTTTTAGATGTTATCGGTGATCCAAAAGCTACTCAAGAGAATTATCTATATATGAAATCTAAAGATTTAAATCCAGTGCCTTGTTTTCATATAAATACCGATATTAATTATCTTGATTTCTATTTAGAAGAATGCGATAAATTAGCGATCGGAGGAATGGTTAAGGCTCGCAATATAGATATAAATTTAAAAAAAATATGGTTTAAAATTCTTTCTAAAAACAAAAAGATCGATGTGCATGGCTTTGGAGTTTCAGGTATATCTTTAGCTTTAAATTATCCCTGGAATTCGATTGATAGCAGCTCCTATGTTTCTATTTGCAGACATGCACGAGCATCTGAATGGATTGATAATAAATTTAATGATATAAGCACTTTTGATTTATTAGATGAATTAAGGATTAGCACAGAAAAGCTTGATACGAAAAAATCAATCGGCGGGATTGATGGGCTTTTAGCTGCATGGCAAATAAGCCAATATAATCAGATGATTGATTATGTCAATGAAAAACAAAAAGAAAAAACCTGGGATCATTTAACAGCGCAAATGTCTATGTTTTAAAAAATGTCATACATACCAGAACCAAGCCATTTACCTTGCCCGATGTGCGGAAAATCGGATAAAAAAATTGATTATGATGAAATAGAACATCTCAACGATCAAGCGATTAGTAATCTCAAATTCCTCAATTTAGGCTTTATTCTCTCATATCACATGACGGATTTAGAGAGAAAAGTATATTATTTATATCAAGTAAAGAGAAAATCTTTTAAAGAGATCGCCCAGATTCTAAAAAGAAAAGAGGGAACGCTACGCTCTGCTTGGAATCGCTGCAAATCCCGTGGTGATAAGGCTTTACGAGAATCTCAGATCGATAAAGTCATAATTCCCCCTTATTTATAGAGGGGTTCATTACCCATACTCGTGATTAAATAATATGAAAAGCACGAAAGACAGATAAATAAAATGCCTTTACACGATGTAAAATGCTCCAAGTGTGGCCACATTCAGGAGTTTTTCTATCAACCAGGGTTTAGACCTATGAGTTATTGTTGTAATAATTGCGATAAAATTCAAGATTTTAAACCTCTATTAAGCTCTCCAATGATCGTAATGGCTGATGCGAGACCTATTGAAAAAGAATTAGAAAAATCAGCAGCGGATGGGAGCTTCTGATCCCTCATAAAGAAGCAAAGCAGCGAAAAAGGACAAAGCGTTTATTAAATATAAAGCTGAATCGGGAAGGGAGAACCGCTAATCAGCATAAAAGATTTTTACAAAAAGAAAGAGAAAGGAATCAAAGTGGTTTATTTTAAAAGAAAAGATGGATCGGTATTTGGAAAAGATAATCCATCAAAAAAGCAAATGGAAGCTTATAAAAAAGAAGGCTGCTCTGTTTGTGATGAAAATGGAAAACCGGTAAAAGCTAAAAAGAAAGCAAAATAATGCCTAAAAAGGGAAAAGGATACAGTAAGGGTAAAATGGGATCCAGAAAAAAGAAATCTGGAAAAAAGAAGAAATACTAATTGTTTGAAATTTGCCATTTAAGAGATAATAAGATTTGCGGATTTGCTGGATATGATCATAAAAAAGAATTAAGATGCGGCTTTGCAACTTATCCTAATCATATTCAATATATGCAGAAATGTCCATTAGATGCCAAGAAGCGCAAAAAAAAGTAATGGAATAGCTTTAAAATGCGAATTAGTTGGTTTAAAAAATTTAAAAATATCGCATAATTGGAGAATCGAGCTAGATACTTATGAGATTGAGCAAGAGAAAGTGAAAGAATTAGTTGATTTAATTGATAAGCCGGTAAGCATTGGTATTGTTTTAATTGATGAATAAACGGTAAGTAAACGGTGAATCAAAAAGAAAACGGTCAATTTGCTAAAGGAAATAAGCTTGGCAATAGATTTAAAAAAGGAGAAGTCTCTAATCCTAATGGCAGGAGAAATTCAGCTAGGGATTTATTAAATAAAATTTTAGATACTGAAGTAGATGATATTACTAAGCGTGAAAAATTAATGAATAAATTGATCAGTATGGCCAATATGGGAAATTTAAATGCTATCAAGGAAGTCCTGGATCGAACAGAGGGTAAAGCAATAGAGCATATTAAAACAGAAAATGTGGATCCTATTAGAGTATTAGAATTTGGTGATAATGAACTTGATGAAAAAGAAGGGTCATAATAGACCCTTATAAGCTGATAAATATAAATTATAATATAAGGATCAAGATAAAGATAAATGAATGGATCTGATTTTAACAAAGGAAAGAAGGGAAATATTAACTCATCCAGCAAGATTCAAAGTAATCACGGCAGGGCGGAGATTCGGAAAGTCGATTCTGGGATTAATGTTTCTTTTAAAAGGGGAGATGTTGCCGGGACAAAATCGCTGGTATATCTGTCCGACCTACCGTCAAGCTCGTCTTACAGTATGGCCAATGTTAAAATCAATTATGAGGAATCAGACAGGCTGGAAGATCAACGAGACGGAATTGAGCTGTACGAGATCAGGAGTGACTATTGCGCTTAAAGGATCCGATTCAGCAGATTCACTTCGTGGTGCAGAACTTCATAGGGTCGTACTTGATGAATATGCCTATCAAAAACAAGGCGTATTTGAGGAGATCATTTATCCAATGTTAACCACTACTAATGGCCCTGTTCTTATGATTGGTACTCCTGATGGCTTTAGTGCTAATAATTTTTATGATTACTTTATTAAAGGGCAAGGCGGTGATCCTTTATGGAAATCTTGGCAATATAAAACAGTTGATGGAGGGTTCGTAAGTGATAAAGAGCTGGAACTAGCTAAATCAAATTTAGACTCCAGAGCATATCGTCAAGAATTCATGGCAAGCTTTGAATCGGCAGCCAATAGAGCAGCCTGGGCTTTCGATCGTTCAGAACATGTAAAGAAAGCCGATGAATTAGCAGCTTATCAAATAATTGGTATGGATTTTAATGTCGACTATATGAGTGCAGTATGCGCTTCAGTTTACAGTAATGGTACAATTCATTTCTTTGATGAGATCAGAAGGAGAAACTCATCAACAGAATTATTATGTAAAGAAATGAAAGAGAGATGGCCTAATGTAAAAGAGGTTTATCCAGATCCAGCTGGTGTTGCTCGTAGCACTACCTCAAGCCGCTCAGATCATCAAATAATACGAGATTATGGATTTTTAGTATATGCGAAAAGGAGACATCCAAGTCATAGAGATAGGCTTAATGCCCTTAATAGAAAATTAAAGGATGCCAAAGGTAAGGTTGAAATGACGATAGATCCTAAATGCACTTATTTAATAAAAGATTTAGAGCAAGTTCAGAGAGATAGGAACGGGGGGATAGATAAAAAGAATATTGAGCTGACTCACAGCCTTGATGCGTGCAGTTACCTCATAGAATATAAATGGCCCATAGTTCAACGAATTGCAACCTCAATGAAATGGTAAGAATATGATCGTTGAAAGTAAAGATGTAATAAGTAGCAGCTTAACCGATTATCTCAATGATGTCACTAAAAAGAATGTTGAGTCTAGGTACAGGGCGCTATCATATTATGAAGGAATGAGAGGCGAAATGGAATCAGACCTCTCTAAATATTTCCCAATGAAAAGCTTAGAGATTCCTATGGTGTGCCAGAATATAACATCAAAACTGGTTAATTCACGTGCTATTGGATATAAAGATCCACCAGAAAGAACTAATGAAAAATATTTAGAATTTGTTACTGATATTGATCAAGCTATGATTACAGCTGAAAGGCTTACCTATCTCTTAGGATCGCATCTTATAAGATCAAGATTTAATGAGGAGACTGGAAAGATTGAATACGATCAGATTATAGAATTTGAACCAATGTTCTTGCCTAGATCACGTAAGCCATTTGCTTATATATATCCGATTTATAATCATGGGCAGGCTAGAGATCATGAAGTGGTATATGCTTATTGGTCTGATACAGAACATTATCTGATCCATCAAAACGGTAATGTAGAATCAGTTAATGATGATAATATTAATCCATATGGCAAGCTTCCTTTTACTATATGCCATCGCCATCCTTATACTACTGATTTTATGCGTAATGGAGCAGATGATATTTTAAATGCCAATCTCATGGTTAATATGTTAATGACCGAACTTGGTCTAGCTATGAGATTACAAGCACTAGGGCAGCCGGTGATTACTGGTGTTGATCAAATGAATCAAGTAAGTCTAGGTGTAGACAAGCCGATGGTATTGCCTGAGGGGGCATCATTCAATTTTGAGAGCCCAGGTGGTGATCTTGCTAAATATATTGATTCAATTAGATTTTATGTCGACTCGGTGGCTTATAATAATAATTTAAAAGTGAAGTGGTCGGTAGGTCGTGAATCATTTGTAAGTGGGGAAGCATTAAAGATGGCTGAGATTGATCTCACCGAATCAATAATGGGTGATTATCAAATGATATGGAGAAGCGTAGAACAAAGCCGTTTTGAAGTAGATCGAGCTATTTTAGATACTCATGGTATTAGTATTGATGAAGAATATAGTGTTGACTTTACTGAACCACGATTCCCATTAACATCACAAGAAGAAAGAGCACAGTGGGATTGGGAATGGGCGAATAATCTTGCAACAAAAAAAGATTATCTTCGTAAATATAATCCAGATGCTACAGAAGATGAAATTGCTGAAATGTCTGAAGAACTTGGAATGAATACGCCCGAACAAGAAGAAACAGATCAAACAAGTAATATTTTATTACAAGCATTGAATACTGAATGAACGAATTAGATAAATTTAAAAAGCAATATTTAGCATTAGTAAAAAGAATGACTGATGCTACTTATCAATTAGTATTAGCAGGCCAATCTAAAGATCAGATTTTAAGGATCCTTGCTTCTAATGATTTTAAACAAACTATTATGAATGATAAAGAGTTTCAAAAATCTTTTGATGAATTAGATGCTATGCATGTTAAAGCTTTAAAGAATATGAAAAAATTTGCTGATATATCTCCCTCCACATTACAAGCCTTGACTATGGTCAATAAATCGGTATTTATGGATAAACTTGCAACTGATATAGCATCTACATTAAAAGGGAATCTTACTAGCGGAATATTAGGAGGATTAAGTAAAAACGATATTATAAAAGGGATTGAAGCTAATTTAAGGCCAGATCAAATAGATACGCTTGTGACCACCGCATTGTCTAATTATACCGCATCTGTAAATGCGCTTATGGCTGATCAAATGCCAGATAATACAAATTATGTTTACGTAGGACCGACAGATAAAAAGACTCGAGATATATGCCTGGAAATAATGAGCGCAGGTCCTATGACGCAAAAACAAATTGAAGAAAGATTCCCAAGTGCTTTTATAGAAAGAGGTGGTTTTAATTGCCGTCATCAATGGAATATGTATACTAAGACAGTACAAATGCATGATCCTAAAGGAGCAAAGGCTTTATTAAATGGCTAAACCTAAACCAATAGAAGATATGTTTAAAAATTTAACCACTAAGCAAAAGATGATTACTTTAGGGTGGAAATTAATTGACATGATCAAAGCCAGGACGATTAAAGGCGAAGGGGTTGATGGCGATTTTAAATCATATTCAAATAAAAGGATTAGCAAAGATGGTAAAAAATATACTCCTTACTGGATCTTAAAAAAACAAGGAGGATTTAAAAGGCAGGCTACAGGATTTAAACCGAATACTTCTAAAGATGTTAATTTAATTTTAACTAGCGATATGTTAAATAGCTTTCAAGTCAAAAAAGGAAGCACAAATGATAAACAAGTAACGATCGGATTTCCTCCAGCAGAATCGCAAAAAGCTTTTGGCCAAGAAAAACAAGGGCGAGTTATATCTTCTACTCGCAGGCCAGTAAGAGAAGATGAGGAAGAGTTTATTGCTCAATTCTTTGATAAGCGTATAAAAAAAGCTATGAAAGATAGTAGCGGTAGAACTGAATTAATAATTGGATAACTCACTAAAGAGGATATAAATGTCAGAACAAGAAGTCACGCAAGACGAAAAACATGCAGACGACCAAATTCCTGTCGAAAAAAAGGAAGCAGGTTCCGGTACCGATAAAGCCGAGGATTACAACGTCCCAGGTTATAGGTTTCGAGAATTGAATGAAAAAAATAAAGTCTTACAAGATGAATTAAAGGCTTTACATCAAGCATCAAAAGCAAGAGAAGAAAAAGAAGCTGAAGAACGTGAGGAGTATAAAACTCTTTATGAAAAAACTAAAGCAGAAAGAGATTCTTTAGCTGTAGATGCTGAGAAGTTTAATTCGATTGAAACCGCCAGAAAAGATAGATTATTAGAATCTTTCCCTGAGAAATTGAGGGAAAAGCTTTCAAATCTTGATTCTGAAACCTTAGACGTGATGAAAGATGAGTTTACTAACAAAGTCCCTAAAGTTGATGAATCAGACGGCGGTGTTTCTGGTGGCAAACCAGCAAATTGGAGCAAATTAGCTCCTAATGAAAGAAAAAAACATTTCGCCGATATTGTTTCAAAAGCAACAAGGGGCTAAAACTGAAATGGGGTAAAACCTTATGGCAAATGTCACAACAACAACTGCTGCCAAATTTATTCCTGAGTTATGGCGAGAAGCGATCCTCGATTATGCGGAACGTTCCTTTAGAATCAGGAATCAAGTTACTAATGTTTCGGATCTAGCTAGTGGCGGTGATACTATCCATGTACCACGAGTTTCTGAAGAAACAGCGGCTGCAAAATCTGCAGATACAGCAGTTACTTATTCAGCTAATACTGATGGCGAAGCCTCAATCTCTATTAACCAACATGCCTATGAAGCTAAGAGAATTGAAGATATTGTAAGAGTTCAATCGAGCTATGATCTATTTTCTCTCTATGCTAAATCAATGGGTTACGGCTTGGCTAAAAAGGTTGAGAATTACCTGGCGGTTGATATTATTCAAGCCGCTACAGCAAATGATGTTACTCTGTCCTCAGATAACACATTTACAACTGCTCTTGTTAGATCAGGACTGCAAAAATTACTCGACATAGGCGTCGACTATACTGATGGCGAAACATTTATGTATGCTTCTCCAGCTGGCTATATGAGCCTAATGTCTCTTGGTGATTTTACTGATTATCAAGAACGCGGTCCAGAAGCATCTGGAGTTGGTCCTAATATCTCTGGTCAATTAGGTAGAATTTATGGAATGCCAGTATTTACTAGTACCGATTGGGATGATGACGGCGGAACAGGCGATGAAACTGCATCAATATTCACTAAAGATTCTGTTCTTTTTGCTATGCAAATGGAACCAAGAGTACAAAGCGAATATGATATTGATCACCTAGCAACAAGCGTGGTGGCTGATGTATTATTTGGCGCTTCTTTGACTCAAGCTGCAGGAACTGCTGCTGGTCAAGTAGTTAATTTCAATAATCCTTAATCGGATAATTGATTAATGTGGTTGAAGGGGCTTTTATTAGCCCCTTTAGCCGAAATATTATATAGGAAAAAATTATGGCAACAGATTTAACAAATGTAGCTGTCTCTACTGGATATGTTCAATTATTACATATTGATGGTGGAGTTGGAGGATCTGCCACTCGTGTTTATGACGGTGACGGGACAGGTACACCACTAGAAATTTCTACTACAGAAGTTGTAATAAAAGATGGTTCATTCAATCTTGATGTAGCTTCGCACGATGGTACAAATGGTTTAAAGCTTGGAGGAACTTTAGTAACCACAAGTGCTGCCGAACTGAATTTATTAGATGGAATCACAGCTGGAACAGTAAGTGCTTCTAAATTTTTGCTCGTTGATAGCAATAAAGATTTAAGCGGTCTCCGCAATTTAACAGCTACAGGAACAATTACGGCAGCCAATTTTACAGGGACTGGGAATACTCAGATAGGAGATGCGGCAGCCGATACAGTTGCGATGAATGCAACAATTACCACAAATTTAATTTTTGAAGGATCAACGGATAATGCTTATGAAACTACATTGGCGATTACAGATCCAACTGCTGATAGAACTTGGACTATACCAGATGCA
>VTLG01014666.1_pt1 | contig 33153 bp, 43 predicted proteins | sample 4694571 | NCBI WGS metagenome assembly VTLG01 (sample SAMN12604809, study PRJNA352737) | marine metagenome | biome: ENVO:00000447; feature: ENVO:00000209|ENVO:00000569|ENVO:01000036; material: ENVO:00002151; isolation source: viral sequences binned using virsorter ...
ACAGTCGAAGTCTACACTTCTTCCTGGCAGTATTCCCAGTCGTTTGTATATGGCTGACATCAATGGGAATATGTACGATGGCATTCAACCTGAATGGATTTAACTTCAACCAGAGTATCATAGATGCTCAGGGTAAGGTTGTTCCTACTTGGGGTGACGTTCTTAACAGAGCAAACCTAGGTATGGAAGTAATGCATGAGCGTAATGCTCACAACTTCCCTCTAGACCTCGCTGCTGCTGAGGTAACAGAAGTTGCACTTGTTGCTCCTGCTATAGGTTAATTAAGTTCTAGTTTTAAGAGACCCTAAATTACTTTAGGGTCTTTTTTAATGCATGGAATTAGACGAACAGATACAGTTAGGTCATCTTCTATTAGAGGAAAGAACTTGTAGAGTTTGTAAAGAGACTAAGAATTTGTTGCATGGATATTATAGAGTTCGTAAAAATATGAATCTTTCATCTTCGTATTCATATGAATGTAAGGAATGTACCATAAAACGTATCACGAAAAGCAGAAAAAAGAATGGGAGTACGGTTGACTGGGTATACCCGGACTGGTAGACTACCTACATAAAGAAAAAAATTGCCATGAAAGAAACTGAGAACTATGAACAACTTCTAGAAAGGTTCTATAAAAGAACTACACAACTAGAAGACAGGCAAGTGGAATTGGAAGATGCTTATCAGGAATACATGCAACTTGATAGGGATTTAGATAGACTGAAAGGATCTATTCAGGCTATTGAGTATTGTGCTTATGGTAAGATGCCTGGTGATGGTAATCATGACAAATTTAAAAATCATAAACCAGTTAAACACGGAAACTTAGACGCACTAGACTAATGGCTTTCTTAATAGCAATAATGTCATTTGCAAACTTTGTATTCTATCCATTGGTGATAGGAACATTGGTTGCAGTAGTAATAGAACAGATCTTCAGAGCAAGAGGTGATGGAGATAATCCTAAGGACGTTAGAAATGTAATGCTTTCTATGGGTGTACGTAAGTATCTCTATAGACAAGCATGGATTTTTAATGTAATATGGTTCATAGGATATTTTATTCTTATGTTTACTATAGGAAGACAACAACCAGCAGCAATGCCTGATATGATTTGGCAAGGATAATGGCAGATAAACCTATACCCGGAAGTTACATAGACACCCAGGGAATGGGTGGACCTATGACTCCTGAAGAAGCAAAGAAAGCACAGAAGCAGGAATACAAACCTTCTGTTGTTAAACCGAGAAGGATGTTTACTTCTCAAGATGTTAAGGAGTTAAAGATTCTTATTCATGAAGTATTAGATGAGAGAGAAGGTAAGTTTGATTACACATCTTACTTTGACACAGAACAATACAAGCATCCTGTAACGGAAGAAGAACCAGAGTATAAACCACGTTATAAACCTTCTTATTACCAATGAATGAACCCATCTTACAGGGAAAAGTAAAATCAGTATATGATGTACCTGGTGATGCTTCTAGAGTCACTATTAAATTTCATGATAAAGTGACTGCATGGAATGGAAAGGCAGTAGAATACCCACCAGAGAAGGGTAAGATTTGTTGTTTGATATCTGCACTTCTCTTTGAGATGTGTGAGAAACAGGGTATCAAGACTCACTACTTAGGTACTGAGGGTCTTGACACATTGTTGTGTAAGAAGTTGACAATCATACCAGTAGAAGTTATCGTAAGAAACATTGCTGCTGGTAGTATCGTTAAGAACACCAACATCAATGAAGGAATGTTTATCCAACCACCTATAGTGGAGTACTTCCTTAAGGATGATGCTAAGGATGATCCTTTACTTACCTATGATAGAGTAAGACTTATGGGTATAGACCCAGAACCTATGAAGGAGCAAGCATTGATGGTTAATTATCAGTTGCAATCACTGTTCACACTTTGTGGTATGGATCTTGTAGATTTTAAATTGGAGTTTGGATACGATGCTCACGGCGATTTATTCCTGGCTGATGAATTATCACCTGACAACATGCGGCTCTGGAAGAAAGATACTAAGGAACGTTTCGATAAAGACTTGTTTCGTAAAGATGAAGGTGATATAGTAGAAGCATACAAATATATACTACAGAGCCTACGGCAATTTGCTTAATGGAAGACAATCCTTATTGGGGTGAACCTACCCCCACCGATGTCTGGGAAGACATGCAAAAATTAGATCATCTTTATGAGGAGTTGATGTGGGATCATCGAGATAAACTTGAGTTTGCAATCGAAGGTAATCATATTACCATTAGGAATAGATCGAGGGAGGGAAGATGACTGAACCTACTGTTAACGGGTCTCTATCTATAGTTGTACCCATGGAGGATATGACTGCTATCCTTACTCAGTTGTGGAAGTCTCGCCAAACTGAACCTCATATAGGGAAATTATATGAAAAGTACAAAGCACTAATCCCCAAAGAATAATGAAAGAAGATCCATCAGAAAAAATAGAATGGGATCTTGAAGAATTAAAACAAGCATACATTAGGAATGCTGAAGAGTATGATAGACTAATGGAGAAAGAAAAGGAGAATGATGATGAGTGAAAAAAAGGAAAAAAAGAATCCACCAGAAGCACACGGACCTGGTGCTCCTCTATCCGATGAGAGTGCTAAAGGTTTTTATACTGAAACAGAATCTTACCTAGATTTCCTGTCATTATACGACAGTTACTAAATAAAATTTTAAAAAAACTATGTCTGAATTCCAAAATTTCACGGTTTATTCTCGTGATTACTGTCCTTACTGCGAAAAAATAGAAGAAGTATTAAAGCTTTCTGAATTAAGGCACGTTATATATAAACTCGATAGGGACTTCGATAGAGATAGTTTCTATGAACAGTTCGGCAAAGGTTCTACCTTCCCTCAAGTTGTTCTAAATGGGGATAATCTTGGAGGATGTACCGAAACAGTACAATACCTCAAGGAAAACAATCTGGTCTAATGAAAGACGATTTTGAAAATGTATATGAATTGATTGAACATGCTCTCGAACTTGCGTTTGAGGGTAAGATGCAATTGAAGTTCTATGAGTTTCTCAAGTATCGTAAGACAACAAAGGCAGAGATTGATGCATTCCTTCAGAGTTCTACTGCTAAGGAACTTGCTGATGAGGTATTAGAACTTAAGGAATATATTAAAGGAGGAAGAGACAGCGAGCATCAACAATTGCGTGAGGCATATCATCATATCCCTAAACCTCAGGCACGAAAGATAATGAATTATTTGGGAGGCATCCTGGAGGATGCAACGAGGTATAGTTATGACCGAAGACCAGGAAGACGAAAAAAAGGATCTAAATAAAGACAAACCTCTGGAGATAAACAGAGGGGTGGAATTATTGTTACGTAATAGGAGGAAGAAACCCGACAAGCCTAAAACCTTTCAGGTAAAGTTTGGAAAGTTGATTTCTCTTTGGAACAGAGAAATTGTTTTTCATTTTAATGTTTACCTGGACATTAGAAAAACATAACACTCTGGAGACGCACTATGGAAACGACCATTGTAACATTAACTTTGACAACAATAGTTTCATTTCTTGCATTATTGGTTGGAGGTATGATAGGATGGATGGCAAGACAGCATTCATATGAAACAACTCCTCAGATAGTGTACACACATCCAGAGATGTTTGACGAGAATGGACAACTTGTTCCAGATGAAATTGTAGCAGTTCGATTTGAAAATTATGACAACACCGACGACGACACCGAAGAAGAGGGGTAGACCTAAGGGTACGGGAGCTAAGTTACCTGCAAAGTCTAAAGCAAAACCTAGAGCAAAGGCTAATCCAGCAGCACCTGCTACTAATTCTCTTCCAGTAAATCCTTTTGTATTTGAGATTTTAGATCTTGCATCTGCTCAGAATACTAATGCAAAGAAGGTAGAAGTTCTTAAGAATTATGAGCATGACTGTGTGAAGATGGTATTGATATGGAACTTTGATAGTTCTGTAATCAGCTTACTCCCACCAGGAGAGGTTCCATACGGCGAAACAAATGCACAGACTACATTTGCTGGCACTTTATCAGATAACATTGCTAAAGAGGCAGCAGGAGGGGAATCAGCAACAGGACAAGACCTAGATGGTAGGAATAAGACCACTCTTCGTAGAGAATATAGAAATTTCTATCATTATGTGCAGGGTGGAAACAATAGTCTCTCTACTGTTCGTAGGGAAATGATGTTTATTGATCTCCTTCAGGGACTTCATCCTAAAGAAGCAGAGATATTAGTTCTAGTGAAAGACAAGGATCTAGAAACGAAGTACAATATTTCACTTGACAATGTGAAGCAATCCTATCCAGATATTGTATGGGGTAATCGTTCATGACAGTAAAAGCTGGAGGAATGAGAAAGAGAGGTGCAGAAGCTGTGGCAGATGAAAAGAAGGAAGAAGAATCTAAGTTTAATCCAAAAGATTATTCTTGTGAGATTCTTCTAGAAAAAACAACTAAAGAGAAAGCAAATGATAAGTCTTTCCCTACTGATGCTTTTAATGTTACCTATCTTGCTGATGGTAAAGAACATTTAGATGTGATTCGTTCTAACAAACAGGTAAATATCTTTGATTTTTACTATGATAAGTATGGTAATGTTCAGAAGATTGATTATGGATACGGTGCAGTTAACCCTACCCAATGGGGATACAAGTCACCTGAGAAAAAGAAAAGGAGGAAGGGATGAAACAAAGTGATGAGGTCTTAAGAGCTCAGATTAATGAACTCATTAGAGATGAGATCCAGGATAACATCAATGAGTATGTGGAAGCACAAGATGAAACCAAAAAGAGTGGACTTGGTTTTGTTGGAAAGGAGGATGAAGGTGAGTTAAAGGTTAACATTCCACTATCAGAAGTGGATAAAATTCTCAAAGAGTATAAGAGAATCAAAAAGAATGAGAGATCAGTCTTTGGAGAGATTAAGAAACTTGGTTTGGTTGATAAACATGGTCAACCTCTAGAACAGAAAGAGGAAGTTAAAGATAATAAGAAAGGAATTACTGGCAAACAAACTTTTAAAAAGTAACATGTTAAGTACCAAGTACAGGAATAGAATAGTTGATATCTGTTGCCGCATGATCTCAACTGATGGTGAAGTAGATCTTCAAGATAGGATCTGGATGAATAAGTTATGTGAACATAATTTACAAGCAAGAGATTTGCGTAATTCATTAGTATGTCCTAATACAGTCGGTGAGGACGTTACTTATTATGAATAAATGGTATCATATTGATACCAAATGGTAACAATGAATACAAACTTGCATATATAGTACAGATATGTTAGCATATCAATACGTTCATCCCATTAGGGACGCAAGTAAGTCGCGGAACGGGTACGTTCATCCCTTCGGGGACGCAAACGACTAAAGGAACGGGGCCTTAAAATCCAACTACTTTAGGAGTAACACAATGGCACAAGTCACTTACAGAGGTGTTTCTTACAACACCAATGACAAGAAATCTTGTCAGAAGCAGGTCTCTGAACTCGTTTACAGAGGCATCAAGCATACAGAGTCTAAGACTGTGTGTGCGAAGTGAATTAAGTCTTACTTGGACTAAGTACAAATCCTCTCTTTACAGAGAGGATTTTTTAATATATAATTGAACTACGAAGAATTCTAATGCTACACATGAGGGAACAATTAATCGCAGCAGTCAAAGCTCATGCTCAAGGTGAGATTGCAAAGCATAAAGTAAATGTTAATGTCTATTTGGAACATCCCGTAGGAATTGGTGAGCATTCTGATATTAGTGAAGCAATTCAATGCGAGTTAGATAAGATTGCAAGGTATGAAGATCAATTAAATGTACTTGATAAGTATTTTAAGTAATGGATCCTTCAAGAGAAAAATTGAAGTTGATTGTTAGAAACCTCAAACTCTTAGTTGACGCTCTTGAGTCAGAGGTTTATTCGGATGTTGATGCTTACCGCAATTCAAAAGCATTTTCACAAATAACTGATTATGATGAGGTCTTTGATGACGACGATGGATACACAGATTAAACTAGTAAGTGTTACCCCTGATGCTGAGAAAACAATGGGGTATGTGGCTCGTGTGAGTAACCCTGAGAACCAGGACAATCCTAAGGTTGCTGGTCTTTTATCCTATTGTATTAGACATGGACACTGGAGTGTCTTTGAGCAAGCACACATGACGGTAGAGATTAATACTACTAGAGGACTTGCTGCACAGATACTACGGCACCGTTCTTTTACCTATCAGGAGTTCTCTCAAAGGTATCAGGATGTCTCTCATATCAGAGAGGATATACCTTTACCTGAACTTCGTAGTCAGGATGAAAAGAATAGACAGAATAGTATTGATGATGTAGATCCTGCAGTGGTTAAGAGATTTAATAAGGAAATGAGAGATCATTTTGATAAGTCTATTGATCTTTATAAGAGTATGCTTCATGCTGGTATAGCAAAAGAGTGTGCAAGATTTGTACTACCACTTGCTACACCTACTAGATTGTATATGACTGGTTCAGTACGATCATGGATACATTATATTGAGTTGAGATCTGCACACGGAACTCAGAAAGAACATATGGAACTTGTAGAAAATGTTCGTAAGGTTTTTATTGAACAGTTTCCTCTTGTTTCCCAAGCTCTTGACTGGGTTTCATAAATAATCGTAAACCTTATTGTATTGATATGGCAACATACCCTGTTATTAACAAAGAAACTGGTGAACAAAAAGAAGTCGCGATGAGTGTCCATGACTGGGATCAGTGGAAAGATAATAATCCTACGTGGGAAAGAGATTATTCTGATCCTTCTACCATGCCTGGTCTAGGAGTTGAGGTTGGTGAATGGAGAGATAAACTTGTTAATAAGAATCCTGGATGGGGTGAAGTTCTTAAGAAGGCTGAAAAAGCTGGTGGTATTTCTGGACGATTAGCACGAACCAGAAACATTGGTACAACTGAAGGTAACGACTGAATAATATGCCACGTAAAAAGAAGACAACAGACCCAATTGGTGTCGGGATGACCGCCAAGCAGATGAAAAGAAAGAAGCCTATTAATACTGATATGTTGAGGGATATAGAACCCCTCACTACTAACCAGCAAGTTTTATTTAATGCGTATGCAGAGGATAAAAATCTTGTAGCATATGGATGTGCTGGTACTGGTAAAACATTTATCACACTCTATAATGCACTAAAAGATGTCCTGGACCAAGAAACTCCTTACGAAAAAATATATATTGTTCGGAGTCTTGTTGCTACTCGTGAAATTGGGTTCCTTCCTGGTGATCATGAAGACAAGTCCACACTTTATCAGATACCTTACAAGGCTATGGTAAAGTATATGTTTGAGATGCGTACAGAAGCAGACTTTGAGATGCTCTATGGGAATCTTAAAGCACAGGATACTATTGACTTCTGGAGCACCTCATTCATTAGAGGAACAACATTTGATAAGTCTATTATTATTGTAGATGAATTTCAGAACTTGAATTATCATGAACTTGATAGTATAATGACAAGAGTTGGTCAAGACTCAAAGATAATGTTTTGTGGTGATGCCACTCAGTCTGATTTAGTTAAACAGAATGAGAGGAATGGTATCATGGATTTCATGAGAGTCTTACGTATCATGCCATCTGTTGGTATCATTGAGTTTGGGGTGGAAGATATTGTTCGCTCTGGATTAGTGAAGGAATACATTCTTGCTAAATTGGAACTTGGTTTATGACCTTTGAGCATTGTAATTATCTCGGTGATCTTGAATTAGAAAAGAAAGAAACTCCTGGGTGCCGACTGTATCATCTTCCTGATGGACAGTGGGTGCCATCTATTACCTCTGTAACTTCCTTTTATAACAGACAGATTTTTATTGACTGGCGTAAGAGGATTGGTATAGAGGAAGCAAATAAAATTACTAAGAGAGCAACCGCCCGTGGCACAGATTTTCACGAAGCTGCTCAAGCATACTTGGAGAATAGAGATTTGGTGTGGGAGGATTACCTTCCTGCTACTAAGTTTATGTTTCATCATGCGGCACCATATCTGGATAAGATAAATAACATACACGCTATAGAAAGGACTCTTTACTCAGAATACTTGGGTTTAGCAGGTAGAGTTGATTGTATAGCGGAGTATGATGGCGAATTAGCCGTAATAGATTTTAAAACATCTGAAAAGATTAAACCTGAGAAGTGGTTGGAAAACTATTTTGTTCAGGAAACCTTTTATGCTGCTGCTTATTATGAATTAACTGAGATCCCTGTGAAGAAACTCATCACCATCATGGTAACACCTGGTGGAGAGGTAAAAGTATTTGACAAAAGAAACAAAGGGGATTATATTAAATTATTAGTGAGGTATATAAAGGAATTTGTTAGTCACAATACTGGGTCAGAGAATGCCTGAGAAAAATGAATTAGAAAAGGTAATGGCAAGCAAGTTCTTTTGTTCTGCTCGCTTTGCTGAGGAGATTGAGAAACTTGTACTTCATAATGCTGAGATGAATTATATCGATGCCATTGTTCATTTTTGTGATCAAAATAATCTTGATCTAGAATCAGTACCTAAACTTATATCTAAACCTCTTAAAGAGAAAATTAAATGTGATGCACAAGAGTTAAACTTCATGAAGAAGACTACTCGTGCGAAATTGCCGATTTAATTCCAAAAAAGTCGAAAAAAAATCCCGCCAATTTTTTACCTTTATTACCTTTTAGCATGAACGAACTAGTTGAAATGGAAAAGTTACAACCAGGCAGTACGTGTCCTGTAATGGTGACTAAGATTCCTCCACAGATTCTCAAAGAGATTGATGTATGGATAAAGGAAAGTAGAAAGTTTAAAGATAGTCCACTAGCAGAACTGAAAGCCCATGAGAATGCAGGGTATAGAAATTATGGGAATGGTAAGAAAAATAATTCATATCAGTGTTCTATCTCTCCTCATTTAATTGAGAGTTCTTTTTGGATGGCATGGGTATTAAGATTGAGTGCAAAGTATTGGGGTGCTGGGCAGACTCATAGAGATTTTAAATTAAGAAAGTGGGATGGTCACTTTGATGGGTATGATATCTGGACTAACTTTGCATATAAAGGAGATAGTAACCCCACACATAATCATGCAGGATTTCTTTCAGGAGTGATATATTATAAGAATCATGACCATCCTACTATATTTGATCAGTATAACTGTGCATATATTGGCGAAGATGCCACAATGGTAATGTTCCCTTCTCAAGTACTGCATCATGTAGAAATACAGCAGAAGAATAAAGAAAGAATTACTTTGGCATTTAATATAGCTGAGATGAATGTTCCCCCAACAGAAGATCCATGGGACCCTAAAACTAAAAGACAGGCCAGGAGAAATGATGCCAGCTGATGCCTACCGTTGTTATTTGGCTCTAAAGAATCACTTTACTAAGGATCATTATGATTATCATAAGTATCGTGGTAAGACTAGAGCAACTAATGCAGCTTTTTATAAGAGAAAAGATAGGTTTTGGTTTGAGAAATTTGCACGACAGAAAGATGATAAGGAAGTAGTAGATTTTTTTGTATCAAACTTTATATACTCTACTGATCCAGGAACGATGTGGATTGGTGAGATGATAAAGGAAGGTGAGGGAAGATATCAAGAGTGGAAAAAGAAAACTCAATCACTTAGTTATATCTTCAAAGAAGAGGCTACTAGTCTTTTTAATGATAACAATTTTGATGCAATGTTTTCTATAGATCCACCTCGTCATCCTGATATTCTTAAAGAATATTTGGGTGGGAAAGTATCACTTGAAACTCTGGTAATATGTGATAGAATACTTGGGTATAGAAAAGATTGGGACAAAAAACTAAACGATCCTGTATGGGAAACCGTCAGTCGAAAGATAAAAAAGTACAGTCCCTTCCTAAATATAGATGTACCAAGTTATAAAAACATTCTCAAAGAGATTGTCTTATGAGTGAATTCTTTCAGTCCGAAGTTGTTCGTGCGGAATTAGCAGAGATTAGTGAACTCCAAGAGGAGATCTATAATAATGTCTTTAAATTTCCTACAATGACTAAAGAGGATCAACAATATCACATTGAGGTTCTCGAAAGACTTATTGAAAAGCAGAAGGTTCTCTATACTCGTTTGAGTTTATCAGATGATCCTGAAGCAAAGGTAATGAAAGAAAGTATAATAGAAAGTGCTAAACAAATGGGATTCCCATCCAATATGGATATGAATATAATGTTTAGTCAGATGTATAAGATGGTTGAGATGATGAAAAGTCAACTTGACCGTAAGTGATTTGTAGTTTAGAATAGTAACAGGTACACACAAGCCAAATCTCAAACAATCCGAGGTAATCTAATGTCATTTAAAGACTTAAAAAAGCAATCCTCTCTAGGATCTTTGACTCAAAAACTAGTTAAAGAAGTGGAGAAGATGAACACTACTAGTGGTGGAGCAGATGAAAGACTCTGGAAACCAGAAGTAGATAAAACAGGTAATGGTTTTGCCGTTATCCGTTTCTTACCAGCACCAGAGAGTGAAGATATTCCCTGGGCAAAGATGTATTCACATGCATTCCAAGGACCTGGTGGTTGGTACATTGAGAATTCTCTTACTACTGTAGGTAAGAAAGATCCTGTATCAGAGCACAATCGTGAACTCTGGAATAGTGGTAATGAATCCGATAAAGATGTTGTTCGTAGGCAGAAGCGTAAGCTTTCTTACTATGCAAACATCTATGTTGTAAAAGATCCTACCAATCCTCAAAATGAGGGTGGAGTATTCCTTTACAAGTTTGGTAAGAAGATCTTTGATAAGATCATGGAAGCAATGCAACCAGAGTTTGAGGATGAAACTCCAATCAATCCTTTTGATTTCTGGCAAGGTGCAAACTTCAAGTTGAAGATCGTTAAGAAGGATGGTTACTGGAACTATGATAAGTCAGAGTTTGCTGAAGTATCTCCTCTTCTAGAAGATGAAGATGCACTAGAAGCATTATGGAATAAACAGTATTCTTTAACTGCTTTATCTGGTGCTGATCAGTTTAAGTCTTATGAAGATCTTGAGAAGCGTCTTAAGTATGTTCTAGGGCAGAAACCTCCTACTCGTCGAGTCTTCGATGAAGAGTTAGAAGACGAGAGTGAAGGTCGTGGAACATTCACACCTGACTTTAAATCCAAAGCACCAGTTGCAGCAGCTCCTGTAGCATCTGCTAGTGCTGATGAGGATGATGCTCTAAGTTATTTCCAGAAACTTGCTGAGGAATAATTACTGATATAATCTAATATTATCTGCACGTTTAAGGGTTTCACTCACATATTGAGTGGAACCTTTTTTATATGGCATTGCTGCATCCATATCATTACGGATTACATTGAGATACCTAGGTTTTAATAGGAAGATATTTCTTTTTTCATCTTCTATCTTTGCTTCATAATCATAGTTAGTTACTTCAGTAGTACAATCTCTACTTAGAACGATTACTTCTTGTTCTGTATTGTAATCATAATAAGTAACACTATAATCTGAAGCACATTGTAGACCGTCTGGAACAATTACTACATCTTTGCTGTTCTTTATTTCTTGTGTTTCGTAGTGGTGAACTTCATTCATTTTCTCATAAGTTCCATACTTATCTAAGAGAAATCTATCAAAATCATTTTGTAAAAGTGGCCATTCTGTTTGTATGTTAACGATATTATTGCAAGCAAGAACTAACCAATCTAAAGTGGAGGTTCCATAGAAATCAAAGGCAACATTATCAGGTCTGTCATCTCCTTCGATTTTATATTTTGTATGTAGTGCTAGGTTATCAAGAACATCTTGTTCGATAGCACCACGTTTAAATAAGTTCTTAACTGTTACATAGTCTCCTATCTTTGCATCAGGAAGACGACTCACGTATTCAAAATTAGGAACTTGACTGAAGTAATCTGACATTTTAGTAACCTATACCATCGATACCTTCATAATCATTAGCGAAGATTGGCTCTAGTTCACCGAATCCTAGAGTGATATTGTAAGCAGTCATTACACCATCATCAAAGGTTGCATAGTTTCCATCAGGTGTATAATCTACTGTAAAGGATTTCATTGCACACTCTTTAAATTTATTTAAGTATTTGTGGTCTTGACCTCGATGTTTGTATGCAAGCCTCCATGTATTGGGTGCTTTAAGGAATAGGTTGGATTCACTTTTTTTAACTGCCATTCCTTCTTTAAAGAATCTAATAATTTTAATTATTGTTTGTGCTTCTTGAGAACTTCTAGGAGTAAATTTATATGAGAAGTTAAAGTCTCTGAGTCCAGGATCCTTAAACAATAATTCCATGTTTGGATTGATAATTGCTCCCTCTGTTCTTTGTAAGAGTTGAGCACCTGTTCCTGATGCAGAACCAGCAATGGCAGTAGAGAGTGCTTTTTTCATCTCTGGAGCTTTTGTTGCAGTTGTTAGAGCCTTTTGAGTTTCATCAACACCTGCACCTAGACCTTCATTTACACTAGTAAGAGCAATGTTGGCCATGGCAGTTGCTGCTGGATCCATTTTGTCACCACCCCATGATACTGTATCAGTAGAGTTAATTCCTCCAGGAATAGGAAGAATTATTGCTGGACCTTCTTTAGATCGATTAGGATTTCTTTCTCCCCATCCACTTGCATTACCTGAGTCTCTTTTCTTAGGTGCATACGCAAGCTTTTCAATCTTAAGAAAATCCTGAGTGGAAGTTCTAAGAGCAACAGGATATACTAGTGTGCCACCACCTCCTTTTTTTGATTTAGATTTTGGTTTTGGTAATTTGGGAGATATTGCAGAATCTTTTAGACTAGTAGCAGGAGTACTTGATCCTGGTGCATCATATGCTTTTTGTAGTGAATCAGCACCATATATTAAAGTATTTGGATTTGGTTTCTCTCTTCCATCCCATTCTTTCCTCACCATTTGGAGAGATTGTGATCTTACCTTTCCGATATTGCTGTTATAGTATGTTTTCTCTGCTGCATTTGCATCGGAGGATGGGACAAACTTCCCTCCACCTTTCATGATAGTTCCTACCGTTACATCAGATCTTTTATCTGCAGACTTTTCTATACGGGTTACTGTTATATCTCCCGTCTTTTTATTGACTGTATAGAAGTATTGCTTACTACCTAGGTCACCACCTGGTTTTGTCCTATTCTTAGTAAGTCTCGACCCGTATTCTGCCATTAGAATATACTTTTTTATTATTTAGCGTGGATTTAATATGAATTTTGCGTAAGGTATGGCAAGAAGGTCATTAAGTTCATTTGGTTGTACAATATAAAGTTGTCCTGCCAGTTCACTCCAAGTATAATTTCTATATTTTTGCCAATGAAAGTTAAGTCCTCGGAATCCCCAAGGAAACAACTCCATACATGCAATTAATGGGTGTTGATCATAAGTTTCACCAGGAGTTTTAGCATTATAGACAAAGGTATAGAAGTTTCCTGGATCGGGTACAGGTGTAACAGTTTCATTGAGAACTTCCATGATCTCCAACATCATCTCTTCTTGATCATTGGTTCTATTATTCAGATCAGAAAGATATGTTTCGATACGATTACCTTCCTGTTCTTCTCCGTCTAATCCAAAATCTTCATCTTCCATGGTGGATACCTAATTCTTTTTCAGTGACAACCTTAAACTCAATCTTCCTATCCTTACACCATTCAACTGCTGCTTCCCATTTTGCTTGGTTAACTGCATAGGTTTTACATTCATAGATGTAGGACTGAGTTACTTTTTTTCTTGGTTTGGGTGGACGGGTTTGTTTAGCAGGTTTAACTTCAATTACATAAGTTTTTAGTTGACCTGTATTCTCTTTTACTTTGATAATAAAATCTGGAAAGTAACGTCTTGTCTTACCATCAGGAGCACGGTAAGGTATCCAAAACTCTTCACTTCCCCACTCTACAATGTTCTCATTTAGGTCACACCAGCTACAGAATTTATTCTCCCAACTGCTCCTACATATAATATTAGTGGGATCACCTTTGTATTTCCTTGGTTTAGTCGGTTTAAATAAACTCTTCTTGCTTTCGGCCATACATAATATATAAGGTAAAAATATTTATAAATGCCTACCATAAGAAACATCGATACTATTAAGGCAACGTTGCTTGCTCCGGCAACAACGTCGCATTTTGATGTGGAAGTTGGTCTTCCGGTGGGACCTCTACGTACAACATTAACTAGAGTATTGGGTGGAACTCCTAATCAAATAGACAGACTGAATATAATGTGTCATGAAGCAGTTCTTCCAGGATCATCATTAGCAACAACAGAAGCTAATAATGATTACACTGGAGTTACTGAAAGACATGCATACAGGAGAATATATGATGAAACTATTGACTTAAGTTTTTATGTAGATGCTGGTAATTATTTGCCAATTAAATTTTTCGAGACTTGGATTAGTGAAATTGTTAATGAAGATCAGAATGATGCACTGAATCCTAATTATAGTTATCGAGCACGGTATCCAGATACTTATGTATCTCCTCAGGGTTTAAAGGTTACTAAGTTTGAGAGGACAAGTTATGATGGTAAGACATATGCTGGTGGACAACTAGAATATACATTTGTAAGGAGTTATCCTCGCAGTATAACTTCTATGCCAGTTACCTATGATGGATCTGATTTATTAAAGTGTAGTGTACAGATGACATATGTGAGATATGTGATAAAATCTTTACCTGGAGGTGGTAGAGGAAATGTATTTAATCCATTCCAACAGGCAGTATTTAATAAGAATGGACTTTCTAATCTTGCTGCTAGGGTTGCAGATCAAGCAGTAGATAGATTAACTGGTAATGATTTCCTTGGAGATATTGCTGGTGGATTGGCTGGAAGAGCAGTTAGAAAACTCTTCTAAATAAATTACACTGAATTGTATTAGGACATTATGCCTTTACCAAAAATTGCGACTCCGACTTACCAGTTGGAGTTACCCTCGACAGGAAAGACAGTTACTTATAGACCCTTTCTAGTTAAAGAAGAAAAAGTATTAGTAATTGCATTGGAGAGTGAGGATAATAAACAAATTACGAATGCTATTAAAGCAGTTCTTAAATCTTGTGTCCAAACAAAAGGAATTAAAGTAGAACAACTTCCTACGTTTGACATCGAATATCTTTTCCTTAACATCAGAGGTAAGTCTGTTGGGGAGGAACTAGAAGTTAATATTATTTGTCCAGATGATGGAGAGACTTCTGTTCCTGTTTATGTGAGCCTTGATGAAATCGAAATTTATAAGGAGAAAGGTCATACTAATAAAATTAAACTTGATGATAATTTGATGATGGAAATGAAGTATCCTTCATTGGATGAGTTCATTAAGAATAATTTTGATTTTAATGAAGAGAATCAAATGGATCAGTCATTCCAGTTAATTGCATCTTGTATTGATAAGATCTATAGTGAAGAAGAGGTATGGGCTACTGCTGATTGTACTAAGAAGGAAGTCAATGAATTCTTAGAGTCAATGAACTCTGGTCAGTTTAAGGAGATTGAGAAGTTCTTTGAGACAATGCCTAAACTTAAGCATGATATTAAGGTAAAGAATCCTAAGACAGGAGTGGAAAGTGATGTGGTACTGGAGGGCTTAGCGTCTTTTTTCGGGTAGCGATGGTGCATATGAACCTGGAAAGTTATTTCAGGCTCAATTTTGCGTTGATGCAGTACCATAAATATAGCTTAACAGAGATTGAAAATATGATGCCTTGGGAACGAGACATCTATGTGGGTCTTCTCCAACAACATCTTGAGGAAGAAGAATTAAAACGCAAACAACGCGAAGCTAATGCCAACCGCTAAGACTAAAAAACTTACTGAACCATTAGATATACTTGTAGAGTATGGGTATCTTGATGATGAGACACCCTACCATAAGGCAGTAAGTAATGCTGTAAATGATTTTAATGCTGATAAAAGTTTAGGTGGTGAATATAATAGCGATTATGTATCAATCTTACAGAAGGAAGCAAAGAAAGAACTTAAAGCAAGAAGAAGAAAGATAAGTGCAGATGCTTTTAAGAAAGGTAGTTCTGTAGGTGGAGCACAGAAAGTCGCTGCAGATACTACAGGTGCTAGTGCTCTTGCTGTACGTCCAGATAAGAGTCAGAATCCTGCCATTGATTTTGATTCTCCAGCAGAAGAAGGAGGAGAGAAAGATACTGGTGGATTGTTAGCACCTCTTCAGTCAATTAATAGTAGTCTTAATAATATTAATCAAACATTAGTTGATGGTGCTAAAGGAGATAAGAAAGCTGCTGATGATGCACGTAAAGCAGCAGAGAAGAAGAAGAGAAAGGGCGCAGAGAATAAGTTAGAGAAGTTGGGTGGTGTAGCACTGAAGAGTGTTCAGTCATTTATTAAACCCGCAATGGGTATCTTTGAGAGAATTTGGGACTTCCTTAAGAAAGTTTTCTTAGGAAGAATTGTAATGAAACTCTTTGATTGGTTCCAAAAGAATGCAGATAAGATACCTGTTATATTCAGGTTCCTTAAGGACTGGTGGCCTGTTATAGTGGCAGGTCTTATGGCATTCATGCCCGGACTCTTTTTAATACCAGGAATTATTGCATTATTGTGGTGGGGTATACCTAAAATTATTGCTGTGGGTAAATTTCTTGGTGATGGAATAAAAAATGTATGGAAATTTATAACGGGAGGTGGTAAAGAAGGAGAAAAGGCAGAGGCAGAGGTAAGTAAAGAGATAGATTCTGAGGCTGCAGGTCTCAAGATAGAAGGAGAAGGTGACCTAACAAAAGATGCACCAACAGAAGACAAGCAAGCACCGACTGCTGATGTTGAGAAGGGTGGACAAGATGCAGAGAAATCTGTAGAGCAGATACAAGGTCAGAAAGAACCTGAAGGAGGATTGGGAGGGGATCCTGGCCCAGCATTAGAAATGTTTAATAAGGGTGGTCAGGTTCCTGGATCTGGTAATACAGATACTGTTCCTGCAATGCTTACTCCAGGTGAGTTTGTAATGAGTAAGGGTGCAGTAAAAGCATATGGTAGTGATACTTTGGCAGGAATGAATGCTGCTGCTGGAGGAACTAATAAACCCACAGGTGCCAGATATTCTGGTGGTGGGGTTGTGAATCATAATAAATTTGTTGGTCAGCAAACAATAAACCCCCAATCTCCTATTGTTATGGGATATTCTGGTGGTGGTGAAGTACAAGAAGAAAAGAAAGGTGGTTTCTTGGGTGGTATTGGTGGAGTCATGGGTAAGATGATAGAAAATAATCCTATGGTCAAGATGATTATGAAACCTTTGATGGAGGGAGTTAGGAAAGTTATTTCTAATATGCATGTTTCTTTGCATAATTTTGAGGAACAAGAAGGAACTACTATTAATCCTACAGTCCATCATATAGATGTACATCATCCAGAACTTGCTAAGAAACAAAAAGGAGGAGCAGAGGTAGGTCCTCCAGGAGGTAGAGATTCTACAACAGTTGCTTATGATAAAGAGATGGCAGCACAGAATAGAGCTGCTGCAGGTGAAGCACCTAGACAAGACTTACCCAAGTTTGATGCTGGAGCAATGATTTCTATTGCTAAGATTAAAACCTTAGGGATAACGGTATAAGATATGGCTTGGGCAGCACTAGGAAAAGCAGCATTAGGAGCAGTTAAAGGTAAGGCAAAGAAGATTGCTGCGGATAAACTGCTGAATAGAAAGAAGAATGTAAAGAATAGAAGAGCAAAGGCACAAGAGGCCATGGGAGGTGGTGAGGATCAGCAGGATAAAGGAGGAGCACTTGCTATTCGTCCTAGTACTTCTTTAGTTCCTACTGGTCCTACTGGATTAATTAAGGCACCTCCTAGTGACAGTGGTGGTGGAGGTGATGATACTTCTACTCCTAAGGCTGCTTTGATGACTATTCAGACTAAGATAGTCAAGGTAGAGAAACTTTTAGCAGGGTCTAATGCTGTTAAGGAAAAGATAAGAGAAGATCAACGTCAAGCAGCTAAGGATGAGGAAGATAAGACACAAGAAAAGGACTTGGAGAAGAAAGTACCTAAGGTCAAGAGTAAATTTAAGATGCCTAGTGTGCCTGGTGCAGGTATCTTTGGGACGATATGGAAATTCATTACTACTGTGGTAATGGGTAGACTTTTTATGATTTTCTTTGAGCATTTACCTAAGTTGATGCCTTTTATTAAAGGTGCAGCTCTAGTAGTAGATGGTCTTTTAATTGCAGCAGGATGGCTTCTTAATGTAGGTGTAACTATAATTGATTGGGGATATAAACTTGTTGATGGTGCCAGTAATTGGGTGGGAGATACTTTTGGTGAAGGAGCTCAGAAAGCTTTTAATGGTTTGCTAGATGTCCTTAAGAATTTTATTAATGCATTTTTAGTATGGAAGATAATTGGTGAGAAGTTAGTTAAGGCACTCATTAAGTCTATAACAAGAGCATTTAGAATTGCGAAGATAATTGTTAAGAAAGCAGTTCGATTTGCTAAGAAAGCTCTTAAATTTGCTAAGAATGCAGTATCAAATGCACTCAAGGTTGCGAAGAATCTTGCTTCCAGAGTTGGTAAGAATTTGATGAAGATTCCTGGAGTAAAGAATGTAGTTCAGGGAGCAGCAAAGTGGGGTGGCAAAGCACTCCAAGCAGGTAAAGGTGTACTTAGCAAGGCTGGTGGATTATTAAAGACTGGAGGAAAAGCAGCAGCAGGTAAGGTTGGTGGATTTGCTGCAAAGATATTTGGTAAAGCAGCAAACTTTATTGCTCCTGCAATGAAGAGTGCCAAACCATTTGTCTCAAAATTCTTTGGAAGGATTCCTATTGTTGGTCCACTTGTTGTCGGTATTGTCTCTATTATATCTGGAGATCCTCCAGGACAAGCTCTCTTTAAAACTATTGGTGCTGCATTAGGTGGAGCACTTGGAACCTTTATACCAATACCTGTTCTTGGAACTATAATTGGAGAAACGATTGGTGTATTTGTAGGTGATATGCTCTACACCTTAATGTTTGGTGGGGGATTAAAAGCAGTAGGTGAAAAACTTAAGAAACAACTTCTTGGTGTTCTTAATGCAGGTAAGGCAGTATTTGATTTCTTTAAGGATGGGTTTGGTAGGTTTATTAGTACATTCCCAATGGTCAAGTTCCCTGAGACTGGCATTGGAACAATGTTGGCTAAGGTTTTAAGTATTAATCCTATCTACAAAGCACTATTGGGGTGGAAAGTTCCTGGTTGGCCGGTGATACCTAAAGCAATTAGAGGATTTTCTTTAGGTAAACTTTTAGAGTCTCTTCCTAATATACCTGAGATGTTAGGATTTATTTTCAATATGCATCCTTTGTTAAAGGGACTGGTTAAGGACGGAAAGGTAGAAGGATTCCCTGCAGTTTGGCAGTTAATGAATCCTGTCTTTATGATTAAACATTTTAAGGAATCATTCTTCCCTTCTAAAGGGGGTGCATCTGGTGCCTCAACAGATGAGGCTAGTGGTGGTGGTGAAAAACCTCCTGCAGAAGTGGGTGCTGAAGAAAAAGATAAAGATGCGGGTAAAAAGAAGGATCAATCTATATCTGGAGGAGCATCAACTCAAGAAGAAGATTTAATCTCTGCTAATCAAAAGAATGGAGCGCAAGGAGTGATTGAAAAGATTAATTCTTATGCTCCTTATGAGGAACAAGGAGGTCCTACTATAATTAAAGTTCCTAATCCACAAACTACTCCTCAAACAATGGGAGAAGCAAAGGCAGCGGGAGAACCTATCATAGTTCCTATGGTTGTATCATCTGGAGGAGGAGATCCTTATGAAGACTTGGATTTCTTTGGTTAAATAGTAATAGAGGTAATATCACATGGCAAAGGCACAGATAACAGGATCAAGAGCAGCAGAAGCTACCTATGTAGAAGGTAAGGGATCTGCTATTGAGATGTTGGATATTAAATCCAACAAAACCGATAAGATGGTGAGCCTTGCTAATGGTACAATGGTGTTTCTGTATTATGAAAGTATCTTACAAGATTCTATTAGAGCAGTAGTATCTTATAGTGATAGTGGTAATACAATAGGTGAAGGAAAGGATCCTACGAAGTATAAGTCTGCTATGGAAGGACTACCTATTGTTGGACAAGAAACAGTTACTATTAAGATACAAGATAATAATCAGAATAAATTAGAGATGCCTTTGTATGTCAATAAGGTCAATCCCCTTACAGAAGACACAAGGAAGCAAGTAGTTCAGTTAGAACTAGCATCTAGAGAGTATATTATGAATGAAAAGGTAAGAGTTAATACTCGAATGGATGGTAAAATATCTGATCATATTAAAAAGATGTTAGAGGATAAAGAATATCTTGGTCCAACGGATAAAGCAAAGGAGGCAGCAGGATTTAAGGCAAAGGAATTGGATATTGAAGATACTGAGAACAGTTATAATTTTGTAGGTAATAATAAGAAACCTTTTTATCTTATCAATTGGTTATCAAGAGGAGCAGTCCCTAAGTTAGCAGAAGGTGGTGGAGAAACTGGAGTGAGTGCAGGATTTCTTTTCTATGAGACTGCTAAAGGATTGCATTTTAAATCAATTGATTCTTTATTTGATGAGAAAAAGAATCCTATAAAGAAATCTATTCTTTATAATGAATCACCTGATAAAAATGATAAACCTCCAGAAGGATATGATGTGAAAGCGTTGGAGTATTCGGTATCTAATGCTGTGAATGTACAGCAGAAACTTAAGATGGGAGCTTATTCTACTCGTTTAATTGTTTTTAATCCTTTTAATACTTATTATGAAGTAGTTGCACCTAAAGCAAAAGCAGTAGAGGATAAGTTAAGTCTTGCAGGAAAAGAGTTACCTGTTTTGAATAAAGAATTTGATAAGGAAGGTAAGAATAAAGATTTTTCTAGGACTACTTACATGCTTTTGGATCCAGGATCATTACCTACTGGGGGTGGAACTGGTAAAGGTCAGGAGCAACTTAAGAAGTCTAAAGAAGAAAATTATAAACCTAAAGAGTGGTTAAATCAGGGTATCATGAGAATGAATCAGTTATTCTCTCAAAAGACTACACTTACTATTCCAGGGGACTTCACTTTACATGCAGGAGATGCTATATTTGTAGACGCTCCTCAAATAGCAGGAGATCCTAAAAATGAGAAGGAAAATACCCAATCAGGTGGAATATATATTATAGCGGATTTATGTCATTATATTTCTGCTAAAAATACCCTAACTAAACTCAATTTAGTTAGAGATTCCTTCGGAAGAAAACCAAAACCTAGGAACTAAGTTTATGACAGAAATCAAACACGATTTAGACCACGAAGTCTATCTAGATCCAAAGGATCATAAAGAACATATTAATCATGGTATGTTAGAATATAGTGAGGCAGATCTGAAAGATGTTCATGCCAACTATGAAGGATATCATAAGGATGATGTCGTTGATAAAAATGATGGTGCTATTAATGACTATCACACTAGACATCAAGATAAGCAATTAGATCAGTATTGCGATAATCATCCTGATGCATTGGAATGTAGGGTGTACGACGAATAATTTATGGAAGGAGGAGCCCTATTTAATTCTGGTGTATTAGGATCCAATTTTCTCTGGTGGATTGGTCAGATTTCTGACGACTCCTATTGGAGAGATAATATTATGGCGGCGAAGTTTGGGAACAAGGATACTGTTCCTGGATGGGGGATGAGATATAAGGTGAGGATCATGGGCATCCATGACCAAGGGGAGACTGCTATTCCTCCGGAGGATTTACCCTGGGCAAATATAATGTATCCTGTTACTGCTGGTACAGGATTATATAATTCATTCATGACATCCAACTTACGTCAGGGGATGTTTGTGTTTGGATTCTATATGGATGGGCAGAACATGCAGATGCCTGTCATCATGGGATGCTTGGGGAATAATGCTCAGACATTACTTCCTACTGGTAAGATCGATGGTAATAAAGTTACCAATACTCAACCAGGAAGTCTTGCTTATAGTGGATTTGCAGAGGGTGCAGAACCTAAAACGGGTACAGCAAAACCAAAGGTTCCTGATGAAGGATTAGTAACAGAGAAACCAAAATCACCAGAGGTATCACAAGAAGCAGCACCATCTCCACCTGGAGTTAAGACGAATAAGTTTGGTCTACGTACTGACCAACCTATAACTAAGTCACAACAGAATGATATACAGAATGCTCAACAGCAAGCTCAGTTAGATGGTTTAACAGGAGCAAATGCAGAAGATTTTATTAAACAGAAAGTTAAGCAAGGAATAAAAAATCGGGTAGGTGCTGAGAATTCTCCATCTTCTTCTGCTAAACCAGGAGCAACGATGGAGAATCCTGATGCAATGCATCAGTTAGCAGCAGCAGATGTAAAGAGAGAGGATAAGTATAGAGAAAAGATTGTGTTGATGAAACCTGATGATGCTGTCGCATCTGCAACACAGGCAATGCAAACTGAAATTGATAATCTTACTTCAAAAGTTGATAAGTATTTTGGTTCTTTAAACAGTTATATTGATGCAGTATCTGGTCCTCCTAATCGAGGAGACATTGATAAGGAAGTGGGACTAACTGCATGTAAAGTTTCCAAGTTCCAAAAGATTATTATGGATAAGATGATGGAGTATACTTCTAAGTCTTTGAATAAAGAATTGCAAGCAACGGTAGCGGCAATGCCTTCTAGTATGAGGTATATGTTTGGTGATCAAAAGTTTCTTAATACTACCGATACAATGAAGAAATATAATGAGATCACTGAAGAAATGTGTGGTCAGATGGAAGGCATTCTTAAAAATTCTTTAGGAATGAAACCGAACGGATCTTGGCCAGCAGAGCAGAAAGCAAAGGCACAATCACAAAGTGGGATTAATTATGCTGATTCTAATTCCCAATCAGCAGTGCAAATATTAGAAGAGAAGCAAGCAGGTTCTGAAGATGCAACAGGAACTGGAGAAAAAACAGGAGTGGGAATTGTTACTTCTAATACTGCTGAAACAAAAACTCCTACTGTTCCTATTTGTTTCGCAGAAGATGTCATAGGGCAAGCAATTTTTGCACAGAAAGATGCAATTACTAAAGCAAATAATGATCTTGTTAATAATTACAATCGTTTTATAGGAGATGTGCAGAGTCAGTTAGAAGAAACTGATCAAGAACTTCAGGGAAAATCATATGATAAGACGGATTTGGGTAAGGTTATTAAGATTACAGACGAGGAAGAAGATGACCTACCTCAAGGTGGTACTCAATACTTTACTCAGACAGGATGTGGAATGACTGGTGGAACTGGATCAGGATTTAAAGTTAATATTGTAGTTCCTACTGGTGGTTTATATGATAACGATCAAGTTACAATAAATGATGGTGGTACAGGTTATACTGCTAGTGGTGGTGGTGCTAGTGGAACTAATTCTAATATTGCTGTGACTGGTGGATCAGGTTCTGGATTAAAGGTTGATTATACTGTAGCAAGTGGAGTGATTACTGGTATTACTACAGCAACAACAGCAGGTAATAATGGATCAAACTATAAATCTGGTGATGTTGTTACCGTCACTGGTGGTAATGCTGACTGTACATTTTCTATTGATAGAGTAAGAGGTACTGTTGATTCAGTGAAGAATGGTGGTATAATAGTTAAGGATCCTGGTAGTGGTTATACGGTAGGGGATTTATTAACAGTTGTTCAGGATGGTAGTGGTAATAATTGTGGAGTAGTTGTTCTTACTGTTATTGATCCAGGTGAAAAGAAAGCTACTTCAGGTCCTGTTACACCAGGAGATACTGCAGGTTCAGTTGCTGATGCCATTCCTAATATAGGACAGAAACTTGGTGATATGCTTCCTAAACTGGGTAGTCTTGGAGGCAATTTATCTCAAGCATTATCCTTTGAGAATGTCAAAGCAAACTTATTTAATTTTGAGTTACCACCTAATCCTGCAATGTCAGACTTCTACACTTTAGCATCGGGTAGTGGTGCAGCAGGAGATAGTCAGATTCCAAGTGCTGATGCTATTCAGAAGGCAGTTGGAAAGGCAAGAGATAAGATTAAGATTCCTGATAAGATTTCTTTTGCTGAACCAGTTAAGAATCAGGCTAAAGTTATTTTTAAAGATAGTTAATAAATATACCTATGGCATCATTCGATATTTTCGGACCACCTACTAAAGAAGGACTTAGAGTTGGATACATCTCTACTGATAGAGGGTATGTATCTGGCGTGACCCTTTGTGAAGCCAATGATTATGCTAAGGTAAATCCTGGTGCAGTTTTTATTTTTAAGACAAGAAAAAATATACAATATTTAAATATTAATGAAGTTAATAGATTACAACCAACAGATAAAGATATACCAGAACCTTGTGATGATGGATTAAAGTTGGAGGCTCCATGTGGTCCAGCAAAGGCCATCTTTATGGGTGGTGGTGGAGTGGGTGTACAAGGAAATCCTGTTATTGGTAAAGATGGAGGAGTTTTAGCAGTTGATCTAGTCTCAGGTGGTTTTGGGTATCAATATCCACCTAAGGTACAAGTAAAAGACAATTGTAACCTTGGTGCAGGTGCAGTTACCCGTGCTGTCATGGGTGAAGTTGTAGAAACAGAAGTAGTTTATTCAGATGAAGAAGATTTTGAAGAGTATGAGATATGTGATCCTCCTCAAGGAGGATGGGGAAAAGATTGGACTCCTGATGGAAAAGATCTAGGACCTTGGAATCCTAGAGCTTATACTGAGCAAGGAGAAGATAGGTTTGCTAAGGTTGTAGATCAGTTTATTAAAGATGTACAAACAGCAGGTAAGAATTGGTGGACTACAAGAACTGAGCCACCTTTAAAGATAACTTCTACAGGACAAACTACTAGAGCATTCTATAAGGCGAAGCATAAGTCATGGGGTCCTTTCATGAATTCTTATGCAATATCTCCTAAGCCACCTTCTAATGCTAAACCATCAGATTTTGCTGGGCAATGGTTTACTTTTGAATGGGATGTAGATTTTCCTTATGATGGTAACTATGTCTTCCATACTGCCAGAGATAATAAATCTAGGATCTATATTGATGGAGTATCATATACTGATAAACTTCAGACTTTTACTGGGACTAGTTTAATTAGTGGAAAGGTTGGTCCTACCGGTGGTCATGGAACTAAATTGGATATAAAAGGTGGGTCTCATAAGATTAGATTAGATCTTTATAATGAACCTGTTATGGAGAAGGTTGCTCAACAACAACCACCTCCAGCTTCGAGTAGTAAGGTTAATTTTAAAATTACTACTGGTTCTATGTTTGCTAATGGAATTGAGATAGAAGGACTTAATCTTAATGTGGCTAAACCTTTTACTGAGGTTCCTGATAGACAAACTCAGCGAGGAAAAGATCAGCAGCTTAATGAGACTTTTACACGGGATGTTGAGTTTGGTAAGAAATATAAAGTAATCTTTACTAGTACTGGTAAGGAGAGTGGTAATGGTAATATGCCTATCGCTTATAGTGGTTTACATCCTCGAAATAATCCTATAAGAGTTACGAGGGGTGGAAAAAGGATAGAATTAAAGGATGATCATGGTAATGATACTAATTTTGCTTTGGATATTGATTCTGGGAATGCAAAGTTTTCTGCTAATGGAAAGTTCTTAAATGGTGAAGGAGAAGTACGTATTACTTCTTCATATAAAGATAATCCAAGTGGTTATGCAGTGGATAGTATTAAGATTGGTAATAAAATATGGAGGAGAAGTGGTAGGAGAGGTAGTGAAACTCATACTATTACTTTAGCTAAAGGTTCTGGTGCTAAATCTAATATTAAATTGAAAACTACACAATCCAATGTCATTAAGATGGAGGACTTTACTGATAATGATTGGACTGATTTAATATGTGTTGCTAGTTCAGGTCAGTTCACTGATCTAAAAGGAAACATAGCATATTTTAGTGTCCCTCATCCTCCTTCTAAGAAAGTAACACCGAAGGCAGCATCAACTGATACTAAAGGTGAGCAAACAAGAAATGTTTTTAATACTGCTGATTATATTAATAAAGCTAACCGACAATTATGGAGAACAAATGTTTATTCACGGGGTGGATTCTTAAATGATTATGGTGTGTGTCCTTTTGATACTAACGTACAATTAGAAGGAAATCCTTACGCGGGAACTCATAAAATTGTATGGCCTTCTGTTAACTTTCCTATTGATGGTAACTATGATATAGAAGTAGAGGTTGATGATAATGTTGAACTTTCTATTGGTGATGATGTTAAGATCACTAAGAAAGGTTTTGTTGATAGCACTTCAGTAGGTACAGGTAAATTAAAGGTAACTAGATTTGTTAAGCAGGGAGTTTATCCTATTACTGCGGACTTATTTCAAAAGGCAGGAGGTAATTTTTCCTTTAAGTCACCTGATGGAAAGGTAGAACAACTTAGTGAGGTTACTTTTAAAGTTACCACTGATGCTGGATATGCTAATAAGATTACTATTCCTGGATTATTTTCTGTAGGAAAAGAGTATAAAGGTACTCAGTTAAATCAATCTTTTACCCGTAAGATTACTGCTGAGAAAGATTATGATGTTATATTAAACAGTGATCAGAGTAATAATGTTAGAGTCAGAATAAAGGATAATGGTAAGAGATTGGAGATGGAGGAGTGGAAGGATGGTGATTGGCAGGATCTTGTATGTACAGTGACGGAGGGTACTTTCCATAGTCCTCAAGGAAATAGAGCTAAGTTTAGGGTAGATAGAAATATTAAAGGGATCAACCCTATGGCATTAGCAATTAATATTCAGACTACATTTAGTGAGAAAGAAATACAATCTAAGAGATCTTGGAATGAAAATCCAATGGGAGTTGCATTGACTATTGATGCACCTTTACCACCTACTCCTCAACAATCTGTTCCTCAACAAGAAGGAAGATGTCCTAATAATCCTTTCTGGACTACCAGATTCCCAGATGCAGAGAAGAAATGGTTTCCTGTAAGGCGAGCTGGTTGGGGTAAGTTCCTTAACAAGTATGGTATGTCTCCCGTTCCTCCTTTTGATGAGAGTAGTACATCTGGTGGTGGAATTAAGTTTACTAACGTATGGAAGAAAGAAGTTCCTTATGATGGATTCTTTAAGATTAAGATGGAAGCAGATGATATTGCTGAGTTTTGGGTAGATGATGAGAAGGTATTAGATCTTTCTCGAAGAAGAAATGTAACTTATGGGGAGAAATTATTCTTCATGAGTAAGGGAATGAGAGAACTCAAAATTGTTGCTGAAAATTATAAATTTGAGGATACTAAGTTAGTAAATAACAAAGTTTTTAATACTCTTGATTGGATTGGTGGTAAGGCTGCTAAGAGTGAAAGTAAGAATATAAAATTTAAGATTACTACTGGATCTATGTTTGCTAATAGTATAAGAATAGATGAGTTAGGTATCTTAGAAGCAAAACCATTTACCCCAGTTGGGCAGGGACAAAAGGCTCAGATAAACAAAACTCTTGAGAGAGAAGTGGAAGTTAATAAGATATATGATGTCCAACTCTTTAGTAGTGGAAGGGAAGGTGGGACTAATGAATATACTATTAAATATAATAATTTACATTCTAGGAATAATCCTATAAGAGTTGCCAAAGGTGGAAAGAGAATAGAATTAGTAGATGGTCATGGTAATGATACTAATTTTGCATTAGATATTGATAGTGGAAATGCAAAATTCTCTTCTGATGGTAAAAAATTAATTGTTAATGGGTCCGATGCTAAAATAACTGCTTCTTGGAAGGACAAGAGTAGTGCAGGTCGTGCAGTAGATTCTGTTACAATTAAAGGGAGAACTTGGAGAAGAGAAGGTACAAGAGGAAGTCAAACCGAAACACTTAAATTTGGTGCTAGACCTGATATAAAATTGAGAACAGTTGGTGAGTCTATCTTACAGATGGAAGATCATACTGATGCTGATTGGACGGATCTTATATGTGCAGCTAGTGAAGGTAGATTTTTTGATTTACAAGGTGATAGAGCTAAATTTATGATAAGTGGTGAAACAAAAGTTTCTGGTGGTATACAATCAGGTGAAACTAGAGGAGGTATTACATATAGTGGTCCTCATTTATTCCATTATCAAGATAAGAGATGGGGTAACCCAATGAATAGAGAAAGTGTTTCTCCTATTGCTACTCCATCACAAAATTTATCTGAACCTAATGATAATATTACTGGGAAGAAAATAATGACATGGAAGGGAGTTGATTTTCCTCAGACTGGAGATTATCAGATATCTTTTATTGCAGATAATATAGGAGAATTATATGTTGATGGTTCTCTTGTGATGAAAGTGCAAGATAATTTTAAATTAAATGAATATAATTATACTGCAGTAAAATTAAATAAAGGTAGACATGATATAAGAGTAGAATTGACTAATGGTAAGGCAAGTAATATATTTTTAAAGGATCCTACTGGATTTATGTTAAAGATTAGTACAAATATGACAGTAGGAGCAGGAACATTTAAATCTTGGCAGGATAATCCCATTGGTGTAAGTGCATCTTTGATTCCTCCTCCTTGTCCTAAGAAAGTAAAAGGAAAGGGAGTTGTTACTGAAGTCATTGTCGATGATCCCGGTAATGGATATCCTGGTCCTAAAGGTGATCCCTATCCTGTTTCTTTGAGAATAAAAGAGATCGTTATCCAAGATCCTGGTATTAACTATGATTGTGCTAAGGATAAGGTAAGAATTACTCCGGATAATGGTGCAAAACTTTCTTTATGTCAGTGTGCTCCTTTTGGTAAGATTCAAAAGGTTTGTGTTGATGATCCTGGAATAGGATTTACAGAGATTCCTGATATTACAATAGAGTCTGATACTGGTGTTAATTTTAGTGGTACTCCAGTATTTGAGGTAGTTCGTGATCCTATTGTTGCTGACCCAGATAAATTAGTTCAGGTAACTGATCTTGTTGGTCTGAAACAGACAGGATACTATCAAGGTAGACCTTACTATGGTGCTGTATTCTATCAAGATGGTGTTCGTTATGCTGGTTGGTATGAAACTGCTGGTGATTTAGTACAAATTTATGATACAATGCAAGAAAGTATTGATGCTGAGGTTACAACACCTCCAGCTGCAATCCTTAGACAGGGTAGTGATGTTTCTAATAATGATAGGAAACTTAATCTTCCAGGAACTCCTGACAATCTCACTTAAAGGTAATTAATATGGCAATTTCTGCTAATACTGTTAATGATAGGATACCGGATAAACCACCGGAGGAGAATCCTACTGATACTGCCAAGCAAAACTATACTGAGGTTGGTTGGGGTAATGACAAAGGATCTATTAGGTTAGGTCATATTCACAAGCAAGGTGATGTAACTGCTGGTGTTATCCTCCAGACCCCTGACGCAGAACATCAATTGTCTTTAGATATTGATGGGCAGAGAAAGGGATGGACAGTTGCTACTGGTCCTGGCGCATTTAGTGTGGAGTGTGGAAGTGCCATGGAGGAAGCGGAGGATAGCTTGATTCTTAATGCAAAGAATGGTAATATTTGTATTACTGCCACTAATGGTAAGATTAGATTACAAGGAAGTGATATAGAATTGATTGCTGTTGGTGAAGGTGGTGCTAAAGGTAACATTAAGATGGAAGCAACGGAAAGTATCATTACTAATTCTAAGAAAACAATGATAAGTTCTAAAGCATTCTTTAGAATTTCTACTCCAGGTATTGGTGAGGTTGTTGCCAATGGTATTCTTCAGTTGTACGGATCCATTTTCCGTGGTGTATCTGATGGATGTTATCTTAAAAATTCTAAAGTGGGTGGAAGAAACTATGCTATTGCTCAGGCAGCATTAGCAGCAGGAACATTAGCAAACGACAATAGCGACGGGGAGGTATAACAATGCTTTTTGATGACGTAAATGTAGGTGGACAACTTAAGGTAGGAACGGGAGTTTGTGCTGCTATTAAGGAAGGAAGACAGAAGATTAATGGATCAATGCTTGCTGAAGGTCCTGTAGTTTTTGGTAGTCCTACAGCATTTGGAGCACAAGAAGCAACCTTAATGGTTGGACCTACTACCAATGAAGATCCCGATTCTACGACTCCAGAGAGTTCTTTAGGTGTATCAGGAGGATTACCTACAGGAATAAAGGTAAAAGGAAATGTGTATGTTGAGGGAGATTTATATACAACTGGATCTGTAGATTGTATTTCTACTGGACGTTTAGAAGCAAGGCACTCAGTTGCTGATGCTCTTCCTAAAAAGTTTGATATAGAACATCCTAGTTTGGGTAAAGGAAGTCGTCTTGCACATGCTTGTATTGAGGGTGCTGAGGTTGGTGTATATCATAGAGGAAGAATTAAGAATGAAAAGGCTATTATTCTACCTTCTTATTGGAAAGACCTAGTACATGAAACAAGTATTTCAGTACAATTACAACCCATAGGTGCTCATCAAGATGTTATTGTAAAGAGATGGGACAGTGAAAAGATATATCTTCAGGCTCGTGGTGGAATGCCAATAGATTGCTTCTTCCATGTATATGGTGAGAGGAAGGATATTAATCCATTAACTGTAGAGTATCAAGGTGAAACATGGGAGGATTATCCTGATCCTGATGCTAATGATCCCAAATATGCTGGTCAGAACACAATTACTGGTTGACTTTTAGGTTAATCTGTGATATATTTGGTGAATTAGTCTGGAACCTATGGAAGACGAAGAATATTTGATGAAGTGTGTGGTTGATCCTGCAAAGAAAACTTTTTATCTTTATTCCAGTGAAGGGGATACTAAAGAGGTAAATTGTGATGACACTGAGCAGTTTATGACTGTATTAAAATTGGTACGTGCTACATGTCCGGAGGAGAGATTAGTTTATGCAGAACCTCTCTCAGGGAAAATCGACTTTTAATTCCAAAATAGTGGGAAAAAAATCCTGCCAATTTTTTCCTCGCGTAAGGTTTGGCAAGGAAATTTGGAATAAATAAAATATGGATATAAAGCTCTGGTACTCTAAAGATATGAGACAATGGCGATGGTCATTGATTGATCCTGTGACGCGAAGACAAGAATCAGGCCAACAGTTTGATTTGCGGGATGCGATGAATGATGTAGCTACAACAGTAGAGTATTTGATAAGAGATGGATATGATGGTGAGATAGAAGATAATGGACGCAGAGGATAATGCTAAATAATCCATAACGGCTATAAGAATTAATAAGATGGGTCTTTCCAGATTAGACAATTTTCTGAAATCGACAAGAGGGACGATCCTCTATGTAAATCCAAATGACTTGGATGCTACCGATAGTATAGAAAATCAGGGTAACTCCCTAACTCGCCCATTTAAGACGATCCAACGTGCTTTGATTGAGGCATCAAGATTTTCTTATCAGAAAGGTCTAGATAATGACCGTTTTGGTAAAACCACAGTATTGTTATATCCTGGCGAACATGTAGTAGATAATAGACCTGGTTTTATTCCTGATGGGACTAATAATTTCAAATTAAGAAATGGTGCGACATCCGATAATTTACCTGCATTTGATTTAACCTCAAATTTCGATTTAGACTCTTCTGATAATGAGTTATATAAGCTGAATAGTGTATATGGTGGTGTTATAGTTCCTCGTGGTACATCTATTGTTGGTCTTGATTTAAGAAAAACCAAACTTAGACCAAAATATGTTCCTTCACCAACAAATAATGATATTGAGAGATCTTGTTTATTCAGAATCACAGGAGATTGCTATTTCTGGCAATTTACCATGTTTGATGCAAATCCTAATGGTAAGTGCTATAAGGATTATACGGTAAATGAGTTTGTTCCTAATTTCTCTCATCATAAGTTAACTTGCTTTGAGTTTGCTGATGGTGTAAATGGTGTTGATATTAATGATACATTCTTAACATTTAAGACTGGTCGTACAGACCTGGATATGTATTATGAGAAGATTAGTCTTGTTTATGGACAATCATCTGGTCGTGCAATTTCACCAGATTATCCAAGTACTAGTCTTGACATACAACCAAAAATTGATGAATATCGTATTGTAGGTTCTACAGGTAAATCTGTTGGAATCAGTAGTATTAGAGCAGGTGACGGAACTACTGCTACTACTACAATTACAGTTACGATGGATTCTGCCATCACTGGATTGGATGTAGATACTCCATTCCGTGTGTCAGGAATTACTGCGTCTGGATATGATGGACAATTTGTTGTATCTGGAAGACCTAGTAACACAACAGTTGAGTACATTGTACAGGATGCACCTTCTTCAGCAGCACCATCCAGTACAGGTTCTACATTAACACTTACTTCTGATACTGTAACATCGTCTTCACCATATATCTTTAACTGTTCATTAAGATCAGTATATGGTATGTGTGGTATGGTTGCTGATGGTAACAAGTCCACTGGATTTAAGTCCATGGTTGTTGCTCAGTTTACTGGTATTGGATTACAAAAAGATGATAATGCATTTGTAATTTATAATAATGATACTCCTAGAAGTGGTGCATATGATGATAATACTTCTGCTGGTAATGCAACTTTAAGTACTAATTCTAAGGCAGTATATAAGCCATCTTATAAGAACTTCCATATTAAAGTAACCAATAATGCCACAATACAGGCAGTTTCTGTATTTGCTATTGGTTATGCTCAACATTTCTTCACTGATAATGGTGGAGATATTAGTTTAACTAACTCCAACTCCAACTTTGGTGCTACTGCTCTATTTGCAGAAGGATTTAAGAATACCTCCTTTGCTTCAGATGATAAAGGATTCTTAACTCATATTATTCCACCAAAAGAGATTCCTCTTACTGAAACTGCTATTGAGTTTGAGTCTCTAGATGTTAACAAGACTATTACTCATGTTGGTGTTGGTTCTACTGCACATTTATTCCTTTACGGTAAGACAAATAAAGATGTCAAACCAGAAAACGTTATAGAAGGATATAGGTTTGGTGCAAGAACAAGAGAAAGTTTAAAAGTTCTTGTATCCTATGCTGGTACAGTAACAGAGTATTCTGCTCGTGTTACTATGCAAGGAACAGATTCTACTGAACCAAGTGGTGCTGGTGCTCCTGTATTTGTTGCACAATCTAGTGCTGAAAAGATATTTACTGTTAAACAGA
>VTLG01016388.1_pt1 | contig 33152 bp, 44 predicted proteins | sample 4694571 | NCBI WGS metagenome assembly VTLG01 (sample SAMN12604809, study PRJNA352737) | marine metagenome | biome: ENVO:00000447; feature: ENVO:00000209|ENVO:00000569|ENVO:01000036; material: ENVO:00002151; isolation source: viral sequences binned using virsorter ...
TGTTGTCTTCTGTTCCTTTGTTGTTTTTGAGGACCAAGATGTCTTTAATTTCTTGATGCCAGATAGGAAAATGGACAGTGGCTGACCCTCCTCTAATCCCGTTTTGAGTACAGCATCTAACGGTGCTCTCGAACTTTTTAAGGAAGGGAACAACACCTGTGTGTTGAACTTCTCCACCACGGATTTTACTGTTGATACCTCTGATTCGGCCCGCATTAATACCGATACCAGCCCTCTGTGCGACATACTTGCCAATAGCCATATCGCTAGAAAAGATACTATCGAGGGTGTCATCAATATCAACCAGAACACAAGATGCAAACTGACGAATGGGTGTTCTGACCCCCGCCATGATTGGTGTTGGGATGTTGAGTCTGTGCTTGGAGATTGCGTCGTAGTATCGTCTGACATAATTAAGCCTCGTTTCTTTAGGATATTCTGCGAAGATCGTCAATGCGATCATCATGTACATAAATTGTGGAGTTTCATATACACCGCCTCCACTACGGTCTTGTACCAAGTATTTATCGACAACTTGCCGTAATCCAGCATATGTAAACAAAAAGTCACGTTCGTGATCTATATAACCATTTGCCTTATCAATTTCTTCCTTGGAATACTTAACAAAAATCTCTTTATCATATACATCAATATCAGTACAATTCATAATATGATTTTCAAGATGAGGTAACTCTCTTGTTCTACCATAAAGACTTTTCCTTGTAGCAAAAAGTAATAATCTTGCTGCAACAAATTGATAGTTAGGATTATCTAATGTAATTAAATCACTTGCAGACTTAATAAGAATCTCCTGAATTTCTGCTGTAGTAATACCATCATAGAATTGAATTCCTGATTGTATCTCCACCTGACTTGCAGAGACTCCTGCAAGACCCGTACATGCCTCTTCAACCATCTTATGAACCTTTGCAATGTCAAGAGGTTCTATACCCCTTCCATTACGCTTTTTAACCTTGATGCTTCCGTTGCTCATATTCGTTTCCAAGTAGTAAATTTAAGGTTTGCTTTTAATCCAAAGTACGTATTCAATTTTAACACTTCCATCACATTATGTCCACCAAGAACCATATCGTTAATGTCCTTCTCCTCAATATAAGAAGGCCATATTACAACTTTCTCACCTCTGTCGATGTTGTCTGAGATTCGTTTAACAATCTCACGATTCCTCGGCTCGTTATCATAAACCCACACAGGATCATCAATACCCCACTTCCGAACATCACCGTCCGACCCACACATAGCAATTGAATTGGATATGAACGTTGAGTCAAACGGTCCTTCAGTGACGTAAACAGGGAATTTTTCATTAATGTTATCAAGTCCATATATTTTAGGGGAATCATCATCAAGCATGATAGTAATATATTTAACAGAATTAGGCCCTAGAGCTCTGCCCTGAAACCCAATAAGTTGATTTTTGTAAATAAGAGGAATAATTATCCTCGGTTCATCATACTCAATGTTATCAAATTTAGTTACTATAGTATTTACCCATTTTTTAAAAGCAGGTGTATAGAAAAAATCCTTTGGATCTATTGATCTCTTCTCTAAGTATTCCCTTGCAACAGGATTCTCTGATGCTCTGGGAAGATCTAACTTAGGAGCAAACTTTGGTGGTTCAAAATTAAATTTTGGTTCTTCTACAACAAAATTTCTTCCACCAGAATGTCCATCCTTAAACTTCTCCATAGCATACTGCTTTTGAACAACAGGATCTATGGTCTTTAAGAAATTATTAAGCGACATTGAAGCACCACAGTTATGGCACCTAAAATTTGCGTTTTGTTTTATTCCGTATATGTAACCTCTGGTTTTACTTTTATTTTTCTTTGAGTCACCACAAATAGGACAACGAAAGTTATAAAGATTAGGTTTTACTTTTTTAAATTTCTGTAATCTTGGGGATACCATCCCAATAAATTTTGAATCAATGTGATCCATTCATAACAGACTACTTTGTATCTATTATACTTGCCTGTGGTGCTGGTGTCAATAGAGACCCTACAACCCTTTGTCCCATTGGAGATACTACAAAACTTATAATGGCAATTGCACCAGCAATTGTCCACATTTTCTTCTCCATTACACGGAGTCTATCATCTACCTTGCGAATATCTCTCTCACATCCTGCTTTAATCTCCGCACTCTGACGGTTGATCTCTCTATGAACCGATTCAACTTTCTCAAATAATACTGCATCTATTCTATCCTGTTTGTCTAATTTCTCATCATGGACAGCAAGCATCTGTCCCATCTTAACTGAATTATCCTGGAGCGTTTCTATTACTCTTTCCAGTCTATCCAGAACTTGTTCATTTACTCGCATCTTTCTTCTTCCAATTCTTTCTTACCCCTCTCACAAAAATATATTTCTTTCTATTTTTATTATTCATTACTGGATCAAATCCTGCAACTGGACCTTTTGGATCTGAGGAAGCACTAAATCCCCCAGTACCAACAGCCATCATCTCCCTAATAAGTCCTATTACTTTATCAAGATTTTTCCTTTTCATTATAGACCCTATTAAGTTCTTTAAGACATTCTAAATCAACAGGTACATCATGTATATTTGTTTTTGGATACTCTGGAAATCTATTCAAAAATATAATAAAACTTTTCATTACTGGCCACAAGTCCTCATCAATCTTAAAGAACATCATTGGAGTTGTTGCCTCACCAAATATATTATAGAGAATAATAAAATGGTTTAATAATAAATGTGACTTGAGAACTCCAGTATTCTTATATCTCTTTAGTAATCGTTTGATATACTTAAAGTGATTAAGGTCTTTGTCGAAGTCCTCTTTCGTGACTGCTTGCGGATTTTCATAATTTTTAATAGCAAACAGGAGGAAGTTATCCTCATTCAATTCATTAAATATCATATCATATCATAAAGATTAGTTTGCAGTTTCGATGTTTGGATATGCTGGTGCGTTACCTGTAGTGATACCTGACATAGCAACAAGAATTTCTTTCTTAACTCTTAAAGCACCAGAGCTGTCTATGTATGTCTGAACACCTACCCATCCAGCACCTGTGTCATATGCAGTTCCATTTGCATCAGTTGACTGAACTGCTGATACACCATAAACATGTGATGAGTAATCAGAATTCCTTTCACTATATTTACTATCTAAGTTTACAAAATCAGGTTGCTGACTTGCTTGGAAACTAGTTCCAGCAATTGCTGCTCCACTTAATCCAGCAGTAGAACCGATTGTTAATGATGTTGTGCTTGCAATACTGACGACAACGGCATCTCCAAAGAAAACACCTGGTTTGGTTTTAACACCAAAACTTATTACATCACCTTCTTGAATCTTACCACTTTCACCAAACAAAGTTCCTGTCTGCCCAGTAAGTGCTCCACCAGTAACAGTCTTTGTTGCATAGTTCAATGAGACTGATCCAGCAGTTCCAACATTGTCATTGTTTCCCCAGAGTGCCATGTCTTTTATTCCGTAAAGATTTTCTGTGCTAATGAATATTTATAGATCTCTAATCTTAGAGATATGCCTTAGAAATGTTAGTAGCAAACCCTATGACAGTTGTACCAGCTGCCAATACTGCTGCTGCTCCTATCACCCATTTCTCTACAACTTTGAGCCTTTCACGTAGCTCTTCTTGCTTTTCTTCAAGACGTTCAATCTTCAACTGCATCACAGTAATGCGTGTCTCCTGTGTTGCATCAAGTCCTAAATCTGCCATACTATCGAATAATAACTTTATTATATATGCTTCTTGAAATCCTCCCAAGCAAGTTTTGGTCCTTTTAGTTTGCTTTCTGCTGCTGATTTCTCATTAGGATTCTTATTACCCTTTGCAAGATTACGAATCTTTGCTTGTCTTTGCACCTTCTTATGTGCTGACTTATCTATCTCAAAAGACTCTGATGTCTTTTTACGTTTAGTAGGAGAACCTAGACCTTGTTTTTCCAACTGTTTTTGATGATTATAAATTGCTATAAGTTTTGCATATTCTTTTTCATCTTTCTTTCTTTTTTCTGCTTTCTCAAGTTTAGTATTAGCATCTAATGCTGCCGATGCTTCTTTAACTGTTTTCTTTTTCTGCTTATCATGAACACTCATAATAGCCTTTGCAGAGACTTTATCCTTATCCTGTTCATCTTTAGAAAGTTTCTTGTAAGGAGTATCAGCAAGTTTCTGTCTTCTCTTTTGCTGTTCAGGAGTCATAGAAGACTTATGATGTTTTACTGAAGATGCCCAACCCTTATGTGCTAAATCACCAGCATCATCATCAGAAAGTTTCTTCCCAGATCTTTCTGCGTTTCTCTTTGCCCTGATAATCATAGCAGCAGAATTTCTATGTGCTTTTCTACGGAATGAAGTCTTATGTTCCTTTTCAGAAGTGCCAGTAGACCTTGTTTTACCTGCTAATGATCCTCTTGATGCATGTTCATAAGGACTATCTTCTTTCTCGATAACATAATCTTCTTTCATTGCTTTCGTTACTTTTTCTCTTCTCTCATCTTTAAGTTTTTTTACTTGTGCTTCACTCTTTCCACCACGAAGCATGATTCTCTTCTCACGATCAATAAGTCTCTTTAATAAACTTTGTTTATTAGATTTCTCTTCTGGTTCCAAATCACTTTTCTTCTTAGAAGTTTTAGAAATATTTAATACCTTTCCTTTACCTTTTGATTTTTTCTTCATAGAAGATCCAAAAGTAAATGTTTTATCACTACCCTTCTTCATACTTGAACCAAAACCAAATGTTTTATCACTACCCTTCTTCATACTTGAACCAAAATCAATCTCATTAATAACTTCTTCTTTAACTTTTTTCTTTTCAGGCAATCCTTTATGCTTTGTCTTAGCAAAATCCTTTGCATCCTTCTTACTAATCTCACCAGCAACCTTTGCTACTTCAGGAGATGCAGCACCTTCACCCTTCTGAGCAGCACGAACCATCCCAAAGAATCGTTGTTGCTTTTTGGATACTGCTTTCTCTTTAAGTTCAGTCAAGACCTTTTCCTCTCCTATAATTATCTTCACCACCATATCGTGCTACGACATTGGTATAGTCTTGAGGGTTTTTGTACCCTGCTTTCCTTGCTTTAGCAGCGTAATCTCTCTTTTCCTTTTGTTTTGCTAGGTACTTACCAGTTCCAACATCAGATTTAACACCCTTTGTCTTCTTCTGCTGCCCTTCAGGTTTACCATAATCCTTGCGAATCATTCTCTGAACTGTCTGTAGTGCTCTGTCACCACTACCACCTTTTCTAACTGGACTTCCTGGTGCCTTATTCAAAGAACCAGTTGCCTTACCAGTTTCCTTACCATAACGATTCAATTCATTAATCTCATGTGGTATTTCATTACCATCTTTATCTTTTTGATGATGATTTACACTATCTCTTAAATCATCTGGCACTAAATCTACACTACCAGATACCTTATCTGCATATTCTCTTCTTTGCAATATCCTTCTACCTCTTGCACCAGCATCCGTTGCCTTTTCAGGTTTCTTCTCCTCTTTCTCTTTCTTCTTAAGAACCTTTTTCATTGCAGCCCTAAATACATTCTCTTCTTTAACACCACGCTTTGCTTTATGCTCTGCAGTTCTTGCTTTCATTGCATCTAAACCAGGAGCACCAGGAATACCCTCCTTATCCATCCACTTTTTAGTTCTCTTCTGAATCTTCTCACCTTGTCCTCTATGAGGATCATCCTTTGGATTTAAAGATTTGCCATCCTTATCATACCCATACTGGGCATCTTCTGTATTAAGAACAGATACTTCCTTCTTTTTATTTTTTATGTAAGCAAGATAAGTAGGAGATTTTTTCTTTACTGGTTCTACACCTTTTATACCTTTCTTAATAGCTGTTGTCCTTGCCTTGTTACCTTCACCTCTATCAGATTCAGGCCAGTCACCAGAAACTTCTCTTCCTGCATAATCTTTTCTTCTTTTGTATCCTTTACCACCAAGTCTTTCATCAAGTTCTACTTCCTCTTTCCTATCAGCTCTACTTGCTAACTTATTTGCAGCAGTGTTAATTCCCCTCATTCTCTTATAGGCTTTGGTCATATTCTTCTCCATTTCTTTTTTGGGTCCTGTCATGCCTTTAATACCTGCATCAACACCTCTTCCAACTGCCTCAACAGATGCTCTATTAATGTAACTACGTAAAGTAGATGTCTTTAATTCATCAAGAACTTCACCTTCTGGTTCATATCCTGCAATGATACCTTCACCATCAGTTTGATTTATTGCCATCATCTTCATACGAATCATACGTTTCTTTAACTGCTTCTCCTTTCTCTTCATCATTTCTATTTTCTTAGCATCTTTATCCTCACCATCTTCCTGATCATCAAGTACTTCTGCAACTTCCAATAATTGTCCACCAAGATTTTTAGCAATCTCTTCAGCACTCTCCTGGAATGATGGATTAATCTTAATCTTATTTTTTACTTTCTTCTCTTTAATTTTTTCAATTTTTGAATGACTGTGACGACTACTATCTGGTTGTTGCTCAAGTCCTGCATTTGTTTGTGTTGCTCCACCTACACCAAATGCACCAGAAATTTCACGAAGATCATCTCTCCAATCAGAAAATCCTTCATCAACATTATGATGACTCTCGCCACACTCTATACAAGGATCTTGTCCACAATCATCACATTCACAATCAACTTCTTCTGCAACAGCAGCAATTTCTGGTTTCTTTTTCTTAGCAATCTGCTTTTTTAAATCAGCATAATCATATTTTGTTTTAATTCTTCTTGCTTCATCCTGATCTTTAGGATCATCACTAGCAGAAAGAACAGCAGCCTTTTCCAACTGTTTTAACCTACCCTCAGATATCTTATCAAGATATACCTTGGAAATATCAGTCAATGGATTTTTAGAGATACCTTGAGGCATTATTATTTCCTAACTTTATACTTATTTATGAATTCTTCTACATTAAAATTCTTAATCTGACTACCATGAACCATTGCTTGTACATTCTTACGAGCACCACCAGTACCAACTAACATATTAGGATGCTTCTTATCCCTCATCCTACGTTCCATTTTTGTCTCAGTATATTCTTTCAAGTCATATGTCCAAGACTTAAACATATGATTATTTTCTGTTACCCAAATCAAATAGTTAGTTCCTCTACGAATAATCTCACCAACTAATCCAGTATTCATATTCTCTACTAAGTCACCAACATTAAATATTCTCTTCTTAAAATAATTCTCACGCAACTCTCTTGGATACAACTTAGGTACAACCATCCATGCTTCTTGTACTTCTTCTTCACCACTCTTCTTACCACCCTTTTCTTTCTTCTTACTCAATCCTTGACGAACTGCATCGAAGAGTGCTTGAGTATCAGCCTCATCAAAATCTTTAGGAAGATTTTTCTTAAATGCTTCCAAATCATCATCCAGTACTGCTTGTCTTTGCTTTGTTGCAGTTACTGCTTCTACTCCCTCTCCACCCTCTTCACGTTCTCCTGCACTAATTGTATTAATACCATCAGGGAAATCAAAATACTCTGAACCATTATACTCAACTGCTATCTTCTCAAACTCTGCAATTCTATCTGAACCTGCAACAATATTAACACTCTTATATCCTTCCTCATCTGCTGCTATCAATACATTAAAGATAGTTCTCATCTCAGGATCATTAATAATATTATCCTCATAATCAGGGAACATCTTCCTCATATAATTAACTTTCATATCAGGAGGAACTGGATCTGTGGTATTGTTTACAGATCTTGAAGGATAAATTTTAAGATCTCCACCTGCTGATGCTTTCTCGGCTGCATCAATAAGTTTTGCATGTCCCATATGTGGAGGATTAAACCTACCAAATGCAAGAGTTAATGTATCAAGTGTCTTATGTAAATCACTCTTACCTGCTTCTGCTTTTGGTTTTCTTTGTACTGGTTGAGGTACTGGTTTTCCCCCTTTATCTTGGGTAGCAACTGGTGTATTAACTCCTTTAGGTTGAGGAGGATCTTGACCTACACGTTGACGCTGATTATAAAACTTTAATTTTCCACCTTCTGTTTTTGCGACAAACTCCCCCTTCGAGTCCAGCCACCCACCGTGACCATCACTCTTAAGGTTTAACTTCCGTGCCTGTTCGGCGGCCTTAGAAGTACCTGCCTCACTTAGAAATCGTAGAAAATTCTTCATTATAGATTACTGTTATACTATATTTAGTGTAGTTAAGCCGCACACTTTATATAAGAACCTGATAGCAAGTATGCGGATACAGTATTCTTTTTAAAAATAACAAATCCTTTTGATGCAGCATACATCCACATTCCTTTTAAAATATCCTTTTTTACTTGAGCAGGTAATTCGTTCTCACTTGCATTTGGATCAAGCAACCAAGCTTGTTCATATGCTTGAATTTTAAATTTCATATATTTCATCTGAGCTTGACTAAGAGTTATGTTATATCTCCAATCAGGTTTACTTCTTTCTGGTTTCTTAGGATTAAAAGGTTTTGCCTTTTCTTTTGCTTCTGCCTTTAGAACATCATCCCACTGTTTTCTGCCTAAAGCATTCTCCATAAAATCCTTCATCTTCGTATCACCATCCGACAACCACTCAGCATACTCAGCCCACATCTTTATATCATTAACAATACCTGTTGGATCTTCATTCATTATATATTTTATATCTGCTCTTTTAGGTCTTCCTTTTTCACTTATCCTCATACCAAATCCAAGTTGTTCTCTAGTAAGTTCCTTACCTTCTTTAACAAGTTCAGCTCTAGCTCTTTTTAAATTTGTATTATGTACCGTTGCTAATGTATCAAATACTCTCCAACTAGTAAAACCATGAGTTCTACTTACAGTATGGTCCCAAAATACTCCTTTAGTAGGATTCTTCATTCCTGGTGGTGTATACTTGTCCCATAATTCCCTTCTTTTCTTATTTAAAGTTGTAAATCCACGCCTTCCACCTGACAATTTTGCTATCTTTGTTGATACTGAATAAGCAACCTTTCCTGCTTGAGCAGATGCAACTCCAAGGTCTTTCAGTTCATTAGTAACATCACCAGTAAGTTTTTCTACAGGAGATCCTGCTCTCATAGTAAAAGAATATTTTCCTCCCATTCCAGTCACACCTTTAATACTAAACCAAGCCTTTGCTTCTTTAGTATCAGGTTTATATTCAAATTTTTTATCATATTCAATTCTTAATTTAAAATACTTTGCAACATCAGCAGGTTCAGATATTTTTGAAAAACTAACACCAGGATTTGCTTGCTCAGTAAGTTTTAATGAAATTGGAATGAACTCTTTATCAACAACACCTGCTGTTATTGTTTTATTATACTCATACAAAATAGCCATTTGTTTCAGTATTTCTACTTTTGCTTCAACTTCTTTTGCTGTTTTTTGCTTCAATAGAAATTTTTCTAAGTCATCAGTAAGTGTAGTATGTTTTCCTATATTTTTAACAAAATTTTCAATAATATTTTCCCATTTCATTTCATCACCTTTATTTACAGCAACAAAATCTGCAGGATTCCATTTATCTGGAGCGAGTTTAATATTCTTATCAGCATATATCTTTACAGTATCAGCAAAGTCACCAAGATTTTGTCCATTGGCAGCATCCTTTATATTCTTCAATATTGTAGCAAATGTTTGTTTAAAATCTTTATGCGTACCTTTACCAGGAAATTGATCTACACGATAAAACCTATAGTTATTTCCTTGGTATATATTATCAACATCTAAAGATTTTGCAACCCATATTGAAGAATTAAGCCATTTATCTAAAAACGCCTCACCTTGGGGTTTATTAGCCCATTTAGATAGATTTGTCTTTACTCTATTACTAATACCAACATTATCCCAAATAGTATCATTATCATCATGCTTTGTACTTTTAAAATTACCATTAACCATTAACCGCCTCAGAGTAGTAATATCCAATTTATCACCCAATCTCTGATAGGCAGCACAAGCTAAACACTGTAATGATTCCTGTTCTGCTGTATCTCCTTTAAAGGCCATCTAACTCTTAAAGTAATGGTCTATCACTTCAACTTGATCATGGTAACGAGCAATCTTATCTAACTCTACTTGAATTGCTTCAGTAATATCAGAATGCTCTCCAATACCAGCAGGATGTTCTAAGTAAACATTAACGTTTGCTCTATGCTTTGCAATTTCACCTTGTGCATGTGCTTTAACAGCTGCAATTAATTGTTCTCTCATGTGTAGCATTTGTCACTCCTAATACTATAACATACAAAAGTTATTTATCCTACTGAATCTAAAGTTTTTTGAACTTGCTCTCTTTTTCTTTCCTTTTCCATTCTCTTTCTTTCTCTACCTTTTCTTTTTTCTTCTTTATCATCTTGTCTTTCTTCTCTTTCACCTTCTAATTCTGCTTTAATCTGATCCTTCATATCTTGCTTCTCTTGCTGTGCTGCTTTTGCGGATGCTCTTTGTTGTTCTTGCTCTTTCTTTCTTGCTAACATATCAGCAACAGATTGTTTTGCTCTATCAGATAGATCAGCACGGCGTTGGGCTATCACCTGACTTGATGCAAATGCTTTCTGCTTATATTTCTGAACAGCATCAGCAGACCTCTGTTTCAGGGTCTGCTTACGTTGTTCTATATCTTCAGAAAATTGCCTAAGTGTCTTATCTGACATTAGCAGCATACCATCTTTCAAACTCCTCTCTCTTCTTATCACCTCTTGGTGGCATAGGAGTTCTTTCTCCACGAACCCTCTGACTCCTTTTTCTTTCTTCTTCTTCACCTTTTTCTGGGTTACGCTGATAACCTTCCTCAAATTCATTCCAATAATCTTCTTTAACTTTTTTCTTTTTCTTATCTGCATGATACTTTCTCATAGCAGGTAGAGGAGATTCTTCAGGATCACCACCCTTACTAATTCTCTTCTTCTCTAAACGTGCAAGAATGGCAGCAATGTCTGATTCCTGAATGTCAGCAATATTAGCAATCTCTTTTGCAGAGAACTTACCAGACTCAATTAACTTTTTAATTTCAGGAGTAACTTCCTCATAAGCATATCTGTCATCAGACTTACTTGTATCACCTTTGTCCTTTACTACCTTGTCAGCAATCTTCTCTTTATCTTTCTTACTTAATTTTCTTCCCTGCTTATCCATTGCAGAAAGAACTTCTTTCTTCTTCGTAGTCTCATACCCCTCCTTCATTTTACTACCTTTAGGTGGAGCACCTTTCTCTGGTTCACGAACTTTAGCTGTAAGATGACCTGCCAACTTATAAATTGGTTTACCAGTTTTAGGATTCTTCTTATGTCTATTCTGCCATGCAGGTGTATTAGCCTTTCTATCAGCATTGGTTAATTCCATTGCCTCATCGACATCATACATCTTTTGATAGATGTTGTTAAGATCATTGAGTTCCTTCATTAAGCCCATGAGAGGTTATCCTTAATACTTTATTCTACAATATATTTATACTATTCTATAGTGCCAATAGTCCAAGACTGATACCCATGCCCAAATATCCTTAATTGAATATCAGTAATTAATTCATCTTCTGGTGGAACTACCAAGCAATATCCAATACCCAAGTTAAATACTTTCTTCATTTCCTCTTCAGGAATCTCACCCGCAAGCATAATCTTACTAAACAATTCTGGCATTGGCCAAGAATCATAATTAACTCTTGCTGTTAATCCTTCTGGTAAACATCTTGGTAAATTCTCTGGAATACCACCACCAGTAATATGTGCCATACCAAGAATAGGAAAATCCTTTAAAAGATCCATAATCAATGGAACATATATTGTAGTTGGTTCAAGCAACTCAGGCATATCCTTATAATAGATCTTATGCCTCCATAACATATCATTAATTAAACTATATCCATTACTATGAAGACCACTACTTTCTATACCAATAATTTTATCACCCTTCTTAATAATACTTCCATCTATAACTTCACTCTGCTCAACAATACCTGTACAAAATCCCGCTAAATCATAATCTGTTGCTCTTGGATGTTCAGCAGTCTCTCCACCAATAAGATCTACTCCTGCCATCTCACATCCTTTAAGAATACCAACCATAATGTCAGCAACATTATCATCTATGTTTTTAGTAGAAACATAGTCTAAAAAATATAATGGTTTGGCACCACAAGTAATAATATCATTGACACACATGGCAACAAGATCAATACCAATAGTTGAATAGTCATTAGCAACTCTGGCAATATTAATCTTAGTACCTACGCCATCAGTACCAGAAACCAAAACAGGTTCCTCATATCCACGAGGAACCTTATACATACCACCGAAACCACCAATAGTAGGTGCTTTCTCTTTTAACTTTTCAACAAAAGCATTACCCGCTTCTATATCAACACCAGAAGATTTATAATCCATTTAACCACCAGCAGCATCACATCCAATAGCACTACCAACAACTGCACCTAATGGGATTGCCCACCAGCGTCCATCTCCTCTGGACATTGCAGCACCAGCACCACCACCTAATAATGCACCTGCAATCTTACCATCAGTACAATCGTTCTCATCATACTCTTCATACACACGAGTTCTTGTTGTATTCTCTGATGTTCTTGTTGTCCTTGTTCTGCTGCAAGGATATTCAATAGTATCCTTCCAAGACTTTATATAACCAGGATTGCTCTCAGTACCAGGAACATACTCTTCCCTATACTCCTCTCTATAACAAGTAGTAGTTTCTGAGTATCCATGCTGTTGATGATGTGCTAATGCAGGAGTAACAGAACTCAAAGCAATAACAGACGCAAGTAAAATTTTCATTTCTTTCTTTGTTATACTATTAGTATATACCAAAAATAGGGTACTGGTCAAGTACCCTTGTGACACTTTTTTATAAGTCCCCTTCTACTCTGTTCTCTGAATTATGAACATCAAACTCTCCACCAGGATATCTTGCTTTTAATTTATCAACATTCATTTCAATTATTTCATCAAATGTAGTATCAAGTGCCATACATGCTTGAGCAAGATACCAACAGATGTCACCTAACTCTCTCTTCATATGAAAAACATTCTCTTCATTATATGGTTTTCCTTGAAGAATAATTTTCTTTACTACCTCAGTGAACTCACCTGCTTCAGCAGTAAGTCCAAGAGCAGCAGTTAATAAACGAGGAACATCACAATCATCAGTTACATCCAACTCTGTAATGCGTGATAATAATGCTGCTAAATCTGTACTGGGAAGACTTGTAACTCCTGTAACAAATTCCAGATATTTTTTTGTGTCTACTGTCATTTTAAAATATGCGAATGTTTTTTGCTAAACCAAGTTTATCTAATAATACTATATGATACCATGTTAAGTCAATCTGTCCACGTTGTAAACCTTGTTTTGCTGAACTTGGATATGCATGGTGATTATTATGCCAACCTTCTCCAAATGTAAGTGCTGCTACCCACTTATTATTATAAGAACTATCTTCAGTTTCATATGCTCTTGTACCCCACATATGAGTTGCAGAATTAACCAACCATGTAACATGATATACTACAACTAATCTAAGAAATATACCCCATAATACATATGACCATCCACCTAAAATATAAAGTGTAAGACCTAAAGGAATTTGTAGGAATATAAACCACTTATCTAACCATACAAAATAAGGATCTTTTCTCATATCAGCAGCATATCTCCTAACTCTTTTCTCACCAGGTACTCTGAAAAACATCCATCCTATATGACTCCACCATGCTCCTCTCTTACTATTATGAGGATCAAGTGCTTTATCTGAATGCTTATGATGTTGTCTATGTAAACCAACCCAAGTAACAGGGCCATACTCAGCACTTAATGCTCCACAAGTAGCAAAGAATCTTGCCAACCATTGAGGAACCTTGAATGATCTATGTGATAATAATCTATGATACCCTAATGTAACTCCTAAACATGCTGTCACCCAATATAAAATTAAAAGAGTTATCACTGAACCCCAACTCCAAAATTGAGGAAGCAATGCAACTCCAGCAAGAATATGTATTGTTATCATAAACAATACCGTTGGCCATTTTATATTATTCAGTATTATTCTTCTCATTCCTAAGTTTCAAATAAAGATTACACCAAAATTCTGTTTCTTTTTCAGAAGTAGAAAGATTATGTTGTTCCTGAACAAACTTAATTAATTCAGATAATTCTTCAGAATTTAAAATCATTAAACGATTTTTTAGGTTTCTTCTCTTCAGGATTATACTCTTCTTCTTGTCCATTGTCAACGATATCCTCTTGTGCTTGCTGCTCACAATCATATAATCTCATCTTTGCTCTATCAATACCAACAACAAATCTCTTATTCATTGTAGGATCATTATATCTATTCTTTAACTGTTTAACCAATATCTGATTCAACCCTTCCAAGTCTTCTGTAGAAATAAGGGCAAACATAAGGTCAGCAGTAGCAGGGAGTCCAAAAGATTCAGAGGTGTCAGTAAGGTCAACATCAGAACTACCGTAGCCGCTACGAGTAGTTTGAGTGGCAGATACAATCGGAACGTTCGCCTCAACTGCGAGACCCCGTAATTCTTCTGCGATTGCTTTGATGTATGAGTATGAGTTGACTGTTGAGTTTCCTCTATATCTTGATGAGGCACATATATTAAGATAATCTATGAATATTATATCAGGTCTGAATGATTTTTTCAAGGCAAGTTCATTAAGTAATCCCTTAAAGTGTCCTGAGTGAGCAGATGCAGTAGGATATTCTTTAACAATAAGAGCACCTTGTGTTTTCTTAGCAAGTTTAGTTACCTTATCCTCAAACATCTGTTTAGGTAAATCTGTAATATCTTGTATATTAACATTTAAAAGATTCGCATCAATCCTCTCCGCAATCTTTTCTTCAGCCATCTCAAGCGTAATATATAAAACATTTTTACCCTGGAGTAAAGCAGAAGAGGCAAAATGACACATAAAGAGAGACTTACCCACACCAGTGCCAGCAAGAGCAATATTAAGCGTCTTATTCGGGAGACCTCCCTTGGTGATCTTGTCGAAGAACTCCAAGTCGAAGGGTATCTTGTCTTCCTTTCTATGGTATGATTCAAATCGTTCTTCATAATCAATCAAATAATCGTGTCCAACATGACTATCAAAAGAAACTGCTAATGCTTCTGATAGAATAGTAGGAATAGCATCTCTACCTTTTTGTTCACCCTTACCATCAGCAAGTTGAATAGATTCCATCAATGCCAAATATATGGCACGATCTCTACACCATTTCTCTGTTGTATTAACTAACCATTCAAACTCAGAAGGTTCGTCATCAAGATTACTAATCAGTGTAGTAATCTCTTTAAAAGAACTATCATTAATATCACTTCTTTTCTCTGCTTCAATACATAGAACTTCTTTTGTTGCAGGTTGATTATACTCCTGAACAAAACTAATTATCTCTTCAAACACAACCTTTTGATTAAGGTCTTCAAAATATTCTGCTTTCAAAAATGGTATGACCTTACGGACATACTCCTCATTATGAATGAGATTTTTGAGAATTAAGAACTCAACACTATCCATGAGGAACATCAAAAACAAAAGTTATCCTGGTCTTATCACCAAGATTCACAGTACCGTGAGGTATCTTATTATTAAACCACAAAAGTGTCCCTGGGTCAACCACAACATGTTCATCTCCAACAAAATACTTATACTGTCCTTGTATGGATAAATGATATCTATCCTTATCTTGGTAATAAGTTCCTTCATCAATATGTGCTCCAACTACTTCACCCACAGGTAAAGCAAGAAAACCACAACGATATATCTTAGGAAAGATTTTCCTTATTACTTTCCTAACTTCACTGTGATGTTTATATGCATCAGTCTTAAGACATATTTCAGTATCACCAACTTGTTGTCCTGGTTTTTCAATACCACCCATAATAAGTTGAAGTACATCTACAGATGTAATGTACTCATGAGGATCTTTAAGTTCTATATTCTTACCTTCTTTTTGAGAACCCCAATCACTTGAGTACTTATCTAACTGTGCCTTAATCTTTGAAACATTAATACCAGTTTTTATAATCTTTATGTTCTTCATAACCCATAACTAAACTCCTTCTTTGCTACTTCATCCAATGCTTGCATTACATACTCATCAAAGTATTCTTCTGGGTTAGCAAGTATCTGTTTACCATAAACTTTCTTTCCATTGATTTCATATCTACCAGCAACATTCTTCCATAGTCCTCCTATCTCTCCTAATTCTAAAAGACCATAGTACTTATCAAGTCCACGTTCATCATAATAGAGACGTATTTCAACTTGTTTATTCTCTTTACTTAAACGTGATTTATGTGTCTTTGCTTTGATAATGTTTCCAATGACTTCTTTACCATCCTTTTCCTTTTTCTTTCCAAGATAAATGATCGTACTTGCTGCATACTTGAGGCCGCTACCTCCTCCCATTTCTTTTGTAGGGACATAAGAACCAATGACATCGTAAGTGTGATTTGTAACTATAAGTGGAATATTTGCTTGACCAAGTTTTAAAGTCAACATTCTGAATGCCCCTTTAACAAGTTGAGATTTGGTCATATCACGAACTTGCTTATCATTAAGTGTGTCAGTAATCTCCTTTTCGGTAGAAAGCATCCCCAAGGAGTCTAACACAAACATGCACGGTTTGCGATCTTCTGTGTTGGTCTTTAAATATATATCAACTGCCTTAAGTGCTTTACTCCTAAACTCTTCAATTGTAACTACATTTACTACTACAACTCTACTTAAATCAAGTCCACGAGATTCAAGTAATCCTTTATTAACAGCAGCTTCAGTATCGAAATAAAGACAGTAACCGTCAGGATTAGTATCCAAAAAGTTCTTGACAACTGCGAGGGAGAAGAAAGTTTTGCCAGTACTAGACTCGCCAGCGATGGCAGTAATCTTATTAGAAGAAACACCGCCAAAAATGGAACCGCTAACAAGTCCATTAAAGATGTACGAACCTGTGTCGATGTATCTTTCTTCTCCGTCGATGTCTTTTGCGAGTTGGGTGAAGTCATCACCAATTTCCTTTACAATCTCCTTTAAAAAATCCATATCAAATACCTAATAATTTACGCTGCCTTTCAAAGTAACCTTTCAAAATCCAAGAACTACTGTTCTCTTTATAATCACCACCAACAGCAAATCTAAAATCAACTCTACGATTATCACCGAACCTATCAAGTTCTGGAGTATTTTCTTTACCTCTATCACCTCCATTACAGAAAATAACTTTCTCTGCAATATCTAAACATTTTTCAATAGCACCACAAGCAGAACCCTGCTCATCATCCTCCCAAGAAATAACCGCATCAACCATCTCTAAATGTCTAATAATTTCAGCACGTTCAACCCAAGATTGAAAGTATTGTCCTTTCTTATGAGTCAACCATTCTTCAGTGTTAAGTCCAACCACCAAATAATTAGAGAGATCTTTTGCTCTCTTAAAGTAGGATATGTGTCCACTATGGAGTGGATCAAATCCTCCAGTCACAAGACTAACTTTTTCAAAAAACATTAGATTACCATACCATGAGATTCACGAAGTATTTTCTTATAAGGCCCACCAGGATTTGCATCCCTTGTTTCTTTAACTAATTTAAGTTTCTGATACAATGCAGTATCACCACCAAGAGTCATTGCTTTAATAATTGTAGCAAGTTCTTTGTCGTCTACAGGTAAGTCCATTTAAGTAAAAAAGGATTCGAGGTTTACAGTTTTTTCAACATTCCACCCAATAGCATCTAAGATTGCTTTAAGTGGTTCCAAGAAGGCTTTCTCAAATTGTAAGTCATAATCTATGTACTTGTCAAGTCCAATTTCACAAGGAAAATCCTGAATAAACGAAATAATATTCTCGTGAATAATATTAGGTTTCTTCAGGTAACAGAACTTAATCTTTTCGCCATTTTGGATAAGAGAATACTTATTATCCACCTTATGCTTTTTAACATAATGGTTGTATAATAATGCACCCCGTATATGTATAGGAGTTCCTTTTGCATATATTGTAGCATGTGCTTTATATTTTTCAACATTAGATGCAGTTCGTGGAAATGATATATCTTCTGGTGGTAATGTCTTGAACTCCTTACGACACTTCTCAATATAATCAATTACATCATCCTCAGTCTTATTCATCATAAGTTTCAATGCATCCTTAATCATCTTACGACAAGGTGCTGGTGTTGAAGATTTAACTGCTTCAATACCCATCATCTTTAGTTTGGGTTCTTCATAACGAACACCCTCACTATCCCATACATTTAAGATGTATCTTTTCTTCGCAGTCCATATACCCCTATCAGCAATATTCTCTCGTGCCATGACCATTTTCTGATCATATGCATTTACGTAGTCGGCCAGTTCTTGGTAGCAACTTTCAATATAAGGCTCAAATTCCATTTCACAGACCTTATTAAGGAACGTGACAATGCCCTCATTAGTTTTCTCTCTGCCCTTGTATACAGTCTCGACCAAAGGCCCCAAATTAAGATAAATGGAATCAGTATCTGAAGCAATAACATAATCGACATCCTCCGTTTTTAAGATCTTATTAATCTTTTGATTCATTCTGTTCTCTATCCATCGGATAGAAACTTGACCACTTAAGGTAATGGCTTCAGCGTTAGCCAATTTGTAATATCGAAAATACTGATTGCCAATAGCACCATAAGCACTGTTAAGCGATATCTTTTTTGCCATCTGGATATTATTACATCTGGCAATTTCTTTTGTGAGTGCTTTACTTGGTTTCTTTTCATAATCTTTCTTTGCCTGTATCATTCTTTTTTTAAAGATGACACGATCACTATACATCTTCTCCATAAGTTCTGGTAAGAACCCACGAACATCTTTACGATACTGTGCTCCATTTGCACAAGTAGCATAATCCTCAGTTATCTCTGTCTGTTGTTTTAAAAGCCCTTCAACGCTCGCACTGGGATGTCGAGTTTCCCTGAGTGTCTCTGGCGAGATATTGTACTGCATAATAAGATGAGGATACAGGCTATTAAGGTCAAAAGAGACCACCCAATCATAGCGTCCTGGTTTCGGTTCCTTGACATAAGCCCCTGCGTACTTTTCGTTTTTAGATGAACGGTTTTTAGGAGGAATAACAATATTCCTCTTCTTCAAATAATTATAAATGATCGTATCCCACATTCGCACTTGATAGAATACATCATTATAATTGACCTTAGCATCATACGCCATTGTAAGTGCAAGTTCAATTAGTTTCATCTTGTCTTCCAGACGGTCAACAAGTTCAACGTCAATTATATTATACTCAATGAATTTTTGCCAACCCTTTGTGTAGAAATCCTTAAACGTATCAAACTCACTGTGGTCTAATTTCTTCTGACCTAATTCAACACTTGCAATATAATCCAGTCGATATGACTCTTGTGCCTTATATGTAAACTTCTTATAGAGATCAAGATAATCTAATTGAGTTACACCACCAACATCAAATGTAGTATGAGTACGTCCCATCAACTGTATTTCGCCTTCAGAGACAAGTCCCCAAGGTGACATACGTTTCATTAACTTCTCACCATGAATTCTTCTCAGACGTTTACAAATATATGGAATATCGTATAGTTGTATATTCCATCCAGTAATAACATCTGGAACATCCTGCATCCAATAATTAATGAATGAACCTAAGAGTTCATGCTCTGTAGGACAGTGGTGATATATTACATCCTTCCTATCATTCTTAAAGGGTTTACTTCCCCAAGTAGTAATCTGCTTAGTTGTATAGTCTTGTATTGTGATTGCCAGAATCTCTTCAACGCACGATTCCACATCAGGGAAACCTTGCTCAGACGCAACTTCAATATCCAAAGTAACAAGCTTAACTTTAGATATGTCAAACTTGATTTCATCCTCTGGGTATTTCTCTGAAATATACTGGTAAATATATCGGTCATTCCCGTAAATCTCAAAGTTCTCAATATCATCATATTTCTTATAGAACTCACGACAATCTCGTACCGTGCCTGGATGAATTGCTTCAACTGCTTCTCCACTCAACGTCTTATATTTAGTCTTCTTTTTAGACTTAACAAATAACGTAGGGAAAAATTCATCCCTATGCTCATACCTCTTTCCATTCTCAACTCCTCTAACAAGGAATTGATTACCGATCAATTGTACATTAGTATAGAATTTCACTTAATCAGTAGGTGGATTCGGTGGAGTAGGTGGATTTGGTGGAATTGGTTGAACAACACTTAGAGTAGGCTTAAGAAGTTTTTCATATTTCTCAAGTAGTGTAGGTTTTGGATCAATAAGAGTTAATATCTTATCAGATGATATCATAAAAGTATTCTGATTGGTAACATCAACCAACCAAGGAGCAAGAGTATCTTGTGCTCCAACTACAAATGGTTCAGTTAATTTACAATCAGGTTCTCCTGGAACTGCTGCTGGCATTTCTTCAATCTGTGAGACCAACTTTAGATTGTTCGTCAGAATTAGAAGTTGAATTGGTTTCTTCTCTGTCATCTTTTAATACATCCTTTTCGTACATTTCTTGAATCTTTTCTACAGGAGTTATCATAGTAACTACCCAATCAGTACTTATTGGAATTGCCTTCTCTCTTGCAAGAGGCATCCAAGGATACATTGAGACAGAAACATCTGATTGCTTCTCTGGTTGTTTTGGATCTAATTCATCTTGTGTGGGTTTGCTTGTTTGCAACTTTACAACACAAGGTTTATTCAGAAAATATCCCATCACTTGATCTTTAGAAGACATCATCTCCTGAACATCAGCAATGACATCTTCACCAGATTTCAAAACTAAGACTTTAACAGTCATAACTTATTCATACCTCCCGATATTATAACAAAGAAAAAACACCCTGTCAATGACAAGGTGCTGATCCATCTCGAACTAATTGTATTTATAGCCAGTCTTTACGAGCATGATGTTCGGGAACAATCTTACCTACTGTAACAGTAAGTAATCCATCTTCAAATTCAACTTTCTGTACCTCTGTGTCATCAGTGATACCCCATGCTCTCTGGAAAGACCTTTGAGCAAGTCCTTTGAATGCGAAGTCCTTATCCTCTTTCTCCTCCTTCTTCCCTTCAACAATTAGTTTACCAAACTCAGTATAAACTTTAACTTCTTTCTTTTTGAATCCAGCAAGAGCAACCTCAAGTCTGGTTTCTACATTGTTTATCTGAACTATATTGTAAGGGGGATAATTTTCTGTTCTTGCATCATTGAAGAAACGATTTAGGTAATCCTCCATACCTATGCTGTTTCTATTAATCTTCTCAAAAAGTTCTGGAAGATTCTCAGCATGATACCTTGCTAAGTTAGTCATAATAGCCTCCTTTAAAAGCGAGTTTTGATTGTGTGAACCCTTGCGGCGTTCACCTATATTTATAGCACGGACCATAAAAAAAGGGGATGTTGAATCCCCTACTTTTTTATTCGGTTTCCTGCGGTTTAGTCTTCTTACCTATATTATACTTCTGTTCCAGTATCCAATCTCCTTTATCCTTATAAGATAAAACTTTAATTTGATTAAGAGGTGCTATATCTTCAACATCAGTTTCCTTTACTATTGATATGAGACCCCAATCAGAAAGCAAACGAGCAATACGATTCCTACGCTGAACATCGTTAACAGTAAGGTTAGCGTGTTTTCCATCAAGGGCAAACAACTCCTTAAAATGTACGATAAAATATCTTCCCTGCTTATGCAGAATATGGCAGGACTGATAGAGTTTCTTTTCCTTTCTTGATGCTACACCAATTCTGGTTAGAGTTTCCCTTACTTTTAAGAAATCATCAGGTTCATTTAAAACCACCTCTAACATCTTATCTTGAGACCACTCTACAGTGGGCTCAACAGTCGCCGTTGTCATTTCATTCCTCCAGTATCAAGTCGTTGTTTAATAAATTTGATTTGTTCGGGGGTTAATATCTTCAAAGCATTTGCTGCTTTTTCGTTGCTATAACCATAGTATTGTTTGATGATTTCGAGGTCTGTGACTTTATCCTTACGGAGCCAGGGACTGAATCTCTTCTTTTTCCTAAGTGTATTTAGATAAAAAGAATATTGGAGGTCTTTATCTAAAAAAGAATATTTATTCATCTCATTTACAAACATAATACAATCAAGATTCCCTGATAGACAACGGTTAATAACATAAGGAGAATAATCCTTAATTACATCAGGGTCTTCTTCTCTTAAATCTTGTTTTGTAAAGTTGATAGAATTCAACCAATCTTTAAGTTCAGTCATCTTATAATCTGAATGTCATCATCATTTGTCCAGAGTTCGATCTTATCTCTGAAGCGATTATCTCGGTGAAGTCTATCATATCTTTTTGTTGCTTTTCTCTTCCACCAAGAAATAATATTATCAAGATGAAACTTATCCCAATTGGGGCCAGTAACCAGTTTATCTTGTTGTTCATTAATAACCTCCCGAACATTAGAGTATCCATAATCAGAAATATAAAACCTTTTCTTTTGCGTTAAACCAAATGCCATATCAATTACTGAATTAAACTCATTAAGTTTATCTTGATTTTTTAAAGACTTCTTAATCCATGAAATCATCTTATTTTGTCTTTTCATTTTTTTAGATGATGCAGTATTGAGAGTTAATGGTTTATTATTATTTAATATAGTAAAGTGATCGTGAAGTTTATGAAACACCTCATCATGAAGTAAAGGAAGAAACTTACTTTCAGTTAAACCTTTATACCTCATAAACGGTTTAAGACCATCGTACTGTGATGCAGAAGTCGTAGAACCATATAATGAAGTGGTTTCAAATAAAGCAATATCCTTATTAAATACTTCATTCAAAGTCTCCCTTGCAAAATGAGATACACACATTAATGCAAGTAATTTACCACCAAGATAATTATAACCGAAAGGTTGAGATGGGACAATAACAAATCCCATTGCAGCATGACGATTAAACACAGAAAGATTGGGCGGTTTACCCAACCATACATTTCTTGGTTTTGAATTGATAGTCGGAGAACCGAACCGTATAAACCCTACAACCTTCTGTGTTCTCTTTTCATATACCACCCAACGCAATTCTCTACCAGGAATATTACTCTCATTATTATGAGAAGATACTGCTGCTAATAGATTATTATAATGATCCTGTGGAACAGATTGTTCAAATCTATTCCCCACAAATTTAACTTCAAAATCCATCTCTTCTGGATGAATATCTTCATTAAAAAATTCATCTTCTAAAGGGAAGAGTTGATTTGTTTGAGCAACTACCTCCTTCTTTACATACTTAAGATAATCTTCAATTGATGTAAAATTTTTAAAGTAATCAATAAATTCGTCAGCAGCCCAAGTAGCATCTGTCTCACTTATGATCATCGTATAATCATTGGGTCATCATACATTGGATTATGTCGAGGACCAATATCTAAGATGATAGGAGAATCTAATACATCATCAAGACTTTCTGCCATTCTACGGAAACCGTTTCCTACAAAAATTTGACCACTAACAACCGCAACTGTAGCAGTACCCCAGAAGATATAATACCATCTGGATTTAACTTGATGTCTTTGTTTTTTGGATAATGTCTTCATGCTGGATTTTCACATTGTTCAGTAAGTCTTGCACCAACAGGGCCATCATCAGAATATACTTCTAATGTATGGACTTTGATGGAATCCTTTTCAAATATTGTAACATTAACCCTACCATCTTTGCAAGAAACTTTAACAGTTCCATTGCAAGACCAATCTTCAGGTTCATTATAAAATTTATAGACTGGATAAGGATCACGAGTTGGAGTAGATGCTACTACTCTATAATAATTTTCAGTCATTTCACTTAGGTAGTTTTCGATTGAAGTTCCATTGATCTATTTTATTATAGACCTCATAAGACTTCCATAGGCATTTCTTAACAAAAAATTCAAGATACAATACAGATAAAATACCCAGTTCTTCTAAAGTTAATTTCTTCATTTCATGTTCTCCATAACAGCAAAAATACTAACGACAATAGAACCAATACCAAATAGTAATAAAATGATTCCTAAAAATCCAAAGCAGTCCAATTTAAATGGAGCATACTTCTTCACTTGAAGTTACATTCTACCATAATCTCCGTTAATGCGGCAAGTAAATTTATCTCTTGATCTGCTACAAATGCTATCTGGTATTGATATTTCGCAACAATAAGAACGGCGGCAGGAATAGTATTAGGAACCAAGGAGTCATAAAGAGCATCATAGATACGACGAAGAAGTACAGAACTATCATTGTCCAAATTACTAACGACCCACTTTCTAACTTCAGGAAAATTCTTTTCTTTAAGGTTCTTAATGAGGTCATTTACAGCTACGTCAGAAAAAGTTGCAAGAATACCACTGTCTATCTTTCCACTAACAGAATATCTTTGGCATTCATTTAGGATTCTTCGCCAGTCTGGGAAGTGTTTGTTGATGAGTTCGATGAGGACTTTCTTATCGGAGGCAATCCGTTCCGATTCCAAGATGGTATTAAGTCTCTTGAAGAACTCTGCTTGGATTTTAGGTTTCTCTTGACCTTTGATTCCAAATTCGACAACCGCACAACGGGAATGGAGGGGTTCGATGATTTTATTTTTATAGTTGCAGGTGAAGATGAATCTACAGTTTCCTGAGAATTCCTCAATACTCGCTCTAAGAAGGAGCTGTACGTCGGAAGTGGTATTGTCTGCTTCATCGATGATGATGACTTTATGCTTTGACTCGCTGCTAAGAGAGACTGTAGATGCGAAGTTCTTTGCGTTGTTCCGAACAGTGTCGAGAAAACGTCCTTCATCCGATCCATTAATGACATAAAAATCTACTCCAAGTTCGTTACATAGTGCTTTTGCTACCGTTGTCTTACCAACACCAGGAGGGCCAGCAAGAAGCATATTTGGTATTTCACCCCTATTTAGAAAATCACTAAAGGTTTTCTTAATACTCTCTGGGAGAATACATTCGTCAATTGTTTTGGGTCTATATTTTTCAACCCATATAAAGTCACTCATAAGTCGTTCCAATGACGGATTACTCCGCTAATAATAAAAAGATTAGTAATGAGATAAGTAAGAAAGATGAAAGATCGAACAAGGAGTATACTATTATCATACCTCTTGGTCTTCTCATCAGCGAACGAACCCAGTGCATACTTCCATATCCTCCACAATCTAATCATACCCAATTCGGTTTTCTGGATTCGTCACGAAGATAATTAGATGCAACCCAAGGTTTGCTGCTAATGTAATTTTTGTAAGCAGTAAAAGTGTCAATGCTTGTGTCATATTTAAACTCATCAGGCATAGCACGGGTAAAGAATTTTGGTCTTTCCATAGTAAAGGGAATAAGATTCCCTGCCTCTAATATAGTTTTCTCACAACTATGAACCTTGCCAAAGCGATGAGTATACTCTTCACATAAAGCAAATCCATGAGCAACTAACCACCATGCATGTATGATAGTTTCATTTGCCCATACTGTACAGGGGTGATTACGAAAAGCACCTTTATCAGTATTGTATGGTGTTCCATCTTTTTTATGAAGTTCACCAAACCCATGACCCCATTTTTTAGAGCAAACAATAGCAAGCATCTGACATGTTTCCAAAGGCATCTTGACCACATGTTTGTCGGGCAAGACTTGAGCACATTTTACTGGTGCTGGATCAGTAACAAAGATGTTCATTCAAATGTTGAATCAGGTTCTAAAGCTATATAATACTTCAACGCATAATTTTGGCAAGTAAATCTTGACAAAAGTTTTTGTGATACAACAATATCATAGGTACCAGGAACAATCTTAATATTCTCTACCTTAAAGTTAAATGAGAATGTTGAATCAGTTTCACCAACAATAATAGAGAAATCATTTGATGTATCATTCTTCTTGTCACGAACAAGAACTTTAACGACTCCTGCTTCTCCAACAACTGATAGATCTGGTAACTGATAGATACCTGCTGCTTTAAGTAACTTATCTAATTGATCTGTACTCAATGTAAAAGATACATCCTCAGTAGGAAGTGTAATCTCTTTATCTGGTGGAGTAACAATTACACTGGGATCTGCAAAGAAGTATTTGGATTTCATCCTACCTTCTTTTATCACCACATAACTATCATCCTCAAAATCTAATTCAGGACTTTGATGTAAACCCATTCCATTAAGGAATTGTCCTAAATCATAGATACCAAAATCTTTAGGTAGATCTTCATCAATCTGTGCCTCTGCTAATATGTTTTTCATTACAGATATAGTTCGTAATGAAGTACCCTGCTTGAAAAGAATAGATTGATTAATTGTACTAAAATTCTTCAATAATGTCAGAGTTTTATCAGACAATTTCATAGTGTGTTCTCTCAGTTAATAATTAAGGCATTGTGTGATCAATGTTTCCACTGGTCATAGATGGTTTTCCGTAGTGTTCATCAAAATGTAATAGTAGCATAGCATAATGTATGACTTTCATCAAGTCTTTTTTACTCTTTCCATCTTTACTACCATATCTACTCCCATACTTTATAATATTTGATTGACAGAAATCAGAAGCAAGATCTCTTGATGCCATCAAATCTATTGTCTGAACATTACGGAACTCATGTTTAGTTCCTGTATAGTGTCCATTGTAAGTGCTTGAGACATAATCCTCAATGTCTTCAATAATTTCTGCCTCATGATACTTATAACGACCATCTCTTTTTCTTTCAGATGGTTCTCTAATACTATCCATATTCTCCTTTATTTGACCCTCGTTATTTAGACCGATATGATGTGCAATTTGATCATCATTATCGGAAAGTGTTGTAAATTCTGATGGATAACCATCATCACCACTAACTACTGCTTCAGCCATCATATAATCAAATGCATCTGTAAATGGATTCTTTGCATTAGGGTCATTACGTTTATAATCATAATAGTATGGAGAATGTTCATAATCATCTCCTTCTACTTTAAAATCTTTTTGTATAGGTTTGTCCCACAACTCAGGTGGGACATCCTCTCTTATTGGATATGTTTCATCCATAGTTCCATTCATTTCTTCCCATGCTAAACTCCATGCATTAATCATACCTCAAATCTCCTGTTTTGGCAACTCAAAATCATTATCAACTTTATCATAAAGTTCAAGAAATGCTTGCTTTGTTTCATCATCGAAACGATTAACACACACTTCAATTGCCTTTGCTTTATTCTTAAAGATACTATAAGCACGAAGAATGTGAACCAATCTACGAGTACTGATAATCTCTTCGATACCACCATCATAGAATGTCTTACGAATAATGTCACCCCAATCAACTAATCTCTTACAGAAATCAATATCAGTAACATTTAAAGTATCAGCAACATTCTTAAGAATCTTATTCTCAATAGAAGGTGCTGGATATTCTTGCTCAAATGTTACAGGGAACCTTTCTAAAAAGGCTTCGTTGAGCACGTTAGTTCCAATGAATCTCCCGTCCTCGGATCCCTTACCTTTAGTATTTGCTGTGGCGATGACGTTGAATCCTTTTGCAGGTCGGATGAATTTTCCGATTTTTTTGAGGAAGACCCCAGACCCTTCAAGAATTGATTGGAGACATAGAATCTTATTAGAGGCAAGGTCGATCTCGTCAAGTAACAATACTGCCCCTCGCTCAAGGGCTTCAATGACTGGGCCGTTATGCCAGACTGTGGCACCATTAACAAGACGGAAACCGCCAATAAGATCGTCTTCATCAGTTTCAATAGTAATGTTTACACGAATAAGTTCTCTGTTAAGTTGAGCACATGCTTGTTCTACAGAGAATGTTTTACCATTCCCAGAAAGACCAGTAATAAAAGCAGGATAAAAAAGCTTGCTTTGTATAATTTTTTTGACATCCGTGAATGGTCCAAATTTTACAAACGTATCATCTTTATTTGGAACCAAATTCTCTGTAACATTTGGTTGAACTGAAGGTGCTTTAAATGAATTTTCAATATTCTCAACTGCCCTTGTAGTTACTTCAAGGTTCCACTTACCTTTACCTACTTTATATTGTTTAATTTTTTTAGTGACGGTTGCATATGCAATATCATTGATCTTACAAAAAGCACGAACATCAGCAGCTACAAATTCTTTTCCAAAGGATGCTTTCAATCCATCAAATGCTTCTTGTTCAGTCATCTTAAGTTCAAATGGTACAGTCATAATGTAGTTTCGTTTCAATGACCTTATTATAGACCATTGAAGAGGCTTTAAAACCCCATGTCAGTTAATGTTGATATTTCTTAACACTTGCCTCCCATTCCTTCAAACTGCTTTGGCACTGACCTTCATTTTCTTTAGGATCTAATTTATCATATCCCTTCATCTTTTTCCATTTATTATATAAAGCACCCAATATCCATGCTTGAGAAAGTTGTTTAGGACCATTCTCCAACAATTCAAGATGCCTTTTGTTACTGGTGTAACTTTTGTATTCTTCTCTCCAATTGGAGTCATCATAAGGTTGTGTCATTTAATCTCCATATGAGAAAGTTTTTCCTTTAATTTGGGATTGCCCGTATGGGTTTTTACCTTGAGGTTTAAACCTACCCACATTTTCTCCTTTTTTGTTTTTGTCTAATCCACCTTTCCTGGTTCTATGGAGTGTAGCAGTTTTTTTCGTTTGAGTCAAGACAGAATCCTGCTTATACTTCTTACCAAGTTTCTTAACCTTTTTCTTAAAGTCCCTTTTACTTAGTTTACCACGATCTATAACATAACTTTTCTCTTTTACCTTTCTTTCCTTTCCTGTTTCCTTATCTTTTTCTAAATATGATCCCTTTACTTTAGTTGGTCCTCTACCAAATGAACCACGAATATCTTTTTGTAATTGCTTTGATCTTGCTTGATTTTCTTTTCTTGATTTGTCACCACGATCAGCAGAGAGGGCTGCTATCCCACTCTTATCAGATTTAGATTTGATACGGCTTAAACTGCTCTCCTCTAACTGAGAACATTCTACCATGAATTCTGAAAATGTCTTCATGCCTTGTGACACTTTTTTATATTTATAGTTCTTTCCTCCTCTTCCAATCAGCATACATTGATCCATAAAGCATTCCTTCATGGGACTTAATTGGTTCCCCTTTAAGAAGGTCTATCTGTCGTTTAGAAAGATCAGCATCCATAGCAAGATACTCTCTTTCCCAATCTTCAATGTCTTTAAGAAATTGTTCTTTATTCATAATTAAGCCACCAATGAAACGAATTCACCAAGAACTTTTTTATTTAGTTTCTTGACTTTAAGAGATTTAGCAAATGCTCTTTTGATTTGTGCTTTAGTTGCATCCTCCTGTACTTCAAACTCAGCATCATCAGCAAGGTTAGAAGCAGACAATCCAAAGTATGCATCATATCCAGAATTCTTAATGATAAAACTCTTTTGCTTCTTCCAATCTTTCTGAATGATATTATATTCTTTATCATATTCACCATGATAAAGTTTAGCAAATCTCATTGCATCACGATTAGGAAGTAAACGCATCCCAATAAAGTTTACTGTTGGGAATTTATCTTTAAGATTGGTAAGAAGAGCATCAGTAAATGTATGATACCCATACCCAAACTTATAAACCTTACCACACTTACGGTCTCTTAGGAAACTGGTATGCGGATTAAGATTCCTACACCCTAAGTAATCTTCATCTTCACCATCAAGATATCTAAAAGAACGATTAACTGTCTTACGATATGCAAGATGATTTGCTTCACCATCAGTAAGAACAACACATTGAACTTTCTGTACTTTATTTTCTTTTTGGAATTTTGGAAGTATCTGATGAAGAGCAATTAATGATTCATTTAATGGAGTTCCAGAAAGACTTAACTTATGTGGATAAGTGTAAACACTATAATAATCACGTTGGAAAGCACTTATAACTCTCCATATATTCAACAATTGACTATCAAAAGTTTTTGCATTAACTTTACTTGTAAGAAGATTTAATAAGGCAAAAGTCTTTTCAACATGAAGATCGTATTCCTTTGCTTCATAATTTTCTTTAACATCATCATTACTACCATAATAACTGGTGCGATGCCATTCATTACTAAATGCATAAACTTCAAATGGAATATTAACCTTCTTACAGAACCATAAAAGATTATATAATTGCTTAATAGTATCCAGCATCACATGTGCCATTGATCCAGACCAATCAAGTATGAATACTAATCCGTGGTTTTTCCCATCAGGAACTGTCGTAATTCTCTTAAATATGTCTTCATTGAATCTATATGTATGAAGCTTCGTTGTATCGAGAACCCCAGTGCGACTTGTATTAGCACGAGCATAATTGTCAGCTGCTTTCCGACATTCAAATTCTTTAACAAGGTAACTTACCTCCTTTTGTGCAGATTTTTTAAAGTCTAAAAAACGAGAATCAACTTCTAAGAAACAATCCCAATGAGGATCATGTTGATGAATACGGTCATTAAGTTCTTTCTCTTGCTCGGCAAAACTACTATTAATTTCCTTATGTATATCTTCATTAGAAATAATAACTTCATTCAAATATAATTTAGGAACTTCAACATAAACACTATCTACACCTCCTCTATCAATAAAGTCCTGCAATTTCTCTTCAAGTGAATCAGCAGTCCTCACTTCAGGTTCAAAAGAATCACCTGCTTCTTGCTGAGTTTCTGCATTTCCACTTTCTTCCATTTGAGGAGACTGTTTAGACTCACCTTCAGAATCTTCTTGTTCTCCATCTTCTCCATCTTCTGTTGAAGGTGAAGGTAATTCAAAATCTAATTTACCCTTCTGTTCTGGTTGATTTTCTAAATTAATTTTCTCCTCTTGCTCCTGTTGCTTCTTACAGTATTCATATAAAATTTTAGAAGCATCTAACATCTCATAAAAAGTTTCAGCAGATCCAACTAAATCGACAATCTCCTTTTCAACATCTGAAAAAGATACATCAATGAACGAACCAATCTTGTAATGTAAATTAATCCTATCAGCAAGATTAAACTTATCAATATCTTCATCTTCTATCTCAAAAAAATCTTTATCATTAAGTTCATTATATCCCCTATAGAATGTCTTGGCAATTCCAAGATACTTACGCTTCATCTTTTTTTCAATTCTTACATCCTCACATACATTCACAAACTGTTGAGGAATTTGAACCTTCTCAGTCCAATCTTCATCTGGAGTGAAAAGTGCGTGTGCCACTTCATGTCCTACCAACATATCATATACATCACCAGTACACTTCCATAAAGGTAATGTCAATACACGAGTATGAACATTAAACTGTGCAGTCTCTACGTTCTTGTGCTCTACTACAAGGTCTTCAGTAGCAAGCAACCTTGCGAGTTGTGATTTGATTTCTTGCTGTACTGGCATCTGTGTTTTCGTTCGATATACCTATAATACAAGAAGACCTCCGCTTCTGGGAGGTCATGTAACGCATCTTAATATTTTGTAACCTTTGCTTTGCTTGACGCAAGGCCTGTGGTTTCAAGGTTCGTTTAGGTTCCTTCTTCGAATGGTGTTGCCAATTCGGGATAGAGTTGCTCAATGTCCTTCTCGTAAAGAGTCATGATATTATTTACCAATTTAACACTCTTGTCAAGCTTCCTCTTTTGATGATCTGGTTCAAGATACTCTAAATTCAATTTCTGTCTGTTAATATTCTTAACATTATCTGGATTAATTTCATTGACTGTAAACCTTACTCCCAGTACACCACTCAACCATTCAGCAAAATCATCACCAAATCCATCCTCAAATTTCCATATATTAGTTTCACTTGTAAGAAAATCTACTTGTGGTCTAAACCAATTAACTGCCTGTGACAAAGGAAAATTCTGTAGCATCTGATAGAACATCATTTCATCTTCCATTGCTTCTTGTATATCATCACCATACATTCTTTTCAGAAAAATAGAACATCCAAAAAATCTATCAATAGGATTTCTTACAATAGTAAAATGAGGAATATCCTTTATATCAAAATGTTTTTCATAAAGAGATCTATCAAAATGAGCAATTTCTATTCCATCTAAAGTATCCCATATTTTCTGTTCAGGTTCAAATCCATTATCTAAAAAATTCTCTTCCAAAAACCTACCAGCAGTTCTTGGAATATGAACAAATAAAAATCTTTTTGCTGAATTTGGATATGATACAACTGATTGTTTATAAGTCGGCATCTTCTTCCTTATTAAAACCCCAGTTTTCAGAATCACCAGTATCCATACCTCCACAAACAGTATATGAATTTGGATCTGCAGTACCAACTGGATTTAAGGTTGCAGGATTGTCTCCTTGTTGAACGCAAGAACTAATCATTTATCGTATCCAAAATATTAATCATTGGCATCCACCCAGTGCTTGCCATAATAGAAATATCTGCCACATTATCATCAACCTCACCAGGTGTATACTCTTTAACTGGAAGATCTTTTTGTCCAAATGCTTCTGCTAATTTTCTTACTGGTATAGATTCCCCATACCCAACAGGTACAGGTCCACAAACAGTACTAGGAGCAAGATGCCTAATAGCACGACAAACATCCTTAACATGAATCCAATCTCTCTTATGGTTCGTTACATATGGTGCAGTTTTATCCTTTAGCATTCCATACATCATATTGTCCCGACTATCAGGGCCGTAGACGGTTGTGAACCTCATTCCTGCACTGTTTGGTGGTGCCATCTGTTCATTAACCCACTTACTCATTGCATAAGGATTATTCCAATAAGCACCATCAACTGCACTTGAGGAAGCATAGAGAAGTCTTGTATTAGTATTTCTGCACCAATCGAATAATGGTTTTGCTTTTACTACATTATTCTCATAATACTCTTCTGGTTTCTGAAGACTCTCACGAATATCTGCCCATGCTGCAAGGTGAATAACTAAATCAAAATCACCACCAGCAAAATCTCCCACATCATCTGGGTGATCAATACCTTTTACATCATAACCTAATTCAGTTCTCCAGTCAGCAAAAACATACCGACCAATAAAACCACGGTGTCCTGTTACTAATACTTTCATGTCACTGGCCAATCAATAACTTTTCTAATTTGTTCATTATACTTCCATACTTCTCTTAG
>VTLG01003530.1_pt1 | contig 33141 bp, 32 predicted proteins | sample 4694571 | NCBI WGS metagenome assembly VTLG01 (sample SAMN12604809, study PRJNA352737) | marine metagenome | biome: ENVO:00000447; feature: ENVO:00000209|ENVO:00000569|ENVO:01000036; material: ENVO:00002151; isolation source: viral sequences binned using virsorter ...
GAGAATACTGATAATGATACCGTAGTAGAGGTAGTGTCGATTTCTCTTTCTATCTCTGTTACGGATAAGACTTGACTGGCTGCTCTTGTTACTATTTCTAGTGTGAAGTCGCTTCCAGCTGTTGTCATGTTGAATATCGAATCTGAATCCGCTATTCCGCCTGAAGACGCTGAGGAGTGGGTTATATTGTCTCCTGACCATTTGTTTAATGCAGACCCATAAGTTGTGGTAGTTATTTCCTCCACGATTTCTTGGGTCGTTGTAGTGGTTGAGTTCATACTGCCTTGGGTGAACTGAGGCGTAATCAATTCTGCTCTTGCTACCGAGGGTGAAAACAGTAGGAAGAGTAGTAGCAATTTTTTCATTCTTCCTTCTTTTTAGCTGCCATAGGGCAGTTTACAGGACCTTTATCCTTATTAGAATTACCAGTGGTCAAGCCAAAAGTGGCTAATGCGCCGGTAAACACACTTGCCACGAACGTGATATCTGAGTTACCAGCCTTCTTTATCATAGGTAATTCTACGTAATTCATAGTTATTATGAATCCACTCCAGACAACTACGCCTAATCTGACGAAGGTTCCGAGGATTTGGATTTGGTGTTCTTGGTCTTCTGCGGCGTCTTTAAGTTTACCGAGGAGACCTTTTCCTTTCTCTTTTTCTTCCATGCATCAACTTTAGATTGTAGTTGTTTCTGAACTTTCTTTTTAATAGGTTCAAATAAAGATTGAGTAATAGTTGTTGTAGTTACAGCTATGACAGCTGTTGTTACAGCAGTTACTACCACTGCTGTTTCCGGTATCGGCATCTGTATATCGATGACCGGTATTTTTAGCGTAGGTTGTGTGGGTGTTTCTGTCTTTTCATCCTCTTCTGTTTTAACCCCTTCAGGAGCCTCTAGATCACTCGGAGGAATGATCATAGGCTTATATGACGGGACAAGTGCTTTAGGCTGCCTCAGGGGGATTGTAGGCAGCTCTAACGGCTTTGGAAGATTAGGAGCAGGTAGTAGTATTTTACCAGGGTACTCCACTTGCTATTGTCGGTGCCTTCGCTTCATTTATATTTACAGCTAAAGCTGCTTCTATATTAGAATCTGTATTAGCTGAATCTTTATTTAATCTATCTTTCACCCATCCAATAATTTGAGATTCAGTTAAATCAGAATAAGGTATTAATGTATCTGGTTTCTGAAGTTCTACTGTTCCTGTAGCACTAGATTGATAAGGAGCTTCTTCTGCTTTTATATTAAAGTAAACTTTAAAGACATAACCGTCTGCTACTTTACGGTCTAGTTTTGTTATAGACCAGGTGTTTGTAATTGCCATTATGGTTTAGGATATTTATCTTTAATAGCTTGAATATCTGCTTTCCATGCATCAATTCCTGAATGGAAAATTTTATCAAATTGTTCACTGAATCTAGGATACTCAGCTAATCGATCTCTTTGATATTTATCATTATCATACTTAGCTCTAATTCTTGTTAATTCTGCATCAATTTCTGATTCAGATGGTTGAGCATTATCTTTATCTCTCCAATCTACTATAACATTTTCTGTCATAGTAAATCCAGAATTAGGTCTAAGAGATATGACAGCATCTGATCGTTTAATAACGTCGTTAGTAGGTATTGTCATGATAGATCTAATTGGGTAAAAATGAAACTTGTACTACCATAAGCGTTGACATCTATTATGTTTTTATATCCCCACCAAGCTCTCCAAGCTGTATTAAACTTTATAGCTCCTGATGACCAACCACCATAATGTGTTAATGGATATAAGAATTGTAAATGTCCATCAAATGGGAACTGTAAATCAGTTGCACTACCTCCACTATTAGCGGGAGCAGCTACGGTAAAGACTTGCTTTTCACATAAACTGTTATCAACAGAACTACCATTTAGTTCAGTTTGATGTAGTCCGATTTGATTATATGTTTCATCCTGACCTGTTGCATTAGATTTAATACGAGCACTAGGAGAACAACTTATCAATATATGAGTACAATCAGTTACTGGTGTGACTGCAGCTTCTGTACCACCTATTGTCCAATCAGTTAAATCTACATCGGTTAAGGTTGTATTAGCAGTAATCCGTACCTCACTAACAGTAAGGACTTTACCGCCTCCGGCTGCAGCTGCCCATTCAGGAGCCGTAGCTCCACTATTCATAGTCAATACTTGTGAAGCTGTACCTTTAGCTAATCTAGCCCAAGTATCAGTACCTGTACCATATATAACGTCACCTTGTACAATAGATAAATCTAATTTAGCTGCTGTTACTGTATTGTCAGCAGGAGTAGTTGTATCTGGAGGTGTCTGCCATGAACATGTTCCATCTCCATCTGCTCTAAGGAATTTAGTATTAGCTTCATTACTATTAGTAGTAGAAAGTACTGCTGTACCTTCTGGAGTACCTGATACAGTACTCCAACTTGCTACACCAGCAGTCGTTGCACTTAATACTTGACCATTAGATGCTGGTGCTGTTTGTGGTAATTGTAAAGTCCAATCAGCACTGCCATCATCTGCTGAACCTTTTAAATAACAACCATATTGGCCACCACCACCTTCTAGATAAATTTGACCAGGATCAGCATCGTTTGTACCAGAAGCTTTTAACCAAAGTTTTCCTTTATCAAATATAGCTTGATCAAATTTTATATTTAAATTAGCACCTGTATCAGAATCTGAAATAAGACCATCATTATTATTAGTACCATCTAAACCAACAAAGAAAAATTCTGTACCAGATGGTCCTACACTATTCATGACTGAATATCCTCTAGGATTCCCTGAAGGACCGGCACATTCAACATTCCTATTTCTATTTAAATATCTATTACCTGCAATTACAAATGTACCTGACATTGCAGATGTACTTGGGTGCTCGTAATTCCATACAGTATTAGGGTTGTTTGGTACTGTCCATGTAACAGTATTACCACCAGTTGCAGCGTTACCAGTTACACCGTCACTTGCTCCTGCATCTGAACTACCACTGCTATCATACTTTTTAATATGAAAAGCATTCGTGCCTGCTGCAGATACATTTCTAAATTTATAAGTTCTACCTGGTATTACAACGATTTGGGGATTTGAAGCATTAGTTGCTAAATCATCGCCATTAAATAACCAAGCTGAACTAGAGTTATTTATAACAGTGTACTCATCATACACTTTTGTTAATGCCATAAAATCATCCTATTGCTGTAATTCCTATACAAGGCATGGCTGCATCTGGTGCCTCAACATCAGTAGTACTGCCATCCCAGTTAGTAAGTCTATGTAAATAAGCTTCGTTACCAGTACTCATTTCTCTGGCTTGCATTTTCATAGTTTTATCACTAGTCCAAGAAGCTACTCTACCTGAATTAGTATCAGCGCTTCCTCCTATATTAAAAGCCCATTTCTGTACAATTCTATCAGTAAATGAATCATTAGCTCTAAAACTCATTCTTGCCATATTCACTTCATCACTATCTAGAAATAGTTTAGTATGGAAGATTATATTAGCATCTTCTGGTGTACATGCATAATGAAATTCATAGATAACTTGTTTAGCTCCTGAAGGTGGTGTGTATGCAATAGTTGAACCAGTAATATCTGTCCAAGTATTAGTCAAAAACATATCTTCAGTAACATCCTGAACAGTTCTATTACCGCTTGTTAATGCGATAGTTGAACCATCGCAAACACAGAAGAATTGTTCTAAGACACTATGACCTGAAGTAGCAGCCCAAGTGTTATCTCCACGTAAGAATGTGGTTGCACTTGCTGTACCTGTTGCAGATAAGTCAGCTATATCGACAGTATCATCGGGTAGAGTACAATCACCTGTAAATACTGTAGTACCATCTACAGTTAAATTACCTTCAACAGTTACATTCTGAGAACTATCAAGGGTGATATTATCAGCACTACCAGCTGTGTGTCTGAGTGTATTTGTGATTAGTTTACTCATCCTGCCTCCAGTGCTGCTACCTTGGTTTCTAGCGTTTCAATCTTCGCTATAGCTTGTTGTAATGCACCGATTATATCCGGTATCATTGCTGTTGTACCTAGTTGTTGTGGAATAATATGACCTAATTCTGATTCTTGGTATTGATTACCAGCATCAACCATTGCTTGTGTAACTACTGCATCTTTATCACCACTCACTGCTTCAGGTATTACAGCTTGTACTTCATGAGCTTTCCAACCTTTCATATCTTTCTTATCAGAACCTTGTGTCCAATAAGAAGGTGACTTCTCATCATATAGTTGAACAGGAATTGCTTTAATTGCATCCCATCCACCTGTATAAGCTCTGAAGTTTTCTTTAATACGATAGTCAGATGATGCTGCCCAAATAGGAGCTTCTGAGTTACTACTACCACTTTGTGCTACACCTCTGTTAACTCCGGGTAAACCGAAGGAGAACATTGAGTGCCTTTCGTTAGTAGTAGCACCTGCAGTCTTTTGTATTCTAAGAGGTATATTTGTAGTGGCATCATTGTCTTCCCAATTGAAGTTAACCGCACCAGAAACAGGTCGATTAAATGTTGTGTCAGAGCCAGAATGATTAATAACCATGTCACTATCCGTGCCAATTGTTATACATCTACCATCGACAAAATGAAGCCCATTCGCGTCGGTTTTAACTGCTGATATATCATTATAATAGAGCTCAACGGCTCCATCAGGGACACAAGAAATCATCTTTTCAGCACCGTGCCTTATCTCTAAGTTCCCAGCTGCAGCATTAATAATATTAACATCTGGATCATGGTATATTTCTAGGTCATTTCCTGTCCCGAATCTAACTTTTACATCATCATTATAATCAGTGCCTGTAGCACCACCTACTGATACTGAAACAGTGCCCCAACTAAGAGCACCACTACCATCAGTTTTTAAATATTGATCTGCCGATCCATCATCTACTGGAAGAGTGAGTTGAACGGCAGCATTACTTGTTGTATTAGCAGGAGCAGTTAAGGTAACAGTACCTCCATTACCACCACTTGTTGTTAATTTTACTGAACTCATGATTTAGGGTACTTATCTTTAATTTCTTTAATGTCTGTCTTCCAGGCATCTATACCTGAATGGTATATTTTATCCAACTGATCGACCACAGAAGGATATTCATTTCTACGTTTGGATTTATAAGAATCATTCTCTAAATCCCAAGCATCCTGCAGCTCTTTTAATTTAGCATTTACCTCTGCTTCAGAAGGGATTGAATGTGGATTAGAAATTGGATAACCATCAGCATCTTGAGTAATGGTAGTTAATTTTAGATTCGAATAAATTTTATTATTCTTATCGGTCCATGTCCACCAAGCTCCATTATGTATTCGACATAATGCATCTTCTATATGAGTTGGTCTATCCATTATGTATCTCCTAAACGTATGAATGTAACATGACACATATTCATAGTAGTATGTCCTTTAAATACCTCACTTCCGTAAGCTGCACCAAGATGGATCTTGACCTTATCATTACTTAGATCTTCGACATCAGCTAGATAAGCAGTAGTGGCACTTGTATGTCCAGAAACAGCACAACTGTCATAAGATATGGCGTTAGAAGACCAGTAGCTTCCATTGTCAATGGTTACATGAATCTGGACATACATACTATTAGACACAGAAGATCCAGAATTCACTCCAGTCATTGTTGCTATTATATACCAATATCCAGTTGATGGGAAAGTGAAAATACCACTACTAGGATCAGCAAATGTGCCTATTTCTCCAGGTAAATATAAGCCATCTTCTTTTTCCCAATCGGTTATAGGTAGACAGTTTCCTGTCGTATCAGCTGTTTTTCTAAATACGACAGCATTATCTATACCACCGCCTGCTGCAGCCCACGCATTATCTCCTCTTAAAAATGTAGAGGAACTTGCTGTACCAGTGGCTGAGAGTTCAGCAACACCTACAGCATCATCTGCCATTTGTGCATTTGCTATGCTGTTATTAGCTAGCGTTGCAGTTAAAGTTCCTGTAACAGTAGCACCAGCTGAAGTGGTTTCAAACTTCTTACTGCCATCGTAATAAACGCTTACGCCTGCATCTCCATGAATATCTATACCAGCTTCACTGCCTTGTACTTTTAGAAATATATCATCTGCTGCTTTGATATGTACATCATCACCAGTACTTTGAATTATAAGATCATTAGTTGCGTTTACTAGGTGTGAATCCGTTCCATCATGGTAAATTTGGAGATCATCACCAGCACCTAATTTTATCTTTGCATCGTCTAAATTAAAATCAATTCCGTCTGTCCCGTTAATTGCTAATGACATAATTAAACTATTGTAAGTGTTCTACCTGAAGGAACAGTAACTGTTTTACCAGATGCTACCGTCATGGGTCCAGGGAACATTGCGTTGTTACCTGCTGCTATTGTCCAGTCATCACTGACTGTTGCTGGGCATTCAAATCCTCGACCTGTGATTTGTTTACCAGAAATTAAACCTGTTGAAACTGTATCTTCAAATGTAAGGTTTGCTTCACCATCTAATTGTGTTGTGGTAGAACCAATAGTAGTTAATCTATTAGCAGCTTGGTTGTTTAAAGCTGTTATCGTTCCACTGCTTACATTCGTTAAACCTGAACCATCACCAGCAAAAGCTGTAGCAGTACATGTACCAGTTACAGTGAAGCCTCCGGTTACGGTTTCTGCTTTCTTAGCATTATCGTAATATAACTCAACACCACCATCATGTACAATTTTGATACCATCTTCATTGTCATGTGGTTTAAGATAAATATCACCACCTACATCAGCAGCAACATTGTTTCTTATATATAAGTTACCTGTATCATTATCTATATAACTATCTGTACCATCATGATATAGTTCAAAGTCCCAGTTACCAAGATGTAAACCGTAGTTTCCAGCAGAAGTATTAGCACCTTTATCTGAATCACCATCTATCCTTACACCGAAAGTACCTATATAAACATCTAGATTATTATTATCATCTGAAAAATGGAATTGAGGATTAGTAGCAGCACCACTATAAGTTAATGTTCCTTTATTATTTGATGCATCATCATCATCCCAAGTGATCTTAGCTGAACCACCACCATTAGCCCAAAGAGCTAATTCATAGTCAGCTTCATTTTGGCCGTCGTTAAATGTAGTTTTACCACGTTCAAACTTAATTGAAGGTTTGGCAGCACTATGAGTAGCATCATGTAATGCTAGCTCTGCGTAACCATCACTACTGCCTGCATTACCAGCATGTACTTCAAGTTTACTAGTACCGTCAACGATTTGATCAGAAGAAACTAATGTTCCAGCACCTTTTAACCATATAATATAGTCAGGATGTGCTGTTAAGTTTGCACCGAAATGAATACTAGATCCATCAACACAGAATCCATCATTAGATCCTATAGATGTACCAGTATTTGGTTGTTGAATTACACCACCAATGCTGATAATTAGAGCAGCTGCTTGGAGAGGATCTACAGCTGTTGTAGTTCCCTTAGTAACTAACTCGTAATCAGCTGAACCTGTAGCAAAAGCTCCACTTGTATTATTATGTGCCTTTAATTCTAGATATTGGAAATCAGTTGTACTAGATGAACTAGTAATAGTAATAGTTTTTGTAGCACCACTACCAGTAGCTGTTACTCCAGCACCTACAAAGTTTAATGTAGTAGCTGCTGTAGATAAAGCAGATCCTTCATCTTGTACTGTTACTTCGCCACCACTAGCTGCAATAGTAAGATTATCTCCATTAGGAGTTAGTGTTATATTACTACCAGCAACAAATTTAAGATCATCAGTACCACTAGCAGAGTCAGTTAATCTAAGTATGCAATCATTAGATGAATCTACAAAAGATGTAGTATATGTAGTGTTTGCATCTGTAATAGTAATAGTCTTATCAGCACCAGTACCACTAGCTGTTACACTTCCTCCTACAAAATTAAGAGAACTAGCTGCTGTTGCTAATGCTGAGCCTTCTTCTTTAATTGTTAAAGTAGTCCCACCACTACCAGATTGATCAGCCCACTTCCAATTAGTAGCTTCACTGGAATCATAAACAAGAACTTTATCAGCTCCTGCAGTTCCACCAGCATTTATATGAAGTTCTGATATCTGATTCTCTGCTATGTTATTAGCTAAAATAGTATCATCAGCTATCTCTGCAGCAGTAATCGTTGCATTTTCTATCTTAGCACCAGTAATACCTTCATCTGCTATATGGGCAGATGTTATCTTATCACTAGCTAATAAAGCTTTTATTTCTGTAGATGTTTGATCTGCTGTAGCTGCAGTTTCAATGCCATTTAATTTCGTATGATCAGCATCAGTAAATACATTACTGTCACTAGCTGCCTCTACAGCAGCTCTAATCTCAGCATTGCTCTGATCAGCCGTAGCTCCTGCTTCAATGGCATTCAGCTTGCTATGATCAGCATCTGTGAAGACATTAGAATCACTTGCTGCCTCTACCGCTGCACGTATCTCAGTATTACTTTGATCAGCTGTAGCACCATCCTCTACGTTAATCATAGTACGGACTTGTGCTGCTGTTAGGTATTCTGGATTACCTGATCCAGATGATACCCTACCAGTAATTCTATTCTGTGCTATATTCTCTAACTTATCAGCTGTTACAGCATCATTTATTATCTTATCTGTTGTAATAGCATTATTAGCTAACTGAGTTGCAGTAATAGTATCATTAGCTATTTTTGTAGCAGTGATAGTAGAATTTTCTATCTTAGCATTTGTTATAGCTTCATTCTTAACCTTGCTAGTAGTTATAAGATCATCTTCTAAGTCCCAATTCTGTACTAAGATATCACTTTGATTATGTGATTCTTCTATTCCTCTTAATAGTTGAGTTTGATTATCGTTTAAATCAGCTGCTTTAAGAGAAGAACCTGTAGAGAAAGTAGCTTGTGCAGGATCTGTATCAGTAATTCTATAGATACGTACTGTAACACCATTAGGTATATTACCTGATGTCCAGGTAACTGTACCGCCATTAGCAGTATAATTAGTTATATTATAATGAGTAGCGGCAGTTTTTAATACACCGTCTACTCTAACATTTATTTCTTCTGTAGCGAAAGTCTTAATAGAGAAGTTCTCAGAAGCACCCCCGCCTGCTGTGTATTGTTTAAAACTTGCCATAGTTTATTTAGGAATTGAGAGTACTTCATCTAGACTTCCACGTGTTTGGAATTTCTTCCTACGTCTTTCTAATTTCTTTTGCAGTTGCTTCATTACAACGTCATTAACAATAGATTCATTCTTAATAGCTGCCCAAGCTCTCTTACGAGCTTTAGTAAATATCCTATTTATTTGAATATTATGGTAGAAATCTTGTGATTCATAGTCTCCACGTTGCCCTGAATTGATTACTCTCTGCATTTCTGCGAGAGATTTTTGAATTTTAGGATCTTTAGCTAATTGATCTAATTGATATTCTAAGTTTTGATCGCCTATAGCTTTTTGGTACATTGATCTAATTTCTGGACTATCAGATAAATCAGTACCATCAGGAGCAAAATAAGTAGACATCCTTGTATCATAACCACTACTAAATAGTAACTGTCTACCAGGACTATAGTCCAAGTTTAAAGATACGGGACTAAACATATTAAACAATCTAGTTAGGAACCTATGGTCTTTAATAGGACGACCGTTTAACATATCATATTTAATAGGAAGAGGCTTACTAGCAATATTCTCACTTATTAAGTTCCTATTACGTAATGCTATATCTATACCAGATCCTAATTCACGTGTATGTGGAGTAAATAATTTACCTATCTCATTCCTGATACCAGCTAAAGGTATAGTATTATTTGCTAAACCAGCGAGTATTCTCTCAGCTTGACCAGGTTGACCAGCAAATAAATCTACGAACTGTTGCATTCCAGCAAGATATGACTTACTAGAAACAGTCTGAGCTACAACAAGAGATAATTTAAGTAGTTCATTTTGAGTCCACTCATCTCCTAATAACTGACTAGTATCACCTATATCAGCAACAGCAGTCATGATTTGACTGAATGGTTCTATAGATTCATGTCCTACCCATACACCACCTACTTTAATATGTCTTGGTTTCCATCCCTTATCGATCCACATCTGACGTTGTTGTCTATCAGCAGGTCCATTACCAGTTATATCACCTCTCATCCATGCCCATGAAGTCATTGCTATAATAGAACTACCTATACCTAATCTACCTACTTGTAGTGCTTTAGCATTAAATAATTCTTCAGCTGTAGTAATACCATATTTTCTAACATTTGCTAAATCATCAGCACTAGCAAAAGCTATGTCATTCCACTCTTTTACTAAGAAGTTGAAACCAGGTGTATGCTTAGCTGTTAAAGCAAGACCATTAACACCAGTTCGTGCAAACAAGAAGAAAGGTTTAGCCCATGGATTAGCAGTAAATACGTCATTCAATCCTTTTGAAAATCCAGTTAGTTCTTGTGTTAGTGTTACTTCACGTCTAGCAAACTTAGTTGCTTCATCTAGTATATCTCCATTAGCATCAAATATTTGACCGTAGAAATCTTGTTCATAGGCTTGCATTAGTTCTTTATTAATTTCAGGAACCTTGGCTCCAGAAGCTTGTATATCTAATACATTACGCATAGCCTTTTCACGAGCCTTAGCTCTTCCTAAGATGTAACCAAAAGCGTCATCAGTAGCAGCCATGATCTTGGTAGAATATGTTAACCAATTACTGTTGTTCATATTCCTAGCCATATTTGCCATAGCAAATGCAGCCTTATCACCATCTGTAGCTCTACCACTATCTTCAGCCCATCTTCTTAAGATTTCCCAATTATCATCAGCTCTAGTAAATTCTACATAACGTGATTTAATACTTGATACGTCACCACTCCAATATGAATTAAGTCTAGTTTTAAATAGATTCCATGATTCAGGAATAGCTTCCATCATAGCATTCATTGATGCTAAGCCAGCACGTATTGTAGCAGTATCACCTGTAAATGGATACCTCATTGTAGCACCTAATGTCGTCGCAAATGGACGTAAGAAGGTAGCTGTAGCTGTACCCATCACAGCTCTTAATGGAGTCTTAGGTCCACTAAGTACACTATGTACAAACATGCCTTCTAGTTCTCTGATTAAAGCTCCAGTCCTATCAGGACCGTCAGGTTCTATTTTACCACCTTTAATCATCTTCCTAGCCCAAGCGTCAAAATCATCTAAACTATTAACAGTCTTCATAGATGAGAATGTTTCAAACAAAGCATTCATAAGTCCATCATCAGCATCCTCTTTGGCGATCTTAAGGATTGTCATAATGGACTCCCTTGTGTCAGCCATCTCTTGTGTTAATGTTGACTCTAAAAATTCTCTTTGTTTACCAGCACCTATCTCTCTGAAGTTCTGTGATTTAATAATTCTAGCTTTCTTAGTTTCTGTTAATGCAGTTAATAATGTATCCACAACTTGTGCAGCAGGACCATCTATATCACCAAGATCTACAAGGTCAGCTAATTCTCTACCAGCAATACCTGTGTCTCTAATTTGATGTAGAAGTGTACCTACTATTAAATCTGTAGTTACTATATTTTTACTGGTAAAAGTTTCGATAGTATCTACTACTTGACCAGCAGCATTAGTTATATCATAACTATCTTTAGCTTGCCATAATTCACCAAGGTATTCACTAGCTGTCATTTCAGCTGCATTTCTACCTTGAGTAATACGTTGATGAGCTAAGATTGAGTCACCAAATACTTCTACTAATGTCTTTCTACTACGTTTAGCTGCTTCTACTACAGCTCTAAATTTATCAGCACTATATAGATTTCTTAATATCTGTTCAGCTGTAGCCTCACTGATATCACCTTCTCTAGCAATACGCTCACGTTGAACAGGTGTTGTTACAGAGCCTGTAGAGCCTTCTTCAGCTCCCCATTCGCCACGCTGCCTCTTCTGTGTTTCCCATGCTTCATAAGCTGTCTGCTCTGAAATATGAGCACCTTGAGATGAGTCTGCAATTGGTCTATTCTTATCAGCTCTAAACTGATCCCCTCTACGGAGTTGAGCTAATCCATTTTCTGTTGATTGTTTTTCTATACTAGCGTTTCTTGCTTTTACTTTGTCTAGTACTAATGTTTTACCTTTACCTAATCCAATTAAACTTAGATCAAATAAGGTACCTATACCCATACCTTCAACAACATTTTTAAATTTAAGTACTACAGGATGATCAGTATCTTTAGTTGTAAGTGGGGTATCAAATTGGGGGAACCTCTTATTTAAGGCTCCTAAGGCGTTGTGTCCATCTGACTCCTTAGAGACTATATCAGACACAGCACCTATGCCAGCTGCTCTTAGTAGACTATAACCAGCCATACCAGATAGCCATGCAGGGGCAGTTATACCAGCTGCCTTAGCGGCTGCTATTGTACCAAAAGCTAACGTACCGAAATGTACTGCTCCTCTTAACATTTTACCCCACCATGTTTTAGTTATGATAGGGTTATCGTAATCTGTGAAGGGACTCCAATCAGGTCTATATGTACCAGTTTCTTCTTTCTCTTCCTGCATTTCACCAGAGAAAGCGTCTATAGTACGTTCAGGAAATGTAGCTACAGAAGATAAAGTATCTTGTATACCACCACTACCAATAGATTCGAATTCCTTGGCAATTGCTTTGAGTCCCCATTTGTCGGCATTTCTTGGATCGGCTAGTTCGGCTTTACCTTGAGTCTCTTGAGCTTGTTCTTCTGCTTGATGCTCTGCTTCTGTTTCTCTTCTCTTTTTTGTTTCTTCTGCGTAATCTATCGCCGCATCGCTAGCACGATTTAGTTGATCTAAATCGATCTCTAATAAAGACGGATCTTGTGTCATATCTTATGCCATGAGTACATCCTCAGCAAATGCCTTAGCAACTGCTGGGGCTAAATTATCTAAATGAAGATGTGGTGGTAATTCTCCAATTCTTTCTGTAAATTGTGTTGTTAGTTCTTCGGGTAGATTTACTTGCCTGGTATGATTACCAGCAATTAAAGTATTATACTGTTGGTTTATACTAGCTTGATTTCTCAAGACTTGAACTGTTGAAACTTCTTCACCACTTGAATTAATAACAAATGCAGGTAGTAAGTTAAGCCCTTCTGGGTTTGAAATAACTTGTAGTGTTTTACTTGGGTTAGGTTTTAGTAATTTCTCCTGTAAATAAGTAGGTAATTGCTCTTCCGGTAATGGTTTATCATTCTTTAATAAACCTAATTTTTCTAATCTATATCTCATAAATCTTTCTGGAAAATTCACTCTACCATCAGGTAACCTTCTAACGAAAGTGAATTGCTTATAAAATTCAGGGATATTTCCAGTTTGGTTATTTAAATATAGTAAAGCAGATTTAATGTGAGGTACTTCACCTTCCCAAGGTGTCTCACTATTAATCATTCCTACAGGATCCTTTCCTATTTGTCGCTGAATAATTCCTAGTTGTCTAGAATCATTAGCACTATATGTTGGTCCAGGCCATCTACCCCATTTATCACCAGCATCCTTACCAAATAAACCATTTCTCACAGCTTCCATACCAGCTGTCATTCCAGCTTGATGATCCCCACCAGCATCTCTAGTTCTTTGATAAGCTGCATTGAAATGGAGTTGAGCATTATACTGATAGGCTCTCCATTCTCTAGTTCTACCATCCTCTCCTAGTGTATTATCTGTCTTAAAATCTACTTCACCTATAATAAAAGAATCTCTTATTGCGGCATCTACTCCTTTATCAGTCAAGTAATCTTCTATAGCTTTCTTTTTAGTTTGGAAATCCTGTATTCCTTCTAAATCTTTCATCGATACAGAGCCGGGATTTCTATGATTCTTAGCAGCTAAATGATATAGTATATCTTGATCTGGTACAGTAGCTACTGTATATAAATTCTTCAGATCATTAGGAACTTCTTCCATGCCAACTTTAAATGTGCTCATATAATCCTGAATGATTTTATGTTTCTCGTCAAGACTATAAGGCTCCTTTCTATTTATAGATTCCATCTTAGCATTATGTACAAACGCTTCAGACTTATCTTTATGTTCTTGTAAATCTGCTTCTCTTTGTACATTCTCAGCTTGACCTAATGCTGCAAGTAATTTCTTAGTTTCTTTAGGCCAGTACTCACGTATAGATGTTTCACCTATATTAGGATCACGAGCTATAAATTTAGCATCTAACATTGAGTCAACATCTTCCCTATCAAATACGTTTGTTTTGATAAGATTTTCAACAAACCCAATAGCTTCTGCTTTAGCTTTAACAGTACTTCCATTATGAGCATTCCTATATCTCATTACATATCTAGGAATGAATCCTTTATCAACTTGTAATCTATTCTTTATTTCAAGAGCACGCTCTTTGACAAACTGTTCCTTCTGTGAATCTCCTATTCTACTCAAATGAGTAACTAATAACTCATCAGATATCTTAAAAATTTCTGTTACAAATTCTTTCTTGAACCTACCAGACTTACCCATCGTAAGATGCTTGTGTTCCTCAAGAAAATGTGTAGCTATTATATCAGATATTAAAATAGCTTCTTCTGCACTACCAGTCAGATCAAGTGTTTGATAAATAGGCTTACCATCAGGACCATTACCTACTATTACTTTTAACCCACCTGATGCATTACCATAAAAAGTATTTTTAAACATCATTTTTAATGTTGATGCAGATTGATAGAACAACCTATCTTGTTCTGTAGAACCTACTCCATCTTCATTTAATACACCTCTATCAGCTGCATTAGCAAGATCAATCTGACCACTATCTTGGGCTGCTGCTTTTAAACTTTCTGCTTCATTCTGTACTTCATCAGCTTTTCTTTGCTGCAGTACATATCCTGCTACTTCATTATCAATTAAAGCTATCTTTGAATCATCTTCTTCTTCTACACCTTGTAGAATCTCGTGTTTGAAAGGACTGTTCTTTATTTCAGGTTGTTCAGCTACCCATTCGTATTTATATTTTTTAGCATTTTTTATACGATTATGATAATCAATCATAACCTTAGCTGAATCTTGATACTTCTTAAACTCGTTAGCAGTCTCTACAGACTGACCTAATATACCCTGAAACTGTTCTGGCCATCTACTGAAATTACTATGTATATGATTATATTGACTTATTAGTAAATTTGCATATGCATTTTCATCTTCATTTAATCTCCGCATCTGATCTTCAAGAGACTCAGACATGTCAACTTCTTCTCTACCGAAGTTCTCTTCAAGTGTACCTACAACAGGTTTATCTATTCTAGCTCCTAAATGTCGATAACTACTTGTCATGATACTACCTCCATATCGACATCAACTTTATCATAGTAAACTCCTAAGTAACCATTAGGCATAATGTCCACAGCCATTGGATTAATTTTCATAACGTCTTGTGCTATAACACCACGGTAACGTGTATTAGGTGTTGCCTTATAATTCCATTCATAGATCTTATAACCTATAGGTGATTTACCTACTTCTTCTATGTTCTCCTTTAATCTTCTATCACTCATAGCTGCAAAGCTAGCTATAGTACCTGCAATACTAAGACCCATTTGTATGTTAGCCATTGTCGTATCACCTTTAGGTGGCATGTGAACTGGGAATCCATATTCAGGACGTACTCCTAAATTCTCTCTGTTCTTAGCTAACATTCTACGGGACTGTCTTCTTAGTAATTGTTCTTGACCATCCCACTTAGCTCCAAGTTCATTCTTAACTGCAGCTTCTACTTCTCCTTGTTTATGCTGAAGCTCTCTAAGTAAGCCCTTATTATACATAGTAGAGACGCTTTCATTGGACTTCATAGATACTTTACTAAGCTGAGATTCTGCTAATCTATTTTCTACATACTTCTTTCTCTGCTCTCCTACTGCATATAAAGCCATACTATACTTATCACTTGTAGCCCGACTCATACCTTGGCCGAGTATTCTTTCTCTACCTCGTTTCCAGGATGATTCTTTGTTAAAGTAATTTAAACTAGCACGATGGTATTGGCTATCTTTTCTTCGTTTTTCTATTCTAGCTTGGTGTCTTATACCAGCATTAGGATCAGGTGCGCACACGGCAAAATTCTATAAAGGACAAGTTGTTGGGTCCGTACCGAATTTCTCGTAAGAATTCAAACCCTAAATATTTCAATAGTCTTAAATGAACTGTGTTACGTTTGTCTACAATATTACCTAAGACTGATTCTGTTCTAGTAGCTAATACTCGTTTAGCTTCTTTAACAAATCCTATAGGATAATCATGTATGACAGGTGTTGTCACCATCCATATAATACCATCATCATATATACCACCCATTCCGGCAGTCTTGCCGTTGGGTGCTGTGAAGTATACGCAGAAGTCATCATCGATAGCTCCTGTAAGTATTGTCATAGGATCTAATCCATGACCTTCTTCAATCTCTCTTCTATCTTCTGTACGTAAGTTAGAAGCTACCTCTATGGCAGCCTCTAACGTACAGGGTAATGTAGTGTATCTAGACACGGTTGTAAAGTTTAGGTGAATAGTTTCCTTCCCATGCCATAGAATATAATGTAGCTGGGGCTGGGTGACTTGATTTTAATGTTACTGTTACATTCTCATTCTTTTCATATATTGGTATTGTTTTAATTTTTCTACTTAAATAAGGAGCATCATCTACATTGTATTCATCTAAATCACTAGATTCATATACATCTGTATACTGTAGTTTACCTACTCTATCTAATGTCGTTGCATATAAACCTATCTTACCGAAGTTTAATTTAATTCTATGTACAACTAGATTAGCTCTTGTGTCAGCTCTGAAACTTCCTTGAGGAGTTGGCGTTGTCCTATAGAATCTAGGGAACTTAACACTATATTCATAGAGGTAACCTATGTGTAAAGGATTACTGCTAGTAACATTAGTAGCCCAATCTCCTTCTACTACAAATGATGTACCTGAACTTATACTTTCAGCTTTAACATATCTACCTACTCTAGCTGTAGCTGAGTTAACATCAACTAGTACTAAATCACCATTCGGATCTGGTATATCAGACTGCCAGTTAAATACACAACTATTAGTATTATGAGTGAATGTAGTTTTCTTAGTGGTTGAATTATATACACCACCATATATAGTAGTCCAGTTATCTAGATGTAGTAAGAAGTTAGTAGTCTCTCCTGTATCAGTTTGGTTTATACTTGGATCATCAGTTGATTGGATTAAGTTTATTTTTTGTAAGAAATGATCTTCGTCTAAGAAGAAGTATTCATCATTAACAATGAAATGGTATAATAATTTTTCATTATGTTTCCATTTAAACCAGGTAGCTTGTTGTCTTCCTTCAACTGTACTGAAATATCTAAAGCCTACTACAGAATCATCACCTGTCTTACCAAATAGAACTATACCATTATCTCTAGAGTCTGCTACTAAATTTATATCCTTAGGTAGTAGTGAAGGTACCCATTTACTAGCTTCTTGTATTTGCGGTTCTCCTTCTCTTACTATATCAGCACACTCAACGAATCTACTATACTTATTAGAGTTGTCTAACCAAGCTATACTAGTACCCATGTATATAGGAGGTACTACCTTATTATAATTGAACGCTGATACAGCTCTAAGTCTAGCAGTCTCTGGTGTTAATGCCTCAGCATCAGATGATAGTAAGAACTGTTGGTTAGTACTGAATACTATTAATCCAGTAGTCATCTCTATAGCATCAAATAAATCAGCAGGGTATTTAGATGAAGAAGATATATCTATAGGATCTATAACACTAACTGTTAAGGCAGTGTCAGCAAAGAAATTAGGTTTACCAAAAGTTGCTGGTCTAGATAGTATTACATTCTCTCCTGATAAGAAAGCTAATCTATTAGAATAAGAAACTACTTTATTAATTTTATTTCCATTGAATGAAGGTATTGGATTTGTACTATCGTCTCCTACTTCACGGTCAGCCCATATGAATTTTTTAACTAAAAATGTACCGTCAGCTTGCCTCTGTAATATATGAGGCAGTGTTTTAGGATCCCAGCTTTTTACAATGCCAGGTGCAGCACACTCTGTCCAGGTACCTGCACCGTCTTGGTTATTAGTACCAATGAATCTCAAGTAATAATCATCTTCATCTGACTGTCTCGTGTTTGAAACTTTAGTAATATAACCATGCCTACATTGTATCGGTAACTTTGTTATATCATCTACTGAGTCTGTCATGACTCTCATTAAATCTAAATCAACTATCTCTATTGAGAAAGCTGAACTAGAATATAGGTACATACCATTACCAATGATCTGAGTTGTAATTCCTGTTCCACTGAATTCAGCTTGTAATCCACCTAAGATAGTATCAGCTGTTACAGCAGTATCAGCATCAAATGGTGTTGGATCAGGTCTGAGTATACCATTCACGCCACCGTTGATTGTACCCTTAACATCATATTCTTCATGCTCTAATACCTTTATAGTATAAGTAGCTGGTGCATTATTATTTTGATAAGTATAACCATTCATCTGATAGGTAGTTGCACCTTTAGCTGAATCTTGAGAGCCACCTTTACATTGAGTTAGATTAACCTTACAAGTATCTCCTGTTCTCCAACCTTCTCCACCATGAAGTAGTATAATCTCTCGTCTGTATGAACACTGATAATCTACACCCGATGCATTAGATCCATAACCGTAACCACCATGACTATTCTGACCTTGTTGTCCATTTATAAGTAGTCTAAAGATTAGATTATTTCTACCGCTAGTAAGCGTACTACCACCAGAATCTTTTACTTCTACAGTATCTGTACCAGAGTATGAGTTTGCAGCTGTAACATTAAATACTTGTGTACCTATACCATTACAAGCACCTGTACCTCCATCTTCTTCTAAATCGTCAGCTGTTATTTTTACCTTAGTTGCTCTGTATTGTTTAACTGCAGATGCACCTGTTGTATCAAATACATTAAGTCCATACTGTCTACCATTTTCAGTTCTTAGTAAATCTATGTATGCAAACTTACCTACAGCATGAGGTCTAGCTGTAGTAGTACCTTCTGTACCTACAACTTTAGTTCTATTATTTAAAAAAGTAGTATCATTAATAGTGAAAGCTTGTATATCTTCTGTAGCAGTTGCACTACTAGGTGTTAAGTAACCTTTAGCAGAAGCTGTAAGATTACTTTCAGTATCAAAGTATTCCCATGTAACAGTGTTGTCTGATATACCAGCTCCAGTACCTGTAGGTCCACCTGATCCAGCTGAAGTTCCTGCAGCTTTACATACGTACAGGTTAGCTCCGTTCCTTACTTCATCATCAACTTTGTAAGCTGTATTAGCTACCCATGGAATAGCTGCATAATGTACAGTTTTCTCTACTCCATCATCACAGTCCCATACTCTTACTGATCCATCAGAAGCTACTTGACCTAAGTAGTTACCTTCTACTTCATCTCTATGGTAATGGAAGTAAGATCCGTTAGTTTGAACATCATCTATTTTAGCTACACCTACTCTCTCAGCACCTGGTCTTTTATATAAACCATGGATAATATCAGGTACACAGTTGATAGCATCCTTAACTTGTCCAGGCATTTTTAATTGATCAGGTTGTTGTGATATTCCACCAGTGCCATAGTTAGCAATCTCTTGTGTTATACCTGCCATTATCTTGCTATTGTCCTCCAAGGTTGATAGGTTTGATAGATAGAATCCTCAGGGAATCCAAACATAGAATGGTTACCTTGATTACATTCGTACTCCATACATGCAGCTCGTGCTAAAGCCTCTTGTGTGCTTAATAATTTTACTAATTGTTGGTTAGCGGTAAGCTGTGTAGCAGCATTACGACTAGCTCTATAAGTTATATATCTTTTAAATACTGGTGGTACTTTTTCATACTCAAATAATCTGGTGATATCTAATAGCATCTCAGTTACATCACCCCAATCATCGGTGTGATCATACTTATCATAAAGATAACCATTTCTATTTACTACATCATATTGTCTAGTTGCCCATCCATCAGTTACATCCATCTTTAAGATGTCACTTCCTATAGCAATTTTCTTAACACCTCCTACAGTGGCTGGTGTAAAGCTAACATGTTTCTCAGTATTAAAATGCCAACCTTCCATCTGTATATCTAGGTTAGCATCTCTTAGTAAATTATATACGAACGCTACTTCTGGGTTGTCATATGCCGTTACATTATTATCGACAGTACTAGTGCCTAAAGTTGTAACAGGTGATTGACCTATGGCTCCCAGTATTGAGTTTACTGCGGAGAGTTCGGTCTCGGTATCAATTGTGGTAGCCATAAAGTTTTATTAATAAAAAAAAGGAGGGCGTGAGAACCCTCCTATAAATGAACAGTTAGAATGCAGCGTTGTTACCACTTAGGGCAGCCTTACCTGCAACTAATTCTACAGCAGCAGCTGGGTTAAGAGGTTTTGCACCCATAGCCAAGCGTCCAAGAATAACATCTCCCTGATAAATCACGGATACGTCACCATTAGTTACTTGTACTTGAGGTCCGATTGCCTCTACACAGGCTACGGCTTCTTTCTGGAAGATCAAACCACAGCTATGGTCAAACTTAGCCTCTTCACCGTAATCGTTTACGGTTCTTTGACCTTCGTTTGCACTTGCATTAGCTGTTGGTACACCAATCTCTTGCTGATCACCCATAGACTCCTCAACGAAGGAACCTGTGTTTTGTGGTGATGTGATACCAGGATTAGTTGCGCTAGCAGTACCATAACGAGTACCAAACTTACCGAAGAATGGGATATTCATTGATTTGTAGATCTTGATTCCGGCAATTTCAATGATTCCATTTCCTCGCTGACGAGCTTCACCCTGCTCATCACGGTTGATCAGTCCACTGTCGCCAGTCTTCTGAATCAATTCGTAATACTGTCTAGGGTTCAATACACCTACTCTTCCTTCAGAGCTAACTCCCTTTTCATCAAGAGCAGCTGCAGCATCGTAGAATGCATTAACTAGTTTGTCAGCATCATAAGCTTCAGCACCAGTATTGGTAGCAGTACCAACTTGGATCTGTGTTCCACCTGGTTCTATAAAGTTAGCCTTAGTGATAGGACCAGCTGAACGTGCAGCTTTAGCTATGGCTCGGAAGATTCTACGGTCGTAGTTCTCGGCTAGTGCATAACCAATCTTACGAGAGATCTCTCCTCTCAAGTCATAGTGTGCGAGTGTTTCATCTAATTCATACACGAATGCAGAACTGATTAAGAGGTCATCACACTCGACGGTGACCTCAGCTACTGGAGGTGCGCCATCGGCGTTACCCAGTATGCTATTTCCTGGTATATGGAATTCACTCTTTGTACGACCAGTGAAGATGAACTGTAATGAACGTCCATTCTTTAGTGTACGCTTAGTGATTAGATCCCTTGCAATTGTATTACGTTGGAATCCTTTGAACAACTCTCCAGAAAATAGCTTCAAATATAAATTACGGCGAGCATCAGTAGTTGACGCTGCGCCATTAGCGGCACCACCCCAGGTCAATGAAGAGGGGTTAGCGGTGCTCTGTTGTGCGACAGCCATTTCTTATGGATAAATAATATATGTACTTTCTCAGCTGAAATTTTTTGCGCGTTTTTTTTTGTGGTCTTTCCCACCGTCTAGACGGCTAAGGGTATCCAGCGTACTGGGCCAAAGCCAATGAAAGAGAGGTCCGACTCTGAGGTGCCTCTCTTCCTACTCAACCTGTTAGAGCTTCTTCTAATGATTGAGGTTCGTCATCTTCTACATCAACTCCAGGTGGTTGAACATCACTAGGTGAATTATCAACATTCCTGTCATCTCTGCTTTCCATTGAATAAGCAGATGGACCTGCTCTCATTCCTGAGCTTTGTTGTGACATTAGTAATCCTCTGTTTGACATGGTGGGCAGGATCTACAATGATCATGTTCAATCATATGCAGACCCTCTATCATAATAAAAAACCCCGCAGCTAAGAAAACTATAGCCCACGGGGATTCTAAATACTTCATCAGAAGCTATACTTGGTGCCTATTTTAGTAGCCCAACTGTTGTCGGTATCACCGTCATTAGTTTGAACTGCTAATTCACCGTAGAAGTCAAGCTTCTCGGTGGCTGATACAGTTGCACCGACCTTACCTGATAGTTGGTTGTCGGTATCATCAGCACCATCGGTTGCTACGATAGCTGGTCCGCCTTGAACATAATATCCAAAGCTATCAGTACCACCTTCGTACCCTACATGAAGGTCCGTAGTTGATCCTGTGTAATCAGCTCCATCGTACGAGCCGTTGTTCTCCACATTGACGTAAACTCCTGCGAAAGCCGGAGCGGCAAAGAATGTGGAAGCGAGTGCTACTGCTAATCTTTTCATTATTGAAATTTAAGTGGTCTTTGTATAAGGCACGCCGCGATACTTTAGTTGGATCTTTTTTTGCATGGATCTTCTCCTTAGTACCACACCCCCGTTCCATGATGTGGTTTCATGCGTTCCATAAAGGAATGAACGGACGCAGCTGCCTGTGGCTTCTACTGATTCGACTATCGAGCCGCCTGTTATACCTAGAATATACCAGGTATGATCTGTCCAGTAACTATATATGAACCAACCGCAGCCCAGAATCCTATCATAGCAAGCTGTCCATTGACACGCTCTGCATTTTCATAGTAGTTTACATCAACTACTTCTACTTTAGGTTCGGTTGCGAATTTGTTTTGTGGCATTGTAGGTTAAGATAAATGTACTGGGCGAGGATGATAAGTCAGGTCGCCACTCTATTTAACTTAAACGTTAACTGAATTTACTTTATGTTTCTTACTAGCTTTCTTTATAGGTGGTAAGGTTACTTCACTAGGTTTACTTGGACCTTTAGCTCCTTTAATTTTACCTTTAGGATCAGAGCCAAGGACTCCTGTTCTTATACCGTATGCCATAGTTTTAAAATTGTAGGTTGTCTGATCGTTCTAGTTTTGCAATAACATCTTGCCTATAAGCAGGGTCGTTATCATACCTTCTATCACTCATAGCTTCTACAAGTTCTGCTTGACTACGATAGACGTCTTTGTTTTGTACGGGTGCTTTTCCTTGTAACATGTTACCTTCGTATCCATTAGCATTTTCATATTGAGTTTTCAAACCATTCACTGCTAACTTAATAGCTTCAACACTTCCTGTACCAACAATGGAATCGAAAGCATCTATTGATTTAGAATCTAAATTATCAGCTGCCCACTGTACTATACGATTATAAGATGCTTCTCCACCAGCATAGTTCTTTACTTCATTTACTGCTGCATCACTAATATCAGTGTCAGTATTTGTAGTATCTTTTGGTGTTGGATTAGCAGCTTGCATTTCCATGTAGGCTTGAACTAACTCCTGGCTGCTCATTGAATTAAACTTATCCAATGTCTCAGCACTTAGAGATCCTGATTTATCATACTCATCTGAAGCTGAAGTAATTAATTCAGTTGCTGCGCTAGAGTCTTGAGGGCTTTCTTCAGATTCTTCCGGCAACACTTCTTCTTGTTGAGCTTCAGTATTACTTTCTTCTTCACTACTTTTTTCTCCTAACTTACTTTGAAGTTCTACATAAGCCTTCTCTAATTCTTCTGCATTCTTATATTTACCAGCTAATAACTGATCCTCTTGCTGTTGTATCTCTTCACCTAATGCTAGGGAATCCTGTTCATCAGGTGTTAAGTCACTTACTAATTCAGCAGTTTCAGTTTGAGGAGCATCTGTAATTGTTAATGTTTCTGACATAATTATTCAGGTGGTTGTAATTGATTCTGGACCTGTGCTGTTAATGCTGTTGCTGAATCAATAGCATCTGGATTCTTATCAGGGTCCATGACTGGGGCATTAGCAAACTGACCTGCTTGTTCAGTGAGAGTCTGTGCTGCCGCTTGCTGCTGTTGTGCAGCTGCTTCTTGTTGTAACTGTTGCTGTGTCTTAACAAGGTTTAGATAATCAATACCTTGAGCAGCTGCCAAACGTTTGATAGCTTCATCAGGATTGATGTATTTAAGTATAGCCTCAGCACCTAGAGTACCTGCTACTGTCTGCATGAATTGAGTAAGAGCTTCTCTATCTTGACCACGGCCAAGAGCATTGACTCCAGCTACAATCTTAGGCTGAACATAATCCTTAGGTATCTTAGGTATTTGATTTGATCGTTGCAGTACTAGCAACGTTCGGTTTAAATATGGAACTAAGAATTCAACTGTTAACAGTGAGAATAATCCACCGAGTTGCTCTTCTAATTCCTGTTGTGTCATTCTTACTTCTTCCGCAGTAGTGCGTTCACTTTGACGGATGTTTAATTGTAAGAATGCATCACTGATTCTCTTCTCTATAGTTGCTGCGAGGTTAGCAGCTGTAGCAAAGTCTGCAGTCTTACCTACCTCTACAACACCTACATCATCAGGTCTTCCTTGTATGATAGCACCGTTACCAGCTTTTGCTAGGGTAGATGGTTTTGTAGTTGCTGATGGGCTGACCATAAAGACAACCTTAGCAGCCACCGCAGAGCCCTCTACAAGCGACTGTGATAGCCCTTCGAGACTGCGTAGGTCTCCTAGGAACTCTTCGACTCTACCACGTCCGTAGTCCTCTCCATCGACTGTATTAAAACGAAGAACTAACCAGGGACTTGTGTTCTTTGGAGCTGTGCTACGACTACCAGGAATAATAATATCTTCTACTTCCTGATGCCAAACCCAACGTCCACTATCCTTATCCCGTGTAACGCAAGTGTACACTTCTACGTCATCTTCTCCTGAGCTGTAGTCACCATTAGGATCATTAGGTATTTTCTTGGGCAGCTCAACCCCTATTATATCACGGTGAACTAATTCTTTTGTTATTATTTCTGTTATGTTACCGTTACCATCTCTATTAACAACGTACCTTTGTAATGGGTAATGTTTTAATCCTTCCTTACCCATAAAGATAAGGGCATTACCTGATACAATTAAATGTTTAAGAGCTTGGTGTACAACTACTCTATCATTAGAGGCAGCTATATAATCACCAATCATCCTCTCTATTTTTGAGAAAGATAGATCTAATTCACTCTTTAATCCTGGATCTAGGTCTTGTCCTAACTTATCATCTTTGACTTGTAGTTTAAAGAAACTTGTCTGTGGTGGTAGGAGAGCAAGCATTAACTTTGCAGCTAATGTTACTACAGCTTTAGCTCCGACTGATTGCCAAGGTTGAGTTAGTTTTAAGTAACCAGCTCTACTAGTTGTATCTCGTTGTACTAAATAAGGTAAGGTTAACTCAGAACATTGAACAGCTGTATCTAAGAACTGTGATCTATTAGTTGACAGCTTACTGTATCTTTGTTTAGCCTTATACATTATGGGTTCACTCCTCCGGCTCCACCAGTACCGGCACCTGTATTAAGAGGTATTCTTAGCGCAGCTGTGCCTTTCTGTGTTGTTCCTACACCTGCTGCTTGTTTTTTAGATGACCCAAAGTCTACGCCTACCTCATCATCTGGATCAACCAACTCACTTTCCTTAGGTAGTGTTGAGAAATCTTTCTCTACCCTAGGAGTAATTGGAGGAGGTCCCTTCATAGGTTCAGGCATCTTAGGTTTTGGAAATTTTATACACATTAATCTTCTGCTAATAAGGTTTTTATTCTACGTACCACACTGTCCTGACCAGAGCGATACATAATGGATTCGATCGGTTCCTTTGGATGAACTGGTTGCCAGGGGAACTCTTGCTCCAACTGTTCAACCAGTTTCTCCAACTGATCCGAATATATTTTAAGCGTACTTGGGTAGATTTGTGTTTGCATGTTCGAAGAAGGCTGGCATTCGTGCTCGCTGTGTCTCAGAAAATTCAGGTGCTTTTCCTTCATACATTAAACGATCACTAGCATCCAGCCAGAATTTTTTGTCCAAATATTTATCGGTAGTATTTATACCTAGGGGTTTAACAATCCAGTTAATGGTGGCCTTCCTAAGTTTATCCAAAGAATTGCTAGGAGATAGCCCCAACTCACGACATACAAGACTATTACTTCCGACGTGGATCTGTTCGTCGCGGCTAATGTCAGCAGATATTGTACGAAGAGCAGCATCCCCATTAAACCTAAAGAAAGGGAGTAGAACAAAGAAGATGGCCCGCTCTGCGACCAAAGCTTTGACAATAGTGTGATCAGGGTGTTCAATCCAGGCATCTCTTAATAACTTTCCTTCTTTTTCATCATTTTCATTTGTACCAAGGGCATTTGCATAGTATCCGAGAGCAAGATCATGTCTTTCTTCGTCTTTAACATTGTCCTCTAGTAATTTTCTAGCATTATCGGGAACAGTCTTTTCAAGACCTTCCGTAATGAAGGCACCCACTGGTAACTCCAAATGACGTGCTGCGAGCGCACGCCTGATAGTATCCTTTGCTTCATCTTTAAGTACTCCAATAGTGGGTTTTACTGGAGACCACTTACGTTTACGCTCCAGTAGTAATTGATATGGATGTTTTCTCATCATTCTTGACAGTCACAGGTTATTGGCTCGTTTCCGAGAATATCCTGTAAGTAATCATCGACTTCGCTTTGATCTAATGCTGCATACGCATCGGTCTTATCTTGTGTGTCGCCCATTACTTGCAGGGAATAGTAAAGGGAGGTTTGGGGTGAAGCTAACCACTCTTCCACGAATTCACGATCGTAGGCTACCACATCACTCCAAGAGTTGAATGAGTATCCGTGAAGAAGTCCCGTATTATCATACATTTTCATCAGTTCGTCTGCTACTTTCTTGTAAGCATCCCAACCGACTTCACTAGCAATTTCTACATTGCCATAATCATAAGATTGTACACCGAACGTACCGCTATCACGGTCAACCTTTCGGCTTATAGGTGGTGCTATTTCTGGTGTGGCTGTATGACCATCCAGATCCTTACTCCTGTATGAGCAGGAGGCAGTAGGAGCTATAGCAAAAGCTCTTACCATATTATTATCTTCAGCTATATCAGCAGCTTTTTGAATACCTAGCATAAGATTAAATGCTAATTGGTAACCTATACCAGTACCATACTCACCTTGATTAACTTGTTCTAGTGCGTTACCAAACTCTTCATAAGTTACTCTGTACCTGTAGAGGAGGTTGGCGAGCCCGAGTACTCCGAGCCCAACTTGGCGGTCGATATCAGCTGGCAAGTATTCTCCAGTTGCTCCAACACCTGTCCTACTATGGAGCTCGCACAGCTGGGACATACCTTCAGCGAAAGCCTGTTCGAATGATCCGATTTCACAGGCTGCGAGATTGACATGCTGTAACAAGCATGTCCCACGTGAGGGCAGGTAAACCTCAAGACAGACGTTGCCATAAATTCTTTCTCCATTGTGGTGTTTAACTTTATTTAACCAGATATCACCTGACTTAATACCATATAGTAGTGCATCTTTTACTTGATTATCACAGCTTTGCCACCATCCGGCTTCAATATCAACACATCGTTTGACCCATGGGAGTTCCTCCCTGGGAGTAGAAATAAACTCAAGGATGTCAGGATGGTTAAGGTCGAGATGAAGTACCACAGCACCATTTTTGTAGACTCCTCCTCTTCTAAGTGTTTCATTTAATGATGAGTAGATTTTTCCGAAGGATACTGGGCCAGAAGCTGTAAGACCCTTTCCGTTTTCTGCTCCTTTGGGACGGAGCTTAGATAGATGGACCGCAACTCCCGCGCCAAATCTGAGTCCATGCGATACATATCGCCAGCTTGCTTCGATGCCATTTTCTCCCTCCATAGAATCCTCTACGACGAAAACAGTGCATGAAACTGGGAGTCTTGATTCAGGATTATCCAACCATGATTGGACCCGCCCTGTGCGAGATATTACGTTAGCAGTCATGTTAAACTAAATCAGACAAATTAGGTGGTTTATAGTTTGGTCCCTTAAGGACCTTCCCGTCTTCTCGGTATATCGGTTTACCGTCCTCACCGAGTTTGGACATATTGCTAAGGTGTACTCTATTAAGAGCTTCGTCTAAAAACCAATTCATATTCTCAGCATATTGGTAGCATACATAAACTAAATCAGCTATTTCTTTTAAGCAGTCCTCTTGATGATTCTTACCATGCATAAACATGAACCCATCAGCTTGTAGAAACTCTTTAAACTCCTCAACTATCAGATTCTTTTGGGTAGCTCTTTGAGCTCTCCCAGGGTTATTCTGGATCTCGTATTTGGATCGGAATTCCTTCGCCTGTTCCGATAAAAAAGTTCTCTTCATGCTCAAGTTCATTCTCTAGGTAGTGGATTGCTTTTTCTAAGTCTTGTATCTTGCTATCTTTATAACCTGCTCTGCAGATATATTTAATAGCATTGCCGAGGTGGAAGTTTAATCCTTGGTCTCTAATAAAATCCCAAACAGGGGTAGCTCCTCGATTGTAGTATGTTGGGCTGGGTGTGGCCATTGTTTTACTAAATTAATCATTGAATTTGCTAAGACAAAATTCTGCTTCTGTAAGGCTAGGAATACAGTAATGATATCTTTTCTATCGACATCACTACTGTTTAACCTATCTTCAAGCAGCCTCATCTTCAGATCCTGCTCCACCGTTAACTTTGTAATCGGAGGAGGGGGACCATAATTTTGGTTTTCTCTTCTTGAAGTCATAGTCATCAACTGTTAATATACGTGCTAATCGTGCATTAACTAGTGCATCTTCTTCTGTAAGATCTTTCTCTTCAAAAGCTTCAACTACTGTTTTCCACGAATAACCCTTTTTATTGAAAAGAACTTCAGCACGTTTAACACCGATTCCAGGAACACCACTATATCCGTCAGTGGAATCTCCGGCACAAGTTTGTATAAGATGCCATTTAGCACCTTCCTCAGGTGTGATTGTGAAAGTTTCATCAAAGTTATATAGTTTGCCTGGTATCTGCCTCATATCCTTATCAGGTGAAGCTATAATATTACCAGGATTTTTTGTAGCATATATACCCATCGCATCATCAGCTTCTAAGTTAGGTTTGATGAGAACATCATATTCTTTCCTTAGCTCTTTGATGACACGTTTATAACCACACGGTTTCTTCCGATTACGGTGGCCTTTATATTCGGGCATAATTTTTTTCCGAAAATTCTTACTGTCGGAAAAGAATAATTTTAAAGTAACGAATGACCCAAATTGGTCTCTAAGTTTGGTAAGCTCTCTCTTAGTGGCTCCATATGCGTCACTAAAATTAGAGGTAACAAGAATAACGTCGTCACCAAAATCAACTTCAGTTTCAGCGGCAGCGCACGCCTTGTAGACAATAAAGTCTGCATCGATCAGTAATTCCATAGTTAGTGTACATCAGCCCAGGTGGAACCGCTTTTTGATTCAGCAGCGACTGGACATCTCATTTTATAATGTTCCCCAGCTAAAGCAGCTGAGTATTCTAGGAGGAACTTGAGGTCCTCTTTGTCTTTTTCTTTGCATTCAAATTGTAGTTCATCATGAACGAATGCAAGTTGGTTAGCAGATCCAGGTAACTTCTCATGTGTTAAAACCATCCATCTTTTTGCGAGTATTGCCGACGATCCCTGTAAGAGATAATTGAGGGATTTGTGCCGCGAGTCAACGAGGATACGACGGTGGTCGAGTCCATAAACATAACCCCTCTCACTAGCTTTGTGTACGCCTTCCAACAGCTCTTTAAGACCTGGAATGGCATCAACATACGCTTTCCGTATCTCCCTTCCTTTCTTCGTCGCTGCCTCCTCTGATAGTTGCTTGTCATAGGATACGCCTATTTTGCGATCCCCAGCCCCGTAGAGGAAGGCATAGGTGACGGTTTTAACTTGGCTTCGGGTGATCCCGATACGTTCGGCATTTGTGGCGTGGATATCTCCGGTAGTGAGGATTTTGGTATAGCGTCCTTCATCATATCTGGCGAGATAGTGGGCAAGCATCCTGAGTTCAATACCGCTAAGGTCAGCACCGACCATGCAAAAACCTGGCGATGCCTTAAATAATCTTCTAAATCTTTCATCTGAGGGCACTTGGGCTAAATTTGGTTTACGATGGGCGCATCTAAATGTAGATGTCGCTACTGAACAGTGGTGATGGATCCTAGACTTCGTAACAAGCTTCTGCCATGCGTTCACGCCTTCGGATATCATCCCTAACTGCTTCGTCAGATCCAGTAGTTTCAGAAATTGGAGAGCAATATCCGTCCCAATATCTTTTAACACTGTCTCGTTTATTACTGGCTTCCCTGTTGAGGTCATTAATGACGGAGTCCAGCCATAGTGTGTTCGTAGTATCCATGCTATATGGTCTCTTGAGGTGGGATTTAAATCCTTGAGTTTGGTACTCGAAGCGCCAGCATATAAACCTCTGGTCCTATTATTTCGCTTAGGAGTGAATAATGGTCCGCTAACGAAAGGGTGCCTGTTTCGAAGTAACTCAGTAGTTTCTTCATACTCTTTTCTGAGAGCTGATTCAAGTTCCCATGCAGCGCGTTCATCAAAATACCATCCATGGATCTCCTGTTCTGTAAGTATGTTTGCTACCTGATGTTCAAGTTTTACCCAATCAGGTAAGGGTGGAAATGTTCGCATAACTTTTTAGTTACAATAACATCTTGTATACAATAATCTTGCATCTCTTGGGACCATTCTTTCCAATCAGTATCAGCAGCGAAGTCTCCTTTGTGCTCATCTAATCTATGTCCATATGCTTCAAGAGAATGTCTTCCATATAATTTCTGTGGTATTTTTTCGCTATTTTTATCTATATCCAATAAATTAGGATGATATAACCTAGATAAGAGAAGAGTATCAACAATAGTCCCAGTAGGACAAAACCAAGGGTAAAGCCTTTTAATGATAGGTATGTCAAAGCCGATAATATTGTGACCAATAAGAACATCGGCAGTTTCCAACCAGGATAAGCCCGTGGTAATAGAGTATCCACTACCCATAGGAAGTTCTTTTGGATTCTTTGCATACGGTTCATCATTGAACGCTTCAGTGACATTCTCTTCGCACCAATGGATAGCCATACAGTGGATTTGGGTAGCATCATTTAGTAGTCCGTTCGTCTCCAGGTCGAATATTATCGCCCCCACCTCTCCAGTGGTAGGTTTTGTCAACAAATTTGGCACGTTCTACTGCTGCTTTACTAGGTGGGTTAGGTTTAATTAATTGAGCGTTATCTTCTTCTTTCTTATTAAATTTATACCATGGGTGTTCATAGTGTTCGTATATAGTATCTGCCCTCGTAGTCTCCGACGGATGAACGACTTCATGTCTAGAAATCTGTGGTCGGGTTGAATGCGGGTTCAGCTTCATGTTCAGTAAATTTGCAAGTGGACAAATCGTAGCTTAGCGTACATGCGACGCCAACCTCGCCTGAATAGCGATTCTTAAGGACTCTAATAGTCGTAGGCTTTCGTTCAACTCCGCTCTGCTGATCGACTTCGAGGGCAAGGACCTGATCAGAAATTTGAGCGATGGAATGAGATCCTCTAAGCGAGGACAAGTTAATTCTTCCTCCCTCTTCATGTGCGTGCTTGTCATTACTCGCCCTCCTTAAATGCGAGACTAAAAACAGTGCGATACCTGTACGTTCTACTAAACTACGTAATCTAGTCATTGTTGTATCTATCATTCTTCTCTCATCACCGTCTAAACCACTTAATAATATACTAAGGTGATCTAAGATAATAACCTTGCAGTCCAATCCGGTGGCAAGATATTCAATCCTGTTGTAGATGATATCAGGATCAAAACTTCCAAACCCATCAAAAAGAAAAAGATTCCAATTGGCAATAGAATTTGAAAAGGCGGTGTTGAGTTCTTCTTTGTCATGTTCTCCAATATGTAAGTTCTTCCCAACAGCTGTGGACATCAATCCAAGTGCTGTTCTCCTATTGTTTGCTTCAAGCTCCAGGATCCCAACCGATTCATCTTTGCAGAGCAAGTCAACTGCAAGCTGACGGCAGAAGGATGTTTTTCCTGAGCCAGAGCCAGCACAAATTGTTGTAAGTTCTCCATACCGGATCCCGTGAAGTTTCTCGTTAAGTCCTTTGAAGGGGTACTCATGGTCAAATGATTTCTGTGGTGTAGTTACCAGATCCCTAAGAGTTTCTGCATCAACGATTCCATCAGGTCTGAACGGCTTAGCGTTCCATATCGCTTTTCGAATTGCTTCAGCATCCTTAGCTTGTAAAGCGTCTGATGCGTCTTTATAGCCTTCAAGACGAGCGATCTTCGTCTTGCCAGGTGGTAATACGCTTGCCGCCTCCTCCGTCGCTTTACGCCCAGCAGCGTCGCCGTCGAAGAAGAGTACAATCTCATCGTAGCCCTGGAATAAGGGGATCTGTTTTTGGACATCTTTTTTTGCAGCAGCGCACCCATGGGGTAGAGATACCATTGGCCATCCTGGCATAGCTTCGTAACAGGAGGCAGCATCTAGCTCACCTTCAGTAATAACAATACGTTTACCGCTACTAGGAAACAAATGCTGACCAAATAAGGTATCAGTGGAAATTCCTTCATAGGTGAATATTTTTTGTTTAGTTTTTACTTTAACTCCTTGGAGGACTCCATCTGACGTAAAGTAAGGAAAGCGGAGAGTATCTCCGTCTCTGAAAATCCTGAAGAATTGACAAGTCTTTTCAGATAATCCTCGTTTATTAAGCCGGACGGCTTCTCCTGTGAGTTTAACATTAGAATTAGTGGACATCTTGTGATTGTGATTTATACCTTCAGCAGGTGTGTAAGTATTACATGAAAAGCAAAAGTATGAGCCGTCAGCATACAATGAATTAGCATCTGACGACCCACAATTGTCGCAAGGTTCATGCCTTACGAATTCACTAGTCATATCAACCAGTCGAGTGGAATATTATGGTAAGACGTCCATGGGATGGAATGCTTTTCACACCACATGGCATATGTTGTCTTACTTTTTTTATTTATTTTATTATAAGGTGCCTGAAATACCATCCTTAAATCTATATCTGGATTGTCCCGCTTAACTGCGAGCACCTTTCTTCTATCTGTTGCATCCCAATGTCCCTTTGTTTCGAGATAGACATTATTTGGGAGAATAAAATCAGGGTGATAATGGTGTTGAATGGTATAAGG
>VTLG01005889.1_pt1 | contig 33141 bp, 55 predicted proteins | sample 4694571 | NCBI WGS metagenome assembly VTLG01 (sample SAMN12604809, study PRJNA352737) | marine metagenome | biome: ENVO:00000447; feature: ENVO:00000209|ENVO:00000569|ENVO:01000036; material: ENVO:00002151; isolation source: viral sequences binned using virsorter ...
AAACTTGGTAATTCTTTTATTTCTTTACAATTACACATAATTTAAATATAGGAAAAACATTTTGTTTTTTACGGCTATACCAACCTAAATTAAATTATTAAACAAATGTTGCTACTGTACCAGTTACTGATACAGGAGTACTATTTGAGTATGTTCTTGGTAACTCATATTGAGTACAAGTTATAGTGACTGTTACACCATTTTGATCTGCAAAAGCTGCACCAGTTCCACCCTCAATACTTGCTATTCTAGCAAATGTTTGTGGTCTAAAACCTGAATGACTACTTGCTGATACATCTAAATTTTGATCACTACCTGTTAACGTATTGCTTATACCTAAAACTAAATGCGTTGGAGACCCAGCAGAACTTGTAGCTGTAGTAAGATCACCATTACTATCAACAGCTACTACCATTAAAGGTTCATTAGTCAACTGTTGTAACCTTGTTAATTTAGTCAAATCAGTATTAGGTAACATAAAAGTCAAAGTACACTCATATGTACTAACACCATTTTCGCTTGTACCTGCTATTTGTAAATCAGCAGTTTCAATTTTAGTTTCATAAACACCCCATGTTGAATTACTCCCACCACTATCTGCTATTGAATCTACAGTATGATTACCAGCATTAATTACAACTTGATCATTGTTACCATTACTATTCCATTTTCTTATGTACACTCTTTGAATACCACCTACAGCTTGAACGTCTGTGCATCCTATTGCTAAACCTGTTTCTATTGACATAATTTTTTAATTTTAATTGTTATTAATTATTAACTTGAAGTTGCTTTTAAAGTAGCTGATGGTGTTGCATCAGTGTAAAAATTTAATGTACCTGTATATTCTCTAGGTAATTCAAATTGTCTTGCTGTCATATTAATTGTCAATCCATTCATATCTGTAAAAGCTGTACCAGTACCACCTTCCATGCTCACAAGGTTTAAAAAAGTTTGACTTCTAAATTCACTTGCTGTATTTAAATACTTTTCACTACAACCTATAACTAACTGTGTACCATTGCTATCTATAACAATAGCCATCATGCACTCTTGTAACAAGTTTTGTAATTCGTGAAACTTTGCCTTACCTAATTTTGGTAACATAAAACTTAAATTACATTCAAATAATGTAGAACCATTCTCTTTAGTAGCGTTAACTGTTAAAGATGCTTCTTGATTTTTAAATTCATATGCAAACCAATTTGCTGTTGAACCACCACTATCTACAATATTTGTAATATCATGTTTGCCAGGATCATTATCAAAAGTAATATCATCACCACTTTGCCAACTTCTAAGCAATATATGTTTTATACCACCTGTTGATAGTAAATCTGAATGATTTATAGCTATACCTTTATCTATTGCCATGTTATTATTTTTTAAAAGTTATTAAAGGTAATATGAGAGGGTTTTTACACCCTCTCAAAATTACATAATTATTATGTAGTAATTATACCCCACTGTACTAAAGAAGGGTACATAAACTGTACACCTAACTTAAAGTAACCTCTGAAGAACATTTTTTCTTCTAAGTCATCATAGAAAACTTTAAATGATGATTCTGGGTCATTTACATCTGAACCTAAAACTAAGTTTTCTACTGCACAATAACATACACCATTTTCAGTATTACCAGTTGCTGCTGCACTTTGGTCAACAAAGATTGCTGGATTTAATGCTGCTAAAATAGTATCCCACTCATACATAGGTACTATTTCTACTCCTCTAAATGAAACTCTAGGAGCACCATCTACTTGAGCTTGGTAAGCTAAATCAGCACTTGTTCCTTCTAAGTTTGCAAGGTATGCATTGTAAACTTTTGGAGTTACAAACATTTTCTTACTTGCTGCTGGTATTTGCTGAAGCTCTGCTGGAGCACCATCATAAACTTTTCTTATGATTCCTATTGCGTGATCTGCTATAACTGTTGATACTGTCGCTGCACCTGCTTGTTGAATTTGAGCAGCTAATACTGTTGCATCAGCACCCATTAATTTCATCCATCCATCAAATGCGTCAAAATTTGTACTTGCTCCATCACCACCCCAAGCTAATCTTACTACGTCAGAACCAATACCAGATACTGCTCTGTTTACGATTGCGTCTGCTAATTGAGTTCCTTCTAAATTCATTACATCTACACCACTTCTATACATTTCCTCAATGTAAGTTCCAAAGAACTCATCTGTACACTGCTCTAAAGCAACTCTACATCTACCTGCAGTTATTACTTTGTCATCAATGTTAAATTGTGTACTACCACTTGCTGTATTACAAGTTGTGTATGGTTGTACTATATTTTTTAGAGCAGCAGAAGTGTAAACATTCATTTTATGCTTGACGTTAGGAATTACTCTATAGTTACGCATAATGTCATCACTCTTAAATACTGGCTCAAAAAATATTTGATTTAGTTGAGCACCACTATAAGTTGCTGCTATACTATTTTTTGCTACGTCTGCCATTTTATTTTATTTTTTAATTATTATTTAAATTTATTTTTAATTCTATCAGCCAACGCATTATAAAAACTTGCATTAGCGTCTACAACTTTGTTTTCAACAACTGCTGGTTCAGTATTATTTTTTATTTCTGTACCAGTAGCTTCTGATTTATTTAACAAAGCGTTAAGTCTTTCTACCTCCTCAGTCAAAGTTGCTTTCTCTCCATTTAAAGATGCAGCTTCCTCTGTTAAGTTAGAAATAGTTTCGTTAGCTTTAGATAATTTAGCTTCAAAGTCTGTAAGTTTATTCATAACCTCTTCTTTGTCAGCAATAGTAATCTCAACGCCAGAAACAGCAGTTTCAGAGTTATTATCACCTTTTACCTTAGTAACGATTTCATCGATTTTACTGTTAAACCAGTTTTTTAAATCTTCTGTCATTTTACTACTTTTTAAATTACTATTTAGGATTTTATTTACTTTTTCGTTTGTCATGTTCTTATATTGAGAAACATCTGCTTTAGCTGCAACTTTAATTGCATCAGATATTCTGTCTATAAAACCATACTTAAACGCTTCCTCAGCAGTCATCCATGTTTCGTTATCCATTAAATCCATGATCTCGTCATAGTATCTACCAGTTTTCTTAACATAAATCTCTGCTATTTCGTTACTTATCTTCTCTAGCACTCGTGCTTGTTTCATCATGTCATTAGCATCACCCTGACTACTACCCCATGCATTATGAATCATAAACAAGGAGTTTTCACTCATAACCACTTCATCAGCAGCTAAAGCTATAACAGTAGCAATACTTGCTGCAATACCTTCAATGTATGCAGTAGTCTTACCTTTTCTGTTTTTTATTATCGAGTGCATTGCCATGCCTTCAAAAACCTCACCACCAACACTATTGATATGTAAAGTGATGTCACGTCCATCCAAACCTTTAATGTCATCAACAAACTTTTGTGCTGTTATACCAAAAGTACCGATGTCATTAAAAATATAAACATCTGTTGATGCAGATGCTTCGTTTTTAATTTCGTACCATTTTCCGTTCATACTACAAAATTACTACTGAATTTATTTATTGATACCTAATTAAAGGAAAAAACTTTATGTTGTAGATACGTTACTAGACATTTGACTTTTTCTTCTGTCTTTATATACAATATTTTGTACTTGACTTTCACATATCTCATACTTTATAGATAAGTCCATAAATGTAGCAGTTCTATTGCCTTCATTGTGTACAAGCATTTTATCAAAATCAGTTATTATCATATAGTTTCTTAACCTTCTTTTCTCTATCATACCTCTTTCTACAAGATGTCTTAATATGTCTTTGGTTGTAGGATCATTACCAAATCTTTTCTTAAGTTCTACAGTTAAAGTTTCTATGTACTCGTAAATTACTTTAGGTTTATTTTTTAGATTTTTTGGCACGAGTTTTCTTTTTAGGTGTTGCTATTTCTGTATCCCACTCTATGTGCATTGTTTTAAAAAACTTAATTACAGCATTTCTACAGCTTGTGCAATTTACATCTTGTTTATTAGCAGGAAATAACCTATGCCATTCAGCAAATAAAATATTTATACATTCTCTTTTATGATGACTAAAATTTCTAGTATAATCATCATTTTGTTTTAATGTATTTATAATTAATTCTTTTTGTGCTTTCGTAAAAGTTTTTGATACTGCTTTTATATCTGTCATATTACCATTTATCTATTGGACATTTACCAAAAAACTCTTTTGTTAATGCTGCTTTTGCATCAAGAAAGCAGGTGCATTTAGCACATCTTGCTCCTCTATCCCACTTTGGGTATTTTAACATTAAAAAGTTTCTGTAAAAGTTACAGCTTTTGCATATATCTAATCTTCTCTGTTTTTCTTTTTTATCAACGAACATATGTTAATTTTTTAAAATCCTGCCTGACTTTGTATCAGACTTACATTATTTTGCGTATTAGTAATATCACTTTCTAATACAAAGACTCTACCTCCTTGACTCATAGCTCCTGCGAGTCCATTCATTCCAACAGCATTAAACTGATTAGTAGCAAATGATGGCATATTTAATAAACCTCCATCTGCAAACTTAACACCACCTCCTGCTGCGTTCATAGCAGATAACTGACTTCTAAACATAGACGTACTACGTTTATTTATGACAGCTTCTCCACCTTCTAATTCTACTACTCTACCACCTACTGCAAACTTCTCACCACCATTAGCGTGTGACTTCCCATGCACCATACCTCCTCTTGCATATTGTTGAGAAGCTATAATACCAATCCCTGATAATCCGACTGTTGTAGCAAGAGCCATTTTTAAAAGGTCTGGTGATGCTTCTATAATACTTAATGCCATCTCCATCCCTGCCTGTGCTAGATTTTTTCTTTTATCTCTTTTAAAAGCTCTTCTATTAATATTGTCTAATTTTTTATCATATGTTTCTTGGGAAATTATACCAGCTTCTAACTTAGCGTCAAGTGATTTAGTTTCTTTATCTAGTCGTCTTTGTGAATTTTGTGCTTCAATCTCAAATAACATATTAGACAGACTACTAGCAGTTTGCAAACTAAAATCTTTTAATTCTTTTTGTCTGTCAAGTTTCTTTTGTCTTAGTCTTTCATCAGCTTCATCTTCTTTTTTATTATTAGCCAACTGATTATCTAATATTTGATTTTGAATACCTACAGTACTTACACCATATTTTTCATAAATTAATGCTAACTCTCCAAGATGTCCCTGTTCTAATTTAAATGCAATATCGTCAAATTCTTCTTGTGTTTTAGTACCAAACCTTAGAGCTTCTTTTTCTATGTTAAGTAAAGCAGTGAATGTGTTTTTTTCATCTTCTATTTCTTTTTTTAATGCTTTTTGTCTTTTTCTTTCTAATTCGGCTATTTCTTTTTCTCTTTGTTTTCTATCAAGTTCTTTTTGTTTTTCTTTTGCTCTTCTAGCTTTTTCTGCTTCAATATCTGCATCTAACTTGTCTTTTTCTCTTTTAGCTTCTTCTGCTTTTGTCAATCTTTCTACTTCTTCTCTTAAATCTTTTATTGCTAATTCGGTTGCTTGAAATACTTTTTGTCTTTTCTTTTCATCTCTTTCGGTTAAGCCAACAAATTGACTTCTTTTCTCTTGCTCTCTTTCTAGTTCGTTAATACGAAATTGTATTTGTTCAACCATAGTTGTTTCTTCACCAATCTCTGCTAATTCTTTTTGTTGCGTTTTAGCTATATTTAATTGTTCTTGAAACACATCAACAGCTAAAGATTCAGCATCTTTCATGTTATCAGTAAATTTATTTATAGTAAAAGTAAAACCTTGTGTAAATGCTCTAAGTGTTCTACCAATTCTACCCTCAATCAATGCTTGTGTAAAACCTTCCCAAGCTGACTTAGCTTGTAGTATATCTCCTTGTAAGGTATCAGCCATAATATCAGCCATCTCTTTTGCTGCACCATTAGCTTGTTCAAAAGCATCTGTCATGTCTAAGATGTTATCAGTACCATTAACCATTGTAGCAAATGCAGCTACTTGTCTTAAATCAACAAGCTCCATCATTTCTGCATTTGATAAAGATTCACCATTAAGTTTTAGTAATGCCTTTTCTAAATCCTCTGAACTATTAACAGTAAAGCCAAGATGTTTAGATAAATCTGATGCAGGATCAGCCATCTTTAAAAATATATTTCTTAATGATGTACCAGCAATAGACGCTTCTATACCTGCGTCTGTAAGTGTTCCCATAACTGCTGTTGTAGATTCTAAAGTAATATTAGCTGCTGCTGCAATAGGTGATACTTTCGTCATAGATGTTTGAAACTTCTCAATGTCAAGTGCAGATGATGTAAATGCTTCTGCCATGACATCTACTACCCTAGCAGTTTCACTAGCATCTAATCCAAAACCTCTAACAGTAGCTCCAGCTACTATCGCTGCTCTACCTAAATCTGATTGTGTTGCTGTTGCTAGTAATAATGTAGCTTCCTGTGCATCTAATATTTCTTGTGTGCTAAATCCTAACTTACCAAAGTTTACTTGTAATTGTGCTACTTGTTGTGCAGTAAAGAATGTTGTTCTACCAAGTTGTAATGCTGTAGCTTCTAGTTTTCTAAAATCTTTTTCAGACGCACCAGTGATTGCTCTAACTTTAGCCATCTCAAACTCAAACTCTTTAAAAGTTTTAACACCTGCACTTATCACAGCAGACAACTTTCTAAAAGCTACTACAGCAGCAGTTACTCCTGCTGCCATTTTGCCTAGTCGCTTAACTAAACTACCAGCACTTTTTGTTGCATTTTGTGTTTGTTTGTTAAGATTTTTTAATTGTTCTTGACCCTTAACTACTACCTGAACTATTATTTTTTCCGTATCTCTTGCCATATTATTTATCTTAAAAATCCACGATTTTGTACCTCTCTATTTGGAATGTACTTTTTTATGTTATCTCTTATCATCTGAACTGCATCCTGACCAACACCTACTTGTATTTCACTAACTATTTGTTTTTTAAATTTTCTTTTTGTATACCCTGCAAAGTCTGTTCTTCTTATGTTGTTACCCTCTGTCCAATAAACATAAGGTCTACCATAATAACCTCTTCTGTTTGTATTTTTATTACCTACAAGTTTATTATAAATAGCATACAAAGCACTTACAGGTATTCCTTTATTTACAACCCATTTTTTTAAAGCTGGTATACTCACTTGAAAAGTATGCTTACTTGGGTTGTTGACAACCTGCCAGTAAGATTTGTTCAATAAAGAAATTACATCTAACCTAATGCCAGATATACCTCTTGGGTTGTGTCTAATGTATTTAATACTTCTTTCTAAAGCCCCTGTGGCTGTGTGTTTTTGATTTTTTAACTCATCTTTTAAACCATTAACAAGTATTTTGCCAATTATTTTTAGTCTATTGTTTGTGTTTTTTAATCTAAACATTATTCATAAGTATTTGAGGTACTATAATTTGCAGCAGATTCATTTACTTCAATCTCTAATACATCTTCATTTGTACTAAAAATTAATGGTTGTATATTTCCAAAATCATCAGTGATTACTACCTGTGCATATTCAGAACTTGAATTTTCATAATATACGTTTCCTGCACCTATTGTTAAAATACCATTATTACTAACATTAAGATGTTTTAAAATCAAACTTTTTCTTGATATAATATCTTGGCTGTACTTTGTCATAACTAAACTTCAAACCATTGTATAAATTCAACTTTAGTAGCAGTGTTTTTTGCAGGAGAAAAATCTACTATTTTATTTATTCTCCAAAGGTTGCCATCAAAAAATACTAATTTTCTTAAATCAATATTTATAACATCTTGTACTTTAAGATTCATGTAAACTGTTCTAATTCTTGGTGCAAGTAACATTTGATTAACCATTTTCTCATAATATGTGCTGTATAGACCTTTAACTAATGTTGATGTGCCAGATTCAGGTGGCTCTACAGTTTCATCATTATATGATAAAGATGGAAAAGTTGCGTCCTCAAAATCAACAAAAGTTGCTCTAGGATATACACCACTTTCTGTGTATTGTGAAGAGCTTAACTTAGCTGTCCATTGTGTTAAATTATTAGAAGAGTTTGGACTTACTATAGAGCCATGATAATATGCTATTCTGGGTAGATATTTAAAACCTTTTTCTGGTCTTTCTACAGGTTGTGTCACTATACTTTCATGACCAACAGTTTCAGAGGGTGGCACTTCTTTCCACATTACAGGAATCATAACTCCATTATTGTATGGAGCTTTTAAAACATCATTATCCCAATCTTGTGCAGTTGGTGCAAATAAAGGATTCACAAATTCCTTTTTACCTTTTGGAAACTTATCACCTAACTTAAGATAGTATGCAAACACTGGGTTCTCTAAAGCATTTCCATTATCATCTGTATTTAAGTATTCAACGTATTCATCAGCAGAATCATCTTTATATTTAAATAAAACTTCTTCACTTAAACCTATTTCGTATTTATCTTGTATGCCTTGTGAGTAATCAACCTTGCCTGACCAGTTTAATGCACCAGTCGCATTTCCATAAAAATCATTATAAGGTTCTACATATACTTGTTTTTTTTGTACATCAGTATAGAATTGTAAATTAAACATATGAGATATACCTTTTAAAAAATCTATTTGTTTTACATCACATGGCAACATTTGTGGAATTTCAAACGTGCTTCCTATTTGTAAAACTGTAGAATCGTATTCAACTAAAAATTTTGAAACTTGACCATTAAAAGCACTTATACCACCAATACCTCCAAAAGCTACGTTTACTTTTGTAGCAGGAGGCATACCTGAACGAGCAGTAAACTCACATTGTAAAGCAGCTTCAATTGTTTCATCCTTAAACACAAGAATATATGAAGAACCACTTGCAGGGTCTTGTGTGACTCTTGAAACACCACCAAAGAAACCATAAGTGTTTTGACCTGCTGGAGAATATGAAGAACTTGGATAAAATAAAGTAGTCCATCTTCTTTTTACTGTGCCATTAGCACGTTTATGAATTAATCTAAACCTCATTCTTGAATCAAAATTACCTGCACCACTTGGAGCTTGTGGATTTGCTCCAAACACAATATTTGCAGTGGCAGATATTTTATACCTACCTGTCAAAGCACAAGTCCACTTACCTGTAGTTGTATCATAAGAACCTTGAGCATCATTTATACTAGTGTTATACTTAAGTGTAACTTCATTAATTGAAGTAGTCGGTGTGACTCCTAAGGGTGTATTAATTATATCACCAAGTACATTTTGAAAATTTGACAAAGATGCATCTACCCTAGTTGTTTCTGATCTATAGCCATTTTCCATAGCTATTTTATCCTTATCACCTCTGTAAAAATTAAAATTAGTGATAAGTTTTTTGAAATTAGCAGTTTCAATAAAAGACGAGTCTATAGTAAAACCTATGTTTTTAAATATTTCCTTAATGATATTATAAACCCAAAACCATCCTCTCCAATCATAAGCAGTCATGTCGGTATCAAAAACATTGACACCACCTGTATTATCATCTGGATTGAAATCACCATAGCTAACAAGTGGATAGATTATTTGTGAATTAGATTGATTTTTTGTGTGACTATCTAAAATATTTGAGTAATCAAAAATTTGAGTACCAAAATTTCCAAATTCTAAATCACATAATCTTTTATCTTTTATCTCATTAACCCAACTAAAATTACCTCCATAGATAGCACAAGAATATGATTTAGGGTTTTTATCTTGCTTACTTCCTTGTAACTGTATCTTACCTTTAAAAAACTCTATACCATCAACAAGTATTCTGCAATCTTTTATATGATAAATGTTTTTTGTGTTTACTACTTGAGAGTTGTAAATGTGTTGAAAGATTCTATTATTATTTTTCGTAGCAGGTACTTCGAAAGATTTTGAAAAATCACCAAATCTGCTTTCTATATTTTTACCGTCAGATACTTGAAAGTTTAAAGATAGAGGAAAATTCTCACTATCTGATATATCTAATTGACCGAGAACACCTGCGTCTAAAACAGGATTCAGTACAGGATTTGTGTTTATACCCCCATTATTAATAACAGCGAATAAAATTCTTATTGTATTATTGTATCCAGAACCACCATCTGTTACATTGACAGCAGTAATTACAAAAGGGTCTGCTGATGTACCACTACCTGATGTAGTCAAAGTTACAGTAGCTGATGTAGTTGGATTAGGTTGACCAGCACCATTATGAACAAGAGCTACAATATTTGAAGCACTTGATGTAACAAACTTACCACCATTAACTACACTAACACTTGATAACGAATCTCCAATGGTAAAATCTAATAATTCAATGTTAATTTTTTTTGCCATTTAGTTTCTTTGAGTATTTATTTTGTGAGAATGTGTAAATTCAATGTTAAATTTTACAAGTCCTTGTTCTTGGTTGACAGTTTCAACAGAACTATTGGTGATGATTACTGGAAAGTAATCTTTTGTCGATGGGTGCATAGTAGCACTGATTGCATTTGCTCTTTTAGACGCATCGTTTTCTAATTCTATCCAAACTGATGGTGATGTGATTAGTTCACTTAACCAATCTGATTCTATCTTATTCATTGGCTCTGTATATACACTTTCGTTTTTTGTAGCATCTACATTTAATACTCTTACGCTTTCTTGATATGTATTAGAGAAATTAGTGTCAGCTAAACTATCATTATTATAAGTTACTCCAGTATAGCTTGTTGGCAAACTTCCTTCCTCTGGTAACATTCTTTGATTTGGTCTTTGCTCATATGTATTTTTAGAAACACTAACTGATTCTGTAACATCTCTTGTGCAAGTATAACTATCTATCCCACCTGCTCTGTTAAGCCAATGAAATCTAACAAAGTCATATGCTGGTTTAACAGGTTGTCTATCAATTAAAAAATATCTTGATTCTGAATAGTTGAAATCAGTATCTCCATCTTTTGTAAGCACTAATGTTGCTTTATACCAAACGGTGTCATCTGATATTGTATTAGCACTTATACTGTTGATATATACTGGTGATACATTTTGTATCAGATAGCTTTTATACACTGCATTTGATGCTGATCCAAAACTAGGTATTAATGTTTTAAAAGAATTTAACTCAGCATCATCTCCATCACTTGTTTCTATTTTTATGAAAGCATCGGCTGTTTTGTCAGAAGTACTGACTAATATACCTGATTCAATATAAAAGTGTAACCACTCTGCTTCATCTGTTATTCGTATTGGTTTTTTGTATGGTACATCGGAATCTGATGTTGCTGCATTAGGACAATATGAAAAAAACTTGTGAGAAGTATCTTCTGCTCCACTTCCTCCAACAACTGCATAATCATGCAAGTTATGACTGTCTGTCCATTGTGGTACATTATTAACAATACCAAAAGTTTTTCCTTCTAAAGCATCACTTGTCGTACTAACCACTTCTCCATCAGAATTTAAAACTTCTGCCTTAACTCTAAAATCTATAAACCTAAAAGCACCTATAGGATGTAATATTGGATTGTTATTACCTTGTATATAGGATGAGGTATCTCCATTATAACCACCAAAATCAACACTCTTAATTGTACCTGATTTTATTGGTGCTAGAGTGTAAGAAAGCAAATCAGCACAGATAGTTTGTAAGTCAAAAGAAAAATATTGAAAAGGTTGTCCTACATTCATGTTGCTACCCATGTCAGTCATTAAGTAAGGTAAATCTCTTGATTTTTTAAGTGTAGCTATTTGTTTCATCTGATTTGATGATATAGATTGATTTGTGCCAAATTTATTACCAGCAAAAACTTCAATAATTACGTTAACTACGTCACCTGTTGTTGTCGGATTATATGTTGATGAAACAGCATTTCCTGCTGTGTTTGCCCATTTGACGACTATTGGTATCGGTAAGTTTGCACTAACAATGTTATTTACATCAGATGATGGATAATTTTGAGGATCATCTGTCATAGTAGATTGTGGTTGTACTACAATAGTCAATTCTGTGTTAGTTCTAATTGCTGTCATCTTAGTATATTCTGTATTTGTTATTTAAATAATCTTTTACCAAATCTTTTTCGGTATCACCTATAGCTTTATTATATATAATTACTTCTTGTAAATCACCAGCAAATCCTGTTCCTGAATTTGGCTTACCTATTCTAAACACAGCATCATTAAATACAGTAGTATTATCGAAAGAAGGATTTTGTTGAGAATCACTAAAAGTGTTATTAATCTCTATTGTAGCTCTTTTGTTGTTAAACTTTACAAATATTATGTTAAAAGGCGAAGTTGCAGATATTGTAGCATTGACTTCTTCTGATTGTCCAGCAGCGTCTTGCACAAAAATACTAACACTTGTATTAGAACTGTAACTTAATAATATCTGTTTACTACCATTAATAAAATCAAATAAACCACCTTGCGTACCTTTCGCAACAAAGAACATAGAAAAACTTGTTGAGCTTATTGGTAAATTACTGCTGGAAACAAAATGCTGTTCTGCTGTAAAATTTATTCTTGCTTTATCGTTAGCACCATCATAACCAATTCTAAGTGGCTGACTAGCACTTGTCGCTTGTGCTACACTATTAGAGTTACCAGAATAATCTGCCCAAGCACTTATCTGTTGTGTTGCAATATCGAAAGTTACACCACTATCTGCTCTTAGCCAAACTACTAAATCACTAAACTCAGATGGATAATTACTTACTGGTCTAAAGCATTTTGTAAATGCAGACATTGTAAACAATAATTTAATCTGCACTAATCTATCATTTGCCACCTCTTTAACTCTTTCAAACTCTATGCTTTCATCATTAAGATAAACCTGTACTGTTGCATCTTGAAAATTTTTTAAAACTAAATCCATCCACTCAGTAGCTAAATCTTGTAGGTTATCCCATCTATGTTGCAGAGTGACAGCAGACTGTGCTGCTTGTTGATAAAGATTATAAAAGTTTACTTCAAACTCAAACTCTTCTCTACCATTATATATATCAGGCATTATAGATTCAGGTGGTTGTATAATCATTGCTGGATAAACAGTATTATGAGTTTCATTGATCTCACTTTCATAGCCAAATCTACTATCGCCATATGTCCATTTGTCTTGAAATACTGTTACTATGTCTTTTAATCTTGTTATTGCCATTATGTTACATTACTTTATTTGGGTTGTTGATTTTATCATTTACTGCTATCTCATAATCATTCTTTGCAGTATTCCAACTCAAATAGGTTAATACTTTGTATAGATTAGCTCTTTTAACACTATCTATTTCATTATATCCTTCTTCTTTAAAAATACCTTTCTCTGCTACCATATATAAACTATTTAACCAACCATAAGGTCTGATGTACTTTTTATAGAGTTCTTCTGTAGAGATTCTTCCTTTACTGGTTCTAATACCTCCTCTTGATCCTCCACCAAATACGTTTGGAAAGTTTTTGTTAATCTGACGCTTTGCATAGTCAAAAAAAAACTGAACTCCCACACGATGTCCATTGTTAATTTTTTAAATTTATCTGTTTTCTCTCCAATGACATCATCATCATATTTTTCAGTTAGCGTTCTGCAAAGTATAGCCATCTGTTCTGGTAATATATCAAACTTACCATGTTTCATAATTTCTATTGTTGCATCAAGCTGAGTAGCTTCAATGTAATCTCCAAAAGTGTTGCGTTTCAAAAATTCTTTTGGAAAAAAATATGTTTCTCCTTCAAACTCAAAACTTTGTATGCCAGTTGGTTTGTATTCTTCCAACAAATCTGAAACAGTAGCTACTGCTTTGTTTACGCTGTCCAAATCTAATTTCTGTAACATATTGTCATTGACACCTGTAAGGTATTTAAAAACATCCCTGTTCATCCTAAGGACATCCACTTCATTTTGCTTATCATATGTCACATCATTTTTCTTTTCATCTAGTTTTACATTTGTGTGTTTTTGTATTATTGTATATAATCCACACCACCACTCTAGTGTTATGTCTTTCCACTCAGTTGGTATTTCATATTTTTTGTCTTGTATTTGTATTTCTACCATTTTGTTTGTTATATTAGTTCTTCTATATCTAAAATTTTTAAATCTTCATGTAGTATATCAGTAATCTCAGCAGTAAGTGCTTCTGTCTTTCGTGTAAGTCTATCTATAAGCATAATTAAATCATATTCATTAGATTTATTTTTTAGTCCTGTCATAAAACCAATAGTCATGTATAAAACCAGATTTGGTATAATATATGCAAACTCTGCTTTTAATTGCTTGTTACTTTTTATTGATTCATAGAAATTATTAGAATATGCTATTATTGTTTCTAAAATATCGTGATACTCCTTAAATTTACCTAGTTTACTATCTTCAGTAGCAAAGTATGCTACTTTTTTTACATATACTAGGTATTTATGAAGTAATGCCTTGTGCTTTTTGTTTACTGCATAAATATCTTTGATATTCATAATATTTCTTAAAAATTTAATATTATGCAATAATATAAAAAAAATATCGCTAAAATTCCTAATATCTGTAAGTGATACAAAAAAAAGCTAACAAATGCAAATAATTTTAAGAAAAATATACTACTGATCCCTTATTTGACCATATTTCTCTGTTGATTGCCATAACTAAACAATCTACCATATCATCATGCTTAGCTGAGGGGAACTTGGATAATTGATCTAAAAATGTTTCATTCCAACTTCCAGCAAGTAAACTTACTCTACCTGACTCAAGTGTAGCAGATATATCTTGTACCCTTGCTACTTTATCTTTTGTTGGTGGTTTATCTTCTCTTATATTCAAACCTGTTTCTCTAATTAGTGTTTGCACTATTGATTTACCTGATGCTTTAGGTTCTACAAATATTCTTGACTGTGGTGTGTAGCCATTCTTTTGTACCCACTGTGGTATATATCTGACAAGTTCTGGGAACTCTTTATGTACATTGATACAATCTACGATTTGCCAAACATTGTCTTTGTATGTATATGCTAGTAATGCTGAGGGGTCATTCTTTTGATTTGCAGTATATGCTGGGTCTATCACAAAATTTATTGTAGCATTTTCTACTTTGTTTTTGGATATTTTAAACCAACTTGATTTTACCATACCACTATCTATTGGTGTTGGTGTTTGCATGAGCTGACCTGCATAACCATAAGTACCTAAAGCAGTTTTGTAATCATCTAATACTTCTTTACCAAATCTTTCTTTCCAAAAATATCCATCTTCATAAAATTGAATTAGTTTCTTTGGTTTGACATTACCATCCTCTGTTGCTGGTATGCAGATGTGATTGTAATTAAGTCTTGTTTCTCTGTCAAGCAAGAAGCCACTCAAATCATTCTCATGTATTCTCTGCATGATAATTATTCTGACTCCTGTCTTTGGATTATTCAATCGAGAGTAAAATGTAGTTCGATACCACTCGTTAGCATTTTCTCTCTCTGTGTTACTTGCTGCGTTTTGAGGTGATACTGGATCATCCACTATTAAGAAATCACCTCCCTGTCCAGTAACAGTACCACCAACTGATGTAGCTCTTCTTACACCCAAATGTGTGTTCTCATATCTTTCTTTGAGGTTTTGATCTTTCTTGATCACGAATACTTCTCCCCATCTTTCTTTGAACCATTCACTAAAGATTATATCTCTGCTCCTTGTTGCGTGTTCTATTGATAGTGACGCTGAGTAAGAAGCAGTGATAAATCGTAGGCGTGGGTCTTTTATCCAGCACCACACAGGAAACATCACTGTGACTAGGAGAGATTTGGTGCTTCTAAAAGGAACATTGACAATAATATCTTTGGTTTTATTCTTACCTTCTATGATTCTCTCGCACTCTTTTTGCAAAGTATCACAAAGATATTTATGATGCCAATTCGTAGATAAGGGAATAGAGGGTTCTACAATATGCCACGCCTTCTTAAAAAAATCGTAAAAAGACATCTCGCATAGTTTTTTTTCTAATGCGAAATGCAACTCTTTATTACTCATCTAAATTTTTTATATCTTCTAACTGTTTTCTTATATCATCAACAGTTGCATCTTTACCTAATTTTACTTCTATCTTTTTAGATGTGTTGTCTTTTATTTCAGTCGATGATAATTTAGGTACAGCATAATTCATAAGTTTTGAAATAGCATCTATATATAACTTTGCATCTTCCTCAAAGATTCTATCTAGTGCCATCTTAATTTTAAAACTATGACCTTCTAGTGCATGAGCTATTGTCTTTCTTGACATCTCAGTTGCTAAAGGTGTTTTAATTTTGCTTTTCCTACCAGCCAATACTGGTCTTATATCTCCTTTCTTAAATGACATTCTTTAGTTTATTTAATAGTTCATCAAATACTGGGTTCATAGCATCTTTTACTTCTTGCTCTGAATTTTCTTCTCTTACATCCATATCTTCTTTATCTTCTTTTTCCTCGTGGTTGTAAGTGATCTTGATAGAATATTCTTTTCCTTCTTCTTCATGCATCATTTCTATCATACCATCTCCATGTAATTTTGCCATTTCCATATCTGATATATCTATATGTAAATCGTGACTAGGGTCGCCTTTGTATTTTTTATGTTCCATATTTTTTTGTACTTCTTTTTTTGTGTTTCTCATTGGATGTCCTTCTGGTAATAAATCAGTATCATGCTTACCACTTCTATACCTTCCATTCCTCAAAGCATAAAGGAAAGAATTACAACGAGCTAACGCCCACTGATCAGGTCCTGTTACTCCTTCTCTCACTGATTCTGGATTTGTATAGTATGCACCTACTCCTCTTCTAAAACACTTTTCAAGTTTTGCCATTGTTACTTTTGGATTCCAATCTTTCTTCAAGTCTTTGACATCCTCATTGTGCTTTTCCATTTTATTCTTTAGTGCCTTCTTTATTCTCTCACTGATCTCTACCTTCTCTTGATTGAAGATAACATCTGTTTCTTTTTCTTCATCTACCATCGCTTTTCTTTCTTTATCTATTTGTTCTAATTTTTTTATTGCCCATTCTATACCACTTGTTCCTCCCCAACAGTCCCAAGCTATACCACCACAACCTTCATCGTAAGGTACATCTTTGTGCTGTTGATGTCTTTTAAATGAAGCCATACGAGCAATCGTTGATCTTGTCAAACTTTCTCTGTTCTTAAGCTGATTGGCTCTTGCAAACCCCACAGGGGTCAGGCAATCATTTGGATTATCATTTTCTTCTAACCACTTCAAAGCTCTTTTTGCATTGTTACTTGCAGATTGTGGATAGTCATCATAAGTCTGCTCTGCATAGTAATCTTTGTTAGCTGCTTCGCATTGTGCTTTGGTATCATAGGTACAAGCACCACTCAACCCAAACTTATACTTTCCATTTTCACATTTATAACAAGGCATACTTTATAAAATTGAACTTAATATAATTATACAATTTATTTCTAGCTACAATATAAATAAAAATAAATGAATCACACAATCAATTCCCCTACAGAAACTAAAACTTCACAATATTAGTTTCAAATATCAAATAATTATTGTACCTTCCAACTTCTTATAGAATGTGTATTGCTCATATCGCAAAGAACACATTTAATACCAAACTTAACATAATAATATAGAGTTTATAAAATTGAACTTTGATCTAGTGTGTGTATGTGTGTGTGGTTAAAAGCTGAGGGGTTGCATTTTGACGGAATTGCTTTTGATAATCACAAAATATGACAAATTGACACAAAAAAAAATATTCTTTTTGCTTTTTTTTTATCTTTTTTTTTTAAAATGTTTGTGAAAATTTGTAAAAGTGGATCAAAAAACGTAAAGCATATATATAACACAATAATATAAAACTAACTAAACTAGATAACAAACTAAATGAGATACTTTTTAAAGTGTTTAAAGTGTTTAAAATATATATTAATAGTTGACTACTAGACAAAAAAAAACAGGCGTTTAAACCTGTCTTTTTTATTATTAAGATAATATCTTTAATGATATACTAAGCCAACGTTTTTGTTTTTTGTTATGGCGTTAAGATCATTTTCGCTGGCGTTTATATAGCTTTTATTAATTAGTTCTTTTATGTTATTAAAAATTAATGCGTGGCGATCTTTTTTAGTGTTAATTAAATTATCTTGCTTAGAACCAAACGAAAATATTACTTTAAAATTATTAGGTAATTTAATACCCATCTTTTTAAGTGATACTTTAAAAAAAGAAATACTTTTTGTATATGCGTAAAAAATTACTTTACTATTATCTTTTGCAATTTGTAGCCACTTTAACAAATATTTGATACTGTAAAAGTCGCCACTGTCGTGTATCCTTACGTGGGTGCATTTCTTTTTTATTATTTCTTTATTCATTAAATTAATAAATTCTGGCGTTTTGGTTAATTGATATTTTTTTTCCATTAATTGTTGCACTATTGGAAAGCGTGTATAATTTCCCTTCTGTGCATAACAATATTTAACGCAATCTTTAGCAAATGGGCAAATAATTTTGCCTGTTATACTTTTATAAGCTGGTATAGAAAAGTTAAATATTCTAGCATTATTAATATTACTAGTCTTTTTAAGTTTTGTGTTTTGTGTTAATAAGTTCATTTTGTTTTTTGTTTAGTTATGTAAATATAAAAAAATTAATCTAAAGAATAATTTCTGTTTTCTCTCTTGTCTGTTTGGATCATAGCGTAAAGCGATTTATTAAAAATATCATTTTCTAATATTTCATAATTGTTTTGCAATTCGTTTGCCAATTCTCGTCCCTGTCTAGTCTGGTAGCCGTATGAGTGAGTCCAAACTTTATTTATTGGTTTGTTATCAGCATAAAACAAAAAAAGATCAATTTCATTAATTTTATATTTTTTGCTAGTTTGTTTTATTGCTTTTATCAATAAGTTTGTTTCGTGTTTTATATACCCTTTATTAATAGTTAGATAATTTTCAATATTTTTTTTAGTTAATCTAGTAAACATAATTTTATTTTTTTAAGTTATTATTTGGTTTATTTTGGTGCGTCATTTCGTTTCTATATGCGTCTATATACATATAAAAAATAAATGTAAAAAATATAATATAAAACATAGTTAAACGATTTTTATTTTGTAAGTATCATAAATTGATACAAAAGAATTGTGGAAAGTTTTATTTTTATTTATTGCCTTGATCATTCGCATTAATTGATCATAGTTTAAAACGTGGCAAACTTTGTTATTATATTTATTTATTAATTTATAAGTTTTGTTTTTCATTTGTTTGTTTTTGTTTTTGTTAATTAATTTTATTAGTTATACTTTGCGAAAAGTTTTAATTTAATACAATTTTTTATAACTTCAAGATGAAGCTCAAGCTCGTCCCTGTTATTATTATTTGAATTAAAACCTCTATTTTTAAAAAATACTAAACTTTCTTTAAGTTCTTTTATATTTTTTGTTTTATATAAATTCTCGTAATATTTTTTAATAATGAATTTTTGAGATATTGTCATTTTTTTGTTTTTGTTTTTGTTAATTAATATTGACAAATATAATAATAATTTCAATTTTATACAACAAATTAAACTTTTTTTTTCTGACAATTTGGCTTTAATTATTTGTTAATCAATAAGTTACAAGGGTTATGAAAGGTGATCCGTCAACAAATCTCACGCAGTTTCATAGCAGTTTCGTAGCAGTTTCGTGCAGTTTCATAAAACAGTTACAACAAAAAAAAAGTGTAGAAAAATTATTCCTACACTTTTCAAAACCTATTATGAAAAATAATTAAGTTACACGATTGTGTACTTCTTTTTATTGGTTCGCAAATATAACAAAGTATTTATATTAATCGTTCTAAATCCTTGATTTTTTAGATCGTAAGCAATAATATGGTTATAATCATTTGGATCGTAATTTAATCCTACTCCCTTAACACCTTTCTTTACTCCTAGTCTTGCATTCATTATACGATGCGATCCATCTTTTTTAACAAACTTACAAGTGAATATTTGATTTCTATAATCATGTATTAACTCTTTTGCCTCATCTGTACTAATCTTTATTGTTTTCATTGTTTTTATTCGTTTTAAGTTACTATAATTATTATTTATACCTACCCCCCCCCTAGTACCCCCCTATACCCCCTATGGTATATTAAAAACACCCTCCAAAAAAAAGTGCTAATATAACCATTATGGTGTATGTAAAATCACTAAAATCATGTAACGGCATACCTCCCTTACTCATGACTTATCTTTTTGCATTACTACTTCAAAGTCGTCCATCATAAAATCATATAAACCTACTGACTCTAAAATAAATTCATTTTCTTCTTCATGCCATAATATATAAGTAAATATATATTCTAGTAATAATTCTTGCTCATTGATCAAGTTGTCAATACCACTACAAAAAGATGTAAATCCATCTCGACTAGCACTAGCTTCGTTAACCCACTCAACAAACTGATCATCGTTTCTGTACTTTTGAATAAGATTATATTTATCTATTTCATTAATACTTACAATAATTTTATCGTTTCTAAAATTGTAATATTTTGGACTATCTAACTCAACATATTTTAATTTCATGTTAAGTGAAAAGTTTATATAATCAACAAAACACTTTGCATAATTCTCATATGTTTTTTTATAATCTACATATTCCCAATTGACATCTAAATCTTCTATATGTCTGTCAATATATTCAGTGTGTATGGATTCATAAAATCCACCAAAGTCTAATGCAAATTCAGTATCTTTTATTGCTTGTTCAAAGTCAGCAGTACCCATTATATCTCTGAGTCTACTATCAAAATTGTTATTTGTTTTTGTTTTCATTTGTTTTTGTTTTTAGTTATTTAATTTTAAGTTTATTAAAGTAATCGTATATTGCATCTTTTAATTCTTCTTTTATTACATAATCTTTTTCATAGCTACTATTATCTTCTATAATATCCATCATATCATCTAGTAGGTTATTGTTATTTAATTGTAAAGTTCTTTTTTCTAAGTATTCTATGTAATCCATAAAAACTTTGACGTAATATTTGATGCAGACACGTTCAAGACAAAATTTATCATTAGTTAACTCTTCTATGAATCCACTATTAAAATAGTTAAATCCATCGTCAACTTTATTTATTAGTTCTATTGTTTTCATTTGTTTTTGTATTTAGTTATTTAATTTATTTTCTTTTTCTATTATCTCTAAGGCGTAAATACAATATTCTATTTTTTCCATATCGTCCCAAAACATATAACCCTGTACTATATCTTTCTCATCGGGCATTGTACACATATTTTTATACTGATATTGCATATTTCCTAAAGTTGTTTTTAATATTTCTTTTATTGTTTTTATATCAAAATCTATTAATAAATCTTGTTTTTGTTTTTTTTGTTTTATATAACTGTAGAATTTCATTTGTTTTTGTTTTTAGTTAATAATTATTTGTTTAATTCCTTTATTATTCTTTTTGCCTGTTTGTCATTTTTTACATTAGTAATAGTAAAATGTTTCTTTTCGTTTATAAAAGTGTGTAATCTGTTTTTATCATCTATATAATAACTTGTTATTTTTGTTTTCATTTGTTTTTGTTTTAGTTATTAAATTTATTTTCTTCATACATTTCATCAGCTATCTGTTCTGCTCGTACTTGTTGATATTCATAGTCTAATAATATATCGCAATATGAATTACATTCATCGCATATTGTTTTATATTCTTCATACTTGGAATCATACACTTCATACACTTCGCTACCACAACATTGACTAACATATGGCTCGTTATCTTCTAAAGATAATTTATAGTTATCGTAATCCATATTAGTAACTCATTGTATAATAAGATAAAACGTCTAATAAATCCTCTTTTGCTTTACCTTCACTATCTAATATTAATTGCATTAAATATCTTAACTCATCTTTAGGATCGCCACACTCATCAAAAAACCAATCTATATATGTATTGATCTTAGTTTCTATATCAGTTGCACTATAAACAGGATGTGTTTTTTTGTGTGAATTATTAATTATTTTTTCACAATTTTTTAAATGTTCATTATTTATCATTTTGTTTTTATTTTAAGGTTATATGCAAATATAATAAATAAATACTAAACAAACTTATATAAATTATAAAAAAAGTTATAGACAATTTGTCATACGATAAATTATCAATCATATATGCTCTACATTTAAAGGGTGTTTTTTATAAAATCTCCAGCAGTTTCACAGCAGTTTCATGGCAGTTTCAAATACCATTCAGCAGTTTCAATGCACTCATCCAAACCTTTGACAACTTTTGCAAAGTAACCTTCATCATTTAAAAATGCTACCCACTCTTTTTGTTCTTTAGTTGGATAAGATTTTTTGTCTGCCTTTATTTCTAGAAAGCAACCTGCATATTTTTTATTTACTTTAAGTATTTGTAAGTCTGGAAAACCCTTAATGTAACCAGTACGCTTAGCTAGTATCGCTTGTTTCATTGATGTTCTGATACCACCAAGACTTGCACAGTATCTTATTTTAGGATGAGCTAGTTTTAAATAGTCGCAAAAAGCTGACTGAACTCTAGCTTCTTTATTCATTATACGTTACATAATTAAGTAACTGATACATAAGTGGTTGTGATACATTATATTTTTTAGCCATTTGTGTTACGCTGACACCCCCCCCCTCGTACTGCGACCTTAATTCTTTTGCTTCTGCATCAGTAAACTTTCTTCTACTGTATCCACCTCCTCTATGATCTTTACGATCAGATGTTTTTATTTTTCCAATTTTGCTCATTTGTTATTTTTATTTTATCTAATTCAAATTCTAAGTGTGCTATTGCTTTTCTAATACAGTCTACTGGACTACTATGCTTTCTAGAGCAACGTAGTATGTAACTTGTAGCAGTGCCTAAATTATAAGATAAGTCAAAATCTTCTATGACTTTTCTCGCTTCATACTTATGATATTTACCTATGTAATAATCAGGAATTTTTTTTATCATCTTTTCTATCTCTATATAATGCACCTGTTATTGTTTTGTGCTTTGGTTCTACCTTGTCTATGTTCTCTGCTAACTTTTCATTCTCATCCTTTTGTATAAGTATTTCTATAATACAAACTCCTACTATGGTTAAAAAACCAATACCAATAAGTAATAAAAACATCATTAACATACTTAAATTTAATTTTATAAAGTTAATAAATTTTTCTTATAATAAGGTACTTTGTTTGGATCAGCCCCTAAAGTATGTACCTCATAATAAGCGTCTTGTAACCTCTGCTTGTGTGTCAAACACCACCTATAAAAAGTTCTTATATTTAAAAAACTATCCTTTGTGTCAAGTCTTACACCTAATCTAAATGCAGCGTCAACATCCTCTAGTGTCAGTCTTTTAAATCTTTTATCTGTTTCTAAATCAAATGCAAAAGTCTTTGTCAAAACTGCTAATGTCTTACCATCAGTTTTTAAGCCAAGTTCTATTGATGTTCTTGCAATGATGTCATATAGTTTTTCTTTCATAATAATTGTTTGCCTTTGTTATATTCGTTAAGTTGGATGTCAATCTTTGACATACTTGTATTTGTTTTATTATTTTTCTCCCAAGTAATCATACACATCTTCCAGTTCTTCATTTTGTTTTTACCAATCATCCAACCTCTTGCTTCATAAAATGCAAAGAAGTTTTCTGCATCAATATTATTTTTTCTTTCTTTACAATATTCTTGTATTTCTTCTATTGTTGGCTTTACAAATTTTTCTTTTTTATATATTTTTTCTTTTATTATACTTGTAGTATTATTACTTGTATTATTATTCTTTAAAGTTTTCTTTAAGAGGGTATTTAACTTTTCTTTAATACCCCCTTTAAGAATTGTTATATACCTGTGATCTATTTCTTTAGTACCTTCTCTGTATGTAAATTCTATTTGTATATAATTGTTTTCTGCTAGTTCTCTAATCCATTTTGATATAGTAACCTTTGACTTACCATATAGACTAGCAAAGTAACCATTAGTTGCATAACAGTAACCAGTGGCATTTGTCAAAGCAGTTATCTCACTATACAATAATTTAGCATTTGCAGTAAGGTTTGTATCATACCTTACCTCAGCAGGTAATATAGAATAATAAGAAGGTTTAGAATGGTAAGTCATCCTGATTATTTTGTACTAATTTTTCTACAGGGTCTTTAGGTTCATATGTGTTCTCATAAGCATAATGTGTTGCACCTTTTTCTGATGGCTCTCTACGTTCTGCTATTGTTATACTCACCCAACCTTTTTTTTCTATTTTTTTAAGGTCATCTAATTTTATGTTTGCATTAAACAAATCTCCATATTGTGTTGTAACTTTTTTTATACTACTAGCTATGTAGTTTTTTTCTTTATTCATCTATATTGTTTTTATGGTTTGCTAATCTATCTGCCTTAGTATTGTAAAAAGGTGCAGTTATACCTAGATACTTATTTGTTTCTTCTTTTACAAAAGAAGGTTTAAAATATGTATTCATGTTTTTTATATTACTTTGGTACAGATTTTTCATTTGTTGTTTTTGTTTACATTCTAAAATAAAATAATCAATCAAATCTTTCTGCATCACCAACGAGATCATATTCTATTAAATCTATAATATCCTTGACAGACATACTGCAATATATTGCAATACTATCCATATGTTTATATCTAAGTAATGTAGGATCATTAATGTACTTTGCACTTGTTATTTCTGCAACACCTAGCAGTTTCGCAAAGGTTCTTGCAGATATGCCTTTGATTCTAAGCATTGCTTCAAACTCATTTCGTGCTTCTCTTATTTTATGTAAATTATATTTTTTTGTCATAGTTTTATATTTAGTATTTATATTTAGGTGGCTTGACATATTGTTGTAATTTATCTATATCCAACAAAAATTTTGTTTTAGTATTATTTTTTACCTTATCATAATCATCTTTACTTAACATAGTTTGTAAACCATGATGATCTATTTCTCCTATGAAATGTTCACCATTCCACACCATGTAAACAAAACCTTTTGCCATTGTTCTATATATGTTAACTGTCAAACGCCCCATTCTCTTTAAGTTTTTTGTATTCTTCTTGAGGGTCTATATAGACTCTATGCTCATCAATAAACTGCAATAATGACTCAGCTTCTATCTCAGTCATGTTTTCTAAATTATTTATTACTTCTGAACGCATTTGTAAATCTAATGTTGTATATGGTAACAGCGTTTCAATTATTTGTAATTGTTGATCTGTTGCCTTTGCAGGTTTACCATCAAACAAAGAGTCTATAAAGTCATCCTCATTCATTAATCTACTATCTCATCTTGTCCAAACACACCTTGCTCATAGAATCCTGCAATTTTTAGAACTACTCTAGACATTGCTCTTTTCTCAGCCATAGCTACAGGAAACTTCTTACCACCACCCATAAGATTAGTGTCAGACGCTTCTCCAAAGCTCATCATGCTTCTAAGACCTGTTTTACCTTCTTTCATACTTGCTATTGCTTTTAAAACAACCCAGTCTTTCTGCATGATAACTGGTTCATAAGCTACTGTAATGTTTTGCTTAGAAACAATCTTGTCGATTCCTGTCCTTGTTATAATTGCAAATCCTCTTGAGTCTTTATAGACATCCTCTGCTGTTAGATTATTTTCTTTATATAATCTGTTTAAAGTTTCGGCTCTTGTTTCTTTGACCTCTACTTTTTCTTCTGGTTTGTAGTTTCTTCTACTCATTGTTGTTTGTTTTTCGTTTGTAAATAAATTTGTTGTTGTCATATTGTTTAGTATTAATTAGTGCAAATATATAACTTTTTTTTATATGCACTATAAAAACTAAAAATAATGAACCAACCTTGCAACCTGTCCTCTTTCTCTCTCATGTATAAATCCTTCTACTGCTTTTGGTACACCAACAAAACCTTTTCTGTTATGCCAACTATCTGATCCTGATGGACTTCTAAGATATTCTACAGTAACACCAATATAATCTTTTGCATCTAACCATTTGTGTTTTACTTTGTGATGCAAGTGATGTAAATACCAATATCGATATTTTGTTTCTGACCAATCAATAGGATTCTCTTGTGCCATAAGTAATGGTAGTCTATCCATCTTAGCACCATCACCATGCTCTAGTCCAATAAGATTAGTGCCATATTTGTAATATTTTCTATGGCTAGGATTTGCGTCAACACTTACATCATCTGTTTGTCTAAACCAAGATTGTAAAGATTTAGCAAGATGATAACCACTTTGATAATCGTGATTACTCATGGAATGTACACAATCTACTGGTGCTACCATTCTTAACATCTCTACACAACTTACATATAAACTAAGAGCTACTTCGTAGTGTTGCCACCACTTACCATCTACGTCTTGCCTTGTACCTTTAGTCGTTGAGTTATATACGTTGTCAATATGCAATACATCGTTTCCTATGCAAAATAAAATCTTTTCTATATCAAACCCCTCTGCCTTTTGTAAAATGCCTTCTACGCCTTCTGTTACTCTATTTACAGCAGTTTCAATATCATAAGGATCAGCAGTTTCTAGAGCATCTGCATATTTACCAATGTGAATATCTGCTGGATTTATAACAAGAAGATGATTACCTTTCTTTCTTTTTATTTTTTTATACTTAGGGGAGTGTGTAGAAACAAGTTCATTTACTTTGTTAAATATACTTTTATCATCTATTCCAATATCTTCTTTAGTGACAATAGAAAATCTCAGCTCTCCTTTCATGTTCTGCCAGTGTTTGACAGATACTACGTCTTTTTTATCTATACCTCTTTCTAATAAATGTAAATCTAAAGCTGAGTTGCTGTTGATATTGTCAAGGTCTTTACCTCTAAACTCGTAAATTAATTCTACTTCCTCTGCTGACAACCTAAGTCTTTTACCTTTTAGTTTTTCTGTCATATGCTTTGGTTTTATCAAATATAACTAAACAAACTATCATAAATAGCAAAGAGTCAGAAGTTTCTCAACAACTGACTCTTTAAAACTAAACAAAAACAAATTCTTACTAGATCAGTAAGAATCTACAAATATATTAATTATATTAATACATCCAAAAAACTATTTCATCCTTTTTTTTATCTCCTAACTGATCTGCTAAATCACAATGCAAAAACGTATTACCTATACCAATTCTTGTAAACCCAGCTTCTACCAAACCACCAATGATCAAAGCTCTACTTCTGCTATTAGTACAAGCAATATCAACTGCTAGTCCATCAATATGACTGCTGTTTGGTTTAGAATTAGGTAATGAGTCATTATGGTTTTGACATCTATAACCAGATGTTATTTTGTAGGGTGTGCGAGAGAACCCTCTTGCTAAGTCAAGTGCTTTCAAAAATTCAGGATGCATTTTGCTTTCTCCACAGCAAGGACATTTAAATTCTTTTTTCTTAAAATATTTTAGCTTCATTATTTACCTTGACCTCTGTATGGCTTTTTGTAATTTTTTGCTCCTTTGTTTTTTGATGTTTTGCTTTTAGCGTGTACACCTTTTCTTTTTCTTGTTGGTGTTTCTAAAAAAACAAATACATTTTTTCTAGCCATTACTTTTTGTTCTTTATTTTTTCATATGACCTACCTCCAAAGTATGCACCTATTACAGTCACTAATATAATTTGCAGTAAATCTACCCAGTGTTCTTTAACTTCAAAGTCAAGTACACCAGAGTCAATAAATATTAATAACACAGTACAAGCTACTAGAAAAATAACAGTCAGTGGTCTAATGTTTTTTGACAACCAACTGTCACTTCTCATATCTTCTTTCCACCTCTCTGTTACATTTTTTTGCATTGCTGCTTCTGCATCAATCAGAACTTTTTTTAGCTCCATCTCAAAAGATGCTTTTTCCTCTTTTGTTTGTATAAATCTATCAGCTATATCTGCTGCTTTCTCAGCCATGTCAATACCTGTCTGACCTAAAATTTTTGTAAATATACTCACGATTGTTTTCTTATATATTCTAAGATAATGTCTATTTTCTTTTTTATCTCTTCCATGTTAGATGCATTTTTTTCATGGTGTTTAGAAAATGTATTCTTGACTTCATGTATGCTAAAGAAGAAGAATCTATACAATGCATACAAAGCACCAAGTAACAAAACTAATGGTAACCCATAACCTTCTATTAACTCTAAAATATCTTCCATAATTATCTTAATTTTTTTTCTATTCTTTGTATTGACTTTTCAATCTTTGCTATATCTTCTTGTGTTTTGAATATAGCTTGTTGCAATAGTTGTTCTCTTAACATAAATTCTTGTTCTGTCATTATTGGCTCTGGTAATTTCTTAGCTTCTCTAATTTCTGCCTTGAGATTAAACCAACCACCAACTACAGAAGATACTATTAGAATCATAAAGCCAATCATTTTGACATTTATATTAACAGAGCTATTTTCTGATAAAGGTTTCATTACGTTGTTACTACTAAAAATTCTATGTCTATTGCAGCTGTTACTGTTGTTGCCATATTATTTTACTTATTTATAAAGCTGATAATCTATCATTTATTTTTTGTATTAAGGCAGTTTCAGATGTGCCATCATATATTTGTATTTCAAAAATACTACCTTCTAAGTCATTTGCGTCTGTTGCTCTTACCCCCAACGCATCAAGCAAAAATGTACCTGATCTTGTGTTTGTATCAGTCTGCTCTACACCATTAAAAAACACTTTAATTACTCCATCGTTATCTCTAGAAATTACTAAGTTGAATGGTGTTGCATCTAAAATTGAACCTGTATTTAAATCAAAATCCTGAGCTGTACTACCAGCTATTCTTATAGTAATTGTTGTACTGTCTTTGACTCTTATAAAATGACCTGTTGTGGTGTTATCTGCTATAAGCACATCATTATCAAATGGTGCTTCAATACTTGCTCTTATTGCGATAATAAAATCTTCATCTAATTGTATATCAGAAGAACTTTGTAATTTTTGATTACTACCATTAAAAGTAACTGCACCATCACTAGCAGTATATCGAGGGTTTTCAAACTCTACTCCAGACTGTGACATATCAAAATTACCTGTTTGATCTGACCAAGCTGTAACAACTTCTATATCAGAACCTCCTAAACTTTTAAATTTATAAAATGCTTTTATATTAGGATCTGTAAAGGGATTAAATCCTGTTGAAACCTTAGATTTTAAATTATGAGATAAACCTAATTTCATTATGCTGTTGTATCTCCATCTGTTTCTCTATAACCAATGGCTAATCCACTAGTTAATTGAATTGCTGTTATTCTTAAAAAAATAGTAGTTCCTGCTGGTATAGTAGTTTGCAAAAGACTATCACCATCTGCATTAGCTACTGTTATACTTGCTATTTCACTATCTTTAACGAAATGTACTGCATAATAATCTTTACCAGTCTGTTCTGCTGTTGTGAAAATATTGTGACCATTACCTTTACCTAGCATCTCTTTTAATAGTGTGTTGTCTGTATCGTATAAACTCATTGTTTTTTATTTTAAATTATTAATATGTTGTTGTGCATACTTGCAAGTGAAAATATAAATCAGCTCCTTCTCCTTCTCCAACCTCTTTTACAAAAGCAATTAAAAGATCACCTGCTGCAAGACTTGCACCAGTTATCGTTGTTTCATTTATTTGTATCAGTTTTGATGTATTACCTAAACCTTCAAATGAAATCTCATCAACTAAAGATGGATTTAATGAAGCAGTAGCATTAGCTGTTGGTGTAAATTTTGCTATGCCTATATTGTAAGTATTAGTCGAATTCGCACCTACCCAACCATAGATTTTGTAAACAGTAGATGCTTCTACTATAACATGATGAGCACCTGTTTTCATAAGCTGTGTTGGATTTAAGCTAATACTTGTCAAATCAGCAGTGCTTGTGTTTGCACTATATTCATTAGGTGATTGTCCATCAGTCATTTGTTGTGCCCTAAGCCAACTATTTACTACACCAGAAGTGGCATATCCTTTAAATGAATAAGTTTGCTTACCTAAATCAGTATTACTTATCCAAGATAAATCACCACTACTATTTTTAGTAAGTGTTGTAGAATTACTAGCTGTGCTAAAATCTTTAGGCACATGAAGATTTGCATTACTTAAATTTTTATGTTCGTTATTTGCCATCTATATATTTTTAACAATCATCACAAGGACAATAATCTTTCCAACTTGTATATGTTCTTGGATGATAATTTTTTGTGTATATACTATCGTACATTATTATACCATGATTTTTATATGCAAACCCTCTGTTAGGTCTGTTAGATTCATAGGTTGGGTATAAACCATTTTGATCTTCATCTTCTATGTAATCCATCATGTCTTTTAAATATACACTAGCTTTTCTATATGTGTCTTGTTTATATGCATTTAGGTCTGAGGGGTCAACAATAGAAGAGAACTCATCTATATTGTTTACAATACCCATACTAGAACTATTGCTTTGTACTTCATTGATTACCTCAAATCTTACAAACCAACATAATGTTCTTGTAAGAAAGTCGTCCATCAATGTTTGATTAGCAGTAGATAAAGTACCAGCAGGATCATGTTGTATCTTTAACTCTTCGTAAAACTTTTTACCAAGAACAGGTTTTATATGAGCTAACTCTGCAAGTAAGATTGAGTTGCTTGATATGAGTGCAGGGTCTGTATTAGCATTTGTAAAACTATTACTAATTACTTCTGCTGCTGTTACTAAGGTTGCTTTGTTATTTACGTTTGCCATATTATTGTTCTACTGTAACTGATTTTTGTTCTTCTATTTCACCATCTCCATCATCATCTCTCTGTGTTACTATAATCTCTCTATCAGCTATAAACATATCACCTCCTTCAAGTAAAGGAAAGTCCTCATCTAATAATTTTCTTTGCTCATTTATAGTCAACACTTCTTTAACATCTATATCTGTAATATAAGAAATAGGTGGTTCAAAATGTATCATTAGCTCTTCTGGCTTATAATCAAGCTCTTTAAATAATATTGCCCTTATACCATTTAACAACATATCTGATGTGTCTTTAATTACAGTAGTCATACATAAATCATATGCTATTCTAATTTCACTACCTGTGTTGTTCATCTTACCAGAGCTTATTATACCAGATAAAGATGGTTGCCATCTGTGTGCAGTAATAATATTTTGATCAGTAATCTTTTGTAAATCTAACCAGCTACCCTCTTGATCATCTTTTATTATTTGTACATTAGCAGGGGAAGTATCACCATTTTTTACTATAAATAATATCTTACCATTGTTACCTTCACCAACAAATTTCTTTTGTGCTTCCTTAACCATCTTCTTTGCTTCATCCTCTCCCATATCACCACTTATCTCTACTATAGCTGAAGGTTGAAAACCGTTTTGAAATTTAGTATGATTCCATTTACCAATCTCATAATCAACTGCAATGTGTTCTAGTGCAGCTACATAGTCTGGTAATCCATAAAAGTTAAATGTCGGTTCATAATCTTGAAAATGCATTATGAATCTATTACGTTTGACAGTTGGATATAAAGGTATAATTTTTGTTTTTTCTTTATCTGTTTTATACCTTGCCCAGTCTGGATGTATATAAACCTCTTTTTTTGTTTTTGACATCCTTACTGTTGTTGCATCTATGTGATAAAGATTTATACCTCCTTCATACAACACACCTTCTAAATATGCATTACCAAATGTAAAGTAATCGTCTGCTAGTTTTTTGTAGACTTGTCTTAGAGATTCGCCATCAGCATTAACATCTCTTATGTAATCTTTTAGCTTTTCGTTTTTTGTAACAAACTTAGCACCACTTGTAAATATAGTTTTTTGTGCTAGTACACTTCTATGTGTTGATGATTTTCTTTTAAGTTCTGCAAGATATTGTGGAAATAAATTGTTTTGCCCAAAAGGAATGTAATCAGTATATACCCTTTTTAAATCTAAAGGTTCTTCTATATGTTGAGGAGTAGATAAATTAAAAACACCAAACTCGAAAGTATTTGTTTTACTCTTTGCTGATGTTCTTGTTTGACTTTTTACTTTTCTTTGACTCATCTTTTGTTTTAGTGTTTAAAATTTTTTCTATTGCACCTGTCATTCCTAATTCTTCATAAGCGTATGCTAATTCTTCCTGTGTCGCTGTCTCCCAAAAGATTGTAACACCATTTTTTACTGATGCTCCTGTTTTATATTTTGCTTTGTAAGTACCCATAAATGTATATATTTTTAAACTTGGTAATTCTTTTATTTCTTTACAATTACACATAATTTAAATATAGGAAAAACATTTTGTTTTTTACGGTTATACCAACCTAAATTAAATTATTATTCAAATGTTGCAACTGTACCAGTTACTGATACAGCAGTACCATTTACATATGTTCTTGGTAACTCATATTGAGTACAAGTTATAGTGACTGTTACACCATTTTGATCTGCAAAAGCTGCACCAGAACCACCTTCAATACTTGCTACTCTAGCAAATGTTTGTGGTCTTGTACCTGAATGACTAGCCAATGAAATATCTAAATTTTGATCACTACCTGTTAACGTATTGCTTATACCTAAAACTAAATGAGTCGCAGTTCCACCAGCATTTGTAGCTGTAGCAGGATCACCATTACTATCAACCACTATAACCTGTAAAGGTTCGTTTGTTAATTCTTGTAATCTTGTGATTTTAGTAAGATCTGTATTAGGTAACATAAAAGTCAAAGTACACTCATATGTACTAACACCATTCTCACTCGTTCCTGCTATTTGTAAATCAGTAGTTTCAATTTTAGTTTCATAAACACCCCATGTTGAATTAGTCCCACCACTATCAGCTATAGAAGTGATTGTGTGACTTGAACCATCAATTACTAATTTATCAGGACTTCCTGTACTATTCCATTTTCTTATGTACACTCTTTGAATACCACCTACAGCTTGAACGTCTGTGCATCCTATTGCTAAACCTGTTTCTATTGCCATAATTTTTTAATTTAATTGTTATTAATTATTAATTTGAAGTACATTTTAAAGTAGTTGATGGTGTTGCATCAGTGTAAAAACTTAATGTACCTGTATATTCTCTAGGTAATTCAAATTGTCTTGCTGTCATATTAATTGTCAATCCATTCATATCTGTAAAAGCTGTACCAGTACCACCTTCCATGCTCACAAGGTTTAAAA
>VTLG01014399.1_pt1 | contig 33140 bp, 47 predicted proteins | sample 4694571 | NCBI WGS metagenome assembly VTLG01 (sample SAMN12604809, study PRJNA352737) | marine metagenome | biome: ENVO:00000447; feature: ENVO:00000209|ENVO:00000569|ENVO:01000036; material: ENVO:00002151; isolation source: viral sequences binned using virsorter ...
CACCAGCACGGCGGTAGGAGGTGGCTCCCCACGTATTGCGACAGGTGCAGCTACAACAGAGTGGGCTGAACAGTCGTATTCCTCCTTGCGTGGGTATCCTGCCGCCGTGACTTTCCATGAAGGACGTTTATGGTTTGCTGGCACACAAGCACAACCCAATCATCTGTGGGCATCGAAAAGTAATCGATTCTTTAATTTTGATACTGGTGATGGCAATGATGATGATTCGATCGATGTAACTGGTGCAGTCGGTACATTTGATCAGATACGCCATCTGGTATCTAATCGTGACTTGCAAATCTTTGCTAGTGAGTCAGAGTTTTTTATTCCGGCTTTTGCTACAACACCAGTCACTCCTGCAACTGCACAGGTTAGAAGGCAAACGCCATTTGGCTCAAACTTTGTTCGGCCAGAACCCTTGGATGGTGCAACGCTGTATGTGCAGAAAGCTGGCAATGCCGTTAGAGAATATATCTTCAGTGATACTGAAGGTGCCTATGTATCAACTGAACTTTCTGTTCTTTCATCACATTTGATTACAAATCCTTGGCAACAGGCTGTGTCTAAAGGAGCTATGAATAAGCCTGAGAGCTTTGCTTTCTATGTTGGCAGTGATGGTGATCTTACTGTTTTTTATTCTATGAGAGCTGATAAACGACAGGGATGGATGCGTTGGACCACTAATGGCAGCTTCCATTCTATTTGTGCTGTTGGTACGCGTCTCTTTACTGCTTCTGTTCGTAATAATGGAAGCGGTGCAAACAAGTTTTACATTGAAGAGTTTCAAGCTGAGCAACCAATGGATTACTGCAATACCTATTCTGGTAGCTCTGGTGTCTTTTCTGTGAGTTCTAACTTTAGCAATGGCGCTACTGTAAAAGTTGTAAGTGGCACTGATTATCTGGGCGAGTTTACCGTTGCTTCTGGGAATGTTGATGTATCTGCTGTTGATTCTAGTGTTTCATCTGTTTCGATTGGATTTTCTTTTGCACCTACCATGAAAACACTGCCTGTTGATGGGAATGTTCAGAACGGTCCAATGACTGGTAAACCTCGCAGAATCACATCTGTCATTCTTGATCTTGTAGATACATTGTCAGTGTCTGTTGACGGGACTGATTTAATTATACGAAATGTTAACGACGACTTTAGTGTTGCTCGTTCAGCGATTTCTGGCAAAAAAGAATTTTTTGTTCTTGGCTTTGATCGTGATCCAACAGTGACTGTATCTCAATCAGCACCCATGTCGTTGTCGCTTAATGGTCTTGTGATGGAGATGACAATCTAATGGACCCATTTCTGATTGCATTTACTGCTTTTAGCACTGTTCAGCAAATGCGGAATGCTTCTGCTGAAGCGCGTTATCGTGCGCAGCAAGCAAAGATTCAAGGTGAAAATGCCAAACTCATGGGCATTGAGCGGCACAATCAAAGGCTTGATCAACTTTCTGTTGCCCTTTCAACGAACGCTGCTGTCGCTGGTTTTATGAACCGTGATGATCGCAGTATTGATGCTATTAACAGACGCTTAAGAAAAGATGCTGGAACTGATGTAGCACGTAATACAATGAATACTCTTAATGCTGTTGCTGCATCAAACCTTGAAGCTGCTGTTGCTCGTGCGAGAGGTAAAAATCAACAACGACAAATTTTGCTTGATAGTCTCTCTTCTGGATATGTAAATCACCTGCGATTTAAAAATGTAACACCGGGATCAGGGGAAGCATAATGGCTGGTGTAATAAAATCTAAGGGTAACCAAATTTTTACGAGTGGTGTTCGTCAGGTGAATACAGACACTGGCAGCGCCCAAGTTGGTCAGGCTATGCAGCGTGCGAGTAATCGCATCGCTGATCAAATGTATCGTGATGCTGTTGTCGAGCAACAAGAGTTTGGTCGTCAAGCTGCACTGACTGCTCCAATACGAGATGAACAAAACAAACTACAATTTGTAGACGTTACACAAGATATGAGCCGCGTTGCACGGAACGCGGCTCGCCCTATCCTTGAGCGTGATTATGCAAGAGCATTCAAAGTTGATGTTGAAACAGCACTAATAAATGCACGAAGCGAATCAAAAACATCTGAAGAATTTATGGCAAAATCTCAGCAGATTATCTCTGGGTTCCGTGATGCTGTACCAGATGAGTTTCAGTTCTTAACTGATCGTGTAATTAACGACAGCGCAACTGATGTTCAGAATCAGCATTACAATGCAATGCTGCTAACAGAAGCAAGAGAGCAAGAACGTATTCGTCTTGAAAATTTACAAATTCAATATGCGGATCAAGTTGATACTGTTAGAGCGTTAGTACAAAACAATCAATACGGCAGTGCAAATGCAATGCGTGAAGCTATCCTTGCTGATATGCGTGAAACTGGCACTGAAGATGGCCTCACTGATCAATTTATTAAGAGCATTACAGACCTTGTTGATCAGGCCTATTATGGTGAGATTGCATATCGTGAGGTTGATCGTTTACTTAATTTAGGTGATACAGATTCTGTATTTGCTTTAGAGCGTGCTTTTCGTACAGGACAAGCAAATGATGCTATCCCACCTATAGTTGATATTCCATCTAGTTCGATTGATGCAGATGGTAATATTCGTATGGAAATGTTCCCTGCAGTTATCAATCAGGATCAGCTTGATAGCATTGGTAACATTGCAACCCGTCGTGTAATTGCAAATCAAATAAGTGTCTTACATGGGACATGGGCTAAAAAATTATCAGAAAGGGCTGAAGCTGCTGCTGTTCAAAGTCTTATGACAAATATGGCTGACGGCAATAATAACATTACAGGTGACAAAGCAGCAGGCAGACTTGATGCAGGATTTGCTGCTTTTGGTGTCGATACAAGTGTTGAAGGCTGGTCTTCTAATGAAACCGTCTCGGCAATTATGAATAATTCTACTCTCAAATCTATTATGGTAAATGGCAATTTGTTGCCCAAGTCATTCAAAGCTACCCTTGATGGTGTTGCTAATGGTGATATTCAACTGCAAGCAAATAACCTTAAAAATCTCCTTACTTTGTATAATCTTTCTACAAAAGGCATAAGCGAGGCTGGTAATGTGCATCGTCCTAAAGGAATGACAGATGATACATTTATGTTCTTTGAGGCATTGCATGGTTATGCAAACACCTTTGGCGTAGATCGTGTGGCTGATGGTGTAAACTTTTTAAATATGAATACAGGTCGTTTGCCTGAGCTTGAATCTAAGATTCAAATGAGTTTTCGAAAGCCAAATCAATCTGCAAATAATATCATTACTGAATTTATGATCGAAAATTCAGATAAGTTTGATGGGACATTTTTTAGCCAGCCATTAACTCCCGGTTCAATTCGTAGACTTATGCCAGTAGCAATTCGCGCCTTTGGTTCGTTGCCAAAAGATCAAGCTGTTGAGGTTGTTGCTAATGCTTATCAGGCAATGTATGGCGAAACAAATCTGATTCGCTCTCCTGATGGGTTTGAATATAAAAGACACGAATTTGCTCCAGAAACATTTTATGGCAGCCGTGGTCTGACTTACACTGTGTTTCTTGGTAAAGCTAACGACATACTCATGGCAAACACTGGAAATGTAACTGATAAAATTGGTGAAACTCATTTTCTTTGGCCGAGTAATCAATCAACAAATCGTAAAATTACTTGGACTGTTGTTGATACAGAAGGCAACTATGTACGACGGAATGGTTCTAGTATGCCGCTCACAATTAATACAGATCAAATCAATAGGTCTTCAAAGATGAGGGCTGCATTTGAAGATGGACTTGAGGCGAAGATAGCTAGGGCGCGTAATGTGCGATCAGCTGTTATCGAACAAGCTGAGCAATCAATCACTGGCACTGGCAATCAAGCTGAAGATTATCTTGAGCGCAGGGGTATTGTTAATTAATGGGTATTGCTGGTGTCGAAAGCTCTTATGTGCTTCCAAGTGATGTGGGTCCTGTAGAAAATCGTCCCTCAGATGGTGTGAGCTTTGGCGAAGCATTTCGTGCAACCTTTGCATATAACTACAGACCGCTGCTTGATGCTGCAGCAGAGCAAGTAGAGTTTGGCGCTCGTACATATGATCCTATGTTTGATCCGTTCACACAAGAACGTATTGCTGGATATGAAGATCAGTTGAATGAGCTTGCACTTGCAAAAGATGAAGAGCATTTCAGAGCAATCACTGCAAATATTGATCGACGCAGAACTGAAAAAGAAACATTAGCAGAAGCTGGGATATGGTCTGGTGGCATGTGGGTTGCTGCTTTGATTGATCCTATGAATATTGCCTTTGCCATTCCTGTTTGGGGACAACTTGGCTTGATGGCAAAGGGTGGCATGACAGTGAGGCAAGCTGCTGCTGCATCAGCACGAGGCGGCTTTGTTACTGGCTTAGTATCTGAAAGCATACGCGCCCCTTTCGACAGAACAAACACTGCAACAGAAACTGGAATGAACCTTGCCACTATGACAGCGGTAAGCACGATTCTTGGTTCTGTGCCTGCTATGGCTCGTGGCAGCTATAATTCAGTGCGCAAAGGCGCTGCTATGCGCGATGAAATTTTCCAAGGCAAAGGCACACTACCTGAGTCATTTGGTGGACGTACTATTAGCTATGCTTCTAATGAGACTGCACCACCGTCAGTGAGTCCAGCAAGACAGTCACAACTCAAAACGCTTGATGATGAAATTGCTAGAATACAAAAACTTCTTGATGAACCAGAAGCACTTGCAGCGGCATTAGCTGAAGCTCCCATTGAGGGGGCGCGTAATATTCCACTAGATCAATTACGTAAACAACTTGGTCAAGAGCTAGACACACTCAAAAAGCAGCGCGTCACACAAAACAAACAAGCTCAGAAAGAGGCTGGTGGTGGTGATACTCCCGGCGTTTCTATCAAAGGCAAAAAAGTCACTATCGATGAAAAAGCTCTAAGTGAAGAATTTGATAAGCGGCCTTGGGTAAAACCAGAAGTTGAGGGTGCGCGTCCGTTCAAAGAGTCTGATTTTCTCACACCACAAGAATGGTCTGATTTCCAAATCATTCGAGCTACTGTTCGCGATGAAATCAAAATGCCAAAGGGTCGGCCAACCAAATCAACGAAAGTCGCTTACATCAATAATACTAATAAGATTGCTTATGATCGTATGGCGCAAGGCAGTGATTTAGTTGAAACACCATTCACTAGTTCTTTAGCGTTTAGAATGCTTACAACACCCGGTAAACGCATTATGCGTGATGGCACGCCGCTGATGAAGCGTGCATATCACTTACTTGCTGGTGTTGATCAGTTCCGCACACTCAATGTGGAAACAGGCAGAACACAACACCAATCAGTTGCTCGTCGTGCAAAGACGCATGTTGCTCGATCCATTACAACAATCAATGAAATGAAGCAGCTTTGGTCAAAGGACCAGCTTGGTCGAGGTTTAAGTACTGAGGTGTTGGGATATAACACAGATGATCTTGTTGCACGATCTCAGCAAAAACAAACATTCGATACATGGTTTGGTGGAATTGTGGATGCAAAGCTCATGCACTCTGCTGGGCGGCTTGATCTAACTGATCTGTCTCCAGAGAACCAACAAGCTGTGAAGGTGCTTGATAGATTTTTCAAAGACTATCAGATGGACCTGCAAGATTTGAATATGCTCTATGACGGAGCATGGTTCAAACAGCGTGTCGTTGATATGAATGAAAAGATCGCTGCGATTCGTGATGAAAACGCATCGAAGGGTGTTGCTCCAACAGAGAAGCAAGCAGCAGCACTGGAGAGTATGCAAAAACAAGTCGAGTTCTTTGAAGAGCTAATCGAAGCTCGATTTGCAGAGCGATATCAATTCCCGATTTATTATGACAAAGGCAAGATTTTAAGCAGTGAATCGGAAAGACAGCGTCTTGAGCAAATCTTTGCTGATTGGATTAGGAATCATCCGATCAAGAAAATGTATAATGCAGAAACACAGCGTTTTGAGGCTGTGCGCAGTACAAAAACACCAGAAGAAATTGCCAAAGATGCAGTTTCTGCAATTTTAGAAGAAGGTGAACCTATCACAATTATGGATGTTGCTGCTGGTGCACCGAAAGGCAAGCACCTGCGCCATCGTATGATTGATATCCCAGAGCATTTGATTTCTGACTTTATTATCAAAGACCCTCGTGTGTTGCATAGCTATGCGCAACGTGTTGGAAAACGGATGGAGTTTATCCGTAACTTTGGCAATCGTAGTATCGAAGAAATCTTGGATGAATTTGAAGTCGATATGCGTGCTGCCGGATATTCTGAAAAGAAAATACAAGGATTGCGGCAAGACTTTCTTTTCGATTATGAGCGGACGATGGGTGAGTATGTTAAAAGCCCAGATCGATTTGATGCTCAGTTTGGCAAGGCTCTCAAAGAGATTGCTGGCATGTCATACCTTGATGCAGCATCGATTGCGTCAGTTACTGATGTTGGCAATATCATAATGGAGCGTGGCCCCGGCAATCTGTTCCTTGCTCATCGCTCTGAACTTGATAAAGCTCTGATGCAAAAAGCAAAGAATGTTGTTCGTCTTTCTGGTGAAGCAAACGAACTTGCACTCGGAGGCTTTCAGCAAAGATTTATTGCCGACAACATCGAAGGCATTAATCCTAATCTGCAAGAACGTATTTTTAATCCTATTACACGCGCATATTACAATATCCCGGTGCTTGGTAATGGTCTCGGTACGTTGACGTACTGGTTCAAGATGATTGATGGCGTGCATCGCTCCGGTCATTACATGGATGTCTTGATTAAAATGGCCAACAACACAGCTTCAAAAGCTGATGTGCAGTATATGGCTCGTATGGGTTTGAACGAGGACGATGCGCGTATCATTGCATCATATCCGCATGAAAAGGGTGATCGTTACATCTTTGCTAATGTCGATGCTTGGCCGAAATCTACAAAAGCAGAACGAGAGATTCTTCTGAAATGGAATACAGCTATGAATGCTGGTATTGGCAACACCATTCTACACGCTACTTCATATGATAAGCCTCGTGTGATGGATGGCGTTGTATATGTTCGTCATCGTCCGTGGATGAACAAGATTGGTCTTGAGGTCGACACGCGGGCGTCATCAGCATCTATCAAGGTTGCCCGCTTGGAAAGCCAAGCGATGACTATGCCGTTTCAGTTCTTTAACTTTATGCTTGGTGCTACCAATAGAATTACTGCTGGTATGTTCGATCCTATGAAGCGTCATCGTCTTGTTGGCGGCGTTTCTTTAATCGGGCTTGGCTACAGTGTTCTGCATCTCAAACAACTAGGTAATCCGTGGTGGTTTGAAAAGCGTAGTAATACAGAAATCCTTCAGCGTAGTATTGATCAATCTGGTCTTTTTGGCGTTTATGGCGAGCTTGCGTATATAGCAACGCATGTTGCAATTGGCACAGGTGTAATGACTGCTGATGAAGCGCTGTTAAAACCTAAATACAATCCATCTATAGGTGATGTAATCACTGAACCTCTCGGTGCAGCGCCGGGTATGTTGTTTGCTTGGTATCAAGCTGCTGAACAGTTTTTCAATGGAGAAGAAACAGAGGCAGCAGAGCAGTTTGGTTACAACTCACCAACATCTCCATTGATTTCATTTTTGCTTGATTGGTTCGAATAATGTGCGTGGATAGCATATGCGCTGCATGATAGGAGAAAACTATGACGATTAGCCTTTCAGATAATGATCCGCGTATCAGTTACACTGTTTCTCAAGGTGTGACGCAAACTACGTTTACTGTTCCGTTTGAGTTCTTCGATCTCGATGATCTCAATGTGTTTGTTGATGGCACCCAGAAAACAAAGACTACGCACTATACTCTTGCTAGTGGTGGTAGCGGTGCTACTGGCTCTATCACTATGTCTGTTACTGGTGCCACTGGCGGTAGCACGGTGGTTATCACGAGGGCAATTGATCACGAACGTACAACGGATTTCCAAACATCTGGTCCATTCAATATTGCATCCCTTAATACAGAGTTGGACCGCTTCACTGCTATCGCTGCTGATCTTCAAGATGGCATTGATCGTTCTTTGCGTCTTACTGATTTTGACACAGATGTAAGTTTAACCTTACCAGATTTAAACACTCGTAAGGGTAAAACACTTGCTTTCAATGCTTCATCGGGTGCTGTAGAAGCTGGTCCAAGTATATCTGATGTTCAAACTGTATCTGCAACAGCCGCAGATATTGCTGCTCTAGCAGATATTGAGGATGGCACTATTGCAACAGATGCAATATCTGGTCTTGCTGCAATAAAAGCAAACGTCACTACAGTTGCAGGAATTGCCTCAAATGTAACAACAGTAGCTGGTAACACATCCAACATTAATGCAGTAGCTGCTGATGCTTCTGACATTGGCACCGTTGCATCTAACATTTCTTCAGTAAATACTAACGCTTCAAACATCAGTGCAATACAAGGTGCAGCAGCAAATGCTGCAACAGCAAGTACAAAAGCTACAGAAGCGGCAGCAAGTGCTGCAACAGCGTCTACTCAAGCGTCAAATGCGTCTACAAGCGCAGCAACATCAACGACTCAAGCTACAAATAGTGCGAACTCAGCAACAGCTGCGGCCAGCAGTGCGACAGCAGCTGCTTCATCTGCTTCATCTGCGGCATCGTCACAAAGTGCTGCCGCATCATCAGCTACGGCTGCGGCGGCAAGCCAAACTGCTGCGGCGGCTAGTGCTGCATCTGCGGCCACAGCATTTGATAATTTTGATGATACCTACCTCGGCAGCAAAACCAGCAATCCATCACAGGACAATGACGGAAACGCCCTAGTTTCTGGCGCATTATATTTTAATAGTTCAGCAAATGAGATGCGAGTTTATGATGGAGCAAACTGGATTGCTGCTACGTCAGCTGGCAATGTGTCGCTAATCCTCTATGAATACAACGCAACGGCTAACCAGACCACATTCTCTGGCTCTGATACCAACAGCGCCACGCTGTCCTATACCGTCGATAATCTTCAGGTGGTCGTGAACGGTATCGTCCTCGATCCCTCTGACTTCACCGCAACCAACGGCACTAGCGTTGTCCTGGCCTCTGGTGCGGCGGCCGGCGATGTCGTCAACATTTATGCGTTCAAGTCATTTACCACTGCTGACATGGTGAGCAAGACTGCTGGCGGCACATTTTCTGGTGCGGTTGGATTTAGTGGTGGAATTACTGGTGATGTGCCCATAACAGGACATGCTTCTATAGGTGTAAATGCCGTCAACTCTGCCCGTGCTTTGACTGTGGCTGGTGCTACTGATGGCTCGAGCAGCACAATCTTACAGCTTTATAATTCAAGTCTATCCAGCAAGTTTTCTGTCAGAGATGATGGATTTGTTGATGTCGCCGGTACTATGACCATTACCACTGACGACAACACCACACAGCTGACCCTCAAATCAACAGATGCTGACAATAATATCGGCCCCCAGCTTGACTTGCGACGCGACAGCGGTTCACCAGCAGACAGCGATGTTCTTGGTCGAGTGCGTTGGCTGACGGATGATGATGCGGGTAACTTGGTAGAAAGCGCGATACTTCAAAGTAACTTGGAGGATGCTTCTCAAGGTGCAGTAGACACGCAGCTTCAGATCACAACATCTGTTGCAAGCACAATGCGTAATCGTATGAAGATTACAAGTAGTGAAGTCGTATTTAATGAAGACAGCATTGATAGTGACTTCCGTGTTGAGGGCAACGGCAATGCTAACGCCTTGGTCGTTCATGGAGCGGATGACTTTGTTGGTATAGGACTTGGCACACCTAAGAAAAGATTGCACATACAAGATACAACTTCTGATGGCATGATTATTCTTGACCGTGCTGATACTTCAGCAGACCACCAGATTTGTTTTGCACATAACTATGGCAACAGTAATCAATCCGGCGGCAACTATTACGCAATCGGTGTTGATGATTCTGAAAACAGATTAGTATTTGCATTTGATGCAAACTCACAAGCTAGTCTGTCTGCTGATGCTAAAGCGGTTTTGAACAGCGACGGTGGATTTCTTGTTGGTACTACTGATGCCTCAATGACTGGACTGCCTGACGCTAGGCTGCGTTCTCACGCAAACGGTAAGACCGGCCTAATCGTTTCTGAAGTCTTCCAGAGTGAATATGGCATTGTTGTGCAGGCTTCCAGTAATACCGGCAACAGGTTCGGTATGTTGTTTCTCAACGGTGGCTTGGGAACGGCTGGCTCAATTACATTCTCATCAACTGCGGTCGCTTTCAACTCATCAAGTGATTATAGGCTAAAAGAAAATGTTGCCGACATGACCGGCGCAATCGATCGTGTAAAGGCGCTCGCACCAAAACGGTTTAACTTTATTGTAGATGCCGACACAACGGTTGACGGCTTCCTTGCCCACGAAGTACAGGTGGTTGTGCCTGAATCTGTCACTGGAACTAAAGACGAAACTCGTGAAATTACTAATGCTGTGTTGTCATCAGACGGTGGTTTGATTGCTGAAGATGTGACAGAAGCTAAATGGACCGCTGGGAAGTTGGCTACAGAAGAAGATGGCAAAACTATTCCTGCAATCTATCCATCAGACAGCATTTGGTCTGCAAAGCACACTGAACCTGTAATGCAAGGCATCGACCAAGCAAAGCTAGTGCCGCTGCTAACAGGCGCACTGCAAGAAGCAGTAGCAAAAATCGAAGCCCTTGAGGCAAGAGTTGCAGCATTGGAGGCAGGATCATGAGCAGAGCTAGAGATATCGCTGACGGCAAGTTTGCTAATGACTTTACCGTCGATACCAACACACTCAAAGTAGATAGCACAAACAACAAAGTTTCAGTTGGAACTGGCACGGCTGTAGGAACATTAACAACAGAGTGTGCAGCTGGTGACAGCAACTTTGCGCTAACTGCATATCACCCTACTAGTACATCCGCACGAAACATTGCTAAATTTCAATCAAACGTCGGTAGCACTCAAGCTGATGTAGTTACTATTGGCTGTGATGGTGGCATAGAGGCAGTCGGCGAAATTACAACTACAAACGCATTGTCGCAAAGCTCCAACAATATTCGCACAGTCATCGGTAATGACGGTGGCTCTGCTACTTTTGGCACATCAACAAACCATCAAGTCAAATTTTTTACGAACAATAACCATGTGGCGACCCTTACTACGGGTGGATTTTTAACCTTGCCAGCAGGCTCGGTAGTAAGCCCACACGTTTCATCATCTACAGCGGGTATATCTCTTGCTCCAGAAGGTTCAATTCGTGCTACTGCTGTTGGCACTCAAGTCTTTGAAATAAATAGAATAGGCGATGGTCAAATAGGCAGATTTAGAGAGGGTGGTTCAGAAGAAGGAAATATTTCTGTATCTGGAACAACAGTATCTTACAACGGTGGACACCTGTCTCGTTACTCACAATTTACTGACGGCAATCGCATTGACGGTTTAGTCAAAGGCACAGTGATGACCAACCTCGACCAGATGGCGAAGTGGCATCACGAGGCAAAAGCAGCCACCCTCTATGAAGATGGTGACGAAATACCTGAAGGCAAAAAGGTGGGTGACGAAAAAACACCAGCCGTTGCAGCTTATGACGAAGACAACGAGCAGCTTAACTGTATGGCCGTGTCGTCTGTCGAGGGTGACATCAATGTTGCTGGCGTATTCGTCAACTGGGACGATGATGATGAGTATTTTACCGCAGACATGAACATCGCTATGACCGGCGACATGGTCATCCGCATCGCACAAGACACAACAGTAGCACGAGGCGACTTGTTGATGTCAGCCGGTGACGGCACAGCTAAGCCGCAGGACGATGACATTGTTCGCAGCAAGACGATTGCGAAGGTCACATCAATCACTAAGTCACATACATATGACGATGGCTCGTATCTTGTGCCATGCGTTCTGATGGCTTGTTAAAGTTCATGAATGATTCATGTTTTTTTGTTGTTTGTTTATGTAGGGATTGGTGAGGATAAGCGGCTCACTAGCAATGATATGTATTTTCGCGATGTCGATGACTGCGTGTACTTTGCCCAGAGACTGCACAAACAAGGCCACAACATCACTGCTTATTGTTTGCCGAAGTTGGTAGATAAAGATGTAAGGACTTATTAATGCTTGCTGAACTTGCCGCAGCCAATGCAGCTTTTGCAGTTATCAAGCAAGCAGTCTCAAATGGAAAAGAGATAGCTGCTGCTGGCAATGCTATTGCAGAGTTTGTTGGTGCTAAAGAAAAGCTGCAATCTAAGGCTGCAAAAAAGGGTAATGGGTCTGATCTTGAAGAGTTTATGGCTCTAGAACAGATTCGTGAAAAAGAAGAAGAACTCAAACAAATGATGATTATCCTAGGCCGTCCCGGTCTTTGGAATGATTGGCAGCGTTTCCAAGCAAAAGCTAGAGTGGCTAGGCGCGAAGCAGAGATTGCCTCTGCTCGTCGGCGTAAAAAGATTGTCGAATGGACAATCATTTCTATTTTCTTGTTGTGTTGCTTAGCTGTTATTGGTGCTTTGGTTACGTTGATACTGCACCATCAAGGGAGATTGTAATGGATTTGACAATGGAAAGGTTCCTTGCGTGGAAGATACTACCTCGCTTCATGATGTTTGTTATGACATTCATGTATATCCGTGTGATTGAATGGTTTATTTCGTTGCCGCCTGATGCGATGACTTCACAGGCCACAGCCTTAACTGCTACGGTCACTGGTGCGATGACGGGGGCTTTTGCCGTTTGGTTAGGAAGCGAGAAATGATACAGGCATTGATACCGATTGTTGGAGAGTTAGCTGGTGGGTGGCTAAAAGGTAAGGCAGCGGAGAAGGCAGCACAGAGTCAGGTGAAGGTTGCACGAGCCGAAGCCGAGGCCGAGGTGATGCGTGTCGCAGCTACGCACGAGGCGGGTTGGGAGCGTGTCATGGCTGAAGCCAGCAAAGATAGCTGGAAGGACGAGGCATGGACTATATTATTTATAGTGATCATTGCGATGTGTTTCATACCGCCGTTGCAGCCATTTGTGGAGCGTGGCTTTACTGCGCTGGAAGCCACGCCGAGTTGGTTTCAATGGGCGATGTACGCTTCAATAGCAGCCAGCTTTGGTCTTCGCGGATTGAAAGGATTGAAGAAGTGAACATTGAAAAACTAATTACTGCGTTGGAAGTTGATGAAGGTTGTAAGTTTGAAATTTATAACGATCATCTTGGTTACGCTACGTTTGGAATCGGGCATCTCGTTACCAAAGACGATCCTGAGTTTGGTCAGCCGCTAGGCACGCCAGTGTCAGAGGAGCGCGTTCGTGAGGTATTCGAGAAGGACGTTGATCGCGTCAGGCTAGATTGCTTGAAGCTCTACCCTGACTTCAACGACCTTCCCGAAGATGCTCAGCTTGTCATCGCCAACATGATGTTCAATATGGGGCTACCGCGTCTTTCTAAATTCAAAAAGATGAAAGCTGCGGTAGATGACAGGGATTGGGAATCAGCCGCTAATGAGATGGAATCGAGTCGTTGGTATCGACAGGTTCCGAACCGTGCAGAGCGTCTGATAGAGAAGATGCGACTCCTCGCCGTTCCTGTATAAGCATATTCATTGCTGCCTCTTGAAAGCGAATAGCCATTGCTTGCATTTGAGAAGGCGTCATTGGCACATCATATACTTTGCCAGAAACACTGACCTTGAGTCCGTCATCTCTTGGTATGACTAAGACTACTGGTTGATTGTCACGAATCATTGTGCGCTGAACCCCCTTACAAAAGGAATTGTATCTACAAATACAACGTCATCAGCAAACGCATCGTCAGGTAAACTCTCACCTATTTTCTTCCATGCTTCTTTGTTTCTTTCTCTAATAACACGGTCATTGACGCCGTGGTTTGTGCCTTCAATGGCACCATCGACGAGGTGTCGGTTTACGTACTGCGCATATGGCATACTACTCTCCAATCAGAATGAAAGTTGCTACAAGGCCAACGAGTATAACTAAGGCAGCTCGTTGCCGAAAGCGTGATCGCCGCCGCACTCGCTTTGTAGGGAGCAGTGCGGCGGCGTACAGCCTAGAACGGGATGTCATCGGCCGGAAGCGGGGTGGCTTCAGTTTGGTGGACTGCTGGCTGTTCTTTTGCCATGCGGTCTGACAGACGAAGTTGCATGTATTTTGTGCCATCGTCTTTTTCTGCTTTCCAAGCAGCGACTCGCCGACCTTTCCATGGGCCAGTGAAGTGCGGTGCATTGGGCTTCTCCGACTCATTGTCGAACAAGGTGCCTACCTTCTGATACAAGTCGAAGATGACTCGCCCATCAGGCAGCATTGATTTGACAACGGCAACGCGCGAGTCCTCGCCGTTCTCATTGATTGGACCAGACAGAATCATCTGCTGGTTTTCGCGGGGCGGGAATGCCGCCCCACGATCCGTGTCGTCATACTGACTCAAGCAACCCTCCATACACGGTAAAAGGTCTGACCATTCTCTTTGATCTTACGGCGTGACAGCTTACCCGACACACCACCAAATCCAAAAGCCCTTACAGCGCCATCAATGCGCTGGCAGTCTTCTTCCGTATCAACTTCGATACAGTCTCCAACCTTCCAATCAGAAAGCCAAGCATACTTCTTGGTTCCCTTGGTATTCATTGGCTTGGGACGCGGGGGGATAGCGATATTAGACTTGAATATAGGCATGTTACCAACCTCCATCGTTGTTTGTTGCCTTGTTGCCGAACTCGACGACTTCTTCTACTTTTGGCTTAGTGGCAGCATTTGCATCGTCGTCTTCGGATGGGATGCCAAGCGCAGCTTGTAAACCGTAACGCTTAGCATAGGTGATGCCCGAACCCATTTGCTGGGGATTACTCTTATCCTTAGCTTTGATCAGGGTACGAGCTTCGAGACGTTCACCGCTTTCGTGAATGATCCATGTTTTCACGTATTCGATGACGCCACCCTCAATGACTGTGAAGTCAGTCAGTTGAGTAAAGGTAATGCCAAACTCTGTAGCAGTTTCAGCTACAGCAATGACCTCTTCCAGCGTTGAATAGCTACTACGGAAGTGAGGATTGCTGCCGCCTCTTGATGCAGAGGGCAAAGTCTTGTGCCAAGCAACAAGTGCTTGCTCAAGATGTTGTATCTTCGGATCACTTTTCGCTTTAGGCGACGAATCCTTTGGGGTAGGTTTAGTCATCAAACTGACCTCCAATCTGTTTGAACACTGGCCGGGGATGTGGCAGCGTCCTCGGCCATTTTATATTCCATCCATGTGGCCTTGCCGTTGGTTGTTGAAACGGACTCGATGTCCCAGCCCTGATCTCGCAGATCATAGATACGAGCCGCGAGTCTCATGCAGCCATAGTCTTGTAGAGCAGACAGCGGACTGATTCGTTTGCCATCTCTCAAGGCTGCTAGGATTTGTTGGTTCTGCGTCACACTACACCTCCTTTTTGGCTGTGATGCGTACACCTGACTTGGTGCGTTTTACGGACAGTATGTCCGATATAAGCTCACGCTCGTCTTCACCGAGCATGGCTTTGAGATCAGCCTTGGCTGATTCGTGGACCTTATGCGCGTCCTTCGTTTCAATGAAGGTGTGGGCGCGATCCATAAACTGGTTGTCGCTGTTCATGTCACGGCTGATCATGTCATCAATCGGGATGTGCTTGATACCGGGCTGCATGACAGGATAGTGCGGAAGTTGTGGCTGCTGATCGGTGTTGACGAAATGCCAGAACTCTTTGAGCGGCGTCTGCATTGCTTCAATGTATGCAGTGTCACGCTGAACCTTGCACATCTTCCAATCGCGGTTACCAAAGATGTTGGCGAAATACATATACTCGCAATCAGCAACCCACATGTAGAACTGAAGCTGCGGCATATATTTCTGAAGCTGGTTGTCAAGGGTGTTGCGTTCGTGAGTATGCTTGCACTCTGCGCCAACGCCATTGCCAGCAAGATCACGACGATACCCATCAAGCGTTGCCTTGAGCGGCACGCCTTCCCACCAGTTTGCAACAACATGCTGCCGATCCATTGGCAGTGTTGCGTCTTCAACCAGTGACATGTTGAACTCTTCGGTGGCGATGCCAAGCTGTACCGGGAAAACATTTGACAGATCATCAGGCACTGCACGACCTGTTTTGATTTGCCAAAGATACTCCCAATCTCCGTTCATGATAGTCATCATGTCAGAGCCGCCAATAAATCCAGTGCGTTCCATTACGACCTCCAATCGTTGGAATATATTTAGTGCATCTATGCACCTAGGTCAAGTGCGAAAGACATTCTTTCATCTTCAATCGTGGACGTACAATCCACGAGTACTCTTTGTAGAAATCAGAAAAGGCTGGCCACCATTTGTGATGCCGGGTCACAACCTTCAATGTGTAGTTGAAGCAGTCGGCAGGCCAATCCTGCATTTGACTAGCATACAGTTTGCAACGCATTGCACAGTCCTCTGCTGTGTCGCCGGGACTTTTAGTCATTAGCATCATCGATGTCAGCAATGCTTTCTCCATATCAGCAACAGGCAAAGGAACCATAGCCATCTCAATCATACGACGACAATCATCAAGGTTGACGTCACGAGCCAAGGTTGGTTTGAATTTTTTTACTTCGTAGTTTGATGTGAACTCAGGTTCCAGTGAGACTCCGTGCTGCGCGAGAGAAGAAAGAAGATTGAGATTGGTGCCGGATGGATTTCGATCTGGCTGGGATAATACTTCCAAAGCTCCTTGGGCTTCTTTCTGGGTCAATACGATTGCACCAGAGCTTGTAGCCTGCGTCCCAATCTGTGAGCTTTTTGCCGTGGGCTTGGTTCCAGCTACGGAACCGATTTTCTTCATAGTCATGGTCGACCTCCAACTTGAGTTTAGCATTGATGGAGTTGCGTAACTCCTTTGATGCTGACCACTCATCAGGTATTGTATGTTTTGTATTGCTTACTGACAGCTTAGTGTCTCTGTCTGAGACTACTTCATCTCGCTGTGAGACACGTAGGGTGTATCGCGTTGAGACACCTTTCGATGTTTCACGTGAAACAAATCCGTTTTGTTCAAGCCAATTCAACTTCCTACACACGGTGGCGTTAGAAAGGTGCGTGACTTCACAAATTTTTGCTAGGCTGGGGAAGCACTGATTGTTTTGATTTGCAAAACGAGCGAGTGCGATGAGAATGAGTTTGGCAATTGCATCGCCAACATCATGGTTGATGACATCATCAACAAGTTTGTATGCCATTTCACTTGGACCTCCATATCTTTTCAACGACATGATCTGGCAGGATCAATACCCACTTGGGGTCGGTGCCGTTGCCTCTCTTATATATAGCAGCATCTCTACGGTCGAGTACAGTAAAGGGTGAAGGAAACGTACCTTTTCTGTACTTTACTTCAGTGATGAGTTCGATGCCGTTGATTGTGAGGACTATGTCTCCTCGATACTCGCCGCCCAAGCTGCCAGAGAGCGGCTGCTTTTTGGCTTTGATCTTCCACGTTTTGAATAGTTTGATGAACCAGTTTTCGTGGTAGTTTCCTTTAGCGCGAGCGCGGCTTGCCATGACTCTTTCTCGTAACAGTTCAGACAGATATTGTACGATCCTCCGCTGTGCTTGAGCGGACAGACATAGTAATGGGTTCGCGTTCCACAGGCATCGCAGTTCTTTGCTTTACCTACGCGGTCGTACTTGGATTTCACAATCAAGAGCCTCCAGCCAGCATAAGAACATGAAGCCTGATGGCAGTCGTTTGTACTGTTCCCATTTGTGTATGAGAGAAGCAGCGCAGCCGATCTTGTGGGCTAGTGCTTCTTGCGACAGAGAGTGTGCGTGACGTGCCTCGACAAGACACTCGACGGTACGTAGCCAGTTAGGGTCGATGCTGACTGGCTGTCTGAGATGCGTGAATTTTGTTGATTGCATCGAGGACTTTCAACGCTGTGTCGTATCTCATGTCGTCACGTTTTTTAGCACGATAGTACGTGCTGCCGGGTATGTTGGCCCATGAAAAAGCAGCACGTAAATCCACATCTCTTTGATAAGAAAGAGTTTTTAGTTGTGCAAAGTAACTATCCATGCACACAGTATTCACAAAGGATGCAGATATGCAAGTGCGTCACAATCACCTTGGCAATTCTTCAACTTCATACAATTCTGTTTCAAGAATTTCAAAGTCAAATTTCTTGCCAATCAAAGAGCGAAGTTCATCGCAAGCAACAACCCTTGCTGACGCATCATTGATATCAACGACATCAATGAAAGCGTTGATGTTGATATTGATTTTGTACAGACGATCACGCAAAACGGTAGTCATCACGGGTCTCCCATTCATCTACATCAGTCATTTGTTGAAGAAAGATTGGATATCTTGCACGTTGCTCGATGTTTGAATCTACACCAGCAGCAGAAATATACGCATGTTCCTCTCGTATGCGTGGATACTTTGAATGTGAACATTTGCTGGTGTCATATTCGTTGACTGACACTTTTAGTTTGCCACCGTTTGCATCTTCAAAGGTAAACAGAACAGTAGTGAAGTCTGAATGAACGATACGTTGAACGGTCATTCCATTTGGTTTGCATGTAATGCTGAGATTCATCGTGACCTCCAAGTCAGAAAGTGGTGAAGAACTGGCAGGTTCTTCACTGATTTTGGGGATGGGGGTCAGCCTCAAAAGGAAGGGAAAAGACTGACCCCCTGCAGATGATAACCATACTCGCCATAATAACTGTGAAGCGTTCCAAAACGGCAACGTACGTTATGCCAAAACGGTCTGCTTCTCAGCCGGGAGACACGAGCTTAACGGTTCCAAACCAGAAACACACACAAAGAATCTGGGACCGCTGGATATCTGACGATCGGCATCTGCTGGTGCCGCTCAAGGAATTGTCTCCCTACAGACAAAGTACCTTGTTGTTCCATGTGTTTGAACGCAACGCTTTTGTAACTGCATTAGCGCGAGTGCGTTCTACATTGTAAGGCTTGGACGCATCAGGATGTGATGCCCAATGAGTCATCGCATTGTATGCAGCCCAAGCAGTGTTGCCGAGAGTCTGACGCTCTTCATGATATTGTTTCATCAGAGCATCCAGTTGTTTCATGTTGTACCGCTCCCAGCTTGAGTTGCTTGGATACTGACACAGTTCTTCTTTGAAGAAGTACTCGACATCATCCAAGAACACTGAGCAGTTTGCCCACTGACTCCAGACATCTTTCTGATTGAAAAAGATATCAAGAGACTTCGATAGCTTGGTTGCTTCTTGCTCTGTGTTGATACTGGAACTGTGTTTGCGGAAAGTGCGTGCAACAGAATGTGGAGTAGAGCAGCCATTCATACAGAACAAACGACGTCCGTCACCACTGATCTGGATAGACCATTGACCGTTGTACGAGTTCCAGAAGTTGATGTCGAAGCGAATGTAGTCACCAACAACAGGCTGGATAGTGATGTCGTTGAAGCTGATGGTGCCTTTGAGCAGCGCACCATTCTCGTAGACATCGACAGTCATAGTCCGGTCTCGACTCAGATTGGCTTTGACGACAGCTTCTTCTACCGTGTCAACGACCTGACTGTGGGTAGTGATTCTGTATTTGGAACCGTGGACACCGAGCACGTCATGTGTATCTGGCCGTATGAGGGCGCGGGACATGTTCTCGGGTACGTTGATGTTGTGTCCATCCTTTGTAAGACATGAGAGTGGAACGAGTTCGACGGGGAAGTCGAAGTCGTTGAGAGTTGTTGTTCCATCCATAATCTGACCTCCTGTGTGAGTTGGATGTAGTCCTTGCGAAAGTCTGCGTTGGTTTCGTATTCACCAATCGCACGTTTCACACCGTGTATTACCGTGGTGTGATCCCGGTTCAATACTCTAGCAATGCCAGAGTATGACAGTTGGCAATAATCATGAGCAATCAGATATACCAACATTCTGTTGTACATCGCTTCCTTGTGGCGACGTGGTGCGAGGATGCTGTTAGCTTGGCATTTACGTAGTTCGCAAACACCAAGTACAATCTGTGCAATCAGTCTGCCTTGATCGATCATATCGGACACCTTGATTCGATTTCATCTTGTTCGCGGTTGAAGCATTCGCATTCACCGTTAGTTACATCCGCGTAATCACAGTCATTGTTACAATCAACGTAGTCTCCAGAGTTGTACACTCCGACACTTTTGATTGCGTTTACAATCTCACGCATCAGCTTTTGGCGCAGAAGTACTTCTTCAATCTCAAGTGGCTGTTGCTTAGCCAAAGCATCAAGCTCATCCATCTGTCTGTTCAACACAGACATGATAGCTTTGAGTTTCAGTTCGAGATGTTCTTCTCGTGATCTCATCATCAATCCTCCATGACAAACGCAACGTAGATGAGCGTTGCTAGTGATGTCAGCACAACAATGGCTGACAGAATCAACATGAATCCAATGAAGAAGTTGCCAGACGTGGCAATCAATCCAAGTGTAGAGACCATGAAGATCAATGAACTCAATGCAAACGTGAAGCATATGGTATCGAGGGCAGACATGAAGTCACTCCTTTTTGAAAACGAAATGAATTTGGCCAAAGATTTGCCAGCCAAGAAGCGGGTCACCCCCCGGGTTGCAAGTTCTTGGTGAGGCACAATGGTTGTCTTGTGGCACTTGCAGGGTGGGGTTCGGGGGTGCGCAGCAGGGCCGACTTGCTTGTGTGCGCAACCCCGTTAGAGGTCACGCACAAGCTCGATACCAGCCATGCTGCCGATGTCGCAACGTATTGAGGCACGTTGGTAACCGATCGGGATGTCGAAACAAGCACCACCAAGTCTGAAAGAGAAGCGGTGTTGTTCGAGCGTTTTGCAAAGGGCAAGGTGTATGCTTGCAAAGTCCCAATGTAAGCCAAGGGATTGTGACATGGCGTACAAGGTTTTTGCCATTTCGGCACGGTGTGTGAATGAGATTCCAAGTGACGAGGTGTTGAACATTGTAGTCTCCTTGCAAAGAAAAAGCCCCGATGCCGAAGCACCGAGGCTGTTGGAAGTTAAGATGCAAGTACCTTGGCGATGTCAGCCATGGTTGCACCCACATCTGAGCGGCCCGTGCGCTTGGGCTTTGGAACCCACTTCTCACCTGTTGTGGCGAGGTAGGCCGCCTTGGCAGCATCGAGGTCTTCATTGAGATCGACAAGCTCAACGGCACCAAGGTTGAACAAGTCCCACTTGCGTGCAAGCTGAATCGAGATAACCTCGGAAGGATTGTCACTGTCTGTTGACTCACCTTTCGTCGGCATCAAAGCAGCCATCTCAACCTTGAGGTTACGCTGTTGGTTCTCCTTGAACTCGATGTCACGCGAAATCGCATAACAGAAACCAGCAGCTTTGTTTTCTTGACGCCAATCATTGTCGTAAGAGTTGATGATCACAAGGTAAGCGTTTGTGAGAATGTCCAGTCGTGTTGCGTCTTTCTTAGTCATGTTTGCCTCCTAGGCTCTGGTTGCGGCATCTGCCGTATGGTTCCCTCGTGATCGCATCCCGCAGCCCCGTGGGGACCGCCCTCCGCGTGGCGCGCGGAGACGCGGTCCTTTTGTCTCGGTCCAATAGGCGTCGCACTGTAAAACATCCCCGACCGCGCCAAGCAGACGCGGACGCACCGCGGACGCCCTGCGGAGCGCGGTCGTCGCACGCAGTTGAATTAGCCGGTTGATCGAGACAAAAGCGAGGAGATGTGATCCGATCGGGAACCTAGGCAGATGGCGTGAGCAGAGTCTGGGAGGCTTACGCATGACTTAGAAAGCGCAATGCGACGCCCGGACATTCTCACAAATGCTTACCGTTTTTAGCAGTTTTTGACGGTAATGATTGTAAGTAGTAGTCAAGCGGTAGCGCAGACACATTAAGCCGTCTGCAAAGACCCTGCGGAGCAAGAGAGCGCGGTGGAACGTCCGGCATTGTGTACACGGGAGCTTCTGGCAACTTTAGCAAATGCAAGAAGATCAGGGTTGCCAGAAGCGTTGTTTGTGAGTGCGCGTGATGTTGCAGTACACAATGGCGCAACGGCCACTCAGCGCGACGCAAAGCAAAACAAGTAAATGTAGATGGCCTTCTTGTACGTTGACAGGCGGTTTTGGCGTATGTAAACGTGGGGGGGATCAAGGGGGGGCTGAAGCCTTGACTGACGTAGCAACCCGAAAGCTGACAGATAAACAGACCGCGCTGGTAGATACGCTCGTAGCAACGGGATGTAGCATCACAGAAGCAGCGCACGCGGCTGGGTACGCCAAGGGCGAAGCCGGGAGAGTGACAGCTAGCAAGGCTTTGAAGCTGCCACACGTACAACAGTATATGATGCAGAGAGTATCTGAAACGATAGGACTGAATGCTACGACAGCGGCTGCAAAGGTAATGCAGTTGGCGCAGGGTGCACGTTCAGAGTACGTCCAGCTGGAGGCAAGCAAGGACATCCTTGACAGGGCTGGCTTCAAGAGTCCGGACAGGTTGATGCACCTCCATGCAGGTGAGATATCTGTGTCGATCGATCTAAGCTAGGGCCGAGTGTAGATAGAGGGGGTGGGGGGCAAAAGTAGGCGGCAGGCATACTGCAATGGACCTATACAAACATTCATGCTAAAAAAGGCTTGTTGCACATATGCACTGGGAGGTTGCTATGACAGAGCAAGTCAATTACTGGTTTCTTTACTGCGTCGATGTCATCCTGTGGATGGAAGCGGTATCAGGCATAAGTTATGAAGCATGGAACTTGATCCTGTTTGTTTTCTTACAGCCTGCATTGATTCTGTTGTTTCTTGGCTTATGGGTACGTGCGCGATTTGTGCGTTGATATTTCATGAGCTATGCGATGAAGATGCGACATGCGCGATTATCAAAAAGTTTTTCTGCAAGCAGCATTCAACTCATTGCTCCCTGAGTTTTTAGACTCAGACAGGTTGACTGCTGAAAGCATATCGCCAGAGCTTCTTGCTGTTATGCGCAAGATTGGTGATCACTACTACAAAGACGATGCAACAACTGCTGCGCATATTCGAAAGTATCAGGCGGCGGGGAAGGATCGTGAGGTTCGTGCGTTACGCGCAAACCAACTTGATTATCGTCTGGTCAACGATTTTTTTGGCACGCCGAGCTTTTTCAAAAATTTTAGAGATCAAGGGTTTTCAACAGACCTAAAGATGATGCTCGGCACGTTTGTTATTAAGCGTGATGCTGGTGGATATCGTATTACTGATAAGTATGACTTCTCAAGTAATCCTAGCTTTGTGACAGAGTATCTCGATGAGATAGGCGAGGTGATGCAGGATCAAGGCAATGACGTTGATTTTGTCACACAGTTCAAAGCTGCGGTACGCAAGTCTAGCATGAATGAGGGTAAGGGCATGATGGGTAGGATGTATCCATTTTTGCGTGTCCTTGGGAATCAATTTGCTCCAGATACAGTATCGCCTGAAGAGGGTGGTGCAAAATATGTGGACATCTATATACCTCCTGAAGATGTAGTAGAAGTAGATCGTCCAACACCTCGTCCTACATGGTTTGAGGATGATAACGTCGCGCCAGTGTTTCCTGCTACAGCAATGGATGAGGAGCGCAAGAGCTTGTTAGATAAAGCTCTGGATGCCCTCTTTCCTCCTGCACAGGCAATGTTTGCTACTGAAGAAACTATGAGAGACTTGAAACGCAAGCCTGTTTCTATGCCTCAATCAAAACCAACAAAAAGGCAAAGGCTGATTGATTCGATCGAACCAGATGAAGACACTGTAGCTGTTGAGGCGAGAAGACTTGGCTAGAAAACCCAAAACTCCAGCTTGGACTCGCAAGGCAGGTAAAAATCCCAAGGGTGGCCTCAATGCAAAAGGACGTGCATCTTACAAAAAGGGTACGCTGCGTCCTCCAGTTAGATCGGGAGATAACCCACGTCGTGCAAGTTTTCTTGCCAGAATGGGCGGGATGCCCGGGCCGGAGCGTGACTCCAAAGGGCGTCCCACTCGTTTGCTTCTTTCGCTACGTGCGTGGGGAGCTTCATCGAAGGCTGATGCAAAGCGTAAGGCAGCAGCCATTTCTAAGCGTAACAAAGCAAAGAAGAAGAGGAGAAAAGCCTAATGCCTATGGGTCCCGGAACTTATGGTTCAAAGCGTGGTCGTCCTAAGAAAGCAGCAGCTAAGAAGGCTGGCGGTCTTACGGCAAAACAGAAGACACTTCCTAAGTCTCTTCAAATGAGAATTATGAAAGCGAAGAAAAAGTAATGTGTGTTGGCTCTCCTGAACCTAAAGAAGATGCAGTCAAAGATTCGTCGGACAAGTTACCGACGAATCTGAAGGCTGGCTTTGTCGAGCGTGATGAGCAGCCTCGCATGTCTGAGACTGGGTTCTATGAGCAAGAGCGTGGTCGTGGGAAGGTAGCCGAAAAATCTACCGGCGTCAGGCAAGCAACAACTGACGACCCACGCGAGCGTCCATCAACTCCAGAGATGCGTGACCTTGCTATTCGCAATATTGAAAAGCGAATAGATGAACGATCAGACACAGTAAATCCTCTAGTTCCCGGCGGCAATGTTTTGAATGTTGTAAACGCCGTTGGTAATTTTTTTGCAGAGCGAATGATCGCTGGATTGAAGGGTGGACAAGACCCTGTGTATGGATCGAGTGGTGACGTTATAGGCACACGTGATCCTGATTCTGGCAGGCTTATGGAAGGTCGTGATGACCTTACTGTTGATGGTGTTTCATATAATACTATTGCAGAAGCCAATCGCGCTCGTAATGAGAAAGAAAGAAGAGAGTCTGATCCAGATCAAGAACCAGAGACTCGTGATCGTGATACAGAATCTGCTACTAATCCCCTACCGCCAGATAGCAATCGTCGCTCAATGCTTGCATTGCGTCAGGCTAAAAGCGCTCAAGCATCTGCTGGTTCAGGACGAAGGGGGACAGGCTTATAATGAAAAAGAAGTCTCGTGTAAACGAAGCTGGTAATTATACCAAGCCAACGATGCGTAAGAACCTTTTCAATCGCATCAAGGCTGGTGGCAAAGGTGGCGCTCCCGGTCAGTGGTCAGCGCGTAAAGCCCAGATGCTTGCCAAGCAATACAAAGCCAAAGGAGGCGGGTATCGCTAGAGCAAAGTCACAGCGGAGCTTGATGAACTGGACAAAGCAGAAGTGGAGGACAAAGAGTGGCAAGCCGTCCACGCAGGGTCCAAAAGCAACCGGGGAAAGATATTTACCGTCTAGTGCTATCGAAGCGCTCTCGCCTGCGGAGTATGCGGCCACCACGAAGGCTAAGCGGAAAGCTCGTCGCGCCGGTAAACAGGTTTCGCGTCAGCCTAAAAAGATAGCCAAAAAAACAGCTAGATACAGATGAGTACTTTTTTACATTCTTTGAAGCCAGAAGAAAGACGCGTGCTGCGCAAAGTTGTGAAGCATGTACATTTCCAATACTTCCCTAAAGAGTTTTGCACTGACTATGAAGCAGACAAGCTCATAGCAACGATTGGACCAGAGACTGCCGCCACTCTTGTTCGTCTTGGCAAGGATTACAAAGTAGATGAAATTTAAGTACAAGCCTGACGGTGAAGTGCTAAAGACGTTTATGAAGGATGACACGTTTTTTCGTGGCATTCGTGGCCCTGTCGGTTCTGGTAAGTCTGTAGCTTGCTGCGTTGAAGTATTCCGAAGAGCCTTACAGCAGGAGAAAAACAGTGACGGCAAACGAAAAAGTCGCTGGGCCATTGTCCGAAACACCAATCCGCAACTCCGCACAACAACCATCAAAACGTGGCTCGATTGGTTTCCCGAAGATCAGTGGGGTAAGTTCTCGTGGTCTGTGCCATATACGCATAATATTAAACAGGGTGACATTGAACTTGAGGTGATCTTTCTTGCTCTTGATCGTCCCGAGGATGTGAAAAAGCTGCTGTCTCTTGAGCTTACAGGCATATGGATTAATGAGGCACGTGAGATACCCAAGTCTATTATTGATGCATGCACTATGCGTGTAGGACGTTTCCCTTCAATGCGTGAAGGAGGCCCAAGCTGGTCTGGTGTGATTGCTGATACGAACGCTCCCGAAGAAGATCACTGGTGGCCAATCATGGCAGGTGAGGTTCCAATACCTGATCACATTCCCTCAACTGAGGCAAAGATGTTGGTTAAACCTGACAACTGGTGTTTCTACGTCCAGCCTTCTGGCATGAAGGAGCAGCGTGATGAAAGCGGAGAAGTGCAAAGCTATACATTAAATGAAGAAGCTGAAAACAGTAAGCATATGCTTGCAAGCTATTATCCGAATCTAATACAGGGCAAGGGTAAAACTTGGATAGATGTGTATGTTATGAATCGGCTTGGAACCATTCAAGATGGCAAGCCGGTATATAATATGTTTGTTGGTGACACACATATTGCCAAGGAAGAGATTCCTGTAGCTGATTCGATGCCTCTTTATTGTGGGTTGGACTTTGGTTTGACTCCGGCAGCAGTCTTTGGACAAAAGGTTCGTGGTCGTTGGTTTATCTTACAAGAGGTTGTTGCTTTCGATATGGGTATAGTTCGTTTTGCTGAACTGCTGCGTGCAGAAATCGCAACACGTTATGCCAACTGTGATGTAAATATATTTGGTGATCCATCTGGTGATTTTCGCGCACAGACAGATGAATCGACACCATTTCAAGTATTGCGTGGTGCAGGTTTAGTAGCTCGACCCGCTCCTAGTAATGATGTGTCTTTGAGGCTTGAAGCTGTAAGTACACCGCTCAATAGGATGGTGGATGGCAATGCTGGTTTTTTGATTGACCCTAGGTGCAAGGAGTTGATCAAGGGGTTTGAGGGTGGGTATGCGTATCGTCGCATACAGGTATCTGGTGAGCGTTATGATGATCGACCAGAAAAGAATCGGTTTAGTCATATCCATGATGCCCTTCAATATTTGATGCTTGGTGCTGGTGAAGGTCGCCAAGTATTGAATCACAATGCACAAGGACGTGCATTTACTGCAAGAACAGACTTTGATGTTTTTACTAGACAACCAAAGAAACGTAGGCAAGGCTTATGGGCGCGTATGTGATTTGTGCGTTGCTTCGCATGATAGGTGCGCGTTAAAGGTGGTTCTCGCTGGTTCCTAGGCTTAGGCGAGATTAAATCGGTCGTACACTGTCCAGCCACCACTTGAGAGACAGATATGTGTGTATTTAGAACTCCAGCGCTTCCCGGTCCTGATCCTTCTGTAGAAGCAGAACGACAAGAGCGAATGGCTCGGGAAATGGCAGATGCGCGTCAGCGTAAGGAAGAAGCTCTTGAAGGAGAAATCACTCGTCGCAAAAGAGGAACTGGCGCACGTTCCTTGCTCACGGGACAGAGTGGTGGCATTGGATTTTACAACCCAAATAGGAATGAGTAATGCACGGCTTGGCAAAGAATTACCTACAGCGGTATGAGAAAGCTAAGTCGCATCGTCAACTGTTTGAGAATCTGTTCGATGAATGTTATGAGTTTGCTCTCCCGCAACGTGAAGGCTTTACGAAACTTAGTCCCGGTCAGCGTAGAGATGATCGGATATTCGATGAAACGGCTGTTGTTGGTGTTCAAGAATTTGCTTCACGTTTGCAGAATGGTATTTGTCCGAACTTTGCTAGATGGGCAGATTTCGTTGCTGGGTCTGAAGTTGAAGGTATTGATGAAGATAGAATCAATAATGAACTGGATGAAGTCACGGAGTATGTTTTCGAGATCATCCAAAACTCAAACTTCGGCCAAGAAGCGCACGAAAGTTTCCTAGACCTTGCAGTTGGTACTGGTTGTCTTCTTGTAGAAGAAGGGGATGCCATCAACCCTGTGCGGTTCAACGCCGTGCCTTTGCCGCAAATCGTTCTAGAAAATGGACCTGATGATCGTATAGATCATGTTTATCGTGAACGCGAGTTGCGTATGCGCGATCTACCTATTGCATATCCCAAAGCTGTTTTGTCTGTGGATATGGCATCTAAGGTGATGAACCAACCTGATCGCAAATGTAAAATTATTGAGATTGTTTGCAGGTTGTATGATAAGCCAAATGTAGAACGACATGCGTTCTATGTTGTTACAAAAGAAGATGGTGAGTTGCTGTACGAAGAGGAGTTTGAGGGTGCTGGCTCAAATCCTTTTGTTTGCTTCCGCTGGTCGAAAGCGGCAGGTGAAGTGTATGGGCGGGGTCCGCTTGTCAATTCTTTGTCGGCTATTAAGACTACTAACCTCACAATCGAACTTGTGCTTGAAAACGCACAAATGGCTATAAGCGGTATTTATCAGATGGATGATGATGGTGTGATTAACACCGACACAATCAATCTGATTCCCGGTACAATCATACCAAAGTCGCCTACAAGTTCTGGCCTGCAACCCATTCGTGCTGCTGGATCATTTGATGTTGCAAATCTAATCCTTAGTGATATGCGCAATAATATCAAACGTGCTTTGTATAATGATATGCTTGGTGACCCAAATCGCACTCCTGCAACAGCGACTGAAGTAGCAGAGCGGATGGCTGATCTCTCCCGTCGCATCGGCTCTGCCTTCGGGCGCTTGCAAGCGGAGTTTATCCAACCTGTTCTTCAGCGTGTTGTTTACATTTTGAAGAAGCAAGGTCGTATTGAAGTCCCTACATTGAATGGTCGAGAGGTGAAGGTTCGTTCTGTTTCACCTCTTGCGCAAGCTCAAGCAAATCAAGATATAGCTTCGATTGATAGATTTCTTGAGATGGTGGGTGGTCGTTTTGGTCCGCAGATGGTAAACCTCTTAGTGTCGTCTGAAGAGGCTGCAACGTATCTTGCAAAGAAGTTTGGTGTTCCAGACACTTTGATTCGAGATGCGCAGCAGCGTGAACAGATTGTTCAAGCAATGGCACAGATGCAGGGGATGCAGAATGCCCAACCAAACGAAGGTCAGACTTGACGGCTTTAATCGTGCTGAAGAAGCTGACAAACAAATTTCATTAACAATATCTCAGTTATTCAATACCGCTTCTGGTAAAGAGGTGTTGAAGTATTTGCGTTCTATTACCATTGAAGCAGTCAGTGGAGGGAACGTAAGTGATGCTGAACTCAGACATCTAGAGGGTCAGCGATATCTTGTTGGCGTTATTGAACGTCGTATCAAACATGCTGAAAGGATAAAAACAGATGAATGATGCAGATAATGTGGAGGTTGCAGCAACCGAAGCACCTGTTGACGGTAGCCAATCTGAAGCCGTAGAACGGCCTGAATGGCTCCCTGAAAAGTTCAAAACTCCAGAAGACCTTGTTTCATCTTACTCACATCTTGAAAGCAAGTTGGGCAAGACTGACGAAGAACTACGTGCAGCAGTCAAAGAAGAGTTACATCAAGAGCAATGGCGAGATCGACCAGCCACCGTTGGTGATTATACTATCCCAGACTCCCTCGATGAAGAGGCAGCTGTTGGTGACGATCTCCTTAACTGGTGGGCGCAGTTCTCTTATGATCATGGCTTTGGCCAAGATAAATTCGAAGCAGGGATTGAGAAGTATGTCGATGCCCTTACCGGAGGCATCGATCTTGAAGAAGAACACACAAAGCTCGGTGAAAACGCTGACGCTCGTATTGAAGCTGTTAAGCTATGGGCAAACCAGTTCTTTAGTGAGGAACAATATGATGCTGTTGAACGTCTTGGTGAAACAGCCCAAGGCATCGAAGTCCTCGAAAAAGTCATGGCAGCAATCAACATAACTCCGGTTGCTGGCAATGTAGAAGCTGGAACCCAGTTGTCTGAAGACGAACTGCGCTCCATGATGATGGATGAACGCTATTGGAAACAAGGCGCTCGTGATCCAGCATTTGTGAAGCAGGTGGATGATGGCTTTGCCAAAATGTATCAAGGCTAGATACGGTCAGATAAATGTAAAACTCGGCACGGCAACACACGCTGGTAAGCTGCAACACTTACTTAGATTGACAGATTTGCGAGAGTGTATGATCCAAGGCTCAACGCCGTGGCGAGCTTTACATTACCCCCTTACAGTAGAAAGTGCAGAAACATTCACAGCATTGGTTGGCAAAGTGCCAATCTGCATGGGTGGTGTATTGCCACTTTATGATAGTGAAAATCGCATAGGTTCTATATGGCTTCTTGGTTCATCATTGGTTGAAGATCATGCTTTGGATTTTCATAAGATGATAAAAGACATGATCGAATACTTTCAGACCAAATATGACATCCTCGAGAATGTTGTTCCGATTGATCATGTACGCAGTATTAAGTGGTTACGTAGCCTTGGATTTTGTTTTGCATATACTCCAATAATAGTGAATGGCTATGAAGTATTAAGATTTGTGCGTTGCGCATCTAATATAGAAGTGTCATTCGAAGAGGACGAACGGCCTGCGTCAAACTGATGGCCCACTCGGATAACCATGTGACGAGAGACGCGGACAACCGGGACTTGTAAAAACCTTGTAACAGGAAGGACTGTTGTTATGGCGTCTACTATGGATACCGCCTTTATCAAGCAGTTTGAGTCCGAAGTTCACATGGCTTATCAGCGTATGGGTTCTAAGCTGAAGAATACCATTCGCAATCAGCAGGTGAGCGGAAACGTGGTTCGTTTCCAAAAGATCGGCGCAGGAACTGCTTCCACTAAATCGCGTAACGGCAACATCACGCCTATGGAGTTGGTACACACCAACGTCGAGGCGACGATGGAAGACCATTATGCAGCCGAGTACATCGACAAGCTCGATGAACTCAAGATCAATATTGATGAGCGTCAAGCTGTAGCCACATCGGCTGCTGCTGCACTTGGTCGTAAGACTGATGAGCTTATCTACACCGCTATGGATGCGGGTGCGAACTCTACGCAAATCCATGATACAAGCTCAGCTGTTGAGAAGGCTGATCTTTTGACTCTGTTCGAAACTTTTGGTACTGCAAATGTACCGGAAGATGGCCAACGCTATCTTGCGATGCACCCGAAAGGTTTTGCTGATCTGTTCCTTATCAATGAGTTTGCATCGTCTGACTTTGTTGGTGAGCAGAACCTGCCATTCGCAGGCGGCATGACCATGAAGCAGTTCCTTGGCTTCAACATCTTCTCAACCTCTGCAATCACTGCTGGTAAGAATATCGCATACCATCAGAACGCAGTTGGTATTGGGGTAAACTCTGAGGTTTCTACCGAAGTTAACTATATCCCTGAGAAGGTTTCGCACCTTACCACCTCGATGATGTCGATGGGCGCAGTTGTTATTGATGACAACGGTGTCTACGAAGTCCTCGACAACAACTAAGAGGGAGATTAGTCATGGCTTATTCTGCATCTGGTCTTACTCGCATGGCAGGCGGTGGTGGTCATAGCCTTTGGTTCTATGACTCGACTGACGCTCTGACTGCTGTTCGTGTGTCAGGATATTTCAACGATGCCGCTGGTATGCTAAATGTTGGTGACGTTATCTTTGTATATGATAGCGATGCACCGACGATGGGCATTTCGGTTGTTCTGTCGAACACTGGCTCTGTTGTAGATATTGCTGACGGTACGGCTCTGACCGTAAGCGACAGCGACTAAGGAGATTGGGCGGCGGGTGTTTCCCAGCGGTTAAGCACCTTGGTCTGGGTACACTAGGCACTCGCCGTCCAAACTATTAGATGACATCAAGCGCAGCAAATTCATCTGTTGATATCGCCGCTCGTGCATTGACACTTATCGGGGCTAACCCGATTTCATCATTTGATGATGCAAGCACAGAAGCAACAGTTGCTAACAATATGTATGAGGATGTTGCACGAGCATCTCTGTGTATGGCGCGATGGCGCTTTGCAACCAATCAACAAGTTCTCAACCTATTAGCTAATGAACCGACTGGTCGATTTGATCAAGCGTATCAGTTGCCATCAAGTTTGCTGATGCTACATGCTCTTACTGTAAATGATCTTGTTGTTGATTATACAGTATATGGTGACAAAGCATTTGCTGACACCAATGAAGCAGATCAGGTTGTGGCAGACTTCACTTTTCGGGCTGAAGAAAATACTTGGCCTTCATACTTTACTCTGGCTGTTGAGTATCAACTTGCTGCTATTTTTGCAGCTGCGATTGCGCGTGATGATGGTCTGATGAGAATCATGGATGAGAAATACAAAACCGCCATGTCTCAAGCACGCACTCTCGACTCACAACAACAAACTACGCGTAAGCTGATAACGAACAGGTTCAAAGTTGAAAGGCGTAGTTAATGGCAAGAATCAGAGTACCGCTGACCAGCTTCGATTACGGTGAAGTCAGCCCTAATCTACTCTCTCGTACAGATTCTCAAGTTTATAATCGCGCTGCTCAAACGCTGCGCAATTTCTTTATCCGTTCTGAGGGTGGTTTAGAAAAGCGTGCTGGCACTCGCATTTGGGCTGCTGCTGAAAGTGCTGTTACATATTCTAATAGCGCAACAGGTATGCAGCTTCGTCTTGAGCCATTTGTTTTTTCTGATGATGAACAATACATCATCGCATTTTCGAATCAACGATGTGATATCTATCGTTTGTTAACAAATGGAACTGTCTCACATATCCAAGCGTTAACCGCTGATTCAGCGTCAGCTGCTTTGCCGTGGACACAAGCCAAGTTAGGTGAGATTACTTTTGCACAAGCTGGTGATGTGATGTTTATAAATCACACCACTTTTATGATTCGTAAGTTGGTTCGTACTGGTCTTACTACATTCAAGGTAGATACATTTGAGTTTGAGCAATCCTCTGATGATAATCTTACATTCCAGCCATATCACAGTTTCCAAGATGTTGGGGTAACACTCGCCTCATCTGCTACATCTGGTGCTGGAGCAACACTTACATCTAGTGCAGATTATTTCCAAAGTGGTCATGTTGGTACAACACTGCGTATTGGTGAAACAGATGCACTTATCACAGGCTTTACAAATGCAACAACTGTTACGGCAACAATCAAAGGTACGTTGCGTCAGCAGCTTGCAATTGATGCTCTCGAAACTGTTGAAGGCAGCAGCACTGTATTAGTGACTCATGCGTTTCATGGACTTGCTGCAAATGCATCTATTGTGATTGATCGTGCAGCAGCAGTCGGAGGAATAAGTGCTGCAAATATAAATGGAACAAGAACTATTTCAGCTGTGCTTGATGAGAATACTTATGAAATCACAGCTGCTGCGAGTGC
>VTLG01011177.1_pt1 | contig 33137 bp, 33 predicted proteins | sample 4694571 | NCBI WGS metagenome assembly VTLG01 (sample SAMN12604809, study PRJNA352737) | marine metagenome | biome: ENVO:00000447; feature: ENVO:00000209|ENVO:00000569|ENVO:01000036; material: ENVO:00002151; isolation source: viral sequences binned using virsorter ...
CATCTGTCAATGGTGTTGCATTTGCCTGTCCGTAAACTTTCATACCTACTGCAATTGTACCAGAGTTACCATCTAGAACCAACGCAGTTGTTGCTGTTGTAATCGCACCATTTACCGTTCCAACAATAGCAGCGGTGGAGTCGAGAACAATTCTATCAGCAGGACTAGATGCACTTCCACCCTCTTGTCTTATTGCAAGGATAGATGTTCCATCTTCTTCTGTAGCATCAGCAGAACCATTGAAAACGATTGCTTTTGTATTAAATCCAATATAACCAGCAGCGGCACTTTGTAGTGAACCTCTGAATGTAATTTGGTTTGTTCCAGAACCAGAGAGATATTGGGCAGCAATTGTGTTGTCCTCTACCATATCTGTCGCACCAATTCTATTTAATAGAATGTATGCTTTGTTTGTTACTGTTTGGTTCGCTGTTGCAGTAGCACTTGTCATGTCTATTGCTTCATCGAATGTTAGTGTTATGTCAAATGTTGCACTATCGGCATATGCACCGTCTGTCCAATCAATTGAGCGTACCGTAGCCGAACCAGCAACTGCCGCAAGATTTCTAATACAAACTAGGATTTCTGGTTGAGCATCTTTATTGTCATTTCCAGAAGCCGCAAGGCCGGCAGAAAGCGCCCACCCACCACTTGTTGCAATGGCATTTTGTCTACTTCCCATTGATCCAGCAGCATTATCATCTTCAGGCAAGAATTTTGGTCGGTTAGCGACACTTGTAGTTGATCCCCATAAACCCATTTTAATCTCCTTTAGATATTTAATCTATTTCTACTTATTTATAATTATCTATATCCCAAAGACTTCAATCTGTTAATAGTTTTGTTCACACTAGTGTGATGAACCCCTATTCCGCCTCTTTGTTCCCACTCTTTTATGTTTTTAATATAATCATCAACGAGAACAGAAGGTTTACCATCTTTTGTGGCATATGCCTGTTTCTGATCTCTTTGTACTAAATGAATGTTACCTCTTTTAACATTCGTATTTTTAGCCAACCACTTCATCTTCCCTGGCTTTGAATTACTATCTCTCTTTGAGTAAGCAGAAAGAATATGTGTGTCATACCTAGCAATAAACTGCCATAACTTCTTAGAAGCAGGCATCCATTCTAAACTTGCCCAGAAATCTTTAGTATCACTAATCTTTTGCCATCGTTCACTTTTATCAGCAGTAACAAATGAACCCCCAGCAACTTTATCAGCACCAGCCATAAAGTTACATAGAACTTGATCCATATCACAATATATAATAGGCAAATCTTCTTTTGCCGTCATTAACTCCGAAAGAGTTCTCATTTGTTAATCCTTTATTTTAGGATCAATTTCAACCTTTGCAGCTGGTTCACCAGTTGCGGCTTTTGAACCTTTTGCGAAATCTTTTTTCTCTTTCATCTTCTTTTTGTCTGCATCTTCAAAAGGATTCTTACCTTCTTGTCCACTCCAAACTTTCTTTAGAGCTTCTCTCATAGATAGTGACTTACCAGCCATTGCAGAGAGTTGTTCCTCAACTTCTTTTTTAGATTTTTCATCTACACCAAGTGGAGCCTTTTTTTCTTCTACTGGTTTAGCAGAGGAAAATGACCACTCTTTTAGTTTACCGATTAGTGTTTTAACTGCTTCAGATTTTTCGCCTTTATAGTTCTTATCAACATAGTCAAAGAACTTCTTTTTGTCTGCATCTGTTTTTAGTTCACTTGGCGAACTAATCTTAAATTTTTTCATAGCAGCATTAAAGAATTTTTGGTATTCTTCTTTACTTCCATCTGTTAGACTAGCCTTAATCGCCTCTTCAAGACTACCCTCTTTTTTATCAAAATATGCCATTTTAGTCTCCTATTTTTTTAGCGCATTAAGCAAGTCTTTATATGACTTTGCAATTTGGGTTTGAAATTTTCGCTTTTCAATTGATGTTCTTAATTTACTGTACCTATCAAAAACAGCTCTTGCAATGGGTTCTTTTACTTTAACTTTTTTATTATCAAGAAATTTCACATCTTTCATTCCTCTTAGACTAATTGTTTTTCTAAGTTGCATGAGAATGTTATTATCAGCTTGTTTGACATCATCATCTGTAGCAAAATCATCAATATCAGCAGGGTCAACTTTTTCGTTTTTAGGTTTCTCTCCTCTTTCTTTCTTGGAGATTGCAATAGCGGCTTGTTGTGCTCTTGAAACTGCTTTACCTTCATCAATAATACCTAAGTCTTGCAATTCTTTTGGTGTTTTTGCAAGAGCGTTCATCTTTTCTAATGTCTTATCAGTAATTTTCTTTTTGATAGGGTGCATTGTTGATTTAGTTCTTTTTGCAATATCTAGTGCATCTTTTTTATCAGATGCATATCCTTGAACCTTACCTTGCATATTGATTAGGACATACTTCATCACCATTTCATCAAGTTCAACTTCCTCACCCATAACCTTTGCAGTTCTAACTGCTTTTGCAATTTCCATTCCTAGTTTACCAGCATCATCACCTTGAATAAAGATATCACCAGTTCCTTTGAACTTCATTCCACCACCGTCTACTTGGTCAGAATCTACATCTTCAATATCACCATTGAAGAGAGAAATAATTTTCTTAACCTTTGCAACATCTTTATCTTTAACTGTAACTTTAACATCATAGTGATTTGCTTTGATTGGTTTATAACCTTCAAGTTCGACTTCTTCTGGAACAACTCTTAGTTTACCAGCAATGTATAGTGGATGCATCTTCATTGCTTTTTGTGCATCTTCCTCATCATTACTGTCTACTTTAACAACAAACCTTCCACCTTTAGTGTCTAACTTGTATGCAATATTACCCATTGCATCGTCTACCTCAGTAGCGATATTTTTCATTTTACCTTCTTTGACATATGCCAATAATTCTTCATTTTGTCTTTTCAAAACAGCTGCAACTTGTGAGTGTTTTGATAAATTCTTTTTAATTTTTTCTATTGCTCTTACAGCGCCAGTCATATTACCTTGCTTGTATCTAGGATCGGAAGCGATTCCAATTGCCATTTTTACCTCTTTCGGTGAAAAGTTCTCATCAAGGTCTAATGTATCACAATCCTCATCCAATGTCAAGTCTTTTTCTTCATTATATCCTTCTATTTTGATACTTTTCATTGATGCACCCATATCACCAAGTGCTAAACTCACATCACCATTCGGTCTTTTGTATAGAAAATATTTCATACCACCACTAGGATTGCCTGATTTAGGATCTATTCTTTGCATAGTAATTTTCTCACCCATACCATCAGAACCCATCTTAACTTTTCTTTTGGATTTTACTACAAATTTATTAGACATATTACTTGAAATAGATGAATCATAACCAATGTCTAATGTTTGTTTTGGTTTTACTTTATCAAAGGCCTTTACAGCATCTTTTTTAACATCTTCATTTACAATGCCTGCTTTTCTACTATTAATGGAATCAGCATTTTCCATAACTTTAGAGTAAAGTTCGTATATATTAGTGTATTTGCTCATGTTCATTCCTTTATAGTATTATTTATAAAATTAAGCACCTGCTCCGTGTATAGTTTTTAGAGTACTTCCAGCAGAGTTCTTAATTAGTAGTGTAGATAGTGACTTTAATTGGACAGAACCAATAGCATCATCTGCCATATTAGCTTCTGCAACTGTATCATCAGCAATTTCAGCACCTACAATACCACCGTCTTTAATTGTTACGGCACCACTTGATACAGCAAAGTTGTCTGAACTAAATGATGCAACACCTTTATTAGATGTAGATGCATCTTCACCAGCAATTGTAATGGTATTGTTTGAAACTGTAGTATCAACACCTTCACCACCAGTAAAGTTTAAAGTATCTGTTCCCACAGTAACAGCATCATCTGAACCACTATCAGCACCAACAGTTAATGCTGCAGCATCCACATATGCTTTGATAGATTGTTGAGTTGCAAGTTGCGTATTAGAATCGGATGCCATATTATCTTCATCTAATACAGCAGTACCAGATACACCAGTATTTAAAACAGCACTTGTTAAAGTTTTATTTGTTAAAGTCTGTGAGCCTGTTAGTGTTGTAACAGTTGAATCTATTGCATATGAAATCTGATTATTAGAAACAGTTGAGTCTAATCCAGTACCACCAGCAAATGTAATTGTATCTGTTCCTACAGCAACAGCATCATCAGTACCACTATCAGCACCAATTGTTAGTGAACTAGATATGGCAGCAGTTGTCATTGATGTAATCAAACCTTGGTTATTAAATGTAACCACTGGAATTGCAGTAGTTGAACCTACAGTTGCACCAGTAACAATATCTGCAAGGACATTATTTCTTGTGAAATCCTCTTGAACTACATGTCCACCCTCATCAGTACCAGTTGAAGTAGTTCCATCCAACATGATTTGTCCACCAGAATGATCTCCGTCATCTTCTTCAAGTTGAATACCATCTGTTAAATCATCATCAACATGGATGTACTTCTTTGCAAAATCATCATAACGAAGCATCGCACCATGAAATCTAGAACCAGCATCTATATCGTCTAAACCAAATAGTTTGATCTCTCCACCACCACCACCAGAAATTTCGCCTTGTGCCTGTGCTCTTGCATTTTCAGTAATAATTGGTGAAAGATTTTTAATAGTCTGTCCAAACATTTCCTTAAACTTGGAAAGTTCGCCACGCATCTTTTCTACTTCTGTTCTTTCGTCTATGACTTCTGCATCGTTTTTATCATAAGCAACTGTATCAAGTTGTCTAAGAACATCATCAACATAGTTTTGAGCATCATCAATCTTACTTTGAAATACTGTTTTATTATCTTTATATGCCTGTATAACTGGATTGAGTTTATCTTTCTCCATCCTTTCAACTTGTGCCTGATGCATATCAGCAAGTCTTGATTTCTTCTCATCAATTGCTGACTGTCTATCTTTTTCAAGTGCTTTCATCTCTTTCTTATAAACTTGTGAATTAATATCACCCCTCTTTAGAGCTTCATACAATTCTTTTCTTTTTTCTAAGTTTATATAAGTATCAGCATCTTCTTGAAATTGGGAAGTTACCGATTGTTTACCTAGTTTTCTAGTTGGTTGTATAGGTTGAATTGGTGTAATTGGTTTCACCTCTTCACTAACAACTTTCTTTTTGATAACTGGTTTTTTCTTCTCTTCTACAATCGGTTCAGGCTTAACACTTACCTTAATCTCATCGGTGTTAAACCCAATTTTATTATTCTCTTCTAAACCAAAAGCCCTTGCAACGGATGCTGATGGTTTTTTAATTTCTTTTATTTCTTCTGTGACTTCTTCTTTTTTTACTTTGAAATCAGTTATATTACCAAAGATACTAACTAGTTCTTGCAAACTTTCTTTTGCTTTTTCTATAGAGGGTTTTACTTCTTCAAGGCTTTTAACCTCTTCCTCATGTTTCTGACCTTTGTTATTAAAACTGTCTACTGGAATAAAAGACTCATCAATAGAAAAAGAATTAACTTTATCTTCTATTCTTTTTTCTTCAGCAAGTTGGGCTTCAATCTTCTTTTCTAAAACTTTTGCCTGTCTTTGTTTTTTATCCTCACGAACTTCATCTATGGATAAACCAGCGAGTTTTCGTAATTTCATTTTTGGTTTTAATTCATCCATATCCATTAACCTTTCATCAAGTCTGTTACAGATTTGGTACTCCAAAACTTACACGACCAATATTTTGCTTTCCATTTAGGCCCAGGATCTTTATCACAACCATGTCTTGCTCTAAATGCTTTTCTTCTTTCTGGGTCATCTCTTTTGATAGACATATTAGGGTCACCAAATTCGACTTTAACTACGTTACCTTTGTCATTCTTGACATAAACTTTATATTTTTTAACATCACCCTTTGTAGGATTATTTAGTTTTTTTCCTTCGGCATCTTCTTCAACTTCACCCCAATCATTCATTTTTTTAAATTCTGTAAATGATGCGGCAAGTTTTGTTATTGCCTTTTTTCTTGAATATGAGGTTTGTCCAGCTTTACCCTTTTTAGGAATTAATAAGTTGGGTAATTTTTTATCTTTCTTTAGAGTTGTTCTTTCATCGACAGCAGTTTCCTCTGGTACACAATTAGGCACTTCTCTTCCATTCTTCATTTTCATACCAACTTGTTTGTAACCACTCCAACATGGGCCTGATTCAGATTTTAATGATTCTTCATCAAATCCATCAATCTCGGCACAATCATCACAACACCCAACCTTTTCAAGCATTGTATCGTGAACTTCATTTAATTTCCACCACCAATCAGCACCATATTTTAGTTCATAGTTTGCACGAACAGCTTGATTTTCAAACCATTCATTAACTTGGCCTGGCGTTACTTTTTTAGTATGATTTGTATACTCATCTGTACCTATCTCATATGATTCTTTTTTCTTTGCCTTATGTGGTTTTGCCTGTTTTTGTAAATCTGGATCTGCTTTACCACCAGTTAACATTGAGTTCACTCTTGCAAACGCCCATTGTTGTTGTGAAGCGCCTGGGCGATGTCCACCCTTCCATGCAGCCATTCCTCTGTCATATGACTTTTTAAGAATACCATATGGAACACCAGTTTGTTTTGACTTCGTTACAAGTCCAGCAATTTTTTCGTCTAGTTGGACAGACTCTACATAAGGGTTTTGTTTCACGCCTCTCTCCTTTTCAACATCTTTATTTGCTTTATCAAGTATCTGATCTGTATCATAACTAGGATTAAATTCTATAGGTTTTGTTGGATCACCAACTACCCACCCCTTTTCCTTTGACTTTTTACTATCTACTTGGCCTGGATAATGTGTAAAATCTTCATTCTTATCTAGATATGCAGCGATTGCCATATCTTTTCTTTTCTCTTTTGACTTACCTTTAAACTGTGGGGCATCAGACTTTTGGAAGTCGTCAATATAATCTCCCATGTCTGCATCTTTACCAAGTATTTCTCCATACATCTGTTTATATTTCTTGGTGTATTGTGATGGTTTAGTAGTTGCACCTTTATCGCCAGGCGCTTTATCTCTAGAACCACCCTTTGCAAAATGTCTTGCACGAGCAATCTTTGTAGATTTAGACATTTCATCACCCTCTGTATCTTTAGAATAATACTTAGCAGGCTGTGTTCCTTTTACATCTGCAACATCACCTTTTGCTTGTTTTGTCTTTGTAATCTTTTTAGGTTCTTCTCTTAGTCTTGGTTCTCTTCTATTCTTAGATGGATCTTCCATTTTTAAATTACTAGGGTCATTATTAAGTGGGTTATTATCTCTGTGTCCAACATCTAAACCTTGAACTGCTTTATCACCCATAATTCTACGAGCCTGATTTCTAGAAGAACGCCTTGCAATTTGTTCTGGTGTACCTTGATAGTTATCGTATTCTTTTCTATAGTTTCTAACTTCTGTTAACCATGCCTTGTGAACTTTGCCAGATGAGTCATTAAATGATATATAATTAGTTCCTCTTGAAATAATTTTACCATCAATACCATTTGCACTAATCATTTCTCCAACTAACCAGATTTTTCCAGTAAGATACTTATCTCTTAGAGTTTCATAGTCATCCATGTCACCCATGTCTTTTTCTTCTCTGATACCCATATATTTACGAACATCATTAAATAACTTTCTTGCAGTTGTTTCATCAGAAGCAACTCCTTGTTTAAAGATATCAAAACTGTTTGCAGTAGCAGCAGCTCTCATCTTAGATGCCGACATACCTTCAACACCCTCTGCATCTGGGTCTCTTTCTCCAGCAGAAATAACTCTAATTTCATCGAAACCATAATAACCGTGTTTTTTACCCTCTACACCATTATACTGGTTTAATAGTCTTTCAAACTCTTTTACTCTATCAGAACCAGCAATCATAGTGATTGACTTATATCCTTGTCCATGTAATCTAACAGCAATGTCAAACACATTTCTTATTTTAGTGTCTGCGATAATGTTTCTAGAATGTTTCTTAAATATCTTTCTCATGTATGCGACTTTTAGAGCATACGGTAAAGGGTCTTTAGCAGGACTTTGGGATTGTGAAGCAAAGATAGAATAATCTTTAGAACCAGAAGAGGTTTTTGCAACCTTCATGATTAGTTTTTCATGTCCAATTGTTGGTGGATTAAACCTACCGAAAGTGAACGTATGATTAAACTTAGCTTCGTTAAGTATTTGTTTAAATTTTTTCATTTATCCCATGCCTTTATAGCGGTAAAGTTGTTAAACGAGAACTCCATTCTGTCTACTAATTTAACTGCATTTCCACTAACTCTATCAATCGCAACATACCCCTCTGGGTTAGTTACTTTAAATCCATTACTAGTCTTAATAAAGGTGCTTGTCAATCCCTTTACACTATTTAGTTTATTTACGATTTCTGCTTTAGCATCAACTAAATAGTTTTGAAACTCTAGAGTTAAGGTTAATACGTTTGTAAATTTCTTGACTTCTCGTACATATTCTTTTTGTAAATTCTTATATTTTTGTTTACCAGCAACCGATTTTACTTTATCAATATTCTTTTGTAAAGCCATCTCTACATGTTTAGCATATCCCATTGCATGTTGCCTAGGATTTGTTATTGTCTGTCCAGCCCTAACTTTAGTATTATTATATGTTTTTAACCCAGCACTAGCAAGTTGTCCAGTAAATACTTCTTGTAGTTTTAAAAAAGATCTTAATTGATTTGCATTAATTTTTTGAAAAGTCTTTCCAGTTTTTGAGAGTAAATCTGTAACTTTTGCAGTTTCTTTTGCATTAAATGTCGCACTTCCAGACACATCTTTGTAAGTTGCATCGTCCATCCAGATAGATGCTGGTTTACTTAAACTTGATATATTTGCACCAAATGATGCTTTCATTGATTGTAAATCACTTCCAGTGTACGTTGTATGCCAAACCACACCAATCTTTGCTTTGTTTATTGTATTTCCCAATTCACTATTAATAGGTATAGCGTAAACAATAGTATTGGGCTGAAAAGTATAGTATTTTTCACCATCAATTGTTTCGGTGTCAACGTCATCGGTAAACATAAGGTCTCCTTGTAGAACACCTTTAATACCCAATTTAGAAAATTCTGTAAATGCAATTTTAAATTTAGAATTAAGAGAGCCAGATAGGTTGTCATCATCTATTTCCTTTATTGATTTGTATAGTTTAGGTTCAGCATTAAATACAGACTTCTTTGCAACAAAGAACTTATTATCAGAAGGGTCGATGCCAGAAAAGATTGCAGGCGCACCATCCCACTTAACAGTCATTGAAATAGATGAACGAGAGTTACCAGCAAGCATATCTCTTAATGAACGTAGGAAGTTAATTGCAGCTCTACCACCGTCAACTCCGTAGTTGAGAATTTCATCCTCTAAATGTTCTAGGTGTAAATTTTTACCACCCTTATCTTCTGTAAGTAATTGACTAAATGATTTCATTTTTTGTAGCCTGTTCCTCTTTCTCTATTGCACCATCTTTTGTTCCATGCCCAACACGATAGTTTACCACCATATTTTTCACAGTTCCTAAAAAACCAGTCTAACACTCTTATCCTCATTTTGCAAGTCCATTATATTTTACTGCCAAACTATATTGTCCTAGTTTCTTCTGTCCAGCGTGTCCAGCCTTATTTGTTCTAATTGACATTTTCATTGTAACCTTTTCTGCACCAGATTTAAGTTCTATAAACCAATCTTGTTTTGATGTTCTACTTTCATATGCTTTCACAAACTGGACTTGTGGTAAAAATACACCTAGTTCATCTTTGTCTGTTACCTCTTCATAAGAACTACCCACAGCTTTGATAACCATAGTAGGAACATCTGGCGCATCTCTTAATACTTCTTCTTTGATATAATTTAGTGATTTATCTTTACTACTGTTAAATAAATCTACAATACCTTTTCTCATGATTTGTAGATATTGATTATACAATTCTTCATATTCTTTATTATTTTTCTTATCAAAGTCTCTCAAGACTTGTTGTGTTTTTCTGTCTTTCGTAAAATTTCTCTGTGGTGGCATATTTGGAATCTTAGAATAAACTTGTGCATAAGCCTGTTTCATAAGTGCATCATGTTTTCTTCCTGCCCCAAATGCATTGAATACTGGATTGGTATAAGTATTCAGTTGTGGTTCAGAAGTTTTTTTACCCCCTGCTTTTAGACTTACTCCTAATATATCTCCATCATTATAAATCAAAAACATATCGCCTGGGTGATTTCTTGGAACACCAGTTGGTTTAGTTCTATATCCCCAAAACACAGACTTGATTGATTTGTCTTTATTATTGTCATAGATAAATCTAGTTATACCTATTGCATTTTCCATTTTATCTTGAAACTTAGATGATGTATCTGCTTTGTTAATAGTCTCTTGTGCGGCCTCTCTATCTTTTCCACCAACACAACTTAATTTTGATATTTCTACTGACATCAAATACTTGTGAAAACCATCTACATCATTAGGATTGTATTTAGTTTCATATGCGATACATGGAAAGAGTTCTGTGATACTAGCGTTTAGTGTTGTTTCTGCCATACCACCAGCAACAGGCTTTACAAAAATACGAAAGTTCATTCCGTCATGAATACCATCAATCGGATCAACACTAGATTGTGCAGAACCAAGATTTGCAGTTATCCCTGCTTGTTTTAAATTTCTAAGTATTTCATCTCTGTCCGTTTCTCTATCAGAAGAACGAACAATTATAACATCTCTCTTTGAGGATGATTGTCTTTCATTTTTTTCATAAGGTAATCCACCGAATACCTCAGCTGGTAGATTAGTTTGTTCTGATAAAAAGTATTGTTCTACTAATTTTAACTTAGGTGTGTATTGAGTGCTTCTTCGTCTGACTTGTTGGACGGATCTACTTAATATCGACATCATTTTCCCCATTTAAATATAGTTTATAATGTTATTTATAATAATCTAAGTTTGGCCTGCTCGGTAGGATTTGAACCTACGACCTATGGTTTAGAAGACCATTGCTCTATCCAGCTGAGCTACGAGCAGATAACAAACTTAAACTTTAAATGTAGAAAATTTATCGTATTTAGCGTTCTGCCCTTTATCAAAAATAGGTGTGTCATCGTCAATTTCTTGACCACTCTCCACTATGTCCTTCTGTTCACTTAGATTAACATCACTTAATCTCATTTTACTTCTATCAATACCTATAACAAATCTTTTATTCATTGTAGGATCGTTATATCTGTTCTTTAACTGTTTGACTACTATCTGATTTAGTTCCTCAAGTTCTTCTGTAGAAATAAGCGCAAACATGAAATCCGCTGTCGCTGGTAAGCCAAACGATTCAGATGTATCCTCAAGGCCGACATCGGTTGATGAGAATCCACTTCTTGTTGTCTGTGTCGCTGAAACGATTGGAAGATTGTTCTCAACGGCGAGTCCTCTAAGTTCTTCTGCAACTGCTTTAATATACATGTAGGAATTAACATTTGCGGCTCCTTTAAACCTTGATGATGCACATATATTTAGATAATCAATAAAAATGATATCTGGATTAAACGACTTTTTAATTGCAAGTTCTTTAATTAATCCTCTAAAGTGAGCACTATTAGCACTTGCAGTGGGATATTCTTTGATAATTAGTTTACCTTCTGTCTTACTTCGTATCTGGTCAACCTTATCTGTAAACATAGTTTTTGGCAAATCATGTAGTTCTTCCATAGAAACATCCATAAGATTTGCATCTATTCTTTCTGCAATACGTTCTTCTGCCATCTCCAAAGTAATATATAATACATTCTTACCTTGGGATAAACAATTTGCAGCCATGTGACACATAAACAATGATTTACCCACACCAGTTCCAGCAAGGGCAATATTCAAAGTTTTTTGTGGTAAACCACCTTTAGTAATCTTGTTGAAGAAATCTAGATCAAAAGGTATCTTCTCTTCTTTCTTATGATAGAAATCAAATCTCTGTTCTCCATCATCTAGATAATCGTGTCCTACAGACGAATCAAAACTAACAGCAAGAGCATCTCGCATAATCTCTGGAATCGCTTCTTGTGTTCTTTTTCCATCTTTACCATCAATGATAGCAATACCATCAACGATTGCATTGTAAACTGCTTTATCTTTACAAAACTTTTCTGTAGTATTTACTAACCACTCAATATCTACCTCTGCCTCATTTAAATTTTTAATTAAATTGACAACTGCTTTATGTTCTGTGTCGGTTAAATCTCTTCGGTTTTCTAGTTCTACTTCTAAGGAAACTTTAGTAGGTCGTTTTTTGTATTTGTCAACAAATTTGACAATTTCTTCAAATACAACTCTATCTTCTTTTAACTCAAAATAATTTGGTTTGATGAAAGGGATTACCTTTCTGCAATACTCATCATTTGTTATCAGATTCGATAGGGTCGTTTTCTCTATTGTGTTGTTCAATTGTTCCATCATTTTTTCCAGCTTGTTCGTCTATAATTTCAACTAATATATCACCAATCAATGTAAAAAACTCTTCATCAAATTGTGATTTCTTTAATCCATTTGTATCTAGTATATCATAACTAAACTTAAATGGCAACCCATTTTTTTCAGATGGTTCACCCAAAGTTACGTTACCATACTTATACACCACACCCTTGAACTTTCCAGTATTAATACCAATACAAGTTACGTCTGGATATTTTTGTGAATTTAAATATACAAAATTTTGTTTTTCAATTGTAACTTTAGACATAGTGTAAATAACTTCCTATAATATATTTCGGTTTGTCTATTGGTTTTGTTCCAGCGTGCAACCAAGGCCACAACGGTGGGAACATTAATAGACTACCTCTTTTACATGGCGACCCTTTATTCATTAATGGAAAGGTTGTCATGCCACCTTCATTGTCATCAAGGTATAAGAAGAATACCATAAATCTGGCTGCATTGTCAAGACAATTCACATCAACATGTGGTCTAAATTCTTCTTTGTCATTTGGTAAATATCTTTTCATTCTAATATTTTCAAACTTCCACTCACCAGGCCACATTTCTTTAGTAACGCCAGTTTGCATTTTATAATCTTGAATTTTAGATTTAAAAGCAGTTAAAAGAGTAGAAACATCATGATTCCACTTTGCATGTTGATGTAAATGGATTTGTGTAAAATCGGCACTGTCTTGTTTTATGGTTTCATATTGTTCAGTATGTTCTTCAAATTTTTCTATCAAATATTTACAATAATCATCATCAATAACATTATCATATCGTTTTACAAAATTCATCAACTCCATTATTTTTTCCTCACAGTAAAGTCAATTGCCATTCTTTTGTTGTCTGTTAGTATATCTGAAGCTGCATGTGGTATTGTAGAATCAAAAAGTGCAAACGATGTTGGTTTGATATAATTAGAAACCCCATCATGTGTAAACCCACCACCCCAACTTTCTTGCCAATCACTATTGACTACACCCAAGATTTTAATTACATTATCTTTTTTATTATGGTCAGTGTGGATGTTATCTTTTCTATTTTTATCTTTAATAGACAACCCACAAAAATATATCTCTGGAAGAAAGAAATCTTTACCCCCTGCTTCATATATTTGTATTAACAATCCCATCGCAATACCAGCAAGTAGTGGGTGTTTAGTATCATCGTTGTCTATAACATCTAACTTCAAATGTTTTTCATCCAATGGTTTACCCATTGGGTATTTTAGATTCCAATTGTCATCATTAGATGCAATATGTTTAATCATATCCAAATAAAATGGACTACAACAATTGTCTAAAATTTTAACCGCCATATTTAAACTCCTTTGAAGCAGCTTCTTCTAGTTTCTCCATGACTTCTTCTGTGAAGTATTTTTCTGGATCACCTAAAACAGCTTTACCATATTGTTTTGTACCATCAGGCATCAAATATCTTGGCCCTTCTTTCTTGAAAACTTCATATTTTTCTGCAAGTTCAATCAATCCGTAATATTTATCTAGTCCAGTACTATAACTCAATCTAACATCAACCATTTTGTTTTCAATAGTCAATCTTGATTTGTGATTTTTACAGTGAATAATATTACCAACAACATCTGTTCCTTCTTTCTCTTTTCTCTTAGATAAGAAAATAATAGATGAGGCTGCATATTTCAATCCAGAACCACCACCCATTTCTTTAGTAGGAAACATAGAACCCATAGAGTCATATGTGTGATTTGTTACAACCATTGGAATACCAGCTTTACCAAGTTTCAAAGTCAACACTCTAAATGCAGCTTTAAGAACTTGAGCCCTTGTCATATCCCTAGTTTCTTTTCCTGCTTCTGTATCTTCTACTTCTTTTGTAGTAGATAACATACCAAGTGAATCTAAACACATCATCATTGGTCGTTTTACATCTACATCTTGCTGAGAAAATCTATCAGCAATTTTAATCGCTTGTGTTCTAAACTCTTGTACAGTAGTAACTGGCATAATAACCATTCTAGTGGGATCAATACCCCTATCAATCACCATCTGCTTAGTAATAGCACTTTCTGATTCAAAGTAAATTACACCAGCATCTGGATTTGCATCCAAAAAGTTCTTTACCATTCCCATCAAAAAGAATGTCTTACCAGTTGCACTTTCACCAGCAAGAGCAGTAATTTTGTTTGCAGGCAAACCACCATATAGACTACCACTCAATAGTGCATTGAAAACGTAACTACCAGTATCCACAAAATTATCAACGTCACCAGCGGCAACACCTTCTGATACTAGATCAGCATACTCGTTTCCAGTTATTTTAATTATATCTTTTAGAAAATCATTCATCATAAATCACTCCTTCTAAATTAGGTTCTTCATAATTTGGGCCTTTCATAACCTTACCATCTTTTCGATACATAGGTTGACCATCTTCACCTAATTTTGTCATATTACTTCTTTGAACTTCTGTAAAACATTTGTCCAAGTCTAATCCAAATGTGTGTCCAGCACCATAAGTGACATATAAAATATCAGTTAATGCATCTGCAACATCCACAAGTGTACCACTATCGCAAGCTTCTTCTAGTTCATTTAGTTCTTCCCTTATTAAATCAATCCTCAAATCCACTTCTTCATCTGATGGCCATTGAGGATTTTCTCGTATTTTCTGCTTGAAAGCAGACATAAAGTTTTTAACTTCATTAAAGTTTGTTGATTTCATTTGTATATCCTAACATAATTATTGTTGAAAGTCAAGTAAAAAATTCACTTAAATCAGCAACCCCATGTTTATCTGCAACCTTATTTACATTACTAGAGTTGTGATTTGTTACGTTACCATCTATAAATGGCAATGTTTCTGTGAGAGTATATTTGTCCTCGCCTGGCTTCTTTATCTTCCATTGTAAATCAATATCTTTTGGATAGTTGATATTCCAATCCATAGTTGATTGTTTGAGATACTTCTTGGCCTTTTTATTTAATGGGTATATGTATCTAAATTGTTTCCCCCATACTCTACTAAATCCTAATTCACCCATCTTCTTATCATTTGGTCTTGGGCCATATTTTGTGTCCATGCGATTCATTTCTTTTTTCATTTTTCTCTGAATAGTTCTGAAATGTACCTTTTCTCCACTTTCACTTAAATATATATCTGTCCAAATAAACCCACCGAATAGAAAATTTGCAGCCTGATAAACATAGCCTGGCTTACCCACAATCCCATCTGCCCATGTATAAAGATATTTTACATTTGGTTTGTTTTCTTTTAACCACTTAACAGTTAAACTCTGCATTTGTGATTCTGAATTTCTAGGCATCTTATCGTCCATACACATCTTACCTATTTCAAAGTAATCAGCAGTTGTTAACTCTGGAAACATCTTTCTAATTGTTCCCATAGGGTTCGTACCCCAACCCAAAGTTAGAACACCAACTAATTCGTCATCTACATATGCACCAAGATAGTGTTTAGTTAGTTTGGGCATCACAGCACTATAGTGTCGTTCTTGAACGAATAGTGTTGCAACTCTCCAATCTATTGGTTTCATTATCATAAAAATGTTTCCAGTGTTCCTACAGTTGGTGGTGGTGTAAGTTTAGAAAATCTAGTTTTATTTTTACTACTCCTACCATTGTGTTCTCCGTTTTCATGTGTTTCTATATTGTGACAATTAGTACATTGAATATTACACTTTCTAAATTCTGCAAACATTCTTCTTATGTATTGTCTGTTTTTAACTTTATCTCTAATAGAAAGACTCCTAACAAATCTAGCAACTCCACCTTGAGCTGCTCCCTTAGTACCAGCAAATGTCAACTCTTCATGTTTAGTCAAAGGATCAATATGTGTAAAACATAGAGCCATAGCATGTGCATTATATCCACATTTATAACATCCTTGAGATACTTTATATTTTCTAATAAGTTCCCATCTTCTAGCGATTATTTCTTTTGATCTACTCATATTGGTAACTTTCCAACTTGACTATCTGTATACATTTTCTTCCATTTAATTTTAATTTTCTTAAAATCCCCACCCATAACATTCTCTTTGATACCATTCCACGATACATGGTTAGGATACATCTCAATAAGTTTTGCATGAGTATTATTAATCAAGTCTAAAGTTCTCCATTCGTTACATCCACCCTCAACTAGAATCTTAGAAATATAACCAAACTCATCCCATATACGATTTGTATATCCTTTTTCAAACAATTGTAATACCATATGAATATCTTCACATACTGGTAATGACCAATCTAGTTCATTTTCATCAGGCATCTTCTCACCATTAAAAAAGAAACCACAGTTTACAGCAGCGATATCAATAAATGGTTTTCCTGCTGGTGGTAGATTACCTTGACGAAAACCAGCGAAATCAACTTCATCTAACCACTTACTAGTTGCATCTAACATGTAAAACCAATCTTCATTATTCATAAGTCTCTTGGACTTCTCGCCGCCAGGCGTTCTACGGATAAACTTTAGATCATCGTCAAACACTCCGTATTTGATATTCATAGAGTTCATGTATATCCATCGCCTAGTCTCTGTAATCCCAATATCGTCATCAGGCAAAACCATTATGGGGTAATTTTCTTTTGGTTGCACCACTAGAGTTGTAATAGTTTGTGCAACTTCTGACATATTATCAAAAGTAATTTGATTATGCGCTCGGCCTAAAGTCGGTATAAAAATCTGATCTATCATATCGCATTATCCATTTTTTTCTTAAATTCGTGATAGTATTCGTCCTCTGATAACAGCACTTGAGAATATCTAGCACGATACTCATATAATCTATATTCAAAGTTATCTTTATCTCTTAGTTCTAATATCTTCTCATATAGTTCATCAAACTCTTGTACTCTCTGCCATTCGGTTATATTATACTTACCAAGTATATCATAGTCTCTCCACACAAATGGTATCATACCTATAGATAAGGCCTCTGGATATCTTGATGTTGTTGCATATGGGTCTATCCAATTAAAACATAATGTACTTCTTGCTGGTTCTAGTAGTGGATATAGTTGTTTCCAATCCTTTATCCATGAAGCCTGTCGTTTTACTCCACTAGGAAATCCCCCTACCATTACAGTAGACAAGTCTGAGCGATATATTTTTCTTATTGTCTTTTCTCTATCGTTACCATGTTTCATACGACCCCAATAGGCAAAATCTGTTGTCTTTTCCAAATCAAACATATCTGCAATTGGATTCTTTAAAGTCTGAATAAAGTGATATTTCATACCGTGGATATTCCCACTAAAATCTATTTCATCTATTGTAGTAAACTTTTTAATATTAGGTAAATAACTACGATATAATTCCTCTGTATCCCCTCTGTCACTTCTAAACATGATTACAGTTTTATCATTAAAGAAAGGTATTATTGTATCCATATGACTTTGTGATTTTGCAAGGTCTTTAGGATTCATCTGTAACTCACCATGATATCTAAACTCTGAATCACTAGGTATGACAATTACATCAGCCCACTCTATATTCTCTGGTGTTCTTTTAGGTCTACTTTTATCAAATGATACATTATATGTTCTATATTCATGTTGTGGATTTGCTTTCATCCACTTGACATAGTTCTCAAAGAAACTATCTAGGACAGTTTCTAATGGCCCATTATATTTGACGTTACTTCTTAATCGTGCTATACATATTTTCATAACAATTTCTCCGAAAGATCATCTATCAATACTAATTCAAAAGTAATACCTTGTAATGCAACTTGTTTTTTAAGTTTTTTACACCTTTCAATTAAAGCGTAAATATGTTTTTTACCTCTTGAACTTATTTGTCCATTATAATCATACACTAACCACATCTCATCACCATAACAACCAGACACTAGATTCATAAAAACATGAGATAATTTATCAAAATGCGATTCAACATTCCCTAATTGTTTACACTCAACATGAATTTTTCTATCAGGCATAACTATTTCAAAGTCTCCTCTTCTATCTAAACCAAAGTGACATTTGAATTTTGGTTGTTTATTAATAATACGCCCATTTCCTACTATTTTAGAATAAACAATCTCTTCAAACATTTGTCCAGATTTAGCAGCTGATTTACCAGCAACTGGTCTTAAATCTGTTATGAATTGTTCTCCAAATAAATTATTTTGAATATCAAGATCTTTTTTAAATCTATCATTAACTTCTTCTGCTTTCATAAACAATTATCACGGCCTCCTACCTTATTATATCAATCTTATCCATAGTGTCTTGATTCCAGACCTCTAGTTCTCTACGAACTTTGTCCTCTCTAATCATTTTAATGTATCTTTTAGTAGAAAGTTTTTTCCACCATTTAATTATATTATCAAGTTCAAATCTATCATAGTTTTCGGCTTTTGTCAAGGTATTTGTTTCTCCTAGTAAAACTTCTTTAGCATTCTCATACCCATATGTTGACATGTAAAATCTTTTTTGTGTAGTTACTTCTCCTGCTTTATTCATTGCATCTGTAAATAGTTGATATGCTTTTGTATCATATTCTTTTAATGATGACTTAATTGTTCCTACCATCTTGGTCTGCATTTTTAGTTTTCTACTTGATGCACCTTTATGTATTAGGTCTTCACCACCGTTTCTTTCGGTAAACCAATCTCTCATTTCCATATAGATATCTTCTCCAAGTGTCAATAGAAACTTAGATTGTGTATCGCCTTTATATCTCAAATATGGTCGCATACCATCATACATAGATGCACCTTTAAGATTACCATAGAGAGATGTAGTTTCAAATAGACAAAACTCTGTATCATACTTCTTGTTTAACATACGTCTAGTTGCATGAGAACAACAAATGGCTGCAAGTAATTTACCACCAAGATAGTTATATCCAAATGGTTGTGCAGGCACAATATTAAATCCCATAATAGCACGTTTGTTAAAAATATCTAAATCTGGAACACCCCCAAGGAAATCATTTCTAGGTTTAGAATTAATTAGTGGACTACCATAACGAATAAACCCTACAATAGTATTTGTAGTTGTTTCTTTCACTACAAGTTTCAGTGTCTTGCCTGGGTTCTCATCTGGTGAGAATGATGCAGTTTTTTCTAATAAAGTATCAAACACCTTCATAGGTATTTCTACAACTTGAAAATTCATGTCCTCTGGATGCATATCAAAGTCTTGAAACAAATCATCTTCAATAGACATGCCAGGCAATGGTGATGGAATATCTTTAACTCGTTCTATCTTTCTTGCACGAAAATAATCGTCAATACGATTAAAATCCTTAAAGTATTGCATTAATTTTGTAGCAGCATATATTGAATCTTGTTTATTTAATATCATAGAAAATCCATTAAGTTACCTTGTTGGCCATATGTTCTATCCACCGTCCATTTAAGTTTGGATACAATAAAATTTAGTGGTTCAACAAATGACTTTTCAAATTGTTGTTCATAGTCAATCATACTTTGCAATTCAAACTCTTTAGGCATCTTTGTAATAAATGAAATAGAACTTGATTGGTGAGCATTTGGTATTCTTAAATGTAAGAATTTAATTTTATCCCCCTCTTGAATATAAGGATATTTGTTTACTAGTTTCTTTTGTTTAAGAAGATGATTATATAGAATTGCACCTTTACAATGAATGGGCGCTCCTTTGGCAAACAGTGAACTAGGATCACTCCATTTTGTCAAACCGTTTACACTTCTGGGATAAGCGATATCTTCTGGTGGCATATTCATAAACTCTTCTCTAAAGTCTTGTATAAACTTATTTAACATTTTTTCATCACCACTCATGATGATTTTCAACCCTTCTTTAATTTTGTTTCTACAAGGTTCAGGCGTAGAAGATTTAACTGCTTCAATGCCCATAATCTTTAGTTTTGGTTCTTGATAACGAACCCCCTCATTATCCCACACATTAAGAATATATCTTTTCTTTGCTGTCCAGATACCCTTATCTGCAATAACCTCTCTAGACATCTCCATCTTTTGTTGATATGCTTTCGTGTAAGTAGCGAGTTCTTGATAACATTTACTAATATATGGTTCTATCTTATCTTTTGCAATTGTATTAAGAAAATCAATTGGACTAGATGGATTAAACTTGTCTACCAACGAACCAAATGTCACATAGATAGAATCTGTATCAGAGGCAACTACATAATCTTGATTATCAGTTTTCATCAAATCATTCATATAGTCGTTAATCTTATTTTCAATCCAACGAATAGATAATTGTCCAGAGGTTGTAACTGCCTCTGCCATCGCAAGAGAATAATATCTAAAGTATTGATTACCGATTGCACCATAAGCACTGTTTAGTGCAATCTTTCTTGCCATCTGAATATTATCATACTTAGAAATCTTTTTAAGTAGTTTTGGTTCTTTAGTATTTTCGTATTCTTGTTTTGCCTGTAACATCTTCTTCTTGAACACAACACGATCATTATACATATCTTCCATCAACTCTGGAAGAAAACCTTTTATGTTTGTTTTGAACAATGCACCATTAGGTGTCATAGTAGTATTTTTAAATATAGATGTATCAACTTCTTTGTTTAGAAGTTTATCTACTTTCATACCTTTTACTGTATCCAGAGATTTTAGGGTTTCTGGGGATATGTTATATTGCATCATTAGGTGTGGATACAATGAGTTCAAGTCAAAAGACATAACCCATTTGTGTTCACCAACTATAGGATCTTTGACATATGCACCCTCAAACTTTTCTGCCTTTTCTGAATGTCGTTTCTGTGGAATCACAATGTTCTTTTTCTTTAGATAATTGTAGATTAGAACATCCCAATATTTAACCGAACCAAGAACATCCATGTAATTAACTTTGGCTTCATATGCCATAGTCAAACACAATTCAATAAGTCGCATCTTATCTTCAATACGATCAACTAGTTCCACATCAAGAATGTTATAGTCAATAAAAGATTGAAAGTCCTTTGTATACCACTCGCTGAATGTTTCATATGGATTTGTATCTTTCTTCTGCCCAAGTTCTACATATGCAATATGTGTAAGTGCATATGACTCTTGACTTGTATATGTAAACTTGTGATACAAGTCCAAGTAATCTAAATGAGCAATACCCCTAATATCATAGAGTTGGTGTTTTCTACCACTATTATAAACTTCTTTATCTTGAACCATACGCCATGGTGATAATCGTTTTAGTTCATCTTCGCCAAATAATTGTTTCATACGATTACATAAGTAAGGTATATCAAAAAATTCTGTATTCCATCCAGTTATGATATCTGGTGGACTTTTTTCCCAAAAGATAAGAAACTCTTTAAGTAGATGTATTTCACTTTCACATTCAATATAAGTTACATCATCACGATCATTGGTATATTTACCAACACCCCAAACGATAATCTGTTTATTTGAATGGTTCTTTACAGTAATAGAAAGAAATGGTTCTGCCGCTTCTTGTGGATTAGGAAAACCATTCTCACATTTAACCTCTATATCAATTGTGTATATTAAGATGTGATCCAAATCCCAATTTACAGCATTTGGATATTGTTCTGCAAGATATGTATATGGAAATTGATTTAATCCTAATACTAAATCTTTTTGATTTTCATATTGTTTTGCCCACTCCTTTGCATCTTTGATATTATCAAATTTGATTGGAGCTGCATTACCACCAGTAAGAGTCTTGAAACCACTTACCTTTTCACAAGGTGTATACAAAGTTGGTTGATATTTAACTTTACGAACTTGCCTTTGACCGTTTACAACTTCTCTAAGAAAAAGTTGATTTCCCCATTGCAAAATGTTTGTATAAAAAGTATTCATCATCATGTTCCATTGTATAGTAAAATGTGGGCATTGTCAAGTCTTTTATTCAAATAAAGTTTCTTTTTGTTTTACGGTTGGAAAGTAGATATTGATCATTTCTAATCTATCATGTGCGGCAGATAGTTTATCTAGTTCTGCCATAACTGCTTCTGTAACATCTGAATGTTCTCCAATACCAGCAGGCATAGTTTGGTATACGGCGATATTTGCCTTATGTACTTCTATTTCACCTTCAGCCTGCTTCTTTGCAGCTAAAATAATTTGTTCGCCAACTTTCATTTTCATCTCCTATGATTTGATTTTTTTTGGTAACTCGTCCTCATCGTTACTATCCCCTCTTTCAATCCAATCCGATAGGACGAATCTTCTGTTTGGATTGACACTAACTTGAAACAAAGTCATAAGTCCTCTGTTAGCAAGAAAGTTACTTCTGGAATCTTTTGTTGTAAGTCCTACTGGGCAATCTATGTACTTTCTATTATTGAAAGTGATGTTGACATTAACGATTGGTCTTTCGTCTATTTTACCAACATGTTCTGGTTTAGACACACCTTGTAAGGCACTTGTAAATTTCTTTCCACCCTTTTCCCACCGTACAGTTCTACCAGAAACATCAATTTTATCTACTACAAACATTGATGCATGTGTTCCATTTCCAGTATCAAACTTTGCTCTTAGTGGGCCATATCCTTCTACTTCAATTCTTTCTACATATCCACTTTCTGTGGAAAATGAGTTTCTACGATTATTTGAATCCATTACAAAGTCTAGTAACTTATCTACAATCTTAGATGGTTTTGCTTCTCCTATGTATGCATTATTATCTGACTCTGTATCAGTAGCATCATATAGTGCAAAGTTAGAACCAATACCAGCAGAACCATTACACTCTAGAATATATATTTTTTTACCAACAAGTGCATGATCCACTCCAACAACATATGCACCTACAGAACGGGCAGCTCTTAAAATTACATCTCTTTCATCATCTGATAATTCATGTGCTTCAGTTGTAGCGCCTCTATGTCTATTTGAACGAAAATCATCCTTTGGACGTATTCTTTTTGTTGATGCAAGTATCTTACCACCGACTACTATTGTTCTGATATCATAATCAAATTTTAAGTATTCTTGTATTAAAAGTTCTGCATTAAACTTCCAGAGTGATTGAATATTCGATACTAAACTTTCATAAGAATCTACAATAGAAACACCAATACCTTGTGTTCCAGTAATTGATTTAATAATCATAGGAAACTTTTCACCAACTCTTTCAAGTGCATCATCTAAAGATTTTTCATTTGATACAATTGATGTTTTTGGTGTAGGTATACTATTTCTTTCAAATGATAAAAACGCTGACATTTTATTATCACAAGTTAACATACCTTCTTTGTTGTTAATCATGAAAGAACCAGCTTTCTCAAAAGATGTCAAAAGGGCAATACCAATCTCATCTTCTAGAACACCAGCACGAACAAAACATACAGTTTTTCTAGTATTAAATTCTACTACTTTGTCATTACCATCTACATTAGATACAGTAAGAAGTCCAGTTTCTAAATCGTTTTTATTAATCCACGCTTGACGAACATTAATAATGTGACATTTAATTTTTCTTTTGTCACACGCTTTTTGAATTAAATTGCTTACCAGTTCTGGTTTTTTAGATTTAACTTTGGTTAGAATTGCAACTTCGATATCAGTATCAATTTTGGCCTCAGTAAAAAAATCGGCAAATTTTTCCATACACCATCTCCAAGGCTTTTAAATTTCTTTTGGTTCTTCTTTTTTCTTACCAATATTATATTTTGTCTCCAAAATCCATTCATTTTTTTCTTTGAATGAAATTATTTTAATCTGACTTAATGGTGCCACTGGTTCGATTTCACCCTTTACTGTTACAAGACCCCAATCACTTAATAGTTTGCCGATTGTGTTTCGTCTTGCGATATCATTCTCACTTAGATTAGTTTCTTTACCATCTAAAGCAAAAAGTTCTTTAAAGTGTACTAAGTAATACTTACCTTGTTTATGTAAAATATGACACGATTGATAGAGTTTTCTATCTTTTCTACTTGCAACTCCAATTCTAGATAATGTTTCTCTGACTTTGAGAAAATCGTCTGGTTCTTTCAAGACGATCTCTAGCATATCATCTTGTTTCCAATTCAGTTTAACCTCTTCCATTTTTTCCACCTTTTTTCAAACTATCTTTAATAGTCTTTATCTGTTCATCATTAAGTATACTTAGAGCGGATTTTGCCTTTTCATTACTATATCCATAATACTCTTTTACATACTCTAGATCTTTAAGTTTACTTGCTTTCAACCAAGGATTAAATCTTTTCCGTGGTCTAAGACTATTTAGTAAAAAGTCAAACTGCAACTTATTATCTAGATGATGTTGGCGGTTCATCTCATTAGTAAGATGAATGGTTTCTGGGTCTAATAAACACTTATTTACGACAAAGGCTGGATATTTCTTTTCCCAAGCCTCGTCTGGTGTGTCCATTAGTTTTTCTTTGGTATAGTTTATAGCATTTAAATACTCTTTTAATTCATACATGACTAATCCTTATAGCCATCTAATCTATCCTTATTATAGATTTGTCCACCCTTATCTAAAGTTTTAAATACTATAACCGTTCTTAGAGTATGACAGTTTCTAGATACAGGCATTGCTTGGTGGCGTGTTTTTGCTGGAAAACAAATCAATCTGTTACCTTTATATTCTGCAACTTCACCACCTACAATCGTTCCACCCATATCATCCTTACCCCAATCCATTCTAGGATAATATATTAAAGTATAATCACCATCATCTATATGTGAAAGTGGTTCTAATCCATGAGTATGAGCATTTAGATAAACTCTTTCCCATTGTAAATCTAGATTTATCTTTCTTATGGCAGATTGCCATATAGGCATAATCCAATCCATACCCCTATCTATAAGATTTTGTTCAGTATGACATGCTTGAATATGCCAGTGTTTACTAGGAGCACCACCCCTAGAAGGATAATCATATTTCCACGAAAGTTCTTGCACTTCTGAATCTATTAGTTCTGCAACATGTGGTTCAAGTAGATCATCTATTATCGTTAATTTATCATACCTCATTTGAATTTTACCACTCCCATAAGTTCTGTTAGACAAGCCAACAAGTTGATTTCTTGGTCTGCAACAAAAGCTGCTTTGTATTGATAATCCCCTAGAATAACAACAGCATGAGGAATAGTACTAGGACTAAGATAATCGTATAGCGCATCGTAAATCCTACGATAAATCCTAATAGGGTCATTATCAAGATTACCGACAATCCACTTTCTAACATTTGTAAATTCCTTTCCTTTTAATGATGCCATTAGTTCTCCAATATTCTTTTCAGAAATATTAATAAGAATACCAGCATCAATTTGACCAGTAGCAGAATATCTTTGAAGTTCATTCAAGACTCTACGCCAGTCTGGAAAGTGTTTGTTAATTAATTCAGCAACAGCCTTTGGTTCATTTTTTATATCTTCCAATACTAATATCTTTAAGATTCTTTGGAAGAACTCTTCTGCAAGTTTTACCTTGTCACTATTATTAATAGTAAAATCAATATTAGAACACCTAGAATGTAGTGGTTCAATCAATCTATTTTTATAGTTACAAGTAAGAATAAATCCACAGTTTTTATGAAACTCTTCCATAAACCCCCTAAGGGCTGGTTGAGTTGATTGTGGATTTAAATAGTCTGCCTCATCTAGGATAATATATTTTCTACCACCCTCTAGACTTACAGTTGAAGCAAAGTTTTTGATTTTAGTTCTAAGAACGTCAATACCAGATTCTTCTGAACCATTTATCATCATATAAGTAGCACCAATCTCTTCGAGCATTGCTTTTGCAACTGTGGTTTTACCCACACCAGCAGTACCAGATAATATGATATTTGGTATTGATTTACTTTTAACAAATTCCTTAAACGTATTCCTTAGATCATCTGGCAGAATACATTCGTCAATTCTAGTTGGTCGATATTTCTCGACCCACAAAAAGTTTTCCATAATATAATTTTCCTAAATTAAACTTTATAAGTTGATTCTGGTTCAAGAGCAATCCAATATTCTACCTTACTAGTTTTATTTTGGAAGTGACTAATATTCTTAGATGATACTGTAACATCATAGTTACCACTTATTAGTTTCATATTTTCTACTTTGAAATAGAAATTATATTCTGCACCCTCTGGAGCATCACAATCAACATTCATAGAATAATTATTAGCAGTATCGTTTTTCTTATCCTTTACTGTTAGTGAATTATTTTGAAGTGCCATATCTGGTGAAGAAATAACACCAGCAGCCCTTTTAAGTTGATTAATAGTATCTTCTTCTATAGAGAATGTAACATCACTTGACGGCATTGTTATCATTTTAGTTGGACTAGTTACCACACTAGGATCAGAATAGAAATATTTCAAAGATTTCTTTGGACTACCCTCTTCTGACATTATCACAAACTGGTCTTGGAAATCCAAAACTGGTACTGTGAATAAAGATAGAGCAGCAAGAAATTCATTCAAGTCATAAATGGCGACTTCTTTTGGAAATGTTTGTTCTACTTCTGCTTTTGCAACGATGTTCTTCATCGCTGACATTGTTGTAAGTGTATTACCTTCTTTGATAATCAAGTTCTGATTAATTGTAGAGAAGTTTTTTAATACATCTACAGTTTGATTACTTAGTTTCATTTTCAAGTTCCTTTTCATTATTATAAAGTGCTATTATACCATAATGTATAATCTTAAGCAAGTCATTTCTGTCCTTACCATTCTTTTTTCCGTATCGTTGTGCATATTTCAATATGTTACCAATACAAAAACCTTCACCATGTCCACCATCTATGATAAACTCTGTGGCTTGAAACTTGTCCTGCCCGTAGTGTTTAGTATAAGTAGCGTCAACATAAGTTCTAAGTTCAGCAAGAATTTTATCCTCGTTGAACTTATAATCAATATCTTTATGATATTTCAACTAAGCCCTCCTCAATGATTTAATATAATTTTCTTGGTCTTCTGGACTAGTTTTGCCCATTTTCTTTAAATGCAATTTGTCAATTACATTAACATTCGTAGAGAATGTTCTTCGTTCTCCATCCCCATAAAAAGGCATAACCGAATGGCGTAACCAATTAGGGAACAAATACATAACACCCTTTTCAGGCTTTACATATTCATCTGTAGCAGGTCTAAGAATCTTAGTGTCTGCTCTTCCATTACTTCCCCATGAGAAATAAGTGAATCCATCTACTCCACCAGAATTATTATTCAAATGGTTTTGATCTTCTGCATTTTTCTTTTCAATTGCCTCTGGAACTTTTAAATACAAAATACACGATAGTCCGAAAGGTGTAGCAACACCGTGATCGTGTAAAGGGTTATAGTCGCCAGAATAACTGTGAACTGACCATGCTTCAAATGCATCTACTACTGCATCAATATCATGTCCATTTTTTAAATACGTTCTTGCACACTGGTCAATAATAGTTTTTACTTGTGATGGAATAGATCCCTCTTCTTCATCTGTAATTGGAAAGACAAGTTGTGCTGATTTACTATTTTGTTTGATTTGTCCTACAAGTCCACCAGCCAAACTATTTTTTGTAGTTGTATTACCAGCAGTTTCACCGAATTTTTCATCTTGTGTTACAATATTTTCATCAATGTATTTATTAATTTCGTCAATGGCATCACTTGGAATTTCAACTCGCATCATATGTAGAGCAAGTTTAGTTTTCATAGAAACTTTTAATCCACTATTTTGTTTTTCATGTTCTGCATCAGCATCAGCCATTGTTTCTGCATCTGCAACTGCTTTTTCTGCATCAGTGGGTACTTCTTCGTTAGAACTCCAATGTTCTTTATCTGGTGTAGCAACACCACCATCTTTAAACTCTTCTGGCGCAATGTCAAATGTTTTTAAACCCATAATATATCTCCTTGGTTTAAGTGAAAGAGGGTGGCGAACATGCCGCCACCCCAAAGTTTATTATGATTATGCTGTGTAACCTTGAGCACCGAATAGTGCAGATTGTCCAGCCGCGATTACGGCTTTACTTGGTGTACCAACTCTATAAGAAACACCTTTTGATCCTCTATTTTCATAGATCATCATACCTTCGTTTCTTAGTTTACCAACCATAGAAGCTGGTGATTGTAGGTCAAATTTAGTCCTTAGAGTTTTCCAAGTTACGTCTTTGCCTTTTGCAAAAAGATTTCTGATTTTTGCTGTCTTTGTCATTTTCTTCATGTTATACCTTTCATAGTATAGTTTTAATGTTAGAATCATATACTAACATATCTTGGGGGCTTTGTCAACCCCCAAAATTCTTTTATTTCACTTCAATTAGTCTAGGCTTCTTTTCGTCTGGAACGATTTGTTCTAGGGTAATTGATAGAAGTCCATTTTCTAATTTAGCATCACCTACTACAATATCATCTGCAAGAGTAAACTTACGATTGAACTTTCTAGATGAGATACCCTTATGTAGAGTCCACTCATCGGATTCATCATTAGTTTCTTTTACAGAACGAATTGTAAGTACACCGTCAGCAACTTCAACTTCAATATCTTTTTTATCGAAGCCTGCAAGTGCCATTTCAATATTGTATTTGAAATCTTCCACCTTCTGAATATTATAAGGTGGGAAGCCTGTAGATGATGCATTGTTTTCAATGTAATCATTCAACCTATGAAATACACGGTCAAATCCTACGGCATACGGCGTTAGTTGATTAAAATTGTCGAATAGACTTAAATTGTTTCTTACCATTGTTTTCTCCTTTTTAAAGCAAGATTAATAATGACAACCCTTTATGGCATTGTCTATAGTATATATGGGGATTAAAAATCATATTTCAACCCCCACATAATTTTTTTTGGAGCGGGCAGATGGAATTGAACCACCTTCTTCAATTTGGAAATTGACATAATACCTTTATACGATGCCCGCATTTTTCCTAGAATGATGGTTCGTCATCATCCTCTTTATCCATCTCAGCAAGTTCTGCATCAACGTCTGAATTATCTGTAGTAGAACCAACATCGATTCCACTATCTATTTTAGTGTAAAGATCCATAAAGGAGTCTTTGGTTTCATCATCAAACCTAGCAACACAAAGTTCAATAGACTTCATCTTGTCATTGAAGATGGCGAATGCCTTAACGATGTGATCTAACCTTCTGGTCGAAATCACTTCATCGACTCCACCGTCAAAGAAAGTCTTTCTGATAACCTCTGCCCACTTGACAAGATTATCTGCAAACACTTCATCTACAGTTCCATACTTTTTCATAGAACCGATAACGATCTTCTTTTCGGTCTTAGTAGTAGCATATGGTTGTTCGATAGTGATTGCAAACCTTTCTAAGAAGGCCTCGTTCAAAATGTTAGTTCCGATAAACCTACCGTCATCTGAACCTTTACCTTTAGTGTTAGCAGTTGCCATCACATTGAAACCATTTTTAGGAGTAATCCACTTGTTTACTTTTTTCAAGTAAACACCTTTACCCTCAAGAACAGGCTGAAGGGCAAGTAACTTGTTAGAACCTAAGTCACACTCATCAAGTAAAAGAGTACAACCTTTTTCCATAGCCTCAATAACAGGCCCAGGCACAAACTTAGTTTCACCATTTACCAATCTGAAACCACCAAGTAAATCATCTTCATCAGTTTCGATTGTGATGTTAACTCTGATTAACTCTTTTTTAAGTTCAGCGTGAATCTGTTCAATCATAAGAGTTTTACCGTTACCAGACAAGCCAGTAACAAAAACTGGATAGAACATACCAGATTTTACAATCTGTTTAATTGTAGAGTGATGACCCCAAGGTACAAAACCTACAAAGGCCTCTGGAACTAAATTTTGTTTTTCCATATTTGTTGCAACCAAATTAACCATAGTATTTTCTACTGGCGCAGTATTAGTCTGTACTGTTTCAGTAACATACTTTTCTTCATTAGGAAGTTTGAATTGATTGTAACCAGTTTTACACTGACCTAGAAACCAACCAGCAAGTGGTATTTCTAGTTTATCACAAATCTCTTTAACTTGCGATTTGTTCAGAATAGATCCAGCACCGAATTGTTCAGATGCACAATCAACAAACTTCTGTTTTCTTGGACTTAAATACATAATATATAACCTCTCTCAATTTTCATCATACTTATAAGCTAACACAATAATAGGGCAATGTCAAGTCTTTTTTTTAGGCCCTGATTTTACAGCGTTTTTCATTAGGCAATCATCCCAACAAACTTGTTTAATACTGGGCGATTCGCCATTTTGTTAGTAGAAGATTTCATAAATGCCCTCTTCAATTCACCAACTTTAGCGTTTGGATTTACAACTAACTCTTCTGATTCTTGCATCGCACCAGCCCCAGGCAAGATATAAAATTCATCATATCCATCCTCTGTAGAAACTACCACATTATCTTTTTTAAGAGTCTTGTAGATTTCTCTAACTTTTGCATAATCACTATATGAGGATAATCCAAACTTGTCCTCAATAACATTCTTATGAACTCTACCATTTTTTCCAGAACCAGCAACAAAGAAACCTACAATATTCATATTAGGCACTCTTTTCTTTAACAACTTGAAAAGTGAAATAGTTTGTCCACCTCTACCATTTCTATTAGCAATGATTTTAGCACCACTAGTTGGATCTGTAATATGAACATCATTTCTTCCCCAACCATCAATGTCTTTATAACCATTATAAGATTGACCTTCTTTATCCGTATTAACATGAAAGGCAGAATCAACTCTATGACTATAACCATCAGTTAAAAATACAGAGTGTATTTTTTGAACATTATGTTTTTTCTGAAAGTCTGGAACTATTTTCATAGCAGCGATAATAGCATGATTAAGTGGTGTACCACCTAATTGATAATAATTCATCACTCCTAAAGGATAACCTTGTCTACTCCAATTTCTATAACCCTTCCAATTTTCACCCATCATATACATGTAATGCATCATTTCATGTTGTTCTTTTTTGGACATTGAAGAACTCAAAAAGTTAAACAATTTTAATTCATCAACTTTGATATCACCAGACTTGAATACTTGTTCAAACCTTCTATCTTTAATTCGATAGGCCCTATCAGAGAAAGCGAAAACCTCAAAAGGAATTTTAGTTCTCATACAAAATTCTGTAAGATTAAATAACTGTTTCATAGTACCACTCATATTCTCTTGCATTGATCCAGACCAATCCAAAAAGAAAACTAAACCGTGGTTTGTAGCCCCAGGCACATTAGTAACTTTAGCAAATAAATCCTCATTGTATTTGTAAGTATGTAACTTAGACATATCTAACGAACCAGTTTTTGCGACAGTAGCACGATTGTATTGATCTGCAGCTTTTTTCATCTCAAATTCTTTAGTAATATAAGATACTGTTTTTTTAGAACCGTCTAGAAAAGTTTTCAATTCTTGTTGAGTGTATTGAAAGAAAGTATCGTTTTTATCGTTTTTGTAAAACCCTCTTAAATCCTCTAGGATTTGAGCAGGCGTATCAATCATATCTTTGATATTATCTAACTTTGGTATCCAACAATAATTTCTATCTTGAGCATTTGTATCTATAAACTTTTTAGAAGCCTGTTGATAAGCACTATCGGTAGAAGCAACGAATTTTTTACCTTCTGATTTACCACCTTCTTTACCATTAGTAACTACTTGTTCAGAACCTTTTTTATCAGATTTTTCATCATCACCATCACCACTACCATTTGAACCTTGTTCTGTCTGGTCGGTGTTCTGGTCGTCTCCAGCCCCACTCTGGTCATCAGAATCACCGTTTTCTTGGTTTTCTTCTTTACCATCAGAACTGTCTGAACTTTGTCCACTTTGTGATTCAGTGTCAGCATTACCACCAGCAGAATTACCCTCACTAGGCATCTGACTCATCTTACCGTCAGCACCAGCACCATCTTGGTCTGGATCACCTTGGGATTCTTCGTTTTGTTCAATATATTCATATAACTCTTGAGCAAGTTTTAATACTTGTTTAGGAGTCTTAGTTTCATTTGCTTTTTGAACCCACTCCATCTCTGCATCAGAAAATGGAACATCAGGCACATGTTTAAAATGAAGATTAATTCTATCAATCAAGTTCATTGATTTTAGATGTTTACCTTGGAGTTTGAAAAAATCCATTTGTAATAATTCGGTATATCCTAGATTGAAACACCTAACACCGCCTGGGTATCTAGATTGTATCATCTTTTCAATTCTAACATCTTCTAGGACATTGACAAAAGAAAAATCAATATTTTTCTTTCTAGCGGTTTCCAACATATCTAATGGAGTCCAAAATGCATGACCTACCTCATGAAGTGTAAATAAGTCTTGAACACTTTCACTCATATCTTTCCAGATAGGTAAAACCAATTCACGATTTTTAACGTCAAAAGCAGCAGTTTCTACTTTTTTATGAACCACATGAATATCTTCTTCTGCAAGAAGTTTCGCAAGTCTTGATTTATCTTTCATGGTATTTCCTCTCATCATCATATGTATAAGCTGACATACTTTTGAGGCAAAGTCAAGTCTTTTTTTCACTTTTTTTGAATTAAAAAACGCTGTAAAATCAATGGCTTACTATCACGCCCACTTGGTATTCCACTCTTTATATAGGTATTCTGCCAGATATTTGTGGCCTGATTCGTTTGGATGCGAATCACTTACTCCCATTCTATACTTTTCATCACGAATTATTGATGATGCTGTATCTCCACCAAGATCATTAAATATAGGCCAACCGACAAATGTTTCATTATTCATAGAAAGCATATAATCTGTAGTCATTAAATGATC
>VTLG01016389.1_pt1 | contig 33119 bp, 47 predicted proteins | sample 4694571 | NCBI WGS metagenome assembly VTLG01 (sample SAMN12604809, study PRJNA352737) | marine metagenome | biome: ENVO:00000447; feature: ENVO:00000209|ENVO:00000569|ENVO:01000036; material: ENVO:00002151; isolation source: viral sequences binned using virsorter ...
AATATGGGCGTGGTTCACAAGCGCAGGCTATCGCCACCGCTCTTGCTAGATGGGCTAATCAAAAGGAGGTCGTATGACACAAACTGCTCATGAAGTAATGGAAAACGTGGGGGCATTATTCGATGTTGAATATATTCCCGCTGGTTTCCAAGACAACGGGTTTTATACTCGAGTCCCCGGAGAGGCGGGCAAACCTATGTATAAGTGGGTGAACCGTGTAACTATGGACAACAGTATTCCGTTGGCTATACATAAAGGTAGTTATCCTGAAGTGGATGGCTACAAACACTTAGCGGACATGGCGGAGTTCATGTTCCCAGTATCTAGTAAGGAATGCACACTGTTTGGTGACGGTGAACGTGTACTTTTAGTGCAACAACTCACGGATCCGGTGGATTTAGGCGATGGTGATACCATCCAGTCTAATATTATTTGGGTCAGTTCATTGAATGGAACTTGGTCCACCAAAGTGTATGACATGACTGAACGATTCTTTTGTCAGAACCAGTTGATTGGTCAACCTTTGATCAATGTGAAGCACACTAGGAACCATGACAGTTTGTTGTCTTGGCGTGTTGAAATATTGGAAGGTGCGAAGGCTAGGGCTAACGCATGGACTAGTCAGGCACGGGAGTGGAAGGATCAGAAGATGGTTGACCAACAGTTCTTTGATATGGTCAGTTATTTGATGCCCATCCCCGAGTATGACAACACTAATGATCTGGTTAGGGACAGGATCAAAATGAAACGTAACGATATTCTTAACCGTTGGTACAAGGAACGTAATAAGTATGGTGATGGTGATGAAGGGATAGGTGACGCATGGTGTGCTTACAATGCGTTTCAAGGAGCGGAACAGCATTACATTAATGCTAAAGGTCGTGGTCATAACTGGTCACGTGACCGTGCGTTGATTAAGGCTATCGATGGTAAGACACCGTTGGCTACTCAAGCGTTCAACTATTTAAGGGGGTGAATCATGGGTAAAACAGCAACAGCAACTATCACACTCGTAGTAGAATATGATGTTCAGCAAACATTTGAAGATGACATGGATTTAGATGACATGCGTGACGAATGGGATGAATTCATAGAACTACCTGAAGGTTGCATGCCTAAAGAATGGGAATACTGTGAAGTTACAGTAGGTGCAATCGAATGTGAAGGAGAAATATCGGAATCATGGTAACTAAAATGCTATTGGTGGGTGTGTTGGGATTCATAGGGTCATGTTACCCTGTCTCTCACACTAGCCGAGTTCAAGTGCCTGTTATCACAGTGCCTACCTCGACAACGATAGTGTGGGAGGAAACCGACTACGCTAAACACGTTGCTTCTGAACCTATAGAGGAGTGTCCTGCATACGGTTCGTGTGACATACCGGAACATGAGTACATCGCTCATCTTCCTACGTTGCATGAACTGGTGCGGGAATACTTTGAACCAGAGGATGTGTCTTTAATGTTACGAATTGCTTTCTGTGAATCGTCTGCTAAACCAGATGATAAATGGTCAGAGGCTATCAATCCTAAGAGTGGGGCGACAGGCTGGTTTCAGCACATGCCTGACTGGTGGGAGGAGCGTAGTTTTAAGGCTGGGTTCAGTGGCTGGCATTCTGTTGAACCACGTGCTAACGTGGGGGTAGCAGCATATCTATATTACAATATGGATAATAATAAAAGGTGGGGTGGTGCATCTCACTGGTATCCAAGTAGACGATGTTGGGGAGGAAAGTAATGGGTCAAATACCATCAGGTGTAAGCGAGACACTAACACGAGAAGAGTACCATCGGTATCGTGATGAGGATGCTCGTAAACAAAAAGTCTTTGCCAAAGGGGTAAAGCAAATATATAAGGAGGCAGAAGCCTATGAGTAATAAATTAGACAGTTTCCCTACTACGAAGGGAGCAATCAGACGTAGATACGACTGGGATGAATGGAAGGATGGGGAAGTTCACGAACTTGTGAACCCTGACGACTTTGAAGTCCCGGTTGAAAGTATGAGGGCTATGGTCTATAGACATGCTAGTAACATGGGTGTACCTGTCCGTACTGCTAAGACAAGAGCAGGTTTGGCTATTCAATTCATTCTCGATGATGATGGAGAAATATTAGAGTGGTAAAACTGACAGATCATAGTGGAAATGAGCATGATCTTGTCCCAGTTGTCACAATCGACTGGGGGTGCAACCCTGCTGAGTTTGATTGGGCTACAATATTAAAACATGAAGTAATTGCTTTAAACTCTGTACTTATTAATAAGCAGAGTGTGTTGGATACTCTTGAAGGTATCCATTCTGCTGAAAGTGCAGACGATATTATCAGATGATAACAATTTGGGTGGCGGGGCGCTCCCCCTCCTTTGCGCCTCGTCACCTTTAACTTAAGGAGAAAAAATGTCAGACGACAACAATGAACAAATAGAGATGGACATAGGACAGTTCGCTGCTTCTTTGGCTGTTATACAAAACAAACTAATAGGAGATTTCCTGCACGATTTAGGACATGTATGTCATAAATATATGAATGATTTTGCAGGGTTAATGGAAGGGTTTGAGCATGTCCCACAGCCAGACTTCCAAGAAGAAGAAAAAAGTAACACAAACTTAATATTAATTGATGGCGAAAAGGAGTAATTTGTTGTAGCCTCCCATATGAACATATGAAATATGAACAAATGACCGTCACGAAGTGACGGTAACATATGAATATATTCATATGGTACTTGACCGGAACTTAAAACTGTACTAAGATGGAAACCATGCAGCCCACGAAACCACCAGAAGACGCAATCATCCTCAGACAATCATGGCTAGGTGATCTCGCAATGTGTCCTGAGAGAGCCAGACAAGTCCGTGAAGGCGTTGCGATAAGCACAGACTCATCCAACACCGTTCTAGGCTCCGCAGTTCACTACGGGATAGAACAGTGCCTCATCGACAAGATGGACACAGGCGTACCCATGTCCAAAGCAGACACACTAGACGCAGCGATGCAGTACTGGCAGAGTCACATCAAAGACATCGTAAGGTGGAACCACAAAGAGGGTGAACCAGAAAAGATTATTGAAGCCAACTCCAACGTCTGGTGGGACGAAGTGATGCCCGATATACACCCAGTAGCAGTCGAGTACGAGTTCTGCCTTCCGCTTGTACCCCAACACACGCCAGAGATATGGTTAAAAGGAACCATCGACTGCATACAAGAAGCACCGTTGCCTATATTGGATTGGAAAAATCCGGGTCGTAAACCATCGGCTGAGTGGGAGAAGAAACGCTGGTCAGTTCAAGCCGCCGCATACACGTGGGCTGTTCAAGCAATGGAACCACAAGGCTTCGGACAGGCGCAGAACTTTGAATTCGTTTACCTTGTGAAAGGTGCAGTACACAGAACATATTTAGAACTTGGACCAGCAGATTGGGCAGGATTGGTTGCACTTGCCCATTCTGCTGGAACACAAATAGCCGCCAACCTACCAGAGTGGCCACTCCAAATGAGTGGCTGGCACTGTTCACCAAAGTGGTGTCCGGCATGGAATTCTTGCAGGGGTAGGTATGCGGGTCCCGACCCATGGGATCAACTATAGGAGGTAATAACCTTATGGGAGAAAAAGATATACGGATATCCATATCACGCAGAAGCGTGGCACAGGTAGCACCGTACGAATCAGAAGAGGCTTCTGCCAGTGTGGAACTCTCACTAGATGCTGACACTTCAGCCGAGGAAGTGATAGCACAACTCAAAGGGTGGGGTGATCGTATCGCTACCGCTAACTTTGAAGCACTCGGTATAGGCTACGAGATCGATGAGGTTGCTGTTAGACGGCTCCAAAAAAGCGTTCCCGAAAACAACCAGAGTCCTGCCGTGGCTGCCGTCCCGTCAGCGCCAGCATCCGCTCCAATCAAGAGTGCGCCGGCTGACGATAACGTATGGCGAGACATAATGGACAACTCAGACAACTGGTTTGTTAACTGGCCTGACATCGTTAGTGGCGTAGAAAGCAACGCCAGCCGTCCCGCTTACAGGAAAAAGGGACCTAACGGTACAGGAGTTTGGTTAATCAACCGTGATAAAGAAAACTCTGCCGCATTCCCAGAATGGTTTGTCTGCCCAAAGACAGGCAAAGGTGCAGAAGAACTTCTTGAAATAGGTAGACAAATTAAACAAAAATCCTTCGCTAAGTAGGGGATATGGCGGTACTTCACTCAGAAGAAGAGATCGCTCGCAGATTGGCAGAAGCACAACAAGAAGCGGACGACACAACTTCAGAAGAGATAGAAGATACGTCACCACAACGACCTAAGCGTTTCCCACTCTCATCCACCGTAGTCGAGAGTCTGGTCGGGTTCATCAGGAACCCAACGGAACGCTGGTACCTTGGGTTTCCAGAGTTTGATCTGGCGACCCGAGGTATAGGTCGAGGTGAAGTTATGATGGTTATCGGACGTAGCCACACAGGTAAAAGTCAAATACTTTTAAACTCCATAGTGTGGAACCTGATCAACCAACACGACTCATATGCCGTGATCTTTTCCTTAGATGAACCAAGAGAACTAGTTTTAATGAAACTGTTCTGTTTACTCAAAGGACGCTCATCAGAAGAAGTCGAAGACGCGATCAAAGCGGGAGACAAAGACACTCTCTCTGACCTTGAACGTGCAGCAACACAAGAACTATCTCGTGTAGCCATCATCGACGAAGCGATCAACCTGACAGAAATGAGTCGGGTAATGGAAGAAGCCAGAGCATGGTGGGGTGCTGAACCCTCATTCTGTATGATCGACTACCTAGAACTGCTACCCGGAGGGGACGCAGACGCAACAGGAGTCACATCAAAAGCCCAAGCAGTTAAACGCTGGGCTAAAGATGAACGAGTACCAATAGGGCTAGTTCACCAAGCAGGACGAGGCAGTGCTGACCCCGGAAAAGCAGCCGGACTGTACGGAGGTAGATACGGAGGTGAACAAGAAGCCATCTTCGTGTTAGAAGTCTACCGGAAGAAAGACAGAACTGACCTGTCAGACTGGGAAACCCTATACCACGCCAACTCTGTCAACATTAACCTGTGTAAAAACAAACGCACAGCGAAACTGTTAGACCAAACCTATTACATGGACCCAATAGCAGGGCATGTACACCCATACCATGAGAACCTGATACCAGAGGCCGGACAATGAACTGTTGGCACTGCAACACAGAACTCATATGGGGTGCAGACCACGACCTAGATGATGACCTTAGACCAGCCATCATGGACGGATCGTACTCAATGGTAACCAACCTGAGTTGCCCCGAATACATGGGTGGCTGCGGCGCTTTCGTGGAGGTATACATATGAATCCCGAAACAATAGAAGGCTTCGCAGAACTATTCAAAGGGGGGAAGATAGCCAAATCATACAAAGATGGCTACTTCGCTCCTATGGAGGCAACAGATGGCACACATTTTGATGCCACAGGAGACGTATTCCTAAGGGCTGTGGAGGCTCACCTGAAAGAAGATGATGCGGGCATAGGAGTTTACCCTCTCATCGCCTCAGAGGACCCCACAGACGGCTCTCAGAGCCTTGTAGTACACTGGGGTTGCGTCGATTGGGACGAAGGAATGGCAGAATCCTTTAAACACGCCAATAATGTATACAATCTATTGAAACAACTAGGTGTCAGATCATGGGTAGAAACATCCAGATCAAAAGGACACCACCTGTGGGTATTCTTTGAAGAACCACTCCCTGCACGTAAAGTCAGAGAAGGACTAATAGGAGCATGCAACATAGTTGATGCACCCATCAAAGAAGTAAACCCTAAACAAATAGAACTAACAGGAAAAGGATTCGGCAACGGACTGAGACTCCCATACCCACACGATCACGAAGCAGGCAAACAAGAAATGAATAACCTAGAATATTCTTTCTCAATGGTTCCAGTACGAGTGTTCGTAGAAGACGCACTACCAACCAGAGTCACCGCTGAACAATGGGAACAAGTACACACCCTGTACAAACAAGCAGAACCTCCACCTGTCAGAAGAGAATCGTTCAGTTACACAGGACGCAGACTCACCGGACTAGCGGAAGCAATCAGACGTAACGGACCACGTAGAACAGCCGACAAACCACACGGTGACAGATCGTCCACCCTATTCGGGTTGGCATGTGCCATGATAAGACAAGGCTACACCGACGGGGACATAATGACTGAGTTAACTTCAGCCGACCAAGACTGGGGCGGAAAGTTTGCTTTACGCACCGACGGTGAGCAAAGACTACGGAGACTAATAGACAGCGCACACAACGACGCATGGAAAGACCGTGAAAAGTATAACACTAAAAATAAATCGTAGACCCAAAGCCAAGGCAAGACCAAGGCACAACAAAAAAGGACAGGTGTTTACACCCAAAGCAACCACCGACGAAGAGAAAGCAATCCGTGCAGCATGGGAAGAAGCAGACTTAGGAACCATGCAAGGACCAGTAGAAGTGTCCTTAACTTACACGCCGGAATGTAGTATAATTACAATACAGGAATCACCACATGATGCTACAACCCTGAGAGGAGACATAGACAACTATGTCAAACTCACATTAGATGCACTCAACGGGACAGCGTGGGAAGATGACAAACAAGTAGTTCGTATCAGCGCTGTAAAGGTAAACAAAATTGATCCTGATTGAATTAGAAAAATGGGAATATGAATGGGCATCTCATGTAGGTATCAGACGCTTTACGGAAAACTGGGAAAAACAAGATGCTACCCATTATAAGCGCGAATACATGGAAGATGACAGATCCGCACAAGTAGCAGCAGCAATAGGAGAATTGGCAGTAGCAAGAGTAACCAACCAATACTGGGGAGGACACGTCTGGGCAGGCAACAGGCACCAAGAAAACCGTGGACGAGCAGACGTAGGACACAACATAGAAGTAAGAAGAGTTAGAACATCTAACAACGCAGCCGTAAGAAAAAGGCAACTAGGACAAGGACTGATCCTGTTCGTGGTACGACCAGTACCACCCGAATTCAGAGAAGTAGAAATGCTCGGGTGGATAGACCACGACGAAGCATGGGAATTAGGAGAGCCTTCAGGTTACGACGCTGACAACACCAGAGTAATTGCCGAGAAGTTCCTCCATGAAGTGACGGAATGGCAAAAAAACGAGAGTACTCTTACGAACCCGATAAAATAGTATGGATGGCATCAGCAGGACTACCAAACGTAGTTGGTTGCACCTCAGACACACGCCCATTAACCCACCTCCAAGCGTTAATGGAACAAGCGCCCGGTGTATCACTTAAAGTAGTACCCCTAGAAGAAACACTCCTACTTAAAGAAGCATTAGCCGAAGCGTTTGAAAGCCTGTCGCCCGAAGACTTATGGATAGCAGAAAGACTCCTCATAGAAGGCATGTCGCTACGCAAAGCAGGAGCAGTGTTAGGCATACCAAAAACGACACTCGCACGTAGACGCGACAAAATACGCCTACGACTAGTAGATGCACTGGTAGATTCACCAGCAGTTAGAGGCTATTTGCGTGATTAATCTTCAGGTAAAACAATAAGAGATTGTCTAATAATACCCATCAATGATGTCGCCCACGCAGCCCAAGCATACGACGCATCGTCAACGCCCTCAATGCCAGCGTGAAACGCTGCCAACAAAAACTCTGCTTCGTCCTCATCAAACACAAGAAGCAAACCAAGAATCCTGTCGCTAGTCCATTTAGCATGAGTACCGTCTTCGACATCAAATATATTTGCAGTCTCTTGCAACTCCTCATATATTTCTTTTTCAATAGCCCGCCCTTCATCCTCAATGAACTTATTCCACGCTACATCAAGAGCGGACTCTTCCATTATTGCTTCGCTACTTTATCTTTAACGAAAGTCTTAAGAACTGACACAGCCGCTGCCAAACCAGCAACACCCGCACCCTTCACCGATGACAAATCGGCTACAACAAAAACACCCAGAAACGCTTGCGCAAAAGTCCACGCTGCACGTTCCAACATATCTACCATGTTCTTCAATTTTTTTCCTTTATTAGATTAATATCTTGGACGACGAGGTTTTTTCTTACCAGCCATTAATCGTTCTCGTCAAACTTGGCTCGCATTCCATTAGCCATGCGAAGCATAGCATCGCCTGTTAATGAACCTTGATTAGCAGTAGGACGCACATTAGTGTCAACCAACACTTGTCCAGTCTTAACCAACCGAGGAGATGTTCCATCTAATTTGTGTGGCATCATAACCTACTTTCCGAAAGGGCGACCATTCTGATTGGCGTTGCCCAAATTAGTTCCCCGCAAATACGCTGCGGCTTTCTTAGCCTTCTGACTCATATCCCACATGTTAAATGAAGATGTAGAGTTATAAGGCTGATCATCCTGCGACCCAAATGTTTCTTGGAACGAAGGACCGTATCCTTTACCTTTTGGCATAATATATCCTTATTGTATAAACAGTGCGCCAAACGTATCACCGTTCACCACACCAGTAACCTTCAAAAAACCCTGTGTCTTTTGAAACTCTCTAACAGCATCACCTGTCTTCTTACCATAAACCCCATCAACAGGACCCGGATTGAAACCACGCTCCGCTAACTTTCCCTGCACCAAACGCACAGGCAAACCTCTGCTACGAGAAGGTCGAGACAAAGGAGTCTTCTTAACCTGCTCGTGTAAATCTTTAAAGAACTGAATAATCGCAGCCCAATCAACAGCATCAGGAGCGTGAGGAGTACCCATACCATTCTCAACCCAGTCACCCAACCAGTCACCCGGACATGTCGTGTACCCCTGACGGCTCTTCTTACGATGAGTGGAAACCCACAAGCCCTTACCGAAATGAGCCTCAGCCGCCTCAACAATAATCTTCAAAGACTCCAAAGACTTCTCAGGAACACTCTTGAAACCCCAACCAGTGAAACACACACTAATGGAACGACTGTTCCAACCCTTAGTACCAGCGCCACGGTTATCCCAACCGCGCCCCTCATAAATAGTACCAGTCTCATCAACCAGCCAGTTGTAGCCAATACCATCCCAGCCTTTGCCCATGTGATGGCGTTCAAAAGCCTTAACAGCCTCTGACCCACGAGGTCCGTTCTCTACACCAGAATGGTGTATAACAACGCCTGTAACACGAGCAGGGTTTAACCTGTCGAACTTTCCTTTAGGAGGTGGTTTCGCTCCCCAATCACTTCTGGATAAGTGTTTCATAACTATCAGCCCTTTCTGTCCCGACTACCTAGATTTCGGGGTATAATCAAACATATCACCCCGCCGACTTTCCCTAGGCCATCTAGGTGTACCTTGTTCAGCATCCAGTTTCGATTTCAAATACCTTAAATACTTGAAATAACTTTGCTGCATTTCAGGAGTGTTACGTTTCACACTCAACCCAGCCATAGAAGAAAACATTGTTTCAAAAAATCTCTCTTGATACTTTTCCTCAGAAGGAATTAACCTACGAAACGTAGAGAACGCAGGCAACGCATTAGTAACCAAATACAAAGTGTGATCAGCCATCTGCCAACCCTCTTTCTTATCTTTAGTAGCCCACCCAACAGTCTCCAACGCTTGCATCAACCCCGGAATACTACGAATAGGCTGAGGGGCAATAACCTTCTCACCTGTAAAAGGCGCACCGTAACCAGACAACTTTTTCTGAAAAGCCATCTCAACAGGAGTCTTAACAATAGGAGACAACTGCCAAGCAAAATTTTGTAAAGTCTCCTTAACACCATACAAAGGGTCACCCAACTCGCCAGTCTGCCTAGCAGTCGGATCGTACCTCAACAAATCTTGGAAAGGAAGATCAGGCACAGAGTAAACTCTCGCACCAGACGCAGTGAAAGGCATCCTGATACCAAAAGGTTGCAACAAATAATCAGGCACATAACCTTCTTCTTCAGTACCCCACTCGAGGTTACGTTTAGCGTTCATCACAGCATTATATTTATTAGGGTACTTACCTAACTGTTGCAACTGGTAAGGAACATTCTTACGAGTCCAAGTGTAGAAAGGCATAAACCTTTGCATAACGTTTCTTTCAAACTCAGTCAACTCACTGTAATCAAACTGTGACTTAGCGATCCGTTCCAAACCATCCTCAACAGAACCACCCCAACGCATAGTGTCCAACCCGACACCCAAACGAATAATGTCCTCAACCTGCATGTTAGCGCTTCTTATCATCTGATAATAAGCAAAGTTGCTAGACAAAGGAGACAGGCTTGTAGCCACAAGATCACTAGCGGCAGCATCAGGCATGCCGAAAACTATCTGACCACGCACATGGTTACCTAAACCAACAGGAGTGTTAGCCATCTGTAAAGTACCAGCACCAGATGACCTGCCTACCGCAGCATTAATAGAATACTGGTCAGGTAGAAGACGTTGAACACCACCAGCAGTAGGTATCCTCACACTCACAGTAGCCTGACCACCACCACGCACACCCGCCTCCAACAACGTCACATAATTCTTCAAATACTCATCATCGCTAGCCTCCGCTAAAGCACGGGCAGCCTCAACAAAAGAAAGATTATCCTTACTCGCCTTTTCACCGACACGTTTCGTGATGTTCGCTGACTTAATTATATGTACAGGGTTGACACCATCTAACCATGCGTTAAAGAAAGCACCGAAAATGTTTCGGAAAACGAATCCGGGTGTAGCGATCATTCCTGCTTTAAGGAAGTTTTGGAACTTGTCATAAGTTCTTAACAAACCTTCAACTTCTCTAGGAGTGTTCATGCGTTTAAACGCTTCAGCAGCAGCAACCATACCCTCATTCAACTCTGTGTTGCCTGTTGCCACACGCCAAGGACCCCAGTTGGACATGCCGTCCAACACTGAATCCATCCAAGTGTTAATTTCTCTACTGTCCATACCCATAGGGTTCGCTATAGGATCAAACTCGTCAGGTAACAGATAAGACAAACGTTCGTAGGCTTCGCCACGTGTAGGTATGCTAGGCAGATCAACACCTGCTTCCTGCAAGGAGGCTACACCACGTTGCATACCGGACAAGTTTATAAAATCTGCCGCTTCACGAGCCAAAGCCTGTGCTTCCAACTCTGCGACGAGAGCCATTTCTTCTAACGCTTCTATGTCACCAGCGGATTGGGGGCTTTCAGACCCAGCGAAACGTGTCCGTAACGCTTCAGCCTCTTGACGCAACCTTTGAGCCTCAGTAAACAAATCCTCAGATTTATCAGTAAGGTCCTGTGTGGCCGCTATGATCTCTTCGTTAGTCATATCAAATTGTTTGTATCTGACGGACGGTTTACGTCCAACACGTTCAATAGGATCCAAAGTCTCAGATAGTAGTTCTGATTCCTGTAACCGTGCCATACGATTAAGAACATCATCGAGAAGCCCTCTGGCTTCATCCATGTTGATCGTGCCGTTAATAGGAATCTCGATAAAATTGTCGTGTCCAAAAACATCGTCGCCTTTAGCGGCGTTCATGTACTCTTCCCACGAGTCAAAATATTTGATTTTTTTGTATGGGATTCTTTGATCTACTCCATCTATCATCACTGGTGTATCACCGTGAATAAACCAGTCATACAGACTTTCACGACCCTCAATAATGTTTTCAACATCATTCATCAGCGCAATAGACCGATCAGTTAACTTGATTTGTTTAGCACTCTCATTAACTAACTTTAATTTTTCTAGTGTATTTGTTGCAGAATCTTCAATTAGATTCCCCAACTCTTTGTTACCTGCTTGTAAATCATTAACAATAGTTATAGGTTTACGAGCAACTCTCATAGACACAGAAGGCCGAATTAAAACTTCCGCTTCGGGAACATCAAAAATGTTTATTGGACCGCCACGTATGTCCATAGCGAAAAGAATGTCTTTCTTTTTAACAGTGAACGCTTCCATTTTAGCGCCTGAAGTTCCAGCCATTCTCGCAGAAGTCATTCCAGTTATACCTGCTGCAACAGGATCATAAGTAGGGTTCAAAGTAAAAGAAGGATTAGTTTCTTGTTCTCCGAAACGGTAAACAGTTATTGTTTCTGGAAAATCCGCTAATGCTTCTTGACTGCGTCTCTGTAATTCTTTTTGAACGGCTCTTATCTCTTTAGCACTTGGCATCGGACCTGTATAATTTTGTTTACCACCAAAATATGACGGATCGTAGCCTCTTATCTTGCTGATCTCAGGAATCGTAGTCAAATCACCTTCTAACGCCATTCCCCTCAATTGCAGATACGCTTCTTGAACATCTAAAGTTATCTCTCTTAAACCTTTAGCCTCTATAGCACCAGAATGAAACCCCTCTACAGTGTCCTCACCAATCCCCAATAACCGGCGTAACAAAATAGTGTCACCTTCTTGACGGTTATTGAAAATCCTGTCTAAAACTCCATTAACATTTTCGTTCTCTACTTTAGACAACCCTTTAAACACAACCGGCTCAGAAGGAGAATAACCAATCTGTTCAGGTATCTGACGAGTAACTAAACCCTCCGCCAACGAAGTGATCCTAGGTTCAAACGTCTTAATCTGAGGAGCGATCACATTAATAAAATCGTCATGCAACTCCTGATACCTAGCACCCAACTCGTACTGTCGTAACAACAACTCATCAACCCTGTCAGGAACTCTGCCATCAGGCTGTAAAGTATTACCAATAGCCGCCAACTCGCGTCCTATATCATCCAACTCGTCAGCAATGTTTTGCAACTCGCCAGCGACACTAACCTGACTTAAAACAAGTCTCTTATACTGATCCATTTCCTGTATGCCACGATCAACTTCATCTAACAGAACTTGTCTAGCCCAATCCTGATCTATGGTATGAACTAACCCATTAGCATCTTTAGAAAATAATTGAGGAAGTTTTTCAACTATCTCATCAACAAACTCTGGAGAATTAGGAAGTAGTTTTGATAAATTGCTAGAATAGTCTCCACTTTGAATATAAAGTTCCACTAACATCGAGTCCGTGTAATAGCCAGCCGGCTCTTCTCTCCATCCCGCATTATGCCTCATAAATGACGCTAACCGTTCAGTAAAATCAGGATCAGACTCCGCTATCCTCGCAAACAACTGATCAATCGCACCAGTACGTTCAGCATTCTTAAAGAAAGCACCTGTACCAACCATGTTGGATCTAGCAGGAGTTAACATTTCTAAATCAACTATTTTTTGACCAGTTGGTCCCCATCGTACATAGGATGTACCATCAAACTTTTGACCTGCTCGTGGTTCCGCAACACCAATAGGCATATCATCCCTGAACTTCTCAGGCTCCACCAACCTACGACGGTAATCCTCCAAAACCCGAGAAACTTCCTTCAAATCCTCCTCACTAGTAGCCCTATAAGCCATAGCCGCAGTCTGCAACCTAGTTAAACGCTTAACACCCTTAGCCAAATCACGAGCCTCAGCAGCAGCAGCATCCGCCACCATCTTCTCTGACTCCCTCCTCAAAGCATTCTGCATACTCTCAGGGAAACTCTCAATAGGCCAACCCTGACGTTTCAACTCAGACAACCAAGCATTATTAGAAACATCCATACCCATACCAGAACCCCAATTGTCCAACACCTTGAACAAATTGTCCTCATACATGGCTTCACCAAAAACATCCATACTCAAATCATTAATCTGCTGACGGACAGAAACACCAGCATCACGAGGAGCCTGAACAATAAAAGGCTTATTAGAACCCTTAGCCTGATTAAGAACCAACTCACCCCTATAAGTAGTCAACCTGCCAGCGCTACGAGCATCAGCCACAGCCTGTCCTTGTAGCGTCACAGGCTGACCCGGACCCCAACCCCTGCGTTTAGACGACTGGCTTGTTACCCTCCCAGAAATATCGAAATCATCCTCATAAATTTTGCTACTGAAACCGAAACGTTTACGCATAGATTGTGTCATACGACGAGGAATAAACCCTTGACCTTCTCTAGCGAGAAGTTCCTGCATAAGCATGTCAAACTCGGGGATCTCTTTGGAGGCTACATCCTCAACACCTTTCATCATTCTAAGAACATCGTTAGCGTACTGTACTAGCACTTCGTCAGGGAGTCCCCGCACCTCGTGCGGAAGGTTCTTAAACCAATCACTGTTACGGTTAATGCCCGTCGCTACACCATCAGCATTCAAGATCAGCATCTCTAATCGTGCAACAGCCTCCGCTAACTTGTAAGCATCAGTAGCAGTTATCTGCGCACCCACAACAGAAGAACGATTAAAAATAGCGTTACGCCCTTTTTTAACAATGTCTCTGATAAAGTTGCTTCGACCTTTACTAAATCTTTGCGCCGATTCCGCAGCCCAAGCCCCAGCAATAGTCTCAGGATCATTAGACAACATTGCCTGTCTCCACACCTGATCAGAAACACTGAACCTGTTGCGGAACATTTTAACCAACCCGCCTTGCAGTTCATCACGAACCTCAGGGGTTAAAGTCTTCCAATAATCCCGATTAAAAACCTGCCTAGCGTCCTCTGTTTCACTCTCGGAAAGTTTCTGCCACAGCCTCCAAGGTTTAACAGAACCAAAAAGAGGCAAGTTTCTTAAACCACGCTGAATGAAATCCGCTTGACGGAAAACAGCACCACCTTTAACACCCGTAGGTAATTTAACTTCTCTAGGCGCACGAGTGACAGTACCAACAGTCTTTCTTATATCTTCAGGAACCTGAGATGCTCTACCTTTACGCATCTCTGTAACAAAATCTTTATACTGCGCATCCGTGTAACCCCTCTTGTAGGCAACAGGAACATTACGCACACGCTGACCATCTAACAAACGATGCAAACCAGTGTCATCAGGGAACACGCGACGAGCCATTTTTGCAGCCCCAGTTAACCCGCTCCCAATAGGACCATCTAAACCTTTCAACCCCTCCCAAACCATCTTGTCAAAATTCCTACCAGCACGAGAAACAGGACCAGTGAAAGGCACACGTAAACGCATACCAGCATCCAACCCCATCATCCTAGCAACACCCTGACCAGCCTCAGTCTTGTTTAAAGACCGAGAAATAGAAGACATCGACCTGCCATCACGACCAGCCCTGATAGCATCATCAATCGCTTTCTTCATCTTACCAGCAGAACCCTTACCAAGATTCTTAACACCAGCCTCGTTGCCTAAACGAACCAAATCTTGAGGATCCAACTTACTTAAATCATATAACTCGCTACCCATCTTTTTGTAGCCACCCATGTTACGAGCAATAACATTGTAACCACCCATGTAAGTCAATGGATCAATAGCAACATCACCAATAAAACCAATAGCACGATCCAAATGAATATTATCTGCCAACACACTACCCGCTAACACGCTAGCAGTTATACCACCAGTAAACGGAGCCAACGCTGCTAAACCAATACCAACAGCAGTGCGTTCCTCACGAATCAAATCACCAAAACCATAATGAGATTTAGTCTGATCCCACCAATCAGACGTATCAAAATCCTCACCTTGGAACCAGTCAATAGTCTCTTTGAGGGTACTCGCAATAGCAGAGCGACCCCAATCAAGAGCGCCTAAAGCAGAAAGAATAGCCCCTTTACCCACCTTAGGAGCCTTAACACGAGGAACAGCAGTAGCACCCAACTGTGCAGTAGGTAATTGTAAACGTTCTAAACCACTAGGTTTAGGAGGTGTAAAAGGAGCGGCTGTTTTACCTAACTTGGCTCTGTTTAAAGCCTGCTGAACCTGTGTATATACACTCATTTAGTAACCGCCGGGACCTACACCACCTGCCTGCGGTCCACCACCAACAGGGTTCCCGTACTTTACAGTCCCATCAGGAGAAGCAGTAAAAGGAACACCTTGAAAAGTACCCATGACTTCTCTATTAGTCAAATTAGCCCACACTTTAGCAGCCTCAGGATCAGTTGATGCTTGTCTAGAAATGACTTGACTCCACACTACTTCTGCTGGAGTTCCTTCAGGAACAGATCCGACACTACCTTCATCTAAAAGATAAATAGTGTTAACAGCATTCTGCCATTCAGTGTACTTTTCAGGAGAAGCCAACTGTAACACAGCCGCAGTAATACTCATCTGAGGATCTTGTAAAGTACCAAACGGATCAGCATCCTTAGCAGCCTTGGCTTCCAAAATAGGACCCAACTGAGCGAACTGGCTAGGAGTCATCCAATACTCGCCATCAATAACCTCAACACCTGTCAAATTGACATCATCAAAATCGGCGGCATAAAAACCAGTAGGAATAGGCTCACCATAAACATCATCATCATCTGTAGTCCACGGTTCACCCGTAGCCGGATTGATACCTATATCATACCAACCAGTACCAACACCCTCTATAAGATTGCCTCGTTGATCATAGAAAGCACCCTCACGCCACATGTCTGCATAACGCTCCGCTTCCAAATCAACAGCATCAACAGCCCGCTGTTCCTCAGCCTCCATAATTTCCATCTGAAGATCAATCAAATCTTTTTCCTGACGCGCAGCATTAGCCTCACCAATAGTCATACCAGCATAAGGACCCGAAGTCATAAACCCATAAGGTCTACCAGTAGCAGGATTAATACCCTGCGCTAAACGATCCAACGCTGCTTCATCTCTAGCAAAATCTTGTCCCGCTATACGCTCACTAGTTTGGAAAGCCATCTCACCAATAGGAATATCCCCACGCATACCACCAAATATGGCATTAGCATCAGCCCCAAGATAATCGGCTACATCCCTAGCAGCCAAAGCATCCTCACGCATCTCAGCGCGCCTATCAGCCGTATCAATCTCAGCGCCCAAAATAATCTCAATAGCCTTACTTACAAGATCAGACTTGTAGCCAGCCATAATGTTACCCAACATTGCGTCACGGTCATCTTTAGCCAACTTACCTATACGATAAAGAGAATCAATGTACTGAAACTGGGCATCCATCTGATCCCCATACAAAGCATCCAAAGTATCGAACTCCATGTCGGATTCTATAACACCTTCAAAAGAAGCAATGTCTTTAATAGTTTGTTTATCAGTCTCACGAGCAGTCTTAGATTTAGATTGCTTCTCACTCCAAGTGTTCAACAACCTGTCCATCTCACCCTCTTTAAGAGGTTCACCTGTCATAGGATCTAACACAGTGTACTGATTAGCGAAAGTAGCATCTAACTGCTTCTGAGCCTCCCTTTGAATTTCATCAATTTGAGCGATACCAGAATCTCTAGCATCATTAGTAGCCTTAGTAATTTCATCTAATCTGCGTTGGATAACATTCAACGCTTCGTTTTGACTGTCAACAAAATTGCCAACAGGAGTCATTTCTGGTTTAGTTTCTCCGGGTCCACCAAAATCAGTAATACCACTGCCGTCTTCACCGTTACCGCCGTTACCGCCGTTAGTTATTGTAGGCGCAGTGTATTGTTGTTGAAATTCAGGTGAATCCATCCAAGGTAACGTTGGAGATTGCCCTGCTTGTATAGCACCTAAAGCAGCATTAACCACATCACTTCTAGGACGATTCGTTAAAGGATCAATTTCTGCCATCACTTCAGGTTGAGCCGCTAGATGATTAAACCAATCTTCCGTACCAACAACATTCAAAAAATCATCCAACTGTTGTTGAGTGCCACCACCCTCTAAAAAATCGGCAGCAGCCTGTTCCCTCATCGCTATACGAGGATCAACAACCATCTCACCAGCATCAAACTCTGCTTGAGTCATCTCAGCAGGAACTGTAGTAGTGGTTTTAGGTACAGTATTAAACACATTAACAGGATCTGTTAAGTCACCAACAAACCTGCCTTGATCAATCATCTGATCCATCCACTGCTCATTAGTCAAAGCAGGAGCAGGTGCAGTAGGAGGAGGAACTGATTTGTCCCACTCCGTTCCAGCGACAGCCGCTTCTATAGCAGCCAAATCCAACTCAAAAGGACTAGCGGGAGGAGCCCAAGGGGTTCCAGCCACCGCCGCTGCTAAAGCAGCCTTATCAACGTCAAAAGGACCAGCAACAGGAGGACGAGTCACAGACCTTTTAGGTTTTTCCATCTCTTCAGCAAGTCTTAAAGCAGCCTCCACATCAAAACCCTGACCAAATCCACCCATTAGTAACTAGCCTCCCTGATCTGAGCAGCACGAGCCGCACGATCCGCAGCCGCATCAAAATCACGACCATACGCACTACCAAAAAACTCGTTATACGCACCAACATTCTCAGCCGTCAAATTAAACAACGCATCCTGCAACCCCATCTCAGTGTCACCCAAAGCGCCATAAACATTCTCAAAATAATCAGCCAAACCACGACGACGCAAACCAGAATCCTGCAAACCCCTCCGAGCAAAACCAGTATTCAACTTATGCAACGTATCAGGAATACCCTTAGTGACATCAAACTCCTGACGGGCAGCCCTGTTACGAGCCAACCTCTCCTGCAACGTAGACCCCGCCAAAGCAGTAGCCAAACGAGTAGCAGGAGAAGTCCCCAACGGGTCCCTCACATTAAAATCAGCCAAAGGATTGTACGCCATTACCGTCCCTGTTTAATACCCGGATAACGCCGCCTAACAGCGGCACGAACACGTGCTTTCTGAGCCGGAGTGCCATGTTGGGCTACACGAGCCAACGCATTCCTAGCATGCGACCTGTCATTAATAGGATAACTACCAGAACCCGGCGCTTTAGAAGGAATAGCAAACTGGCTCCTCGGCATGTTTCTCCGCTGCCTTGCCGTCAATTTAGCCATTAGTTAAACACCTGACCCGCAATGACAAGGGTGGCAGTCTCTACAACAACATTGAGAGTGACAGCCCCCGAAGACCCACCTCCGCTCAGAGCAGTACCAGCACTGACATCCGAAATGTCGCCCGTACTTGTCTGTGTTATACGCTGGTTTATTCTCTGTACGCTCATTACAACAACACCTACCCAAAGTATGTAATCTGAATATCAGAATCTGATGATCCAGCCCTAATAAATTTCACATCCGTTAAGTCGTCTTGGTACAAATCCATGACACTGTACGGATTCAAATAGTGACCAACAGAAGCAGTCGGTGTACCCCACCTGACTCTAATCGGTTCAGCACCATTCGTTATCATCGCCGCAATAGCACCAGTCGGCACAGTGCAAGCAACAGCAGTGGAAGACACTGTTAATGCTTGATCACCGATAGACGACCCGTACTGAGAGGCGTTATATCTTATTCCTGACATTTAATCTCTCTTTCCAAATATGTTTAAACGATTCGCATCTATCAAACTGTCCATTTGTTGTATTTTCTGTTGTATCTTTCTTAATTCAAACTCAAGCGATCTGGCGTTATCGCCCACCATTTTTCGTGTTGGTCGATAAGTTAAAGTCATCAGACACCAACCAAAGAAGGTCTGACCTTATGTAAATTTTTCCACGCATCACCAATAACAGAATCATTCTCAACTTCAGCAGGGAAAATGTTCTCAAAATCATGCTCATACGGTTCCAACTTGAAAAAACGGTAAATGCTGTTCAAAGTCTCAGAAGGATCTTCCATAAACTTGTCGTACTCAATAAACAAAAACTGTTCATTATCCGAAACAGGATTACCACGATGAACATTGTTACCCTTAATAACATCCTGTGACGCTTTAACAGTAGGAATAATCTCCTCGCAATAATACGTCATCTTCCAAGTAGCATCCTCGACAAGATATCTTAACTCGCCACCTCTAACACCATTATCTTTCCACACCCTAGTGAAAGACTCTATAATCGCTTCCTTGTCTCTTAACAACACAAGAACTTTAGGATCAGAAGTGATGTGACTTCGGATCATCGTCATGTTTCGTGGATGCAACCAGTCTCTGCTTTTATCAACAATAAAAGGCTTGTTCACATCTTTATAATACAAATGAGGCACATTCCTGATTAGTTCCGTTTGAAACTCAGGTCGGTTAGCGACAGACATTTCTTGAATGGAACTTTGAGAAAAACCCAAAGTCAAATCCCACATCGTAGGGCAAACAGGTGAAGCGGTACCCGAATGTATTTTCGGGTTCTGCGACAAAATAGCGCTTAACACAGTTGAACCTGTTCTCGGTAAACCCGACATGAAAAAGAAATGTTTACTCATCGTTTAGTTTTTCATCCTCAGGATCAACTGGAGTTCCTACATAACCGTTACTGTCAATTTTTACAGTAGCGTCAAAATCTTTACAAAAAGCCAAAGCCTGCGCCTGAGTAATCTCGGTCACATCCCAAGTTTCTAAATCGGATAAATCCACAGTATTCTCGGCGTAACCCACACGGTAGCCGTCACTGTCCGCACACCACGCTGCAAACGTGTGTCCTGCACCACGATCAGTGAGGTCCCTTTCAGGACCAGTTCCTAAAACGCCTTCAGAAAGTTTCCATTTCAAATAAATCATGCTAATTCCATCGTTGTTTCTGCTTCGATTTGTGCTTGACGTTCCTCAACAAGTTCATCCAAAAGACCAATTTGACGCATCGAATCTAATTGCGCCCAACCAACATTTCCTGACATGATCTGCAAATTCGTTTGCCTTGTTAAACGCTTCTCCCAGTAATCAGGTTGAGCGTGTTCAATTTCATCACGGGTAAAGTGTGTGCATGAATGAAACAAATCTTCCAATATGGCTATTTCACGTTCAGCACCTTTCATTGACAGCATCGTTTGTTCTAAATTTATTTCCAATTCTTCCGCTTCCAAATCGCTAAGTTCATCACCTTCAGCACGTAGACGTTTAATTTTTACTTTTTGTTGTTTAATAATATTTAACGTGTGCTTCATGGTGTGTCGCATACTACCCAACTCTAAACACAACTGGTAAAACTGCATTTCAGGCGTGTCATGTTGACCTAAAACAAAACGAATAATCTGATACCGTGATCGTGGCTGCTGAATTTCTGCTATTGCTTCATCAATATTCACTATTAACTCCAGTCCGCATTAGCAAAAGTTGAAGGACCGTTTCTTCTATCCACACCTGTAATCACTGAACGTGTGTCAGAAGCAGTAACCCATTTATCCATCGTGTTAGTTGATTCATCAGCACTATATGAAGTTGAAGCAGCGTACACAGCGCTACCTTTTGCACCCACAACCCCCATATAATTTCTACCAACAGACAAACCAGAAGATAACGCCGCTGGCGTATCCGTGCTAACAGGCATCTTATTAACAACAGTATTACAACTAGATCCCGGAAAAAACCAGCATGAAGTTCCTTGATCTTCAGTCGCTCTAGAGTAGTAAGCAGCGCATGTCATGGAGTTTGAAAGAGCAGTCATTCGTGCTTCAGTGGCAAAAAGAAATTTGTCTACAACTGCGGTTTGTGTGCTTCGTATACCACCACCGTAGTAGCCTGCGCTGCCACTATTAGAAGCCATGTCTCCTACATAACAACTGTCTATACCACCTTCAGTAGAAAATATGGAAGGTGAAGGGCTGACAGTTGACCAACTATCGCTACTATAAGTAATTTTTTGCCCGATCTTGTTTGTGTTAGCATTATCGCCTCCTAAAACGTAACCAGCCACACCACTATTAGAACAAGAACCCACCCCATAACCTGCTTGATCCATGTCTGATAAAGTTACAACAGTGTCGTTTGCATACAATAATTTAGAAGCAGTTTTTTTGGCTCCACTCGAATAACCGCCACCAGTGTAACCTGCCACACCGTTATTGTTCATACCGCTAGTCCAAGCAACACCCTGAGTAAGACCAGCATCAAGCGCTGTCACAGTTTCACTTGAAATCCCCATTTTGTCTCCTGTGGCATTTGCATAACCGTCATTTGTGTTGGTGCCACCAACCCAATACACGTTGTATGCTTCACCACCGCCACTAAACAGAGCGCCATTCAACCAACTAGAAACAGCCGTAGACGGCCACGCCTTCGCCGTGTCCTTCCTGCCTTTCCAGTTGGAAACCGCAGAACTAGGGTTAGTCCTATCTTGTCGAAACACTATAAGACCTCTTAAGCAGTTATTCTATTTACAAAACCATTAATGTTAACAACATTTGTTGTAGCAGCGAAAGCCTGCACAACTTTACTGTTTTGAAGAAGCAAACCGGGAACTACAAGTACCCAACCTGAATCTGCTGCAAGTTCAATCTCTGTTAAATCATCCGCAGCAACTCCACCCCATTCTATGGTTAAAACAACAGCCGCCGAATGAGTGTTACAAGCATAAAGCCAAACCTCATCCCAGTTGTCGCCCGTACCAGAAGTGGCAGTATGTATGTCATTACCCGCAGTGGCTGTCTGTGAAACCTTAATGTTCATACCATTAGTGTTATGAGACAGTTTCTGTTTTGAATATGTTGCCATATTACCTTTCCTTTAATTGAAAACCGAGTTAGTAAGAACGTTATTAGCGTTTTCCCACGTAGGATCTGCCGCAGCAGCCCATTTTAAACCTGTTGATTCTCCCGAATCCGCTGTTAAAACATAATTGTTAGTGCCAACCGCTAAACGACCAGCAGTATCATCCGCTGTACCAGCAATAAGATCGCCTTTAGCGTCTATTAGGCTTGTGGGTATTGTAGTAGTCGTAAGGGCTACAGTTCCTGTGGCATCAGGGAACGTAATAGTACGATCCGCAGTAGGATCAGTCACCGCTAAAGTAGTTTCATAAGTATTATCTGTAGCACCCTCAAACTGTATTTTTTGACTACCTGTTGCTGTCCCTCGTAGATATATCATGTCACTGAAAGTTGCCGCTTCAGTAACAGTTAAACTTCCACTAACAGTTGTAGCAGAACCGCTTGTTGACAATGTGGGCGTAGTTGTCGCCCACGTAACAACGTCTGTAAAATTAGTGTTCATTTGGGAGGCTACAATCTTAGCCCCAGCCGTGAAACTATTCGTTACAGATAGAGCGCCCATTAACGTAATCTCCTAGTTCTATACATTCCTACTATTGAGGTAACCCCCCACTTACCAGTAGCATCTACTGCTGGTGTGGAAACAAACCTCAAACTAATAGCCTTCGCTGTCCCAATTGACCCCCAACGAACCACTTCATACACATCAGAAGTGCCTTCTTGCGCCCATTCGGACGTATCCCAAACACCCGTACCAACATCTCCAGCATCATTAACCCATGTTGCGCCTGCCACACCAGTAAAAGAACCCGATTGAGCCTGTGTATAACTGGCTAAACTATAATCTTTATATACCTGCATAGTGATAACAACAGTGTTATCAGCCAAAAGAATAGTCCTAGTTTTACCCCACCTTTTCAAAAATGTAGGACGATTACCATCAAACCAACTAGTCTGATAAAAAGAATTAATAACATTAACAGTAGAAGCACCATAATCGTCAGTGTCAACATTCTGTTCAAATTTGGCTATACGCACAAAATTAGCCGGTGCATCAGTTTCAATTTCAGAAATAACACCAATAGGCACATGTGTACTTCCACTAGGACGATACGCTAACAATGCACGAGCATTAATATCATAACGCACCCATGCACCCGTCTGCCCTAAAGTGGGATCCCACATAAATACATTCCTACGCCCCGATTGAGCAGAATGAGAAAGATTATCTTCAGAAGCATAATCCACAGAAACCCACAACTTTTCATCATGCCACATCAAAGAAGGAGCATTATCTAAACTTAAAGCAGGATAACCAACATCCCAAGTCATGGCCGGATGTATACGCTCAAACACCCAAACAGGCTCATTCTGCGGGTTCTGTATCAAATATATACCCTGTTCCGCATACCAGAAAAAGATCCCCTGTCTACCAGCCGTAGGCTGGCAACCATCACGGTTACCTGCCGCTCTTGTAAGATTACGCACTTCAAAAGTGTCTCTATCAAAACCGTAAATACCGTAAACAGCGTTCTGTTTAAACACTAAAAGACGGTCTTGATCAGGAATAATGGCTGTTATAAAATCGCCATCTTCCCCCAAATCAATATCTAAATAATCTAAAGATTCCCAAACTTCCCCATCGTTACTTTTAGAAAAACGCACACGATTAGGATGATAAACACCAGACTCTACCGTGTACGCCACCCACACCATCTCATTCCAAGAAGTGACATAACGGGCAGCAGGAAAATGTCCCGGACTGCCATCAAATCCACCATCAGTTGCAACAGCAGAAGCAGAACCATTCCACCTTAAAGCAGTGTATGTTCCAGAAGGAGTATTCAAATAATCGCCATTAGTTAAATAAGTGTAACCATTAAACGTCACACCATTAGGAGCCTGACTACCAGCAAACACCACATCAGCAGCACTATATTGAATAGTCCCTTCAAAATTACCACTAGCATTATCATTGTATTGAACAGTTGAAGTATTAGCAGTCGAATCGTAAACACTTGCTAAAACCTGATTTTGACCAGATTCATAATGAACGTTTAAACCAATGATCTCACCAGTAGTAGCAGTAGCATTGATTTTAACAATCCCATCCCTGCGACGAACACCACCCCTAGGGTCAACAGAAACATTCAACAAAGCAGGAGATTCAGTTTCACCGATATTAAACTGATCAGCCCTAAGATTTAACCCGCCAGTAAAATTCGCTTTCTCATCGTAACGGTAAGGTTCTGTAGTTGGAGGAGGAGGTAAAGATACTTGTAAAGCCATTTACCATTCCCAAGAGTAACGCAAACGATTGGGAAGAATAGAATTTGAACGCCACCTGCTGGCACTAACCGAATTTAACAACACTGGTTGTGGAGCAGGAGTGTCCTCAAACCTAGCACGAAGATTCTCTAATTCACTAATAAACTGGGCATAATACTGTTGACCCATACCAGCATCTTCTTGCTGTTGATAGCATCTATAAATCACATACAGAGACAAAACAGGATCAAAAGCCTCAGGTAAATCAGGGGTATCAGCATCCGCTATCGCAGAGCGATATATCGGCGTTTGACCAGCGAAATCAACAGCGTTACGATAAGCCCTAACATACAAAGTTTCAACACCTGTAGGTGTGGGGTACAACCTCACTGATTGACCACTCACAGCAGCCGAAGCGCTACCACCTTGATTCCACATTGAGAAATAGTAGGGTGTACCACCCGGAACACGATTTAAAGGATAAATAATATCCCCGACTTCGTAACCGATGTATTCTAAAACATGACGATCAGTTTTTATTGCAGCAATTTCTCTTAAACTCAGATTGGTTGGCGCTGATCCTCCAGTAAAAGCAACACCATCATGGGTGATACTCATATCAGTAGAAATTTCTGCCATCGTGTAATCTTTTTTACCATCGGCAGTATCAAACGTTAAAGCCACTTCATAAAACGGCCAACGTTTCTCCGAATAAACAATCAGATCATACCCTTCACGAATAAATTCGTTCAGAGTAGCATTAGTGATATCTGTTGTATCAATGTCAACTACTGCCCTGCAATAGTCACGCAAACTGCTGAGTTGCAAAATAAACCCCTATTTGGTTTTCTTAGAACGTAAAACCTTCTTAGTAGGTGTCTTCACAGGAGCAACAGGTTTAACAGACGTATCTGCCACACGATGAACTCTACGTGATGGTCCAACGGTTTGAGGCCGTGGTGACGCATCCCGGAAATTGGTGCCAGCCGACGGTTCCCCGTAAGGTCTGGCCCCTTTCTTATACGCATCTGCTCTTTCGTATCCCATGTTAAACTCCTATGAAAACTACCCCTATGCCGTCAATTATGCAGGTGTGATACCGTACATGTAGCCTTGACGGGCGCGGTTACTAGTTGTCAATTCGCCGTAGCAAAGCAACTGTGAGTAAACCGCATCTTGGTTAGTTGGGCGCACAAACGGGGTTGGTTTGAACCAAACGTCGCTGTGGGCTACTAACTGAAGGTACTTGGTGTTAAGCATGTACATTTTGCCTTCACCTGCGAGAGTACCATCAAATGTTACTGGACATCCCTTGAAGAGAAGGTTCTGGAACCCACCGTCAGCCATGTCGGTGTCGGTGTACCTGATCTGTCCCTCAAGAAGACCCTCGTATGTTTCATACTGGGTTTGTCCTGTGATTATAATTGTTGGTTGATCGTTACCCACTGAACAGTTGTTGTAAGTGGTAGCCATGTTTGCTTGTGTAAGCGCACCTGCTACGTTGGTAACCTGTGATCTCCACCAAGAGTTATCTGAATCGGTTGCATCAATACCTGCAAGACTCGATCCACCAGCGTCATTGCCAAGACCGACCAGAGCCGCTAGACCCATCCAGTCTTTACCACTGTTTCCAGTACCATTACCGAAGAACATGGTGTTCATGTTCTCAATAATTGTTTCCTGAGTTTGGAAAATTTTTCCTTCAAGAAGGTCAATGATTTGTGCTTCGCCATTGTTCTTGGCTTCTTCTATACCATTGATTGTTACTGTGGCAGCGTACTGTTTCCAGTCGTACTCTGCGGCTGTGATGCCGGTCTGAGCAGTTGTGGAAATAGTATCAGTGCCTGAGTAAGAACCAGCGGTTGAGTTTGTTCCATAAATAATTGGAACGACGATCTTCGCGCCACCTGAAACACGCCTAATTGTCTGACCATTTGTCAAAGCGTAGAACAGTGGTCTAGCCGTGAAAATATTGTCAGTCAGTTTAGGGATATAGTTTTTCAGCGTGGTCGAGAGTATCTCGTCAAAGTCAGCGTTTCCTGCTGCCATAAGTTTTTACCTCACTAATATCTATTGTTTAGCAGCGAGTTCCCTTTTAGCACTTTCAAATGCTTCATGGATTGACGACGGCTGATTGATAGTAGAGGTCGAAGAACCCGCCTGTTTAGAACCCGTAGGTTCTATAACACTAGCGTCCCTCTTTGCTTCTGTACGTTCCTGTTCTTTTTCCAATTTGTTTGCTTTATCAGCAACTTCACCATAACGTAAATGTGTTAATGCGGCTTCTAAGTTCCCGATCTTATTTTTTAATGCATGCTGAAAAAGTTCAGATTCGTCAAAATCCCCGTACTTATCTTTCAAGTTGTCAACTTGCTGCGTTAATGCTTGCTTTTTATGCAAACGATCATAACCATCAATCCGCGCTTCAAGTTCCTTAATCTTCTTATCCGAGTTATCTGAAGTTTCCCAACTGTCATATTCCTGTTGGGCTTCTTCAGGTGTAACCCCGAAAGCCTCACTAAGAGCCTTGATCGTGCCATCTGGATCTGACTCCAAAGATTGCACTATCGCTTCTGCTTGCTGTAACCGTCTACGTTCGGAAGCCAATTCCTGCGTCTTACGTGTGTAATCCGACTGTCTTTGGTATCCGTCCCGAAGTTCTTCAAGACTGACCTCTTGGTCTACTCCGTCCACCTTAACGGCGTACATTTCACCAGAAGGTTCCTCTGAAACCTCAACTGAAGACTCTGGATTGTCCACTTCAGTGGATTCCACTACATCCTCACTCATATGTATTTCTCCTTTGGAGTCCTAAGGGTTGCTCCTATTAATAAATAGCGGTTTGTCCCGCTTTTATGATAAATCAGGCAATTCAACGTCCATTTGTCCACGGAGTTGATTAACCAATTGAGGCGGTATTTGCCCCATACCTGCCTGCATTCCACCACCCATACCACCCATTTGAGGAGCAGATCCGGGTACAGCGCCTTCAGCCTCTGGAACTCCGGGTGTCTGCTGCATCAAATACCTGTCAGGGTCTTTAATGTCGAACGCATTTTGCAGCACATAACGTGCTATAGCCGCCGGATCGATAATAGTACCAATCATCGGAGCCATCGCATTCATCAAAGCAACCGCTTGTTGCTTACGAACAGTGTCATTTATTGGCTGTGTAGACCCAGCCTCAACACTAAAATCATACTCGCCTACAATATCGTCCCTAGTGTAAGGAACAAACAAATCTGCACCAGCCCGTGCGCTTACACGCACAATCTGCTCACCAGTCATAAACTGTTGCATAACTTGAATAACACGACGAGCGCATTCACTGATACCCAATTCAACAATCGCTAACTTTTCAGCAACCCTCGCATTACCAGCATCAGCAATAATAGACGCTTCAGTAGCAGTACGCCTAATCTCAGGCATTTGACCACGAGCATACTCAGAAACACCAGAAACAGTATTGATGTCCTGCTCAATAATCGCAGACATGTTATAAACTTCAGGAGACAAAGGTGTTTGAGGCATCGGAATAACAACCTCACTTAAAGGCTTGTTTTCATCCACGACAGGAACAAGACGACCATCTTCGTCTGCTTCTAACGCTTCACGCCCTTCAGGACCGAAAGAACGCTCATGGAATAGATACTTCCTAGCATAACGTTTACGAGCATTAACCAACTGTGTACGAGTCATATCCAACTCTAATTGCAGAGACTCTATAGATTCCAAATCGCCCATCGGATAGAAATAATCTGGAACGTCATAATTTCGTAACATTACAAAAGGGTGACCGTAAGCGTAAGGCATAGCCATAGGGTCAACTAAAAATTCGTCAGCCTCTAAACTAAACACACACATAGTGTTATCTTCAATATTATAAAATTCGTAGATCGCTACTCGATCAACCTCAGTCAAATACTCTTCCTGAACAGTCCTGTCAGTATAAGCAAAAGTAGGAGAAACTCTAGAATCGGCAGATAACTTTTTACGCACACTAGCCTTGTAACGTTTATCTTTTTTAGCCTCTTCTAAAGGTCTGATAACCTTTTGACAAATCCACTGAGCATCATCTATGCATGTAGCCTCAGGATCAATAAACATATCAAAAGGAGAAACCCTTTCAATAAATGGTTGATCTTCTACAACCTCCATAGCACTCTCAGGAATACCGGCAGCAATCTGCTCATCATCAGGCAACTCTGTTGCCAAAGCAGGATCTTCTGTCGCTAAAATATTTGCTTCAGCGACAGCCTCATCAAACATAACTGCACGTTCTTCATCACTGAGCATTCTTTCCTGCTCAACAAACTTCCAACCGACTTTAAGCCAACCATGACCAAAAATCAGAAAATCTCTAACAGACCTTTGGAATGGTTTACGAAAATCGTGATGCCTCCACGCATAATTAGTTATCGCTTCAACAAACGCTGCCCTGTCTTGATCTTCAGGTTCATTAGGGGAAACAACTATTTTAGGATAATTAACAGCAACACTAGGTGCAATGACATTGACTGTACTAAAGGCAAGATTTACTGCAACCAAATCATTATTAGTAACCGTAGTGGCAGCCCAATGTTTACCACGATACAAATCAACCATGCGTATCCACAGGTCGTCATAACCCATGTCTTCTCTCCACCGAGCAGAATCTCTCAGTTTTTGGGAAATAGTATTATATTGTTCCGCACGGGATTTGCGCGCCATCAGACCTTCTCTATGTTTCTACCTTGTGCTTTTGCTTCAGCGATAAGTTTATTCTCACGCTCACGCAAAGTTAAATGCTGTTCGTCTTTAGGTAATCTGGAACGTGCAACCGCTCCAGTTATTACCCTTAAACCCAATAACTTTTGTCTCCACTCCCATAACTCTTCAAGTTCCTTATCTGTTTTCGGTCCTTTATGAACCTCAACATACTCGGCAAACTCTTGAAAGGAAGCGTTTTGGGGTAAAACCGCCACTGTAACTATGGGCGTTTTGTATGTGGTGCAGCGTTATGTCCAGCCAAATCAGGTTGCGGTGCAGCAGGTTCAACTTTACCAGTTTCACCATGCTGATTGAATGGTGTTTCACGAACAGAGTTCTCTCCGTATCCACCTGTCATGTTAGCGTATTTAGGATCGCTGAATCTTTGACGAGGGGACTGTGGTTGTGCCGGTTCCCAAATAGGATTAGCAACTACGGAACCACCACGTTCCATTCTGTTGTTCTGACCACTTGAGCCATCAACTGTTTGTGATGCACTGGTGTGTGCAACATTTCTTGCCATTTGAACCTCCTAGGTTCTCATAAGTCTCTATAAAATACGCCTAACGTGTCCCACGTACCGTATTTTGACCAATTCTCATCGGTCCTTCCTCTTTTTGACTAGGAACTAGCCTCCTAAACCAATCTACAGTCCAATAATCATCCTGTTTCGTAGTAAATTCTGGCATAAACGCATATTGGCGCATTTCATTAGCCAACGCTAAAGCCATCACACGGTCATCATGCGGGCTACCAGACATGCTACCACGGTCATTACGCACATAAGTTCTTAACTCTGCGATAGTAAACCTGTCATGTAAAATAAGTTCCTCATTGCGTAAAGCCATACCCAAATCATCAATAAGCAAAGGTTTAGTAGTTCTAGTGGTTTTCCAACCAAACTCTTGAGAAACTTTAGAAGTAACCTGATTCAAACTTCTTTTACGAAAAAGATTAGGATGCCCTAAATGACGCAACTGCGTGATCGTGGTTAAACCATGATTGTTAGACTCAACACAAGTTAAAGCGTCGTTATACCATAAAGACAACAAATAAATATCGTTAGCGAAATCATCTGGTGGAATGTGACCATGCCACACAGCAACCTGTTCACCAGTACGCACCTCCAAAACTTGAGCGCAAGAATAGTCGCCATGAACTAAACCTTCCGCAGTATCAACACCGATACAATAAGGAACATGTCCTTGAGGCTCACGCCAAACTGTAAGCATCTTTCCTAAACCTCGGAACTCTCTTAGACGGCTCGTCTAAATAACCCATCTGCCCCTCCTCAATATGATTATTCATCTCTTCTAAAGCATGCAAATCAAACACAGGATTACCAGACTTAATAAACGCTTCTTCAGGAGTAGTCGGATACTCTTGAGCCAACTGCCATGGCAACATAGATTCCTGCTTCGACTCATACCATGATTGATCTCTGTCTTCCGTAGCAGACCAAGGAAAAAACATTGGTTCAAACTTGTTGTTACCAGTCTCAGAACCAACCCACAACTCGTGAAAAAAGTTGCCGGAACCATTAGCGGTAGACAAACCTATAATTCTACCACCAACGTCAGCGACAGGTTCTATAGAAGCCCACGCTTCCTCAGGGTTTGGAAGGAACGCCCATTCGTCAACCACAACCAGCGTAGCCGACTCACCTCGAGCAGGATCGGATGCTGAAGGCATCGATGTAACCAAACTACCATTATCAAAGCCCATTTTTTGCTGATGTTCAACAATCGAATTAGGCCCCCTTTCTAACATCCATTCCGGTAAATGTTGAAAACCGTATTTGGATTTTCTCAACAACAAAACCGATTCACGCTCCGTGCGTGACAAATCAATAATGTTCTGATCTGAATGAAAGAACGCTAACCAAAACTGGTGGGCGGCTACAAGAGTAGTCCAGCCTATTTGCCGTGCTTTAAGAGTCAGACTGTACCTCTGGTTAGTCCAATTGTCTAACGCCTGTGACTGTGCATCACGCAACTTGAACAACATGCGTCCATGCGCAGGATGCGCTATATGCCAATAATTTTCTAAGAAATGTTTCTCATCGGCTATACAGCGTCGCCATTCAGCCTCTTCTTGTAATTCACTTAGTCGAGGCATCGAAACTCCACCATAACTGAAACACATAGCGTGTCTCATCTGATTTCACCGGCATCGTATGATGAGAATGAGTCCAACCGGAAGGAAAGATAACCAACTTCCCCACTTCCGGTTTAACCTCTAAACCATGCTCAGGAAAAACCAACTCGCCTCCTTCAGAGACATTAGACAAAAAACAAACCCCAGTTAAATGTCTCCTACTTAAATACCCTTCAGGGAAATAATCAGCATGAGTAGCATGGTAAGCCTGACCTGTGTCATACTTCAAAATGTTGTACGTTTCTTCCAAATCAAAAGGAGGAAACTTGCAAGCATCAGGATATTTTTCCAAATACTTATCTAAACAAGTATTAGCATAATTCAACACCGGCACATGAACAGGAAATAAACTACTCACATTATATTTTTGAATGAAAGAATCTCTGAAATCTTTATTAACATTAAAACCTTCGTTACCGCCAACTAAAGCAGGCTGCCATTCTCTGCTTTCAGCGTTTTTAATAACATCAGAAACATTCAAAAAATCTGTTTCATAAATTTCAATAAACATGTTTTATCCGGGGTGATTCATTAAAAACTCTTCATACTTCTCTGGTGAATCTAATATTATCGTAGTGTACGAATAACTTCCGCCATCCTTGTCTTCTTTTCCTAACGTCACAGTAATAGCACCAATCAAGGTGCCAATAGCCACCAATAAACCTGTTATTGCTGTAATCAATTTAACTGTCTTGTTCAATCTACCTCCACAAAAATGCACTCTCCGGGGCATTCTTCAGCAGCCTCAATAACAGGCTCTACTAGATCGTCGGGTACTTGAACAGCATCAGTCATCTCATGCGTAGGTGTTTTAGGTATTTCGGAACCTGCTTCTTTAACATAAAAAAGCCCATCCTGATGTCCATAAAAAATGGAAGGACATATTTCTTCACATAAACCATCCCCTGTGCAGAGATCCTGATCAATCCAAACTTTCATCTACTGGAACCACGACTGTATAGTCCGGGATAATACCCCCACCAGATACACTGTAGATGCGCCAACCACTCCCATTAACATCAGAAGTATCCAATCTTTCCCTGACGGCGGTCTCATTGGCAAGATTCGCAACTCTCAGGGTTTTCCACCCCGCATACGAGTTCTTCTTCGTCAGACCAGATATCGTATTCTTCAGATGAAAAGGCGCCATCATATACGAATTCAGGGCGTTCCCCAAAAGTCGTTTCATCTTCATAATCAACCTTTCCCATCACTTGCCTAATACTCTGGAAATTTCTTCTACAGTAAAAGGACCTAACTCTCCTAATTCATCAGTTATTTTAATCCATTCTTCAGGAGTGAATTCAAAATGAGGTACAAATTCTTGCAGGTATGGTGCAATCGCAGGATCATCCCACATTTCTTTAGGTATGCCTTTACCAGCAAAGTGGCTACCTGATGGCAGTTCCATAGTTTGCCAATCTTGAATAAGATTATCTTTTTCCACCCAAACATGCGGCATATCTACTTCGTGAGGTTTTCTTGCACCTTTTGGCATGGAGTATGTTCCTTGAACTATTTTAATATTTTCACCAGATTTGATAGCCTCTTCTGCTCTACGTTTACAATAAGGAAAACACTGCCCTTTTCCAGTTGCGCCAGCAGCCTCTAGTAAATCTTCAGCAGGTTTAGGTGTAGAAGAAGTTTTA
>VTLG01005890.1_pt1 | contig 33113 bp, 29 predicted proteins | sample 4694571 | NCBI WGS metagenome assembly VTLG01 (sample SAMN12604809, study PRJNA352737) | marine metagenome | biome: ENVO:00000447; feature: ENVO:00000209|ENVO:00000569|ENVO:01000036; material: ENVO:00002151; isolation source: viral sequences binned using virsorter ...
AAAAGTTTATGAAAAAAGAAACAAAAGTGACTATATTAAGCTTCTTACCAAGTATATTAAAGAATTTGTCACCCACAAACTCGGAGAGTATGGAGAAGGAAGTTAACGAACTACTGAAAGAGAAATTCCTCTGTCAGAATAAATTCACAAGTGACATCGAGCAACTTGTACTCACTACTGACCTTAATTATATTGAGGCTTTAGTAAGTTACTGTGAAGAAAAAAATATAGAGTTTGAGTCAGTAGGTAAATTAATTTCTAAACCTCTAAAAGATAAATTAAAGGCAGAAGCAACTGAACTAAATTATCTTAAGAGAACTTCGAGATCTAAATTACCGCTATGATATTCTGGATAGGGTTCACCATCATGTTCCTCAATGAGGGGTTTGTGATGATGAGGCATGTATCGCCTTGGGCTGCAAAACAGAGAGATAATCTTATAGAAAAATACGGTGATGGTTGGCAAACCTTTCATGGTATAGTAGACTACGTTTGGGTGATTGTTGTTGCCTTAGGGTTTGCATTTTCACCACATAGAGGTAGTCATTTATACGTCTTTCTCGCCTTTTGGGGTAGTGCTTTTACCCTGATATACCTACCTATGTGGGTATCTAAAACAGATAAATAGTAATAACATCAGGACTATTAATGAGTGAATTTTTCAATGCTCCAGCAGTCCGTGCCTCAATGGCCGAGATACAGGAGTTACAAGAAGATATTATGACAGGTATTGCTGTCAGAGGTATGAGAGATCCTACCTCTGAAGAGGGACATCTGTATATTAATAAAATGAAAAAACTTCTCGAAAAACAAAGAAACTTTATGTTTAGGTTGTCATTAGAGAAGGAAGATCCCGATGCTATTGAAATGAAAAAACAAATCGTGGAATCTGCAAAGTTTCTGGGATTGAAAGATGGTCAGAACATCAATGCATTTTTTGATACTCTTTCTACCACTCTGGATAAACTTGAAAAAGATATACCAGATTGACTAATATATCATTACATGTTATAATACAAACAATCCAACAATACAAAAATACGGAGAATACTAAATGTCATTTGCTGCATTAAAGAAACAATCTAAAGCAGGCTCTCTTACAGAGAGATTGATGAAAAAAGTTGAGAAACTCAACGAAAAAGGCGGAAATAATACAGATGAACGCCTCTGGAAACCAGCTGTAGATAAGGCGGGTAACGGATACGCAGTTATTCGATTCCTCCCTGCACATGCCAATGCTGAATTGCCATGGACTCAAGTATGGAGTCATGCATTTCAAGGGCCAGGTGGTTGGTACATCGAAAACAGTTTAACCACTGTTGGTAAAAACGATCCTGTCGGAGAACTTAACAGAACTCTTTGGAACAGTGGTCGTGAATCTGATAAAGACATTGCTCGTAAGCAAAAACGTAAGTTATCTTACTATGCAAACATTTATATCGTAAAAGATTCTGCAAATCCTGAGAATGAAGGACAAGTCAAACTATACAAGTTTGGTAAGAAGATCTTTGATAAGATCACTGCTTCTATGCAACCTGAGTTTGAAGATGAAGAACCAATCAATCCTTTTGATTTCTGGAAAGGTGCAAACTTCAAGTTGAAGATTAAACAAGTCGCTGGATTCTGGAACTATGATAGTTCAGAGTTTGGTAAGACAGAAACACTTTTAGATGATGATGCTGAGTTAGAAAAGATTTATGATAAGATCTACGATCTAAGTGAGTTTACTGCTCCTGATCAATTCAAAACTTATGAAGAACTAAAAGCACGTTTGGATTCAGTTCTTGCAAGAAAGGCAGTTGTCACTCCTACTATGGATACAGAGGATCTTGAGGACTTAAGTGAAGGTAAGAATCGCCCTTCACAAGCAGAACTAGACGAGATATCTAATCTCTCTTCTGCTGCAACTGAGACTACGGAAGACGAAGATGACGCACTGAGTTATTTTCAAAAACTCGCTGAAGAGTAAACAATAAGAAAGGGGTCTTACGACCCCTTTTTTTATGACCCACTTAATCTGGGGTTGTACGCTGATTTGAGTTTACTATTAATAAATTGAGATGATTTAGTATATTTCATAATTCTCTTCATATCAGAAATTGCCACATCCAAAAATTGAGGTTGTAGTATCTTTATCCTTCTCTTAGCTTCATTTTCATTTTCTTCAAACTCATAGTTAGTAACAGGGAACACGTTTGTATGTGATACCACATTACCATTGGCATCTTTCACTGTGCCTGCATTATCTACAGTTGATAGTGTAGGGAGATTTGTACCACTATATGTTGACTCTCCTGATCCAGATGTTTCTAGATATCTACTTTCAAAATTAGAGTCTACAGTTAATCCCTCTGGCACAACTATTCTAAGTCTACTATCTAACAACAATTCAGTTACATAATGATGAACCTCAGTTAGTTTCTCTTCACTTCCGTATTTTGCTAAGATAAACTTTTGAAAATCATTAGAACTTAAAGGCCATTGATCTCTGACCTTAGTAATATTATTTGTAGTTAAGATTACCCAATCAAATCTAGGATCTCCATAAACTCTCTCAGATACTTGTTCTGGTCTATCATCACCAACAACAACATAATCTTCAAATGCAGTTACTACATTCTTCAAGTCATCACGAAGTTTAGGTCTTCTGAATATGTTCTTTACGGCTATAAATTCATCATTAGATGATCTATCTGTAGTCCTAGAGACATAGTTTAAGTTTGGGAAATAAGAAAAATATCCTTGCATTTTAGTAACCTACATCTGATGTATATGGGTTTGCCTGATCAATGTCACTGATTGGATAAAGATCCCCTAGAGAATTTGGATCAGTAGGATTATATTGTCTATCAAAAGCAACATCCTCACTATAATCAGTATCATATATTGGTTCTAACTCTGCAAATCTTAGAGACATGGTTACAGCTATAGGCATACCATTTTCATATGCTAACCACTGACCCTCTGGGGTGTAGTTAAGACTAACATTAGTCAAAGCACATGGTTTAAATTTATTTACACCAAGAATATTTCTATTACCATTGGTAACAAATCTTAGTCTGAATATATTTGGAGTACCCAAAAAGAATGAAGGCCCACCAGCTCTACCTACATCAGTATTTGCAGCCCTATCAGCTTTTCTACTCTTTTTAGGTGCAGACCATTGTTTAAATGCACGAATGATCATTCTAACATTTGCAGCCTCTAGTCTATTTCTGGGGCTCATAGTCCATTGATATTCAAAGGATCTTAACATAACACCAGCAAATAATAATTCTGTGTTAGAGTTAGCTATAATACCAACACTTCTTTGCATAATTTCATCAGCAGACAATCCAGTATTTGCAGCCAACTGTGATATTTTTTCTGCAGCAATACCACCTTGAGTTCCAGTTTGAGTCAGTAAGTCTGCATTGATAGCTAGGTTTCTTGCAAGAGGGCCCACTCCCCCAAAGTCATTTGTCAACGTACTGGCAATTACATTCTTACTTGCCATTTGAACAGCACCCAACTGTTTAGTTGACATGGACTCATCATTCCAGTTTCTTCCATTTTCATCCATCATATTGTTAGGCATAGGCATTTTTATACCAGCACCTAATTTCTTTTTATATGGTCTATATCTCTCAGCTCCATATGCCAAACCACTTTTTCTAGGTGGTTTAAATGGATTTAAAAGACCATCTCCATATTTTCCATCAAGAGTCTTTGCGTATGGAGCCTGATAAGAGTAACATTGTATAAACATATGATCCATATTGTTAGCCATATCCATAGGATATTTTACTATCTTTTTGAATAACATGTCATCTTCTGCGGCACCATCAAATGTACTCAAGGTTCTCTCCATCAATCTCTGTCCTTGACCAGAACCGCCTGCATAACCTGGCCCATCCCCAACATTACTCTTACTTCTACCATAATCCTCTTTCTTGCCCCACATGGCATTCTCTATGAAAGAGACTAATCCATTTTTATCTCTGAATGTTTTTTTGGACTGAGCGTTTCTCCCTTCTGTATCAATCACCCATGCTGGTTTGATCGTGTCTGGTGCAACTGCATTAATATGTTCTGTTGTCGCTGTTTGGATTTTTCTATAGATATTTTCTAGTTCTGGGTCACTCCATCTATATTGTTCTGGCACAAAAAGACTTAAATCATTTGTTAATTGACTTCTATCATAAACTCCATCCTTGAATATTGGTGGAACGCCTGGTTTTACTCTACCATTTGCATCAACAGCACGAATTGTTGTTCCCTCAGTTTCACTGTAGAAAACCTTATACTCTGTAATATTACCTTCTTTATCCTGTTGTATGATAGGTTCATCAATTTTTATTTCTTCTCCAAATTCACTATTGTCTATTGGTTCTGTATATGAACTTGTAATTTTGTCAACAGTGCTTTCTGAATATGTTGTTGGAAACGGAGCACCATCTGTATTCCAGCCCTCCCAATCCTTTTCTACATTTGCCGAAACAAAAAGTACTGGTTCAAGATCGTCAAATTTAACCACATCAGGATTAATAAGACCTTTTTCTACATTGTAATGATGAAAACCGTTTTGTACATTCTTATCATTATCCAACAATTGTACAAATTTTTCACTTCTATAATCAAGTTTTTCACCTTCGTATGTGATACTATCTATTTTACCTCCTTTGTCAAATTCAATAATGACAGACTTTTCCTGTCCACCTTCTAATGTGGAGGTTACTAAAGTATTTCCTTGAACTTGATTATAAGGCAGACTCACTTTCTTTTTCTCCTTTGGTTACGGGCATTGAATGCTTTGTATTTGGGGTATCTCATACCCCTTTTATCTACAAATTGTTCTGTAGGTAGTAATGATATAGCAGCCCAATCCTCATCACGAGGCACTTTAAACATACTTCGTATACCAGAATACTTGTATCTATGTATACTATTTTTAGGAATCGGGGATTCTCCACGACTATTTAGTAGGTTATTTGCAATTACATCACGATAATCTGGATTTATATAATGTAGATTGCATCCTAAGAATCCATCTTCAAAAAATCCTACTATCACCGCTAGTGGCTGAACATCCCAAAAAGACAGATACTGTGGTGCTCCAACATTGTATGAAAAGAAAAATAAATCTCCTTGTCTGACGCCTTGCTGATCATAAGTTTGACCAGATCTTTGTTGCCTCTCTATCAATGCTTGTTCTAAAGCACCAACATACCATGAGTCTGGTAGAAGTTTAATGCCAGCTTGTTCCTTAATATCGTCTGCGATCATGTGAAATACCTAGATCATCTTCCGTCATTAGTTTGAATTCATACTTTCTATCAGCACAGAATTGTTTTGCAGCTTCCCACTTTGCTTGATTTACGACCCATGTTCTAACTTCATAATACCATGCTTGAGTTTTCCTTTTTGGATTCTTCTTAGGTTCTTTAATTTGTTTCTTAGGTTTTACCTCAACTACAACTGATCTACTCTTACCATTGGCATCCTTATACTTGATAAAAAAGTCAGGAAAATATCTATGCACCCTATTATCTAAGGGATTCTTGTATGGAATCCAGAACTCTTCTGATTGCCATTGACTTACACTTTCAGTAAGATCACAATATTGCATGAATTTTTTCTCCCATAATGATCTATAGATGATCTGAGTGGGATCACCTTTATACTTTTTTACATGTTTTGGTTTAAATTTCCCCTTATAAGACATATACATAGTATGGTAAGTCATATTTTTATTTAGATGGCAAGGCAACAGAAAAGTTATTTCAGTAATGATAAGTTAGTAAAGAATTTAGATCAGTTTAGATCATCTATTGGTGCTCCAGCTCTGACTAACTTCTTCCAAGTTGAATTGGACTTTGCTACAACAGGTGCAGAACCTAAAGATTTTTTTCCAGTTGATCTGGAATCTGCTTCTGCTAGTGTGTATGAACAAGAAAAAAATGCAAATGATCTAAGTCAATGGTTTACAACATGTGGATTGATGGAACAAGGAGATAAAGAGAGATATGAATTGTTAGCAAATGAGGCCACTTTGCCTGGTACATCTATGGCAGTTGCACAGGAGATGGGAAGTAGACAAGGTATTAGAGAAAGATTTGCAACACAAAGACAATACACTGACATATCAATATCTTTTTACTTGTCTCAAGATTATAAGATACTAAAATTGTTTCAAGAGTGGATAAATTTTATGAATCCATTGTATGTAACACAGGAAGGAGTCAGACATACACAGGGATACCCAGGCGGATATCCTAATCATGGTGAGAGGTATGCCTTTCATAGACAGAGATATCCACATGACTACAAAAGGAATATAAAAATTACAAAATTTGAAAGAAACTTTAATCCAGAAACGAAAGATGATGTTCTAACATCAATAGATCCAACCTTCGGACATGAGATAAGAACCTTTGGAACCAGAAAACAAAAGGGTAAGTCGTATCACAATATGGGCCCTAATAAAGACGAAGAGTATAAACCAAATGCAATCTCTTATAATTTTGTTAATGCCTTTCCAATCTCAATACAGGACATACCTCTTAACTATGCTTCAGCTTCACTTATACAAGTTGTAGTTGACTTTTCATACGATAGATACTATATTGTTAATAATAGAGGATTACCAGCACCAGATACCCCAACTAAAGGTGTTAGATCCCTTGTAACTGCTGACAATAGTATTGAAAAAAACATAGATAAAGCTTCAAATTGACCCTCTAAATAATAAAGAATAATTACTTATTATGCCTTTACCAAAAATTACAACGGCCGAGTATGAATTGAAAATACCTTCAACAGGTAAAACAATAAAATACAGACCATTTCTAGTAAAAGAAGAAAAAATTCTCATACTCTCTTTAGAGTCACAGGATCAAAAACAAATTACTAATGCTGTAAAACAGGTTCTTAAAGAATGTGTTTTAACAAAAGGAGTAAAAATTGACCAATTGGCCAGTTTCGACATTGAATACCTATTTCTAAATGTTCGATCTAAATCTGTAGGTGAAACGATAGATTTGGTTGTTACATGCGGTGATGATGGAAAGACAGAGGTTCCTGTACAAGTTGCCATTGATGATATTAAAATATCAAAGTCAGATGAACATTCTCCAGACATTGAGTTGTCTGATGGTTACACTGTAAGAATGAAGTATCCCTCATTACAACAGTTCATAGACAATAACTTTGGAGATGATGATGGTAAAGATGTTGTTGAAAAATCATTTGAAATGATAGCATCTACTATTGATATGGTTTACAATGATGAGGAAATGTTTTCAGCTGCTGAATGTACTAAGAAAGAACTCAAAGAATGGGTAGAGTCTTTGACATCATCTCAGTTCCAGAAAATTGAAAAATTCTTTGAAACTATGCCTAAGTTACAACATACACTAGAGGTGGTTAATCCCAACACTAACAAGAAAAACAAAGTAGTATTAGAGGGGCTATCGGATTTTTTCGCCTAAGTATGTCTCATGTTGATCTTGAGACATACTTCAAAATCAATTTTGCTCTCATGCAGTACCATAAATATAGTTTATGGGAAATAGAGAATATGCCTCCTTGGGAGAGGGATATCTATGTGGGACTACTTAAACTTCATATTGAAGAAGAACAACTCAAACAAAGAGCACGAGAGGGACTAGCACGCAATGGCTAAACTTGGTGGATCAGCAACATCTACTATGAATACATTCGATGGTGAGTCTACTGTTAAAAGACAGACTCCACTTGTTTCTAGTGCTGCCAACAAGATAGTATCAACCAGAGCCACAAGAAAAAGTTTAACTGGGATTAAGGGTGGTGATGGTTTAAAATCCGTATTACCAAAGATCAAACCTATCAGAGAAGATCTCAAAGACGGTGGTATAAGAAAAATCAATAAACTTGTAGAATCACGAGTTCAAAATTTAGTTCCTAAATTAGCAAATCAGGTAGAAGAGAGAGTAGAATCATTTGATCCAAATAAGTTTTTAGGTAAAATATTTGATGGTGGGTTGAGTTCTTTACAAGGATTTGCCAGTGGCCTTGATGGTGTTAAAGGTAGTATGGAAGAATCTCTGGAATTTCTTCAGAAGGCACAGGAGATTGCAACTGAATTTATTGAAAAGTTATCAAAGGCAAAACCAAAGAAAGAAAAAGGTAAAGGTGGACTGTTAGGTAATATATTTAAAGGTCTTGCTCTGGCGGGTATGGCAATGATTGCTGTCCCTGCCATAGCTACGGTTGCAACTGCTGGTTTGATGGCCAATGCTGCAGGGTCAGGATTAAAAAGAAGTCAGGATATTCAAAAGGAATCCAAGAAAAAGAAATTAGAACAGAAACAAGACGAAGATAAAGTAAGTAAAACAGAAGGAAAGACTGATGATATTTTCAGTGGTATTATATCTAAACTTGATGGTGTAATGAACTTTAATAAACCAAAAAATGAAGAGGTAGAACCTCAAGATGATCCAATTCCGTTGGCTTCTAAAGGTAAACTTTTAGCGAAAAAGAAAAAGAAAGAAAAGCCATTTAAACCAAGACCTATACCAAAACAAAAAACTTACAAAGAATTTATTGATGCTGGTGGTACGGTTGAAGATACTGGGCCTGGTAATCCATATGGCCGTGAAGTATTCATGGATACAAAACCGAAAAGAAAGGGTTTATTCGACAGCCGCAAAGGCTTTCAGAGATATAATCTATCAAGAATGGGTGATCACCCAGAAATCCGATTCTTATCTACTTTATCAACAGAACAATTTGTTAATTACATTCTTGCAGAAACAAGAGAATATAATAAAAACAAAGGTAAACCACCAAAAGACGAAAAGAAAATTGTCAGGGGAACTGGAGCTAAGGATAGAGGAAGAGAAGGAGGTAACTTTAGTGGTGACAAACAAAAGAACGTAAGAGGTGAGTATATGAAAGGTGCTTTCCAAATACCAGACCTTAATCTCAAGGGATTGATGAGTGGTTTGGTGGGTGGAATTAGTGGCCTTGGTTCCAAAATTGGTGGCGGACTAGGTTCTGTTATGAGTGGTTTGTTTAAACGTGGTGATGAAGAAAAAATAGTAGAATCAATGATTCAATCAAGTGAAGAACCGAAAGCTCTCAAGAGTCAAGTTACTAAACAAATATCAACACCAGTTACCCCTCCACCTAAACCTGTTGAAAGACCAGCAGATATGGGTGGAATGGGAGCAGTGGGTGCTGCTTTACAATCTGGTATGGGTGGAAAAACTTCAGGCGTGAATAAAATGGACAGAGAGATACTTGTTCCAACAAACTCTGTGCCTGGTCTAATCGCAGTAGATACAAAAAACATGCACGTTTTACATTCAAAATCTGTATTTAACATAGTGGATGCAATCTAATGAGTGAAACATCTAACACAGAAGTTAAAATAAATCAGGAGGCACAGGGAGCCGTAGATGCCGCTGAGTCCAAGATTAATGCTTTTAGTAGATTTATGGGAAGAACCAAGAAGGTTCTTAAAGATGGGGATATACCAGACGATTCTAAAGTTACCAAAGCCGATGCTTTTGTCACCGACATGCCACAGGGTAAAGAAGAAACTGGTAGTAAAGGTATTGCTGGTTTCTTAGCTGATGGTGTTACAGGAGTCATATTAGGATTACCACTTTTACTTGAAAGAGGAAATAAAGTAAAAGAGAATGAACCTGTAGATATTGAATCCGAATATCAAGGAAGTACAAAAGAGTTAGAAAAAGAAATAAAAGAAGAAGAAAAGATAAGAGAGGAAGGAATTGATGCTCTTAAGGAGACTGCTGAAACTGGAAAGAAACTTGACAAAAAAAAGGTAGAAGATATTAAAAATATAAGACCCACTGGAGGCTCAGTAAAGGGAAATATGCCAGGAAGTGGCTTAGATTCAAGAAGAAAGGATGGTACAACGACTACAACATCAAGCACTTCTCAGGGTTCAACAGGCCCACTTACTATTGGATATGAGGATGGTTCTGGCCGAGCAGATACAACTGACTTTAGAGAAATTAATAAAGCAAAGAACGAAGCATCTTCGCATCAACAAAGATTATTATCAGGTGAAAGAGTCGAAAGGAAGAATGTTACTATAACTCCTCAAAATGCTGAAAAATTTGAAGAGGCAGTTGATAATTTAAAGGTAAGACTCAAGAAAAATGTTGTTGATAAGAACGTAGATTCAGTTTCAGCAGCTAAGTCTGTAAAATCTGATGATGATGTTAAACCTGTATTGAATGAGTTAGAGGGAGAAAGAAAAGATCTGGCTAAAGAAAGACTCCAACTAGAAAAACAGAGAAAACAGATACAATCGGTATATGGTAGAGATTCTGTTGAATACGAAGAGATACAAATTAAGATAACTAAAAATAAGGAAAAGGTAAAAGAACTTCCAAAGGCCTCAAAGGGTGGTATTATTCAAGGGCCTCAGGAAGGATATCCAGTATCATTAGATGGGAAGAAAGTTGACTTTATTGGTCATGGTACTGAAGAAGTTCGTCAGAAAGAAGATGGTAATGGTGCTTTTATTGTACCAATAGACACTCCTGACACTAGAAAAGATCCTACTCTTCAGGAGAGAAGAGAGAAAGAGGCCGCTGCAATGGGCTTCAAGAGTTTTAGTGCTGGTGGAATGAATCCAGATAAAGTTTTTGGAGCTCCTCTGTTAGATAAAGATTCTGACCTATACAAATACTCGGACATAGATAAAGTTCACGAAAATATTGACACTCAAGGAACAAAATATGAGTATAATGAAGAACTAGCTAGAACAACGACTAAAGCTTCTGAGTTTGACAAACCTTTGAAGGTGGAAAAGAAATCATCATTGATGTCACCAAAAGAACAGTATGAATTTCTTGTAGAAAATCTTGGAGGGCCACAATATGTTATGCAATTAGTTGATGGTACATATTTCCCCAATGTAGGACTAATGATGGCAGAGAAATGGGGAGACGTAGCTAGAATGGTGGAGAAATATATGACGGAGGGTGCTGCAACGGTCAAAGAAGTCTCTGGAGTAAGTGTGGATAAAGAGGTAAAACTAGCCTTAAAGACATTTAAAAAGACATTTAAAGATTTTGAGAGATTCAAAGATCGCAGAACAGGAGAGTATGATGTAGAGGCAATGACTAGTCATTTGAACTCTTTCGTTCCAGGCACTATAGATTATGCTAAAGTTCAAAAGAAAGAAGCTGAAAAGAAAGAAAGACAACAAAAACTAATGGAGAATGTTAAAAATAAATCTGAGGGAGGTTTGTTGAGAGTAAATACTGTTAACGGATATTCAATGGGAGGATTGTTAAGTGGGATCATGGAATACTCAAATACTGAGAGTGCGCCACCAGCCGCCTCATCAATAATTCCAATTCCTGTTTTTCAAGAGAGGCCTGCACCAACAGGGAGTGTTGGTTCTGGTAAACCACCAGTCTCATCAGAACCAACTGTAATATCAGGTTCTACTGAGGGAGAGGTTATGTCAGCATTTTTATTTACTGAATTAGGGGCGTCATGACTCAAAACATTAAAAAAGTTAATTTTATAAAGGCGACCATCACAATAGATGAGGAGATCCAGTTTGCAGGGGATAAAAAAGATGAGACTAACTCAGAATTATCTGCCGAAAGTATTCGTGATAAAATAGTTTCTTTTGATTACTATGAAGATTTGTTATCACCAGCAATAACTGCCTATATTAGGCTAAGCGATACCACTAATATATTGAGTAGACTTCCTATAAGAGGATATGAAAGAGTGGATCTTGTTTTTGGAACTGGAAATGGTAATTTAACCTTTGGTGAAAATGAAAAATTCTCTAATCCATTATATGTAACTGCCATTCAAGATGTTAAGAAAAAGGAGGGAGAGGAATCATTTACTTTAGCCTTGAGTTCGTTGGAAAACCTAATGAATGAAACCACTAGATGTCAGAAAAAATATGCCAAAGCAAACATAAGTTCTCATGTAAAAGATATTCTCCAAGATCCAAACATATTCAATATCTCTAAGGAAGAATTTGCAGAGAGAGTGGAGATAGAAGATTCTAGTACACCCTATTCATTTATAGGTAATAATAGAAAACCTTTTTATATCTTGAGTTGGTTGTGCCCTAAAGCTCAACCCTTGAAAGAGGGAAAGGTTGGAGGCACCTCTGGGTTCTTCTTTTATGAAACTTATGATGGTTATAAGTTCAAATCTGTAGATGGATTACTAGGTCAGACAGGAGATATAGAATCTCAAAAAGTACAATCGGAAGAGTCACCAAGGAGAGAAATTGAAACATATGTTGCTAGTAGTTTGATTGACTCAACTCCAGATCCAGAGAATAATTTCCAGATATTGAGTTACATGATGGACTCTGCAACTAATCTACAGAAAAATTTAAGAGTTGGATTATATTCTAACTTGACATATTTCTATAATCCGTTAGACTGGACTACGAAGGCAATACCACATTCATTACGAGAAGAAGTAGATAAGGAAGGAGTAAAGGTTGCTGGCAATAGTGTTCCTATACCAGCTGGAGATGTCAGTAAGAATGCTTCTAGAGTTTTAGTCAGGATTGGAGATACAGGTATGTTAACTCCATCTTTGGAACCTAATCAAGATGACAATGTGGAAGGATCTGGTAGATCCGATGCAGACATGGCAAAAGCGTTCTCTCGCTATACATTGCTGTTCCAACAGTCCCTAAATATTAATGTACCATGTAACATTAACTTAAGAGCTGGAGATATCATTAAGGTTGAAATTCCAGTATCAGGGCCATTGAAGAGTGGAAAAAATAAAGAACTTGATCAAGAACTCAGTGGGTTTTATTTAATACGTTCTTTACGACATCATTTTCAATTATCTGAAGGAAAAAACATAACCGCCCTAAATCTTGTAAGAGATTCATATGGGCTTACATAAGGAGAAACTATGGAAAGTATAGAAAAACACATCGAAAAAGATAGAAAAATCGCAGAAGATCCTCTATCAAGCCCTGCAGCACGCAGACATGCTAAAGTAGAACTAGAGGAATTAGAAACATATGCAGAACATCACAAAGAAGAAATCGAAGCAGGGGATCACCATGACCCCAATGCACTAGAACTATTCTGTGATATGCACCCTGACGAACCAGAGTGCTTAGTATATGACGACTAATGTTAGACAGTGCCCTTTTAAAGACCAACTTTGTTGGACGAGATGGATTCGTATGGTGGATTGGCCGAGTTGCTGAACCTAGTGTTTGGCGTAATGAAGCCACGGATACGGATGCTGGATGGGCATTTAGATGTAAAGTTAGAATAATAGGATATCACCCATTTGATGAGACAATCTTATCAGATGAAGATTTGCCATGGGCTCACGTTCTGGTAGATGCAACATCTGGTTCTGGTCAAGGTAATATGGGTGACAGTTCCCGAATGATGGGAGGTGAAACTGTGTTTGGTTTCTTCCTAGATGGGGAAGAGGGACAACAACCAGTTATATTTGGTGCATTAGCAAGAACTATCAACTCACTAGGGCCAAAAAATACCCCACCATTAGAAGATGACACTGGTAGTGAGAATGTTTTTGGTGTTCTTAGTGGTAGAGAAGCAGGAGTAGATGGCCCTACAAGTCTACCTCTACAGGAGGACAAAGAAGGAGGAACTACACCTCAAGGTAATGCAGATAAAGGAGTTGGTGGATTAAAAGATAAAGAAACTCCATCAGGTAATAAAGTTTCTGCTAATTTACTTGAAGGATCAAGTAAGGCAGTTCAGAGTGAAGGTGCTTTTTCTAACAGGGGTGCAGCAGAGACTGTTACTATGGATAATGCCTGTGATAAAGGTAATGATGCTCTCAGTGAAATTACACATACTGTCGGTAGTTTTCTAAAAACGGTTAATAGTCTTACTCAATATGCAGATGAATGGGTAGACACATCAAGAAATCTTTTAGTAGACATAAGAAAAGAGGTCAACAGGGCTTCAAGACTTGCTACTGGTGCAATGAGAAAGATTGTTCAAACTCTCAGGGATAAAGTAACAGGCCTATTTTCTAAAAGATATAGAGATTTTATAGGAGTAGAAGTTCCAGAGGCTCAAAAGACTCCAGTGGTGTCTGCATTTAAGAGAATCATGGATTTTGTTTACTGTGTGTTTGAAAAGATAAATGGTGGACTAAAAGATCAAGTCAAATCTTTGTTTGAAGATTTAATTAAGAATGGAGCATTGAACGCAGCTGTTTGTGCCATTGAACAGGCGGTAGGAGTATTGATGGCTGGGGTCAATGATGCTATAAAATCTGGATTAGCACCCATCACAGCTGGTTTAGATTGGTTGACAGGATCTTTGAGTGGTATTGGTAGTCTTTTAGATAAGGTATCAAGCTTCACAGATTCCTTGATGTCTTTCCTAGATTGTGATTCTCTACAATGTAAGGAATATGAAGATTGGACACAAAAGGGAGGACTAAGAAAGAAACCTAAATTATCATTTGAATCTATAATAGATAAATCTAAATTCTTATCTAGCATACCAACCACCTCTGGGTTGAATATAGCAGACGAAGGTTTCTTTAACTTGAGTATAAATGATAGATTCTCAGTATTGAGTATTCTTGGATCAGGAGTTCCAGAATTGTTTGATTGTAATGAAAAAGTAGATAGTCCAAAGAATCAAGATGATTTATCGGATAGTGTGCCGCCAGGCTTTATTTGGCCTGATTGTATTCCACCAAAGGTAGAGGTATATGGTGATGGAACTAAAACCGCTGCAATGATTCCAATTGTATCATCACTAGACGGAAGTATTTTAACTCTACAAATAATTGAGAAGGGATTTGGATATACAAATCCACCAGTTGTATCAATCATTGATAAGACTAACAATGGTGGAGGAGCTCTGGCACAAACAATAATAGATGAGAATGGATCAGTTGTTGATGTCTATATGATATCGCCTGGAGAGGGATACTGCCCATCTACCAACGTAGTTCCTCCTAAGTATCCTGTTACAGAGGGGCCTGGTATTGGTATCACTGCTGGAATAGGTGAAGATGGAACTAATTTAGATACCATTGCACCGTTTATAACATTTACTACCCCTTCTGATGATGCAGTTGGAGTTCAAACTTCTGCATCTTTGTCAGTAACATTCAATGAACCAATAATGAAGGGTATGGGCAGTATTACCATTACTGAAACCACTAGCAATGCAATACATGAAATTATCCCTGTGTCAGATAAAAGAATATCATTCTTATCGGATAGAATTATAAAAATAGACCCTAACACAGATTTCAGACCTAATACCGAATACTATATTTCAATGTCTAAAGGTTCATTCAAAGATCTAAATGACAATGAGTTTGCTGGAATGGCAAGAACAGATACATATAATTTCACTACAAGAGGAGTTTCTGGAATCGGTACTCAAGCAGTGGGTATTGTGACCAATCTTATACCACAAAAGCCAGGAATAGGATATACATCTGGAGACACGGGCCAAGTCGGACAGTGTACTTTTGATTTGTTACTTACCCCTGCTGGATCCATAGTTGGTATTAGAAATATAAATTGTAAAGATAAACATGCAAAGATCCCTCCAGTGTCAATAAATACCAAGACAGGATTGGGAGCTAAATTACTTCCAGTTGTATCATATAGTCCAGATTTCGTATCAGATATTGGAGAAAGACCAGGCCCTGGCGCACTTGTAGTAAATGTGGTAGACTGTGTGTATAGTTTACCTAAAACACAAGTTGGTTGGGTCAATGGTAATCCCTACTACGGTGACTTCCATGTTCACCCAACTACAGGACGTAAGATGGTTGGTGCAACACATGTATCAACACCACATGCTACAATATACAATACAAGAGAAGAGAGTTTAGGACAGGCAGCGCCAGTGACTTACACTCAATCTACAACAACAGATCCTCAGACCCCACAAGCCAATGTTTCCGAACCCACTGATGCAAGTGAAACTAACACAAGTGATACTGCTTCAACTACAACAACTACGCCAACAACAACACAAACAACTACTCCGACTACGGAAACCAGTAGTCCAGCTCCTCAACAACAGCCTCCTACTCCTCCTCCTACTCCTCCTAGTGGTGGCGGGTCTGGTGGATCAAGTGGGGGCGGAGGATCCAGCGGTGGCGGTGGCTATGGAGGAGGATACTGATGGCTCTAGATAAACAACAAAAAGATACACAAGAATATTACGGCAACTATCCTAATTTTAGAATTGCTTCTGGTATAAAAATACCTGATGGTGATTTGAAGGGAGAATATGTAGATTACTCTGTAACAACGGACAATCTACAGGGTATGGCATGGTATAAGAATGGACAACATAAGTTGGTTGTAAATAATTGTTCCTATGAGTATGTCGGAGAGGATAATTCAGACAAAGATATGTCAAAAATTATTCTGGCCAAAAATGGGAACATCAAGATTCAAGCTAAAAATGGAGACATAGAGTTAGAAGCTGCCAACATTCACTTGAAGGCAAGTGAAGAAATAAAATTCTCAACTCCCGATAAAATTAATTTTGAATCTTCTGTTATGAGTATTAAGGCCACTAACGTAAATGTTTTAGCAAGACATCAACTGACCATGGCTGGACAGTTTGTTGATATAGCTGGAGCCACTAGTTGTAACATAGACACTATGGATACAAAACAAAGAGCAAAATTTGCTGGTGGTATATTGACAGTTTTAAACAATAAAATTTTAGACTTCTTCAAGAATTTCTAGACAATGGGTTTTCAAGTATCGTTCCATAACGTAACAGATTTCCTCCAAGTTGGCACTAAAGATTTGTCATTCTTAGAGGAGAGATCCCCTCATTGGGAATATATCCCAGGCACATTATCTGTTAGTGGCCCATCTTACTTCAACAATACTCCAAACATAGGTATTGCACAGGCAAGTGTAATGATAGGCCCACCTGAGTTTGAATGTAATGAAGGAAAAAAACAAGAACTAGATCACGAGCATGCATCTAAACTCAAAGGACAACAACTAGCATTACAGGTTGATGGATTCTCTTTGTTTAGATCAGGGACATCAGAATTTTATAGTGAAAACTTTTATTATAGTCAGAGGACTACATTTGCTCCTACTAAAAGATATGCCATAGAAGAGACATTTGATACCAGTACAAAACATGCCTTGAATGTTGGAAATGATGATTGCCAGTTTAATAAGAATGTAGAAATAGCAGGGCAATGCAAGGTTGGTGGAACACTTACTGTGGGTGGTGTAATTAAATGTGGTTGGTTGAATGGACAACTGGCGACTGCCAGAGCCTTGCCTGCAAAACCATTTGACATCAAACACCCAAGTAAAGATGGGTGGAGATTGAGACATGTATCCTTAGAAGGCCCAGAGATAGGTGTATATGTAAGGGGAGTTCTACAAGGCACAAATGAAATTGAATTACCTGATTACTGGAAAGATCTTGTAGATGAGGATAGTATTACAGTTCATTTAACACCTATTGGATCTCATCAAAGTTTATGTTATGCTGTTGCTCAGATGAAAGATAAAATTAGTATATTAGTGAACCCACATGGTTTCAATACACACACGATTCGTTGCAGTTACATAGTGCATGCCGAGAGAAAGGATCTTAAACCATTGATTACTGAATATGAAGGAGAAAGTATGAAGGACTATCCTGGCGAGGATTTTGTCAAATTAGAGGGAATTGAATAATGGCTGACGCTTATAATATTGCAAAAAGACTTAGAGCTAATCAAGATAGACAGAAACAAACTGCGATATCCTTGAATGAGTCACTGGCAGTTGTTGATGCCATCATTGATGAATATGATGAACTCATAATCAAATTAGATGAAAAAGTTCCTCCTTTGGTTGCACCAATCAATGAAAAGATTAAAGCTGTTCAACAGGCATATTTGAATAGAATATCTCATGGTTGTAGGAGTGACTTGAAATGGGTGCAGATAGAAACAAAATCTTTAAGACTTTATAATAACAATGACCAAGAAGTAATAATATATGAGGTACAGAAAGACCCAGCTACCTTTAGATTTTTAGGATATTATGGTGCAAAGTTTTACAGGCACCCAAAGAACAGGGACTATGGCGCTAATGTTGTTTTGAAGATCAATACTGCTGATGCAAATGCTGGTAGTGCTGCTTTGATTGTATTGGATGAAAATGCCTCAGAGATAGTAGGACTTAGTACTGTAACTGCTTCCACGAGTCTCAAGGTAGGAGATTTAATCAAAGATTCCTTAGACAATCCTATCATATTTCAGACTGCACCTACAGTCACAGGGGTAGGAACTACTGATTACGCAGCACAAAACTATGCAGTTAGTGGATTCTGTACTGCTGCAGACAATAAGATATATGGAGATCAAAGGGTAGGATTCATAACAGACTTCAGTATTGGAGATGAAATTTATGATAACTCAAACAAGACCAGTGATGGAGTAATACCAACAGGCACAACTATTACAGGGTTTGGAACTGCTGTGGGTATTACCAGTTATGTACAGGCAAATGGTATCACAACTGCAATAGAGGTAGTCTTTGACTTTGCTACCTTGAGTAATCCAGTTTCTGCAAGTATTGCCTCAACTGTTGGTAGAAACTTTCATGTTGGAGTTGTATCTTCATACAATTTTGTACAACTGAGTGACACTCCAGTTACGACAGGATTAAGTAGTTCATTCTTAGTCATTAGGCCTGGCGATATAGATGATATAGAATTTGAAACATCTAAGAATCCAATAGACCCAGTAGAGATAGGTATAGCAGAGGGTGCTAATGTTGGTAAAGGACATAGATTAGAACTCATCAATAATGGTGATCCAAAAATTAATCCTCAGTGGAGTGAGATAACATCTGAACCAGAACCCGCCGTTGGTGCTGGTAGAGTTGAATATTATATTGGTGATTTACAGTGGCCTACGATTAGAGTCAGAGGTGGTGATGGAGAGGTAGTCACCACATCAGCATCTTTAGGACAAAGAGTAATAGTAAGTGTAGGTTCTACTACAGGTGCTGCCATAGGATATACAGGAACACCTCCCTCTGGAACTATTCCAGGCGATTGTGGAACTTATGACTCTGCCATCACTACTGCCGAGTCAGAAATGAATGACATAATTGCAAAGAATACACCTTTAATCAACTACTATATAAATGGAGCAGTTACCTTAAGAGAACTGAGAGACACTGACGAGGGCCAGGCTTGGGGATACTTACAAGCAATAGGTTATGCCAATGCAAAAGGAAGGGCATCACTAAGACAGGCTGAAGATTTAGAAGATTTTAATTGGGGAGGTTTATGATTCATTATCCGTATTGGTCTTGTTATGATGGTTTAGGACAAAAGTATTGTGATTGTAGTCACGAAGAATATGCAATCAAAACTTTAGAGTTACATGAGGGAGAAGAGTTTACATACAGACGGATAGACGCTCCTAAACCATTACCACCACATATTGTTGATGTCACTGCTGAGACAGAAAATGAACTGCCTGGGCAACAAGGATTACCAAGTGCTAATAAGTTAAATCAACGACAAGCACAACAGAGACTACACAATGATATGAAAAAACAATTGAAAAAAAGTAAAAAGATGGAGGTAGTCATTACTGACGGCATATTCTGATGAAGAAAGAAATTTTTGCTATACCTATCTTTGAAGATAAGGTTGACTTGAACAAGATAAAGATACCAGAAATGGTTACAGAACCTACATGGGATGCTGGAGTGCCATCTACTTTCGCTAAGAAATTGCCTCTTGAGAATGAGGCATATGAACATTTGTCTGATATAATCAATCAAAACCTATATGATGGTAATTTATTAGGAATGAATCCCAAATTCGGGCATATATGGTATAATAGATATGACAGGCATCATTATCAAGATGCACACATTCACCCAAATTGTCAATGGAGTTTTATCATCTATGTTGATTTACATGCCAAGACATCTTTTTTGAATCCATCAATAGGATTGATTCAAAATCAAATTGGAAATAGTGTGGCGGAATTTCCACTAGATTATAAACCTGATCTAGGGCCAGGGAGTATAATTATATTCCCATCATTCCTCATGCATATGGTTAACTCAGGCAATGAAGGAACTACAATCTCAGGAAACGTTTACATGGAGTATCAGTAATGGCAAAAGAAAACAGAATGAGTAGAGAGGATTACCTCAAAGAATGTGAAAAGGTGGAAGATACTGCCTATGCAGAACAGGGACACCCACAAACATTTGGAAATGAATTATTACTTCAAAATATTGACGCCTTTGGCACAGAGATCGCAAGATTGAGCACTGCCATAAGGACTTTAGAAAGAGCGGCCAATGATGCAGAACTTCGGATCGTTGGCCTTGAAAATGAAATCGAAGTTCTCAACAGGGAGATTGAAATTGGTAAAACGCACACTCACGATTCAAAAGAAGAACCCACAACATAATCAGATATGGGAATGGGAAGAGACACCAGAACTAGCGGCATATATCGCTAAACAAACAGGAAGGGAAGTTTTAAAAGAAAAACCTAAGAAAAATGAAACATGATTTCTTTTCAGTTCCATTTTTCATTGATAAGGTGGAACTTGATAAGATAAAAGTGATAGATGAGAGTCTTGAACCAACATTTAGGTCAAGACTCAAAACCAGTTTGAGAACAAATAAACAGGTAAGCCATGAAACTATCTCTCATTTGTCAGAGATTGTAAGTAAGAACATAGACACTCTTGGTGTTAAGTATGGTGAGGCCAAAATAGAAGAGATATGGCGTAACAAATACGAAACGCCTCAAGATTTCCAAGATCCACATATACATTGTTACTCACAGTGGAGTTTTATAGTATATGAAGATGTTGATGTATCAAGAACTGTATTCTTAAATCCATATAGGTTCAGAGTAGAATCTCAGATGGCCATGTATGATGAGTATTTCAACATGGATTATAGACCAGAATTACATAATGGTGATATAATAATATTCCCATCATTTGTAGAACATTATGTTCTCAGTGGTGGTATAGGAACTACCATTGCTGGTAATGTATTTCTAACTCCGAGTCCTGATGTATGACTCTTTAAAAGACATGTAGGTGATGCCACCGATATTTTGGACAGGGGTTCGACTCCCCTCACCTCCATAAGCTAGGGGGTGCAATGGTTTCGACAGGGTACAAGGAGCATGACTGAAAACCTGCTCGGAGAGCAAACCACAGATGCAAAATCATCTGACACTGCTGCGAACAACATCGTAGCGTTCTCTCGTATTCTTACGAGAGAATTTGCCCGCACTGACGAACTCGTCACTGCCTAAGGGGCAATCGGGGATTGGTTACTCCTTGTTACCCAAGTGACCATAGGGGGCTCTGCCCCCTTTCATATATAAATTAAAACTTTATGCGTTTACAATTTTGGTATTCTAAAGGTGTAAAGCAGTGGCATTGGACACTCCACACCAGACATTACGCTCCGAAAGGACAGGACTACTATCATACCTCTGGATCAGGAACTGACGTAAGAGAGGTAATGGATAAAGTTGCCTCAGAAGTTGAACATTTAGTTGAAGAAAGAAACAAAGATGTTTGAGTTAAACCCACAAATGGAAATAACGGCTGTCAATGACATAGGCCCTGACGGAAGATGTGCTATAGTCATTGATAATTTGTATGAGAATCCTGATGCTGTTAGAGACTTGTCTTTAAATTTACCTAGATCTAAAAACGTAAATTTTGTCAATCATCACTCTGGTTTGAGAGCCGCATATGAGACAGGAGAGGTAAGAAAAAACTTAGAACTCTTACTTGAAGAACTGACAGATAATGAAGAATTTTGGGGTAGACAGACAGACAGACTAGCAAGAACTAACAATATGCAACATATGTGGTTTCTGGTTGACTACATAAATGAAAAAAGTATTGACGAAGAACCTCTTAGATTATTGCCATTCCAGTGTTACTATCAACATAACCCATCGCCCTTTCAATTTACAGTAGATATATTTCTAAACAGAACAAAAGAATGTTTTGGTGGGATCAATGTCTGGAACTTTGCTGGCAAGACATCTATAGTTGAAGATGTGAAGAACATGTATGCTGACAAAGGTAAGTTTGATATCATAAAAGACATCTATGAATCAAAGTTTTCATGGACGAGAGAGTTTACTTTTGGAATGAAATATAACAGAGCAGTGATACTTCCCTCCGACATACTTGTGGCTCCAATATTAAATACTGGTAAGTTTACAGACATAGATCGCATCTGCCAGAAGATATTTTTATAGATAGTTATTTGTATCTGTCTAAATAGGTTAGAAGAAATTTATAGTAAGAAGGTAAAATGCCTCTATCAAGATTAGAAAACTTTCTGAAGAACGCTGAGGGAAATATACTCTATGTAAACCCTAGTGATTTTGATGCTACTGATAGCATAGAAAACAGAGGTAATTCTCAGACAAGACCCTTCAAAACTATTCAAAGGGCATTGATTGAGGCTGCAAGGTTCTCATATCAAACTGGTAAGAACAATGATAAGATAGACAAGACAACTATCTTAGCATACCCTGGCACACATTATATTGACAACAGGCCTGGATTTACTGTTACAAACAATGGTGGTAATGCAGAATTTAAACAGAGAAAGAACGCTGGATATGAAGTAACATCATTGACTCAGTTTACAACTGAAACAAACTTTGATGTATTAGACCCTAACAACGAACTATACAAGTATAATAGTACCGAAGGTGGTGCTATCATGCCTCGTGGTACATCTATTATTGGTTTGGATCTTCGTAAAACCAAACTAAGACCTCTATATGTTCCAGATCCAGCAAATGATGCAATGGAGTACGCTGGTTTACTCAGAGTTACAGGTACTTGTTACTTCACTGCTTTCACCATATTTGACGCAGACATCACCAAAACTGCATACTATGACTATGATAGTAATACAAAAACTCCTTCATATTCTCACCATAAATTAGGAACATTCACCTACGCTGATGGTGTAAACAATGTCTTGATTGATGGTGTTGACAGTGGGTTGACTGACCTTGATATGTTCTACTTCAAGGTTGCACAGGCATATGGAGACTCTTCTGGTAGACCAGTTGGTGATTACCCAACATTTGATGACTTTGAACCCAATGTAGATGAATTTAGAATTGTTGGAGACTTACAATCAGACCCAGTTGGTGTCACATCTATTAAAGCTGGTGATGGTAACACTCCGACTGCAACTATCACAGTCAACACTAACAAGGCACACGGACTATTCAAAGATACTCCTGTCTTAATTGCTGGTATTACAACTGCAATCACATCTTATAACGGTTCATTCCTTGTAGATGAGATATTGAGTCCTACTCAGTTCACATTCCAAACATCAAATGTGCCAGGCAATGCTCTACCTACTGCACAGGAAATACAGAACTCTAGTGTTATTGTAGAGTCAGACACAGTTGGTTCTGCTTCTCCATATATTTTCAACGTATCACTCCGCTCAGTGTTTGGTATGAATGGATTGGATTGTGATGGAGACAAGGCAACTGGTTTCAAATCTATGGTTTGTGCTCAGTTCACTGGTATTTCAATTCAGAAAGACGACAACGCCTTCATCTTATATAATCCTACTACTGCAATCTTCAATGATACAACAACAGTAGCAGAGTCAGAGAAACCACTACACTCTAACTCAAGGGCGATATACAAACCGAATTATGAAACCTCACACATGAGGACTAGGAATAATTCTGTTATCCAGTTGGTGTCTGTTTTCGCTATTGCATATGCTAGACACTTCCATGCAGAACGAGGCGGTGACGCATCTATCACCAACTCTAACTCTAACTTTGGACAGACTGCTCTTGAGGCTACAGGTTTCCGTCCAGAGTCATTTGACAGAGATGATGTTGGTTATATTACACATATTATACCACCAAGAGAGATTGTAAGAGAGGACTCTACAGTATCTTGGTTGACTATCGACACTAGAAAGACTATTGGTGTTGGTGTCACAGATAGATTATACTTATATGGATATGACAATGAGGAAATAGTACCTCCAGCAGAGATTGACTCATTCAAGGTTGGTGCTAGAAGAAACGACAAGATATTCTTGAGTTTAGTTAATACTTTATCTGGACAAGCAGTACAGGAAACTTATGAATCTCCTGTCTTTATGCAAGTTCCTAGTGGTATTGGAACTTCATCACAGAAAGAATATGAGGTCATCAGAAACTCTGGTGTCAATGCCATCATATCTAACGTAATACAATTCAAGACTAATCATCAGTTAGTAAACGGAGAAAAGGTTAGGGTATTCAGTAATACTGGTGAAACTCCAAGTCAGATACAAAACGATAAAATTTACTTTGCAATCTCTGGTGGTACACTCGCTGCTGATAGAATACAGTTGGCATCTACATTTAACGATGCTATTGCTCGTAGACCTATTACAGGTATATCAAATGGTGGTGGTAAATTAACTGTTAAATCAAGAGTTGCCGATAAGAATCCTGGCGATCCTGGCCACCCAATGCAATATGATAGTGCTACCTATACTATCAATAATGTTCAGAACACAGTTGGTGGTTGGTATGTTCTAGGTTCTCCTAGTACCACATTCAATACTATATTCCCTGCCCTTAATAGTATCGGTGTGGGTGTTATTGGAGAAGAAACAGGTACAACATTCTTAAAGAGAAGAGTAGATAACAGAGGCCTACTCGATAGAGTTTATAGAGCAAGATATGTAATACCAAAAGAACACACCAATGCTCGTGCTCCTAAGCCTGGTTTTATCTTACAAGAATCTAAAACAGTTGGTGTAAGTAGTGCATCATTCTTGAGTGCAGACTTAAGTAACCCAACTCAACTTAAGAACGTCAAGATAATTAAGAACGCAACATTTGGTTCTAATACTCTTACATTCACTACAGAAGAACCACATAGATTACAGAAAAATGACACTGTAACTATCAGAAATGTGGTTAGTTCTAACTACAACCCAGTATCTCCTAAACTTGGATATAATGGTGAACACCCAGTAACAAATGTGATATCCACTAAACAATTCACTGTAAGTGGTATCAATACAGACCCAGGCGCTTTTTTAAACCAAGTAAACCAGAGAACCACACAACAACAAATTGAGGCACTACCAACAGTTCAAAGATCAAAAGCCTTAGATAGTTTTGCAGTTTATAGAGTTCAAGAAAACAGACCTCATGTGCCTGGCACATCTGGACAAGATGGTGTTTATAATGTCATTATGGTATGTTCATCAATACCACTAGATAAAGATCTAGGTTTTGGTGTATCTACCAAATCATTCTCTCAGGACGTAAGAAATCTATATCCACAACAGGATAGAGACAACTACGATTCAGATCCAGAACCAAGTGTAACTCATGCTAGTGCTGCTATCATAGGTGACGTTGTAACAAGTGATAAAGGCAGATCAATCACCAAAGAATCTCTTGGCTACTTCATGCAGGGACAGGGCGTAGGTTTTGCTGCTACAGGTGGAGTCATAACTGGTACTGGTAACACAACTGTAACTTTGTTTACTGACGTTGAACACAATTTCAACTCAATCAAATCACTAGAACTCATAACTCCTGGCGCTGGGTACAATAATGGATCAGGAATTGCAACAGTAATATATGCTGCAGATTTAGAAAACAATGCACTTCTCGGTAGAAATGCCTCTGCTAAGATTAGTGTGTCTGCTGCTGGTACGATTACTGAGGTGTCTTTAGTTGATGGTGGTTGTGGTTATGGTATAGGTAATACCATGACAGTATCATCATTCCCTGCTGGAGCTCCTTCACAGGTAGGTGTTGTTTCAGTAACAGGTATCTTCAATAATATTCACGATGGACTTACTCTAACTGGTTTTGAAGATCCAAAACTTAATGGTACATTTAAAATTGTAGATGTTCCTAGTTCCAAATCAATATCAGTTGAAATAGGAACTGCTAGGAATCTTGAACCATATTTCAAAGATAGAGATGATAGAAGAGTTCCAACATATCACTTAGCTAATATTGGTGTTGGTGTAACTTATATTGACGTTACTGGAGCAACTGGACTTACAACAATTAGAGTTGACAACAACCACTCACTTGTGCCTGGTAACGCATTTGTTATTCAAGGAACTAAGAACCCACTCTTTGATGATAGAAAGTTAGTAGTTGATGGTGTAGAGGACGATCTACCACTCAGAAGTATTACATGTAATGTTGGTATTATCACATCTGGTATTGCAACATCATACTTACTGACTGATACTAGACTGTTTGGTACTGGTATATCTGCTAATGGTAAGTCATTAAGTGCTGGAGAAAATAATTTGGCTGGTAGAGGTTCATACTTCTATGCTGGTATATCCACTACTATCAATGCTCCACTAACATCTACTGATACAACTATCACACTATCATCAACTGATGGATTCAAGAGAGGAGATTATTGTATTATCAATGGAGAGATCGTAAGATTCACTAACGATAACATTAACAATATACTTCGTGGACAGTTTGGTACTCTTGCAGCTCCTGCTATTACAGGAACTACGATTAAGAAGATTAAAATTCTTGCTATGGAACTCCGTAGACCTTCGATCCTTCGTGCTTCTGGTCATACGTTTGAATATCTTGGTTATGGATCTGGAAACTACTCCACATCATTACCACAGAAACAGGACAGAGTTCTATCAGATACAGAATCACTAACTGCACAGAAGAAAGAACTTGATGGTGGTACAGTTGTTTACACTGGTATGAACGACTCTGGAGACTTCTTCACAGGATATAAGAAACTATCATCTATTACAGGTGAAGAAGAAGTTTTAGAGGCTCCTATATTCACCTATGTTGGTGACGATGCCGAGGCAGAGACAATCAAGAGAGCATCAGGTGTATTTGATGAAGTATTGATTAGAGAGTCACTCACAGTTGAGGGTGGAGACAATAATAATAGAACATCACAGTTCTATGGGCCAGTCAACTTCACCGAGAAGATCACCAACACATCAGAAGATGGTATTGAAACTGTAAACTTCTCACTTAGAGGAGACGCCCCACAGGGTAAGTTACTTACAGTTGGTATATCAACTCCTGTAAATGCTGCAAGATCAGGTGATATATCTTTCGCTGGTGTTCCAAATGCTGGTGGTTACTTAGGTCACATCTTTGCAGAGGGTGAATGGAGGCGCTTTGGTGTTATATCACAGGAGAGAGACAGACACTTTATTAAGGTAGATCAGATAGGTGTTGGACAGTCAGGTGGTGTATTTGGATTCAAGGATTCACTTGAGGTCAATGGTGTTGCCAAGATTAAAGACTTGTTTGTTGCTGGTGTTGTTACCTTTGCTGCCAACCAGTCATTCGCTGGTGTGTCATATGACACTCTAGTAATTAAGAAGAACGCCAATTTCTGGGGATACAATACTACAGGTGGTATATCCTATGATGGAATCCCTTGGGAAAATCATGGTTACTACACACAGGTACATGAGGCTGGTACATCAAGACTACACAACATGGAAGTTGTTGGTACATATGTAACCTTCAAGCCTGCTGCTGCAATCCACTTTGAGGGGCCATGGAAGTCAACATTCGCTGGTGTAAGTACATTCTCAGGTACACTGAAGGTAGGAAACCTTGAGAGTACAGGTGGTACATTCAATGGTACATTCGTCAACGCTGATAATGGTTCATTTGGAACTCTTGAGGCAGTTAATCAGTTATATGCAAGTGCTGGTATTGTTACAAATATCATAGTCACTGATGCCGCTATTGCTAAGAACTATTCTGATATTGGTATTACAACTCTATCTCATGTAGGAACTGAATATGTAAACCAAGCAAATATCTTTAGTGGTATTGCAACTAACTTCCAAGTCACTAACCAACTCACAGTTGCTAATGAGACAGTTACAAATGCGACTATCACTAACCTAACAGTTCCTTCTGCTGGTGGTGGTAATGCAGACATTGAACTTGCAAATATTGCTGACCTAACCTGTACAGACATCACATTTACTGATGACTTGATCGGGCCTGATGCCTACTTCTCTAATGATGTAGATTCTGATGGTATGACTACTAGGTATATTGGTAGTAAGTATCCTTCAAATCCAGGCAATGAGGCAGAACAATTAACTATCTTTGCTAACGCTGGTATCTACACTTGTATTGTTGGTTTTGCTGCAACGATAGAGAGAATTAATATGACACCTGGCGGTGATGGACTTTGTGCTCCTAAGATCACCGCAAATACTGGTATCATCACAGCATTGAGTGCTGGTAGTGGTGGTAACATGACCATTGATGCTGGTGGTGCTGGACAAGTTAAGTCATTCCAGTTCCAGTCAACAGCAACTAACGTACCTCCACTTGTAGTTGCATCTACTTCTAAGTGTATTAACTTGAACGCTGACTTACTTGATGGTTTGTCTATGTTAGACACCAACTGGACAACAGGTGCATCTATTGTAGGTAGAGACTCAAATGGTAGTACAAAGGTCAATGTTATAACTGCAACAAGTTTTGTCGGTGGAACTGGTTCTTTCGCTGGTGGATTAAGTGCAACCAACTCTACTTTGAGTGGTTCTAACAGTATCAACAACTTAACTGTTACAGGAACATTCCAAGCTAGTGGTGGACTGAATGGTAATGCCACAACTTGTACCACTGCAACAAACGTGCTTGGTGGAGCAAACCACATTCCATATAACAGTGCAGTAAATACAACCACATCATCAGCAAACTTACAGTTTGATGGTACTAACCTATCAGTTGGTGGAGACATTACTGCCTTTGCATCTGATATGAGACTTAAAACTTCTCTTGAACAGATTGAAGGTGCAGTTGCCAAGGTATGTAAACTAAGTGGATTTACATACGAATTTAATGACACAGGTAAATCTCTAGGATTACCCGCTGGCAGACATTCTGGTGTATCTGCTCAACAGGTATTAGAAGTATTACCAGAGGCAGTTGCTTGCAGACCAATAGATGATTACTTAACAGTTAAGTATGAGAAGTTAGTTCCTCTATTAATAGAGGCAGTCAAGGAACTCAAGGAAGAAATTGACGATTTAAAGTCAAAATAAATATTTAAAAATTCATTATGCAATTGAATATTATTGATGAAAAGACACATAGAGTCGCTGACAATTTACACTATGATATTACAAATCTAGACAATCATCACATCATCACAGTTGATAATGTGTTGGAGAATCCACACGCCTTTATTGATGATGTGGTAAAGAAAGTGCCAATGCAGTTGAATAACTTGAATGTTGAGAATGAAGTATTCCCAGGCTATCAATCTAAATTACATATTCAATTACCAGAAGTAACTTATCTTATTGGACATCTTATACAAAAGTGTACCGATTTTAAAAGTATAGACCCAAGTGATGTCAAGGTATCCTACCAAGTCAATGCTATGAATAGTGATAGAGAAGTGTATAGAGTCTCTATACAACCACACGTTGACCCAGCAGTATATGCTTGTGTATTATATCTAAACGAGGAAGGTGAGGGCGGAACTTCATTTTTCACCCATAAGTCAACTGGATTGACCAACATGGAGAACGTACACACACCATTTAAAAGAACACAAGAATATTGGAATTATAAAGAGTGGGTATATGATTTTACAGAGAAATCAAAAGAGAAAGTAGATAATGACACCATGCTAATTGAAAAGGTATGGGAAGAAGAACACCACATAAAAATGAAGTTTAATAGGTTAGTAATATATCCTTCATACATATGGCATAGTGCAATAATGAAAAAAGGTTGGTATACTAATATGCCTAGAATATCATTGTCTGGTTTTGTTTTTGCCGACAGTTTAAAAATAGATGTAAACAGGTCATGAAGGAATGGGATTATTGGACAGTATCTTTCATCATTGGAATGTTCTTCCTACAGTCGATCATAGAAGATTGCTCGAACTATGCAGAGGATTCGACTGGCCAGAACCAATAAATCCTCCTCCAAATTCTTATTACAAGATACATGGTTTGAGGTCACAGGTTTTGTTGGAACCTCATCATGGAGAAATATTCGATTTAGTACACAAGGCACACCTTAGATTGATGCCTGTGATATATGATGATTTCAAAGACTCATTACCAGCAGACCCTATTTACGATAAATACTCAGGATACTGGTTATGTAAATATCCTACTGGCGGGTATCTATCTCCCCATGCTGACGTTGATGCTGATGCTGGGTCTGTAACTACATCTTACACTATCAATGCAGATTATGAGGGTGGTTGGATCACATTCTGGGGTAGATATAATATACTCTCAGATGCAAACTCTGCTCATGTGTATCCAAGTAATCATTTGTTTAAACATGAAGTCACACCTGTCACAAAGGGCGAGAGATACTCAGTTATCACTTGGTTCAGTTATCAAAAAGGAAAACAATGGTTGACATAGACAATCTAATTGGCATATCAAACTCTGGAACATATCCTAATTTACTCAACTCTACTGATGTTGAAGCAGTTAAAAGTATCGTGGAGATATATCCAGAACTATTTTCCATTGACCTTGATAGTGGGTGTGGATTACATAAAAGTGAGTCTGCTGCAACTAAGTATGGATTTAAGTTTGAAGTGCCCACTGGGGTTGGTCAATATCAATACTTTGATGGTTCAGTAGGAGAGAGTAAGTTATGGCCATATCTACATAATTACAAGTTTCTCTACTTCCAGAATGATGTCATGGTAGAAGAGATAGTGTCACTTGGCCCTGTGCCAATATTTTCCGCAACTATAGATGCCATTTGTCAGGTTGCTGTAGAAATCACTGGTAACGATACCTTATTAAAAGGATTATTAGAATTATTTGAGAATATTGACTCAGGTTATCATGATTATGAGTTAGTCACTATGAATATGAGTAAAGTAAATAAGTATTTGAGACTTGGATTGAGAAAGTTGCCAACTCAATCGGTGTCTGATGATGTTTACAAATATCTTGGGACTCGATCAAATACAAAAATATACCAGAATACTAAGGGACTTAGTGCAAGTATAGATGATATATTGGTAGATGATGTTAATAATCTAGTAGAGTTAATTATAGAGGTTGATGAGTCAGGACTTAAGAAACAATTAGGATATGCCCTATCTACAATATTCAGTAAAGATGCACCCGAAGGCACATCTATGCACGATCATATTGGATTATATAACGAACGTCATGCCTCACATATGCAGTGTGTGTCAACTATATGTGACAGTGCCAAGACACATAGTTGGTTATCTGATACTTGGATCAGTGAAATATCTACATGGGAACTATTGCCCAGAGCAGTGCATGGTGCTACAATATTGACTGCTGACGCAGATGGTATAAAATCAGAAATAGTATATGGTATTTCTTAAATATAACTTATTGAACCGCCGCCACCATAGGTAACTCTAGACCCTCCAGTTCCCTTACTACCACCGCCAGTGCCTGCCTTACCATTTCTACCGCCTGGATATCCTCCACAACCATTGGTATCACTTGCACCATTAGCTCCTGTATCTCCTGTATCTCCGTCAGCACCATTTGCTTCGTGACCACCGCCGTTGCCTCCATTTCCACCTTGGCCACCTGTGCCGCCTCCTCTACTATTTCCACCTTGACCACCTTGCCCAGCACTACCTCCTCCTTCTCCATTAGAGTGTGCTGCAACCCAAGAAGAACCATTCCAGTAGAAGCCGTCTCCTCTACCGCCTGCACCGCCAGCTCCCCCTGCACCGCCAGTACCACCATTTCCATGACATACTAGATAAGAACTATTACAGAACCAACCACGGCATACTCTGTGACCACTGTGACCTCCTCCGCCACCTTGACCGCCAGCGCCACCGCCGCCACCTCCTCCGCCACCGCCTCGAAGTCTATCGTTATAGTGACTTTGGGGCATTTTTATTGGAGTTGCCACAACCATACCTACACCACCATTGGAGCCATTTCCTCCACCAGCAGAACCAGCATCGCCAGAGTATCCTCTAACTGCTTCGTTTCCAGCATTTAGATATACTTTAATATCTCCTCCACCTCCACTGTGGAATCTTATTGCTGGGTCAGTATCGGCGCCAGATCCAACATATCCGTTGACATTTAATATTTTTTCAAGAGAAGAGGCATACGCACTCTCGCCATATACTTCCCACTTTGCCTGTAGATGTTGCCAGTTACCATTACATTGAGCAGTTATCTTCTTAACAGTTTGTCTGAGATTACTATATGATATTGGGTTTCCTAGTGTGGGTACTGCTGAGTTTTCTGGTATATCTGCAATTCCATTTCCTCTGTAGTATGCACCAATATTGTTTCCTAGACCAAATTCATCATTTATGTCACTCATTTCAATCTCCCCAGTTTGGAATACCCTCTCATAAGATAAACTTAGACTACCATTGCCTATTGGAATAGATGTAAAGTCAGAGTAAACATTGTTTGATACATCAGCATAAGTATTTGATGTCAAACTATCATAACTCATATCATACATTTTTTCGTTATCAGCAATATCAATCGCTACAATCTTATCTTTGTCTGCTCCATAGTGTGCTGCCACACCTGAGAAATATTTTATACAATCTTTTAAATCTTTGTTACTTGTAAAGGCAGTGCCATTTCTTCTGAATATTGCATTTACATAGATGACACCCTCAGACCAAACATCATTAGCAACGTTGAAATACTTATTGATCTCTAAAGAATCTTCTATTCTCTCTTCTGATGGAACTATATGTATTCTCTTTGTACCTTGAGTAGTTCTAGAATCGTTATAGTCATAATCATAGAACCAAACATAGCACTTGAAGTCTCCGAGTGTTACAAGTGTCTTATACACCTTCTCATGGAACATTTCTTCCCTTGCTGTGGGTGCAAACTCTGATCTCTGTAACTCTGGATTTGAGTCTATTTCATATTCTTGTTGAGCTATTTGTTCAGAACTATAATCCATTTTGTTCGGTTACTATGCCAATAGTATTTATTGTGGTATAATATATAGAGTGAGTACAATAGAATTATGAGTCATAAAGATGAATTGCTTGAAAGATCAAAGACACTTCAAGCAGAG